>JADMIO011560721.1_pt1 | contig 23955 bp, 18 predicted proteins | sample 8958161 | NCBI WGS metagenome assembly JADMIO01 (sample SAMN16585339, study PRJNA669376) | soil metagenome | isolation source: Crop rotation soil | place: USA: Cullars Rotation, Alabama | collected 2011
TACTCCTGCCGTTGCCGCGATCTCATCAAGCTTTTGGCGGCGCGCCTTTAGTTTTCCAATCCGTCGCTGAGGCGATTCTTCTACGGGACCATGAAAAAGCTCTCTATACGCGACCTTGATCTTCGCGGCAGGCGCGTCTTCATTCGCGTCGATTTCAACGTGCCTTTGGAAGGCTCAAAGGTTGCGGACGACACCCGGATACGCGAAACTTTGCCCACATTGCGCCTGGCCATCGAGCGGGGTGCGCGTCTGGTTCTCGCTTCGCACCTAGGCCGCCCGAAGGAGAAGCCCGATCCAAAATACAGCCTTGTTCCCGTGGCGAGCTGTTTGAAGGAGCTGCTCGGAAAGCCGGTCGAGTTTGCCGCCGACTGCGTGGGCCCGACCGCCGTTTCGAAGAGCGAGGCGCTTCACGACGGGCAAGTGCTCCTTCTGGAAAATGTCCGTTTTCATCCAGAAGAGGAGGCCAACGATCCTGGTTTTTCGAAGCAGTTGGCGGGTTTGTGCGACGAAATCTTCGTGTGCGATGCTTTCGGCTCGGCCCACCGCGCCCATGCATCCGTCGTGGGTATTACGAAGTTTGTCGGTCAGGCTGCCGCTGGCCTTCTGATGGAAAAGGAACTGGCGTACCTGGGGAAGGCGGTTTCCAATCCGGAGCGGCCCTTTGTCGCGGTTCTTGGTGGCGCGAAAGTTTCCGACAAGATTGAAGTGGTGCAGAACCTGATGAAACTCGCCGATGCGATGCTCATCGGCGGTGCTATGGCTTACACGTTTCTGAAATCGCAGGGTCTGAAAGTCGGCCGATCACTTGTGGAAGACGACAAGCTCGATTTGGCGCGCCGTTTGCTCGACGAGGCGCGCGAACGGAAATTTCGACTGTTGCTGCCCGTTGACCACGTCGTGGCCGCGTCGCCAGATTCCGCTGAAACCAGGATCTCCGACATCGCGAACACCCCCGACGGCTGGATGGGTCTCGATATCGGCCCCAAAACCGCAGAGCTTTTTCGCCAAGAGGTTGCTAAAGGGAGGACAATTGTCTGGAACGGTCCTCTCGGCATGTTTGAAAAACCTGCATTCGCTGAAGGCACGCTGGCCATGGCCCGCGCCGTCGCTGCAGCCACCAAAGCTGGCGTCACATCCGTCGTCGGGGGTGGTGACTCCGTTTCCGCCGTTGAGCAATCGGGGGTGGCCCAACAGATTTCGCACATTTCGACGGGCGGAGGCGCCTCGTTGGAATTCCTCGCAGGCGAAAAGCTCCCGGGCGTCGAGGCGCTCACCGACGCGCCAAGCGGGACGGCTAAATGAGAATGAGAAGGAGTTCTGATTGCGCCGCCCTGTGATCGCGGGTAATTGGAAGATGTATAAGACCCGCGCGGATACGCGGGCTTTCTTCGAGGCCTTCAGGCCTGTATCGGCCGGTTCCAAGCACTGCGACATCGTCGTGGCGCCGCCCTTCACCGCGATAACGGCAGCCGTTGAGGCCACGCAGGGTGCGGAGATCGGGATTGCAGCGCAGGACCTGTATTGGGAGCCTGAGGGGGCCTTCACCGGAGAAATCTCGGCGCGCATGCTCGTTGACGCTGGTTGCCGGGCCGTTATCGTGGGGCATTCAGAGCGGCGCCAATACTTTGGCGAGACTGACGCTTGGGTTCATCGCAAGACCAAAGCGGCCCTCGACGCGGGCCTCACCCCGATTGTCTGCGTGGGAGAGATGCTTGCGGAACGAGACGCCAATCGCACCGAGGAAGTGCTGAAACGCCAGTTTGATGGCGCCCTAGCCGCGTTGACCTCCGCGGAGTTCTCGCGTATTCTGTTGGCGTACGAGCCAGTATGGGCCATCGGAACGGGAAGAACAGCAACTCCGGACATGGCCGCAGCGGCTCACTGTCATCTACGGAACCTGGCTGCCGCACGCTTCACCAGCGAACAAGCATCTGCTCTTCGTATTCTGTATGGCGGCAGCGTCAAGCCCGAAAACATTAAGGGACTGATGGCGGAGACGGAAATTGATGGTGCGCTCGTGGGTGGCGCGAGCCTCGATCCGAAATCGTTCGCAGCTATTGTGAATTTCTAAAGCCCGCCGGCGAAGAACGCCGGGGATAAAGTGGAGTGGTGAATGCCTTCTTGGGCAAAATGGGCTGTTTCAATGCTAGTGGCCCTCGGCCTGGTTTGGATCGGGTGGCGCGTATCCGCAGTATTGGTCACTCTGCACATTTTGGTGTGCTTTGTCCTGGTCATCGTGATTATGCTGCAGAGCGGTAACGCTGCCGACCTGGCGGGCGCTTTCGGCGGCGCCGGCAGTCAAACGGCGTTTGGCCCACGCGGCGCAGCCACATTCCTCTCTCGCGCTACCACTTGGTGCGCCATTGTTTTCATGATGACTTCCCTGACGCTATCTTTTAAGCGCGCTCCCGCGGAGGCCGGCGGCGTCGGGTCGATCCTGGAACAAACGCAGCAATCGGGCAAGGCACCCGCGAAGTCTGCTCCTCCTGCGCGAGTGCCGGCGCCGGCGCCAGCTCCGGCTCAGAATCAGCAAGCACCGCACCAGAACCCGGCTCCGCCCCCGAAGAAATAATTCTTCTTCAAGTCCTATCGACTTGGCTGTTTGACAAACGAAATCTTCACCGCTTAGGATTGACACGGCGCGGTCGTGGCGGAACTGGCAGACGCACCAGCTTGAGGGGCTGGCGCTCGCAAGAGCGTGGTGGTTCGAATCCACTCGACCGCACCAAACCTACAGCAAAAACTCCTAGCACCCGCGTTGGTTACGTCCGCTTTTCTTTGAAATGTCCTGACGCTTTTGTATGATGGCGCTTCGCAAACGACGATGCGAGCTCCCCGATTGTCTTTCACTGATGCATTCGAACGGATAAAATCCCATCGCGGGGTCGCGGACGATCGAGGCTCCGCTGCAACTTCAGTTTTGCTGGCAGTTTTATTGGCGGCGCTGGTTGCGGTGACGGTCTACATTTTTGCCGCACGCATATACGGGCCGCCCGCCGCTATTACTTCCATCGGATTGCGGATCGATCGGCAGTACGACCTCACGCTGTATGTTACCGGAGCCGCGTTCATCCTCGCGCAGCTCGGACTCGGTTACGCAATACTGCGGTTCCGCGATCATGGCCAGCGTGCTCAATTCACACGCGGAAGCACAATTGCAGAAGTCGTATGGACTTCCGTCACGATTGTTGCGTTCGTTGGTCTGGGAATCGCGGCAAGCAGAGCGTGGGCCGAGATGCGTTTCACGCCGGCAAGCCGCAATTCCATACAAGTAGAAGTTACCACCACGCAATTCGTCTACACCTTCCGCTATCCGGGCGCCGACGGAAAATTTGGGCGTCTCGATCCTAGCTTGGTGAACGCGCCGGCTGGAAACCCGCTGGGCCTCGACCCGAATGATGCGTTGGGCCGGGACGATGTGGTTGTGCCGATCCTAACCGTCCCGGTGAACCGTCCCGTTGAACTGCTGCTGCGCTCGCAGGACGTGATCCACAATTTTTTTGTGCGGGAATTGCGACTCCAACAGGATGCCGTGCCGGGCATGGTGATTCCCATTCATTTCACCGCTGATCGAATCGGCAGGTACGAGATTGTGTGCACGCAGCTATGCGGGCTGGGACATTACAAGATGCACAGTTTCATGGACGTAGTATCGGAATCCGACTACGAACAATTCTTGAAGAGACAAGCGGCCCCACAATGATTGTGGCAACGATTTTGCCGCCTGCTGTTCGTTGGCATGAAACGCGAGGCTGCGCGTGAGTTCGCCGGCTCGGAATGTGCACGCCACTAGTGAAGCGCCTAGCGGTTTTGTGCGCCGCTACATCTTCAGTTCCGACCACAAGGTGGTGGGACTCCAATACTTCTTCCTCGCACTCACGGCAGTGACGATCGGGATCGTTCTTTCGCTCTTGATGCGCTTTCATCTGGTGTGGCCTGCCGCGCATCTTCCATTTTTAGCTGGCGGAATCATGGAATCAGAGCAGTACCTCGCGCTCGTTACCATGCATGGCACGCTGATGGTTTTCTTTGTGCTTACGGTTGCTCCGCAAAGCGCTTTCGGCAATTATTTTCTGCCGATCCAAATCGGCGCACCAGATATGGCTTTCCCGAAGCTGAACATGCTTTCGTTTTGGCTGACCTTTACAGCTTTCCTCTGCATGATCGCCGCATTCTTTGTTCGCGGCGGCGCGCCCATTAGCGGTTGGACCGCTTATCCGCCACTCAGTGGTTTGGGAGAAGTCACGGGCCCTGGAGAGGGCTTAGGGCAAACGCTATGGATCGTCAGCATTTTGATCTTTTGCTTTGCGTCGGTGCTGGGATCGGTGAATTTCATAGCGACGGTCATTGACATGCGCGCGCCGGGAATGACGATGATGCGCATGCCGCTCACCGTTTGGGCCTGGCTGGTCACTGCGATTCTCACCCTGCTCGCGTTTTCCGTGCTGCTTGCCGGCGGAACTTTGCTGCTGCTCGACCGTTCGGCGGGGACTAGCTTTTTTCTTCCCGCAGGTCTTGTGGTGAATGGTGAATTGCAAAGCCATAGTGGAGGCTCGGCACTCCTCTGGCAGCACCTTTTCTGGTTTTTCGGGCATCCGGAGGTTTACATCGCGATTTTGCCGGGCATGGGCGCCGTCTCGCACATTCTGGCGAACTTTTCGCGCAAGCCGGTCTTCGGATATCGGGCAATGGCTGCCACTCTGTGTGCGATCGGTTTTCTTGGCTTTCTGCTCTGGGGCCATCACATGTTTGTGAGTGGCATGAACCCGTACTCGGGGATCGCGTTTTCGCTGCTAACGCTGTCGATCGGCGTGCCGTCGGCTGTGAAAACCTTCAATTGGCTTGGAACCCTGTGGGGAGGCAAGATTCAATTTCATTCTCCGATGCTCTTCGCCATCGGCTTTGTTTCATTTTTCGTCACGGGCGGCCTTTCTGGAATTTTCCTCGCGCAGCCAGCACTCGACACGATGCTGCACGCTACCTACTACGTGGTCGGTCATTTCCATCTCGTCATGGGAGTAGCCTCGATTTTCGGAATTTTTGCTGCAGCGTATTATTGGTTCCCGAAGATGTTCGGGAGAATGATGAGCGAGACTCTGGCGAAGCTTCATTTTTGGCTTACATTCGCGGGAGCATACTGCATCTTCATGCCCATGCATTTCGTGGGCATTGCGGGCGGAATTCGACGTTACGCGGATTGGACAGGCGCTAATTACCTGGCGGCTCTTCAGCCGCTGCATCGCTTCATGACGGTTGCGGCATTTATCACGGCCGCTGCGCAGATCCTCTTTTTCTACAATTTTTTTCGCAGTCTTACCAAGGGAGCGCGGGCGTCTGCCAACCCTTGGAATGCTACGACGCTTGAGTGGATAACTACGTCACCGCCTCCCTTCGACAACTTCGGCGGCCGTTACCCCCGCGTCTATCGCGGTCCGTATGAATACAGCATCCCAGGCGCAAGCCAGGATTTCCTTCCCCAGAATCTTTCTGCAGATGAAATTGCAAGAGATAGGGATTCCCAAGATGCCGGATAGCGGGCTTATGCAATCAGCCGAGCTAAATGCTGCGGGCGGCGCAGGAAACGGTGGTGCTTTGTCGGGTGACGGCCATGGGGGAAGCGGTCCTTTTGACGCCGGAGTGATTCCGCAGCGAACTTATGTAACCGGAATGATGGTCGCACTCGGCGCGATCGCAATGTTCTTCGTCGCCCTTGCCAGCGCTTCGATTGTCCGCAAGGGTCTTGCGACAGATTGGCAACCTTTCGAATTGCCACGAATTCTCTGGTTCAACACGGCGATCCTCGTCGCTAGCAGCGTCACCCTAGCGCGTTCTAGGCGGCGTTTCCTGGCGCGGCAGTTCGAGAAATTCCGCCACTGGTGGGATGTCACGACGATTCTAGGCATCTTTTTCCTAGTAGGACAGGTGATCGCGTGGTGGCGGTTGGCCTCTTCGGGAGTTTTCCTGTCAACTAGTCCGAACAGCGGCTTTTTCTATGTGTTTACGGTGGCGCACGGCTTGCATCTTCTTGGTGGCATCGCCGGTTTGCTGGCGGTCGGATGGTTGTCCACCGGACCAATGCTGCGGAAGACGGCCACTGAAGTGATAGCGTTATACTGGCATTGCATGACCGCACTATGGCTCGGTGTGTTTCTGTTCCTGGTTGCGACGAAATAGACATGAATATTATGATGACTCACGATTCGGCCGCTCCACCAAAGACTCGGTTGGCAAAATTCTTGGCGCGTGCGATAGCGATCGTCGGTCTCGCACCCTTCCGAACGGTGGCGCAGGGCTGTGCAATGTGCTACCAGAACGCTGCTGCCGCCGATTCTCGAGGCCGGACGGCGCTTCAACACGGAATTCTAATTCTCCTGCTGCCGGCACTCAGTCTCTTCTTCGGAATATTTGGCTTGATGTATCGCCGCCGAAATACGACTCGCTGAAGATAGCCAGGGACAGATGAGGAAGCTCCGGCAGCCATGGTGGTCACTTCGGCGAATTCCTACTGCGGAGGGAAAAGCCCTAAACAGTTTCTAGTTGGGTAAGAAGGAATGGGTCTCCCGACTTGGTATGCAACTCCCGCCATAATTGCTCAGGCTGCGCGAGGAAAATCTTCACTACTTGTGGATCGAACTGGGTTCCAGAGAAGCGGCGTATCTCGTCGCGTGCAGCCGAAATAGGCAGGGCCTTTCTGTACGGACGGTCGGATATCATTGCGTCAAGCGTATCTGCGACCGCGAAAATTCTGGCCCCGAGCGGGATCTGTTCGCCTTTCAGTCCGCGCGGATAACCTGTGCCATCGTAGAACTCCTGGTGCGCCAGGACGATCTCCGCCGCTTCCTTCAAAAACGGAATTCTTTCCAGCACGGCGTAGCCGATGTCGCAATGGCGCCGCATGATTTCACGTTCTTCTGCCGTTAAGGGGCCGGGTTTGCGCAGGATCTGATCGGGCACTCCCATTTTGCCGATGTCGTGGAGGAAGGCGCCGCGAGCGATCTGCCGCAGCAGCGAGTTGTCAACTCCCATAGCTTTTGCGATCGTAATCGTAAAAGCAGTCACGCGCTGGCAGTGTCCTTCCGTCTCCGCATCCTTCGCATCGAGCGCCCCGCCCAGCGCCTCCAGCGTGTAGTCGTACGATTGTTCCAAGTCCTGCAAAGCGATGGAGAGCTGTCTGGTTCGCTCGGCGACCAATTGCTCCAAGTCGCTCTGATAGGTTCGGTTTTCCATCACCAACCGGCGGTGTTCCAGGGCCCGCCGCACGCTCAGGTAGAGCTGATCTTTCTCGAAGGGTTTCAGGATGTAATCATAAGCGCCGGCGCGGATGGCTTCGAGCGCGATGGAAATGTCGTGCATGGCGGTCACCATAATCGCTGGAACATCCGGATCGGCCATTCGCAACTCCGCCAGCAGCTTCAGGCCGTCCATTTCCGGCATTACGATGTCACTCAGCACCAGATCGTAGGAATCTTTGCGAAAGGTTTCGAGTCCAACCTTGCCGTTCACGCAGGTTGTGCACCGAAAACCCTGGGCATCCAACAAAGTCGAGATCACTTCTCGGATCGCTTCTTCGTCGTCTACCACGAGTATCTTTTCGCCAGCCATATACTCTCCGTTGCTGGTGCCATTATAAAGCACGGCACATTGAACGGTTGCTCTCGTTGCCGGATTTCTTGCCCGTGTGCTAGTTTGCACAATGGCTCTCTAAATATCCCCGAGAGGTTTCTGCTCGACGTACCGCTAGGCGGCGGAGACGTCTAGTTCGAAGTGCCTTCGAATGACGTTTGCTTCCAACTCGGGCTTTCTCGCGATTGCCTTCATGGAGGGCTCCGCTGCCTTCATCCTTTTGATTTTGTACTGGCTATTGCTCCCATCTTTCCCTGGGCGATTTTTCCGCTACTGGCTGGCCGGCTGGACTCTCTACACCACTTTGCAGGGACTTCGCATTTTTTCTCTCTGGCGCGGCGGCCCCAATGTGCCGCATTTCGGCCAAGAGCTTTCTTTTCTCGCCGCTGTCTGCTTCCTGGCATCGGTTCTCGATTGTCGTGATCCAGGAAAGCCAGTCTGGAAACTATGGCCCCTGTGGTTGTTTGCTGCTTCAGACGTCGCCGCAATCGGGTTCATTGTCCGAATGCACTCCTTGGCTAACTGGGGCCAGACGCTGCTTGAGTGTTTGCTTTATCTCTGTGCGGGCTGGCTTTTTTGGCGGTCGCACGCCCGGCATCGCGGCGTTGGATGGAAGCTTCTCGCGGGCGCTCTACTGCTAAGGGGTCTTCATGGCTTGGACCAGCCCCAGTGGGCCGCGCACTCCGCGGGATTATTCCGAGTCTCGTTTCAAGGATTGTTCGGCGTCATGATGGGCATCGCCATGGCCGTCCTCGTGCTCGAAGCGGGCCGCGGCCGCACCGAAGACCTCAATGAAAAGTTGCGTCGCCTCTCGCTCATTACCGCTGAGGCTACGCAATCTCTCCGCGTTGACGAAGTCCTACAAGGGGTCCTCGTGCACTTGGTCGAAAGCCTTGGCGGCAGCCACGGACTGGTGTTCTTGGTGGACGAAAGCAGACGTTCCCCCGCCCTGGCGTGCCGCGCCTCCGTCGGATTTAGCGAACGTTTTCGCAAGCAGAATCCCCATATATCACCCGATGAACCGTGGCTAAGCCAATTGCTTCTCCAGGAAAAGCCCCTTGTCTTATCCTCCCAAACCAAGAAATCGGCTGTCGGCTCCTGGATCGAAACCGAAAAACTCGCCACACTCATGCTCATTCGTATCCCGGGCAAGGAAGAGTCTCCCGGATTCCTCGGAATTGGCACTCTGACGCCACGTGATTTCGAGCGCGAAGAGCAGGAGTTTGTCGTTAACGTTGCCAACCTTCTCGGTCTAACGGCACAGAACGTCGCGCTTTTTCAAAACGCCGCCACCGCCCGTAGGCAGTGGCTCGATACATTCGATTCGATTGACGATCTAATCCTCGTTCACTCTCTCGACGGCACCATCTTAAGGGCCAACCGCGCTCTGGCGGATCGTCTGGGAGTCGAACTCGCCGCCGTGGTGGGACGCTCGGTCCGTGATGTTCTTCGTTCGTCCGGTTTTGCGTGGTCGCGTTGCCCCTATTGCGAAGGCGCCGCGGGGAAGGCCGACGAGGTCGATCCGTCCTTCGGAGGGTACTTTCTCGCGAGTGATTCTCCGCTGCATGACTCCGAAGGCGGCCATCTCGGCACGATTCACGTCCTAAAGGATCTAACCGACAGGCGCCAAGCCGAGAACAAGTTCCGCAATCTGTTTGAAAAGGTCCAGGAGGGCATCTTCATTTCTGCGCCCGACGGTCGCTTCCTCGATTTCAATGATGCTTTCATGCGCATCCTCGGGTACGAAAGCCATGATGGATTGCTTCAGGCCGATATTCCCGCGCAGTTGTACGTCAACCCAGCCGATCGCGATCGCCGCCAGCGCCTTCTGAACGAGTTTGGAGAGGTGACCGATTTCGAATTTCAGTTTCGTCGTCACGACGGAGAGATTCGTACCGCCCACGAATCCAGCTTCGCCACGCGCAACGATTCCGGCGCGATCATCGCCTACCAGGGCTTCTTGCTCGACGTTACCGATCAAAAGCAGGCTGAATTCGATGTTCGCCGGCGCAATCGCGCTCTGCTGGCGCTAAACACCATTGGAGAAATTCTCGGCCAGTCTCAATCGCTCGAAGAAGGACTAACCGCCTCGCTCACCAAGGTCGCGGAACTTTTTGCCACGGATTTCGGCACCGTGCATCTCTTGGACGAAGCTACGAATTCACTCAAGCGAGCTGCCGCAATCGGTTGCCGCTCAAATCAGACGGGTCGGCCCGAGCCAATTCCCGTTCCAGCGACGCTTCTGGAGCAAATACGCCAGGCTCATGCAACTCTTCTATCCGGATCTCTCCCCTCTCTCCCCGAGGCCTTGCGCGAATTTCACGAACGAGAAGGCATACAGTCCTCCCAAGTGGCTGTACTATGGGCCAAAAACACCGTCATCGGCATTCTCGTTATTGGAAGCCGCGAACTGCGAACCTTTTCGACCGCCGAATTGAATTTGCTCTCGGCTGTCGGCAATCAGATTGCCACCACGATTGACAAATCGCTCCTCCTCGAAAAAACTCGCGAAGCCTACGATACGTTGCGCCGCACGCAGGAGCAGCTGCTCCAAAGCGAAAAGATGGCCGCGGTCGGACAACTAATTTCAGGCGTGGCACACGAGCTCAACAATCCCTTAACGGCCATACTCGGCTACACGCAGCTATTGAAGTCCGACGAACTTATTCTTCCGCGTGGCCTGGATTACGTCGAAAAGCTCTATAAGCAGGCGCAGCGAACCCATCACATCGTCCAGAACCTGCTCAGCTTTGCGCGCCAGCAGAAACCCCAGCGCGCCGCCGTTCAAATCAATCAGATTCTCGAAGAGACTCTCATTCTTCGAGAATTCGATATGAAGCATAACAATATCGTGATTCGGCGGGAGTTTGACGTTCACTTACCGCCCACCGGCGGCGACTTTCATCAGCTCGAACAAGTTTTTCTCAATATTCTCAATAACGCAGTGGATGCCATTCAGGAGACGGGCGCACCAGGGGAGATCACCATTCGAACTGAGTTCACCGGCAACCGGCTGTCCATAGAGTTCAGGGACAATGGTCCCGGCGTTACAAACCCGCACCGTATCTTTGATCCCTTTTACACGACCAAGCCAGTCGGCAAGGGAACAGGTCTCGGTCTCAGCATCTGCTACGGCATTGTGAAGGAACACGGCGGCGAAATCCGCGTGCGCAATGTGGAGCCTCGCGGTGCCGCTTTCATCGTCACGCTTCCTTTGCTGGTGGTCGGCCCTGTGGAGCCAGCCGAGCTCGCATCTCCAGTTTCAACCGTGTCCGGTTCCTAGCCACCCGTTACGGCGTCTACGGCTTCGCTGGCGGCTCTCACGGCGGACCAAACGCCAGCAGCACATTCCCCGGCATCCCAAAGAGTGCGCCGTACCCGGAATTCACGAATACCATCCCACCCGCAATCGCCGCGCCGCCGCCCCCGTCGATTGACCCGCCGTGTGCCGGAACGCTGTTCACCGTTTTGAAATTACGCGCTGTATCGAAGTCCCACACGATCTTCCCATTCTCGGCTGAATAGGCCCGCATGTGGCCGTCATCCGAGCCTGAGAAAACCACCCCCGGAATCGCTGTCACCGCCGCGGACTGCGCAGGCGTGCATCGTGGCACGCGGCACGTTCCCAGCACGGGCGGAGCGGCCCACACCTGTTTGCCCGTTGCAATGTCGATTGCGAATAATCCTCCCCCTGCCTGGGAATCGCCCTTGATCCCCTCGGGAAACGAAATTACGTCCAGGTCTGACAGCGCCTCGTAGACCACTTTGGCGTCGGCTGCGGGCCCCCATTCGATTCCGCCCAGCGGCCCGCCTTTACCGATCTGAGCTTTCCAAAGTACGGTTCCTTGCTTGTCGGGATCGATGGCTAGCACCGTTGCGGATTTTTGGCTCAGTATCAGCATCCGCTGTCCGCTGGGCAGAGTGCGTAACAGAGGCGGAGCCGCGAAGTCATAGTCGCCGCCTGGTTTTGCCGGGCAATTCACCGTATCTCTCTGAATGCAGCTGGTGTTGAACGCGTCTCCAGTCGTGAGCTGTTTCGACCAAACGATCTTCCCCGTCTTCAGATCCACAGCTAGAATTGAATCGCTGTTCGCCGTCGGCGGGTCGGAATAGTTGTCGCCCACCCCTACGTAAAGAAGTCCTTTTTGCGCATCCACTGTCGGCGATGACCATATTGCCGCGCCGGATGGTCCCCACTTTTTCGTGCCGTCGGGTTTCGTCGCGGTTGGATGAGGCGGAGTGGAGATTGTGTATGTCTTCCAAATCTGCCTCCCTGTCGCGGCATCCAGCGAAACCAGGACTCCTCGAAATGTGCAGCATTCGTAATGCGGGTCGGACGCCATCCACTCCTCGCGCGACGATACGCCCGCGTAAAGCCGCCCCTCGTAGAGCTTCGGCGCATCCGTCACCCGCGCATACGGATGATCGGTGATGCGGGTTTTCCAGATCAGCTTTCCCGTAGTCGCATCCACCGCGTAAATGTTCGTTCGGTAATCGCCAAAATAGGCCAGGTTTCCCGGACCGATCACCACGGCGCTGCGAACCGCTCCTTCGGCGCGGAATTTCCAGTAAGTGCATCCCGTCTTCGCGTCGAGCGAATAGACCACTCCCATCGAGCTACCTACGAAAACACGCCCGCCCGCGATCACGGGCTGCGCAAACGCCCCCCAATCGCCGGGAAATCCGAAAGCCCATTTCAGTTTTAGTTTCGGTACTTGAGCCGCAGTCAGCCCAGCTTGATCGGCCGGTTGGAATCGGCTGTTGTCCATGTCCACGCCCCAGCCGTTCCATTCGGCCCCGGAAAAATCTGAAGAAGCCGGCCCCGTGCACTGTCCCGCAAGCGGATTTGTGGGCCGCGAACTTCCTGCGCGCTTGCCGGTCAGATATTCCGCGACCGCTACACGCTCGGGAAAAGGCATTTTGGCCGCAATCTCACGCATCGCCCCCGATCGGAGAACGTAGAGGATATAGTCCGGCGACATGCTTTTGAGGATGTAGTGATTAAAGAGCGGTGCCGTTCCCACTTCGTGGCACGAGGCGCACTTGTTCGCGTAGAGTGCGGCGCCCTCTGCCTCTGGCGAGTTAGAAGCAGCAGAGCGCTTCTGCTCGGTGCCGCTCGCGCTGCTTTTCATTAAAGAAAGGACGTACTGCGCAAGATCGCCGATCTGCGCAGGGCCATACGTGCCCTTGAATGCAGGCATCGCCGTCCCCGGCTTTCCATCTGAAATTACTCCTGCGATTTGATCGGCGCTTAGATTGACCTTGCGGAGGCTCGGTCCTGCTCCCGTGCCATTCCCAGCAGCCCCATGGCAGAACACGCAGCTTGACGCATAAAGCTTGTTGCCTGCTTGGATTTGCTTCTCGGTGCTCGTGGTTGTCGCTGTGCCTTGCGCGCGGGCCACATGCACCGGCGCGGTGAAATGGAAACCAAACGAAAGCACGGCACAAGCAATCCCAGCGCGAACCGCGCTAGGCATGCAGATCGCCCTTCACTTGCAGCCTACGCATCATGCAACACCTCCGCTCGCCCGTTTTCTCTCGTGAAAAGATTAAAGACTGCCATAGTGCGTGTCAATCGCACTTGCTAGGGTCTGAGCATTCACCGGTGACGCAGGGCCATCAGTCCCAGCGTCAACGGGAGCAGCAAAAGCAGTGCCATGATGATCCAGGCCGAAACATGAGCGAAATTCATCGTGTAGCCGATGCCAACGCGCTTCTGGACCCACAGCGCTGCATCGTCCGGATTGAAATAGAGCACTCCGAACTTCCAGCATTCGTCGGGAGTACGGTCTCCAGTAGCTACCGAGCCTATTTCGCCGTTTCTGCCGGGGTGCATGCGGCCTTTGTTCAACCACACGATCAGAACGAACACAGCGGGCAGCATCAGGATCGTCGCGATCACCAGCGGCATCGTGCCTGTCAGCGGCAGCAATCCCACGCAGGAAAACACTACTGCCAGAAAAAATTCGATCAGCAGCAGGAACCATGCCACCCGGTGCGCGAAATCATGAAACACCAACACTGGTCTCGCGCGATCGATAATACGCGCCGATCGAAGCAACGTATGGGCCGTGAGCCACATGCACGCCGAGATTAGGGCCCCAAAGAGCAACGGTTCGTACACCCCCATTGGCGTGCGGCTGGACCATCCATTCGGTTGCCCGTCAATTCCCCAGTGGACAGGGAACCGCGTTGGAATTTCGTCCCAGCGAAAATGAAGAAAAACGCCCGTGGCGAGCAGAATTGCAAACGGACCCACCTGCACGATCCATCCGCCTGGCGGGCGCGTGCTGCGCGGTTCGAGTATCGCCTCGCGAACGGCCGCGGCTTGCACGGCGTGCCGCTGCACCCGCTTATGAGCTTCCACGAAAGCTGTAAGAGGGCCGACCGCCAGCCAGATCGTGCCGATGACCGAAAAAAAACTGTATCGCGGCAGTGCGCTCGCCAGAATCATCGCAAAAGCAAGCGCTACGTGAATCATTGCTTCGAGTCTGTACCTCTGGAGTAGCCCTTGGGCTTCCGGAGTCTTCTTGAAATCCGGCGGCACCGTAACGCCGAAGTAAATTCCAGGCCGGGTCCATCGCGGCAGCATCCAAAATGCCCAAGTCACGAGCACCGCTAGCGCGAGCATGAATGGACCAAGGACCCATTCGAAATGCTGAATCATCTCGTGTCTCCTTGGCCCAGCTTCTTCACTATCTCCGCCATACGATCGGCGATCGCCGAACGCGGAACCCCGTTTGTGATGGCCTTCGCGATCAGTTCTTCCAGACGCTTCCGGAAATCCTGCTTCGCCTCGGGAGTAGCCTTCGGATCGCGCCGTTCGAGCACCAGCGCCCCACGCCGGCGGCGCAAATCCAGCCAGCCTTCTTCCGCCAGCACTCGGTACGCCTCAGCAACCGTGTTGTGATGGATACCGAGATCGATCGCCAATTGCCGTACCGTGGGAAGCTGCTCGCCCGGTTCAAACGCGCCCGAAACCAGCAACGCGCGCAGGCCGCTTACAATCTGCTCGTAGACCGGTTGCGCGGACGCAAGATCAATGCGCAAGGTGCGTGACTTTCCCATTGCCTATTGTACATATACAATATACAACAAAAAAGGGTTTCGGTCAAAAGCGATAGACGGCATCGCGAGTGGTGCCTGCTGTGCGGTTTGAGATGTCGCGCCGCAGCTTTCAGCGATGGCGCTCGCGCCATCCAAACCTGTTATTCTTCTTGCGGCGATTATTTCGGGAGGGTGGGAATGAAGCGATGGATTGGCTTGCTGTTCGTGTTGGTCGTCGGAGTTGCAGCGGCAGCCCCACAATCCACCTCGCCGCCTGAAACGCTTCCGCCGAAGTCCGCTTCGTCACAAGCCCCTGTAGCTCCGAATCCCGAATTTCTGAAGACTGCGGATGAAGTCTTGCAGCAGATGAGCGTCATTCTTCACCTTCCGATCAACCAGCCCCTCAAGAAAACCCTGCGCTCCAAGCAGGAAATTCGCGACTACTTGGTTCGCGAGGAAAAGGAAGATAAGCACGAAGCGCAGCGCTACGCCGATACCAAGTCGCTCGAAGCTTTCGGCCTCATCCCCAAGGGTTTTCCGCTCGATTCCTTCATGCTCGATGTGCTCACGGACCAAGTCGCTGGTCTCTATGACCCTAAAGCGAAAGAGTTTTACATCGCGGACTGGATTCCCGCGGGCCAGCAACGCGAGGTGATGTCGCATGAACTCACGCACGCTCTCGAAGACCAGTCCTTCAATGTGGACCCTTGGATCAAGGCCGCGCGGCCGAATGACGACGCCGAAATGGCGCGCGACGCGGTCAGCGAAGGCACCGCCATGGCGGCCATGGTCGATTACGCGTTGCGAGATCAGAATGTGAGCGTTCGCGATCTGGTTGACGTCAGCATGCTGATTCGCGCCGGCGCTGTCGCCGAGATGAATAATGACCCAAAACTCTCGAAAGCGCCGCTCTACATTCGCGATGGCCTTTTGTTCCCTTATCTCGCGGGCACCAGTTTTGCGCAACAATTTCTGAAAGCGCACACCGGTTGGACAGACCTCCATCTTCTTTTTCAGCGCCCGCCCGTTTCGACGCAACAAATCTTGCATCCCGACTTCTACTTGAAAGATGTGGGACCTGCCAAGGTCACGCTGCCGCCTTGGAAGGGCTTGGTCCCCGTGGACTGGAAATTGCTCGAGGAAAATGTGATGGGCGAATTCGGCCTCGAGGAAGTTCTCAAACAGTTTCTGGACCCAGCGCGAGCCGCCGCCCTTTCGCCCGCGTGGGACGGAGACCGTTACGCCGTGTTCGAGGATGCCAAGACAAAAACAACGCCGCTGGTGTTCCATCTGGCGCTCGAAACACCGGATGATATGGCGCGGTTTTTCGGGCAATACAGCGAGGCTCTGGAAACGAAATACAAAACGCGCACTGCACTCTACCGTCGCCCCAATTTCTTTCAGTTCCAGACGGACACAGGCGGTGTTTTCCTGTACTGCATGGAACGGCAGTGCTTAACCGTTGAAGGCGCCACTCGCGCGACCTTCGACGCGATCAATCGCGCCATCGGCTGGCCCGCAGCGCCGGGACCAGTCGAAGACGAACCGTCGGTAGCGCGGCTCGGGCCTTCCCAGCCAGCCGAAATCGCGCTCACCTCGCGGCCTCACTGAAACTGGTATTCTTCGATGAGCATTTTCGAATTACAGCGCGTCGCCGAACCTGAGGTGATGGATGATTCTGCCGAAGTGGAAGCGTATTCCTCGGCGGCCGCGCAATCTCACCTGAACGCAATTGACGACACGTTCGTCGACCACGCCATTCGCCTGGTGGGGAAACGCGAAAGAGGCCGCGCAATAGACATCGGCAGCGGTCCCGGCCAGATCGTGCTGAAACTTGCGCGGCGGCTCACGCGATGGAAATTTGTCGGAGTCGACCGCTCACCCAATATGATTGCCCAGGGGGTTGCGAGTCTCGCGCCTGCTTCGGATCTTGCAGGACGCGTCCATTTCTATGTGGCCGACGGAAACCAACTGCCGTTTCACGATGGAAGCTTCGACTTGGTTGTGTGCAATTCCGTGCTGCACCACATCGCCGAGCCGCAAAAATTGCTGGTGGAAATCCTGCGCCTCGCAAAGCCGGGAGCAGCAATCCTGCTCCGCGATCTTCGCAGGCCGAGCCGTTTGGCATATCCCTTCCACGTCCGGCGGCACGGCCGGCATTATCACGGGTTGATGTACAAACTCTACTGCGATTCCGTGCGCTCGGCGTACACGGTTGAGGAATTGCAACGCCTGCTGGATTCCTCTCCGCTTAAGGGCGCGCGGATTTTCGAGCACAACCGCACACACATCGGAATCGAGCGCCCAGTCTCGTCCTGAGCTCTCGCGCTCTTCGATTAGTCGTTGAAGGATGCCGCTCCGCCGCCGACTCGCTGAATCGCCATCAAGGTCTGGTCATCCGCTTGCCGCGTCCCGGACGAATGTCTTTCCAGGTCTTTCATGCAAGCCGCAACGAGCGCTTCCGGCGTTAGACCATACCTTTCGCCGGCAGCGAGCGAAAGCCCGCCAATCCCGTATTCACTCCCTGAGGGATCGCGCGCTTCCGAGATGCCGTCCGTGTAGAGGAGCAGGCTATCATCCGGTTCGAGGCGCGCGCGACGAACCGCGTAGCTGCTCGTCGTAAACATGCCCAACGGCAGCCCCGTAGCTTCGATCCGGCTGACGCCGTTTTTCCCTAGCAGTAGAGCGGGGAAATGGCCCGCACTGGCGATTTCCACTTCGCCGTCGCGCCCGATCCGCCCGCACACCAAGGTGGCGTACTGCCCAGCGATCGTGCTTTCGCAGAAAAGTCGATTCACCATTTCCACCAGCTTGTCGAGTTCGAGGCCGATCCCCGCGAGGCTGCGGAACATCGCGTGCAAGTGGGTCATCAGCAGTGACGCCGCCACTCCTTTGCCCGTAACGTCTCCCAGAAGGAAAATTACCTTGCCGTCCCCAGTTGTCGACGGAATCACGTCACAGTAATCGCCGCTGACGACTCCCGCTGGCTTGTATCGGTAGTGAATCCGCCAGTCCTGAAACCGTGTATCGGTTTCCGGCAGCAGCCCGCGCTGAATGCGGGAGGCCAGCTCAAGATCCCGTTCGAGGGCGCGCTGCTCTTCACCCGTCAAGCAGTCAAGACACATCTGAGCCAAGGGATCGTTAAGGAGACGTTCATTTCCGAGGGTCTCGTGGCAGGCCTCGCAGATTCCGTAGGTTCCCTGGTCCATCCGCTCCACCGCCGAATCCACTTCCTGCAGAAGATCGAGCAAAGGAGCGGCCGCTTCCGAATCGTCCGCTGGGATGACGGCGATGTTTGTCTTCAACTCAGCGCGTCGTTTCTCAAGCTGCTGGCGCAGATAGGGATCGGTGACTCCAGGCATGGCTTTGTTCTCCGGCTCCGAGATTCTCGCAGTTCGAGCTGCAGTGCCATCCAATTCAGACATGGAACTCCCCCTTTGTGCTTGCTAATTCGATTCACCAGCAGCCACATGGGATTCCGCTTTCAAGGCGTCCAATAGGCTGCGGCCCGCTTTGCGTTCCAGTCGCACCAATCGGCGCTCGAAGCGGGCGCGTCGCTGGCGGTATGCCCTGGGAGCAATGGAGCCCGACTCGCTCGCGCGATGAAGTTCAGCGAGGGCTTTTCTGGCGAGCGATGCGGCGCGATGCGGCTCTCTTGCCCGATATTCGTAATGTATCGCCAATTGCTCATAGGCTTCGAATCCCTCGCGTGAGTGGCCAAGCATCCCTTCCCATAGCTCGCATGCTAGTGCCAAATCTCCCTCGCGTTTCGCAAGCCGCGAGAGCGACCAGCGCGCGGCGCGATCGGTTTCCGGGGGAAGCGCCCCGGCGATCGAATGCTGATAAAGCTTTCGGGCGCGGATGGATTCTCCGCGGCGCTCGCAGATGCGCGATATCCCGAAAAATTCGAGAGCGTCCGTTCCATGTTGCTCCGGCCGGCTGAGCAAGGCAAGCACGCGGCTGGCCAGCGCCGCCAGCCCTCGCAAGTCCATTTGATTGTGATGGAAAATGGGGACCAGCGGATCGGGTGAGCCCCCGCGCAAAAAATCGAAGTAGATCGAAGGAATCAATTCGGACATTACGTCGATGCCGCGATTCCAGCCGAGCACATGCTTTTCGAGATCTTGCAGCCGAACAGAGCCAAGCCGCAGCCGCCACAAATTCCTGGCCGGATGAAGGAAGTCGATATGGGTGCGCGGCGCGGGCAGCTTGATGACACGCGTCATGCGGAATCGCGTCTCGAGCAGAGGCCAGTCAAACGATTTTCCATTGAAGGTTACGAGCACGCGACGCTCGGCCATGCGCTCGGCCAGCGCCACCAGCACGGAATGCTCCTCGCTTTGCTCGCGCATAAAAAACTGTTCGACTTCGAGGCCCCCCGCGTCCCACCAAGCGATGCCGACGAGAAACGGATAGGTGCCGGTGCCTCCGGCCAGTCCAGTGGTTTCCGTATCGAGGAAGAGCCATTGCGTAGGATCGCGCACTTCTTTGGGCGCGTCCGGAGCGAGCAGGCTGAGCGCCGCCGGATCAATTTCCCGCTCTGGTGCCTGCAGAACGAGGCCGTCTCCGATGGCTTCCGGGAACCACCGGCGCAGCGCGAGGTGTTCGCCAAACCGATTTCTCCTGGGCGAGGCCCCCAGAATTTCGGCGAGGCGGTCGGCCCCCGAAGGAACGTCGGGCGAGAATCCGCGCGTCGCATAGCCAGCCTCGGTCGCGAGCGGGACACGTCGCTGGCGCGGGTTGGGCTGGAGCGCCTTGAGCCGACTTAGAAGTGAGTCAGCGGTCATTGAAGTCTCGAAAGGCTCAGCTGCATCTCGACCCCTCGCGATTGTGACGAGTAGACATGTACCCGATCCTTTGTTTTCTATGAGTTGCGTCATGTTCTACTCGTCCAGTGTGACGATTAGAAGCGCGGAGGATGGCGCCCTTGGCCGCAGTGTTCGTCTGACGGAAACCGGCGATTTCCACTCCGGCCAGCGGCGTTTCCGAGACCAATCTTGTTCGATCTTCCATTCACTTCGCTCCTTTGACTAAGAGTTCTTGCTGCCGCTCTCACTTTACTTGCGAATGCAAGCGAAAAGTAAAGCACGCCTGTGGACTTTCGCCGGGGGGCTCAGAATGCCAAATGTTGCCTCTTCTAGGAACACAACGGCTCCAAGATGGCGAGCGCAGCCTCTTTGGCGCGCTCGCCCTTTTCTCCTGCGGGGCCGACGCAGGAGGGACAGCCGTTTTCACACGGACACGCCGCGATAAGCTCCTGCGTGCGACGCAACAACAAGTCGTGGGCGCGATAGAGCGGCTCGCTGAAGCCGATGCCGCCGGGATACGCGTCGTAGATGTACAAATCGGGCTCGAAGAATTCCCGGGTCGCGGCTACGTCGCGGATTGAGCCGGTGAATTCCTGCCATTCAGTTTCGATTCCTGCGCTGGGCGGACGCTCGCCCACGGCGGTGCCAAGATCGCGGCGGTCACACATCAGGAGCAGCGCGGCCATCGATTCCAGCGCGTAGAGCAAACCGAAGATTCCACTCTGGCGGTCGGAAACAGGGAAGGGCAGCGCTTTCAATAGCTCGCGATCGAGCGTGATCCAGAAGGCGGTAGTGTGCATTTCGTTTTCTGGGAGTTCGAGCTTTCCGTCGCCTACATTTTCGTTGGTGAAGAATTTTATTTTCTTGAAGCCGATGACCTGGGACCGGACAAGGACGTCTCCGTAGGCGCGCGAGGCGCGGCTAGCGACGGCGTTGAGGATGCGGTCTTCCTGAGCGATCTCGAGGACGCGGACTTGCGTGTACCGGATCGCGTCCGTGTAGTAATCGACATTTACCGGTTTGACGTAGGCTTTGCGCTGGTCGAAATCCAGGTGTTCGACGTGATACTGCTGGCCCTGGTGAAGATAAATTGCCTTGGGATGAACCGTGGTGAGCGCCGATGAGAAATCGACCTCGCCGATTACTTCCGGGCCGCCTTTCTTGAAGCGGTCAAGGTTGCCATCGTCTTCCGTGGCAGTTTCCACGATCACGAAATTATCGGATGTGACTGAGCGAAGGCTGACGGTATCCGCCGGATATGCTTCCTGCACCCAGTGCCAATTTCCACCGCTAAGGTGGAAGAAGCCGGCTTCGCCGAGACGTTCGCAGAGGTTCGCAAGATCGACGGCGCCGAATCGTTCGTCCGGTCCGATCGGAAGTTCGAAGGCCGCACACTTCAGGTGGTTGACGAGAATTTCCAGATTATCCGGCTGGATGTAAGCGTGTTCGGGCGAGCGGCCGAAAAAATATTCCGGATGCCGGACAATAAATTGATCGAGCGGCGCGGACGAGGCCACGAACACAGCGCAGGAAGCACCGCTGCGGCGTCCAGCGCGTCCTGCGCGCTGCCAGGTGGAGGCAATCGAGCCGGCGTAGCCTGCCATCACGCAAGCGTCGAGCGAACCAATATCGATCCCCAACTCGAGCGCGCTAGTGGCAACTACGCCGCGGACGCGTCCCTCGCGCAGGCCGCGCTCGATTTCGCGGCGTTCGCCGGGCAAATAACCGCCGCGATAGCCGCGAACCGGCTCAGCCGCGCCGGGCTGCGGCGGATTGGCCTGCTGCAAATAGGTGAGAAGCACTTCGGTGTGCAGGCGGCTGTTTGCGAAAACGATGGTTTGCAGCTTTCGCGCGAGAAGCTCCTTGGATACGCGCGCGGTTTCATTCAGATAGCTTCGCCGGATGCCGAGGTTGCGATTGACCATCGGCGGATTGTAGAAAACGAAAAGCTTTTCCGCGGCGGGCGCGCCATTTTCTTCCACGGTTTCAACCGGACGTTCGATCAATTGCGAAGCTAGTTCGCCGGGATTTGCAATGGTCGCCGAGCAGCAAATGAATTGTGGCGCGGAACCATAAAACCGCGCGACGCGTGCGAGGCGGCGCAGCACGTTGGCCAGATGGCTGCCGAAAACGCCTCGATACGTGTGTAGCTCGTCGATCACGATGTAGCGAAGATTTTCGAACAGGCGCATCCATTTGGTGTGGTGCGGCAGGATGCCGGTGTGCAACATGTCCGGATTGGTGAGGATCAGGTGGGCGCGTTCGCGGATGGCCTTGCGCGCGTCGCTGGGCGTATCGCCGTCATAGGTGAACACACCAAAGGAATCGTCCAGGCGCGCGGCGAGGTCGTGAAGTTCCGCGAGTTGATCTTGCGCCAAGGCCTTCGTGGGAAAAAGATAGAGGGCGCGCGTGTCAGGATTTTCGAGAACGGAGTTGAGAATCGGCAAGTTGTAGCAAAGCGTCTTGCCCGAAGCAGTGGGAGTGACCACGACAAGATCTTTTCCGCCGCGGGCGAGCTCGGCAGCACTAGCTTGATGGGAGTAGAGGCGCTCGATGCCTTTGGCGCGATAGGCGGAGGCCAGTTCGGGGCGAATCCAGACCGGCATGGGGCGGAATTGCGCCTGGCGGGCAGGGAAGTGCTTTATCGCGGTGAGGACATCATCGTGACGTGACCGCGCGGAGAGGACCGCGAGGACCTCTTCCACAGTTTCCAAGGTCGACTCCGAACGCGAGGCCAAGCCGTTTGAAGGCGCCGCCATCACTTCCTCCCTGAAGTCACCTGCCCGATAACGATTCCCGTCCGCCCAACCGCCCATGTTATTCGCTTTTTGTTCGCTGAAGCTATCACGAGTTGAACTGCCCGTGCAACAGCAATTTCTCGAGGCACTTTCTCTTTACGTGTAAGCCTTTGTGTATGAGTGGATTACAATGGTATTCAAGATTTCCAGAGGCAATCCCACCCTTAAATCGCAATAGCCTGAGAACGCATCCTATGTATGGAGGCATAACATGATGTGGAACTCAGCGCTGAAAGGCACGGCAGGGTTGTTCCTGGCGGCGGTCCTAAGCGCTCCAGCCTGGGGAGTATCCGACCATCCTGGGACGGCTTATCCGGGAACGTTAAATTACATAGAAGGGCAAGTTTCGATTGGATCGCAGCCGGTGGATTCGAAGTCGATTGGAACGGCGCAGCTCGGCGCAGGCGAGACAATTACTACGCATCTCGGCAAAGCCGAAGTGCTGCTGACGCCGGGCGTGTTTCTGCGGGTGGGCGATAGCAGTGAAGTGAAGATGATTGCGCCGAACCTGACGGATACCGAGGTGGCTATTCAAAAGGGCGAGGCGACGGTGGAAGTGACGGATATACACCGCGAGAATCGTCTGATCGTAGACGAAGGCGACGCGTCGGCCCGCTTAGAGAAAAGGGGATTTTACGATTTTGCTGCCGATCGGGGAATCGTGAGAGTTTTTAGCGGGCAGGCCGACGTTCAGGAAAATGACCAGCACGTCAAAGTGAAGGGCAGCCACGAAGTCATGCTTGCCGCCGAAAACTTGCAGGCGCACGGCTTCGACAAGAATGCCTACGAAGGAGATCTTTACAACTGGAGCAAGCTGCGTTCGTCATACATGGCGGAAGCGAATGCAGATGTGGCGCCGGTCTACGAAGGATACGGGCCTGGATGGTTCGGCACAGGATGGTATTGGGATCCGTGGTTCGGTGCCTACACGTTCGTACCTGGCGGCGCGGACATCTTCTACAGCCCATTCGGCTGGGGATTCTATTCACCATTTGCCTTCTATGGGGCATATGGAGTGCCCTGGGGCTACGGTTACGGCTATCGCTACTATGGCCACGGCTTTCAGGGGCGCGGGTATCACGGTGGCAGGCCCGGCGTCGAACGCGGTACCGGGCATGGCTTCGGCGGATACCACGGCGATGGCGCACGCGGCTTCAGTGGAGGAGGCTTTCATGGTGGCGGCGGTTTCGGGGGCGGCGGAGGCCGCGGTGGTTTCGGAGGTGGACACCGGTAACCAGCTTGTGCAATGGAATGCGGTGCCAGCGGGACGCGTAGTGCGTCCCGTTTTTTTTTGTGCGCGACTTTGAGGAATCAGCTACAGGGTTTTTGAGAAGAGAGGCTTCTGGTCCATTTGCTGCTCGCGGAGGTAGCGGTCGAAAGTCATGGCGATATTGCGAATGAAGATGCGGCCAAGCGGCGTGACGCGGATTTCGGCTGAATCCAGCGTGACCAGGCCGTCGCCGGCCGGCTCCTCGAGGCTGGCAAGTTCGGGAGCGAAGTATTCGTCAAACGAGATGGTGAACTCGCGCTCGATTTCCGGCTTGGAGATCACGGTGTGGCAGAGCAAGCGGCCGATTACGGCGCGGCGGATGATGTCGTCCTGCGAAAGGCGGTAACCGCGCATGGTGGCGATGCCGCGCTCGGCGACGGTCGTTTGATACGCGGGAATTTCGCGGCGG
>JADMIO011741566.1_pt1 | contig 23951 bp, 21 predicted proteins | sample 8958161 | NCBI WGS metagenome assembly JADMIO01 (sample SAMN16585339, study PRJNA669376) | soil metagenome | isolation source: Crop rotation soil | place: USA: Cullars Rotation, Alabama | collected 2011
CTTTCCCCAGGCTGGGTAAGGCTTGAAGCTAAGCTCCTCGACCGTCCACCGCTCGCCCAGCCGCTCGGTGAATTTGGCAGGATCGCAACGGTCCGATCCTGCCATGATCCAAAAGCCGGTCTCGCCGTCGAGAATATCTCGGCTGCCATGCCAGCCGGCCACAGCGAGGCACGCTGCCTTGACGCCGTTCTCCGCCTGAGAGGCAACGACATCCTTTGGCGACGAAAGGGGCCTGCTCGTCCAATTCCATTTGCGGGCGGCGGGCACTGCCGACATCGTCCCGGCGAGGCCAAATGCATCGTGAAAGGCAAGCTCGTCGAGTCGCAGCAGGCGTCCGGCGGCAACCGCGGCACCGAATGCCTGATGCACGGCGACACCCCAGACCCGAGCATGACATTCAGGGGTAGGCTGGATGGCCTCGATGATCCGAGGAAAGATCCGATCCGCGGCCTCGTAGCTCGCGATGACGGCCGTCAACAGCTCCTGCTCGGTCGCACCCTTGTATTCGGCGGCGGCGAGGGCAGCCGGAATGACGCTCGCCCCGGGATGGCCCATGCCCTTGCCGTCGCGTTCGAAGGCGTCGTCGTAATCGAGCGCATTGGCGTGCACGCCGTTCAAAAATGCCGCGAGCGGCATCGAGGTGCGCCAACCCCGACCGCTGGCGGTTGCTTGCGAGCTTCCGCCCAACGCCCGCACGTATTCGCCGGCTTGCCGCGCGAGTTCCGTGCGCGATCCGCCAAGCATGCAGCCAACACTGTCGAGCATCGCGAGTCTCGCCGCGGAACGCGCTCGCTCGGGCACATCGGCATAACCCAGTTCCCGCGCGAACTCGACGAGCCGGCGCGTGACAGATTCGGGAAAGATTCGGAAGCGCCACTCATGAATTCAGCTTTCCCGCTTTCCCGCTTGACTGCCGTTTCGCGAAACCTAGTATCCTGTATACAAAATTGCGTTGGTCAACCCACTATCCACCAATCGAGGTGCAGCGTGTCGATCGTGATGCCGAATGATGTGGAGCTCGACGTCATGGTGGCTGCCATGAAGCGTCTCCTGAAGACCAGCGCCCGCATGTACATGCACCTCACGAAAGCGACCATCGAGCGCTTCGGCCGCGAAGGCGAGATGACCATCCGCAAGGGCTTGCGTCTTTACGGATATTGGCGCGGGACCGAAATGCGAGAGGCCCATCATGCGATGGGGCTCGAGATCAATATGAAGAACCTGATCGGTTGCTGGGACAATGCCAGCACCTACATCGTCAAGGATTCGATGGAAACGGAGGGCAGCTTCCAGCCCTACGATACGCGCTTCGATGTGCATTATTGTCCTGCCGCCGAAGCTTGGAAGGACGCCGAGTTCCACCAATGGGGCCACGTCTATTGCGACGAGTTCCACCAGGCTTGCGCCTCGACCTATCATCCGGACGGCAATGTCGTGATCCCGCAAAATCTCATGAAGGGAGATGATCACTGTCATTTCCAATGGATCATGCCGCCGAAGCCGAACGCCCAGAAGCTGGAATTAGGCGCGCCGAGCGAGCTCGGAGTGAAGCTCGCGCGCGACTATCACGCGAGTACCGATCTCGAGGCTGCCTGGCGGTCCTTGAAGCGCAGCAATCGCCTCGTGGGAGGACGCTTCTACACGCATGCGCGGGTGATTCTCGAACGCCATGGCGAGGCCGGCCGCGAGGTCATCAAAGAAGCGCTCGGACGTTGGGGCACGGAGCGCGGACAAAAATTGCGAGCCGAGCATGAAGCTTCCGGGATCGAGCCGACGCTCTCGAACTTCATTCAACGGCATGACATGCCGGCCGCCATCGTTTGGCGGCAACAGGCGACCCTCACCTCCGGCGGTGCGGTGATGGAGATCGCCGAGACACCACATGAAGAGGCCTGGCAAGATCTCGGCGCCATCGATTATGGTGCGTTATGGTATGAAGGCTCATATCCGTCGATGGTCCAATCCTATTTGCCGGGGGCAAGCGCCGTTTGGACCAAGCTCCGCTCACGGGGCGATGAGGTGAACCGGCTCGAAATTCGGCTCACCTGAACGCAAAGGGAGTGCCCGGCATGATTAGCGACAAGTCTGCCTCGATAACCCGCAAGGACCTCTTGGCTTTACTCGGAGGCGGCATCCTTGCGGCCGGATCCGGCGCCAAGATGGCATCGGCCGCAGATCGCTCGATTCTCAAGATCAGCTTCCGCTCGTCGATCAAGAGGCTCGACCCGGCCTTCACCATATCGAGCGACGAATACATCGCCACGCAAACGATCTACGATAATCTGACCCGTCTCGACGCCAATCTCGGCGTGATTCCGGGAGTGGCGGAATCCTGGTCCTCACCCGATAGCGGGAAAACCTGGACATTCAAGTTGCGCAAGGGCGTGCGTTTTCATCACGGGCGCGAACTCGAAGCCGAAGACATCGTCTTCAGCGCGCGTCGCGTGCTCGACCCGAAGGCCGGCTCCCCGGGACGCCGGGCGATCGGCCCCATCGCAGATGTCGTGGCAAATGATCCCTCGACGGTGACCTTCACGCTCGAAGGCCCGTTCGCCGATTTCCCGGCGATCATGTCGGGCACATTCATGCGCATCGTGCCCCGCGATGCGAGCGAGAATCTCGATCAAAAACCTGTTGGAACCGGACCTTTCCGCTTCACGGAGTGGGTGCCCGGCCAAGCTGTCAAGCTCGCCCGCAACGCCGATTACTGGATGCCCGGCTTGCCGAAGCTCGATGAGGTCTGGCTCGTGAGCTATCCGGTCCAGGCCGCCGAGCAAGCCGCCTTGAGCTCGGGCGAAACACAAATGATGTGGGAGGTGCAAACGAGCCTAGAGCCGGCCGTAAGGAAGCTCTCGAACATTGCGATCACCGAGATCCCGAGCACCGCCTTCCAACCCCTCGTGATGCGCAGCGACCGCCCGCCTTTCAACGACCCGCGAGTTCGCCAGGCCGTGAAGCATGCGATCAATCGCGATCTCGTCATGAAGTTCGTGTTGCAGGGTCATGGCTCGGTGGCGCAAGACACGCCAGTTGCGTCATCGAGCGCGTTCTTCAACAAGGTGATGGCGCCGCCTTATGACCCCGCCAAAGCGCGCGCGCTTCTCGCAGAAGCCGGGGTCGCGGGGCAAATGTCGCTGCGCCTTTTCGCGTCGAATGAGCGGGTCGGCTGCATCGAGCAGGCTCAGGTCATCAAACCGATGCTGGAGGCCGTCGGTATCAAGGTCGAGATCCAGCAAGTCCCTTGGGATCGCTTCAATGCCGAGATTTGGAAAAAGGAAACCCTTTTCATCAGCAACTGGGTCGGTCGGCCGACGATAGACGAGGAGCTCTATCCATATTTCCACAGCACGGGGTCGTGGAACGAGTACAATTACGCAAACCCGGAGGTCGACCGTCTGCTCGATCAGGCGCGGCGCCAGCTCGATCTATCGCAGCGCAAAGCCGACTACGCGAAGGTGCAGGAGATCCTGTCGGCGGAAGGACCGGCGATCATCTGTTACTTCTCAAACTATATTTCGGCCAAGTTGTCGTCGCTCGAGGATACGCCGGCCAGTCCTCTCAAATGGCTCGACCTGCGTGAATCACGATTCAAGACGTGACGCCTAAACGGAGCGCAAGCTCGGGACGCGTCTTATATTTGGCGCGAAAGATCTTAGCCGCGGCCCTTTGGGCCGTGGGGACGCTGCTCTTCTCATCGGTGCTCGTCTTTTCGGCAACGCAGCTGATGTCGGGAAACGTCGCGCAAATGATCCTCGGGACATTTGCGACGCCCGACGCGATCGCAGCGTTGGAGGTAAAACTCGGCCTCGACCGACCTGCTGTCGTGCAGTTCGCGTCTTGGCTCGGCCGGATCCTAACCGGAGATTTCGGAGAATCTCTGCGATTGTCGCTGCCGATCGCACCTATCCTGCTTAAGAATCTCGAATTGTCTCTGATCCTCGCCTGCACCTCGCTAGCTCTCGTATGTCTCATCGGAATTGCCGCAGGAGTCATTGCAGCGTTGCGGCATGGTACGGTGACTGACCGAGCGCTGAGCGCTCTCTCGCTCCTCGGCATTTCCATGCCCGAATTCGTCACCGGCAGTCTCCTTATCCTGCTGTTCTCGAGCGTGCTGCCAATCTCCGGCTATGTGACGTTTTCGGAGGGTTTGGGCACATGGGTTGCCCACCTTGTCTTGCCGGTGACGACGCTCACCTTCATCATGCTCGCCCATGTTATGCGTACCGCACGCATTTCCATGATCGACGCCTTGGCGGCCCCTTACACACGCACTGCCATTCTGAAAGGCCTTCCGTTTTCGACAGTCGTTATGAAGCATGCGTTACGCAATGCGCTCCTGCCGACAGTCACAGTTCTGGGGATCAATGTCGGCTATCTCGTCGGCGGCATCGTCATCGTCGAGATGGTCTTCTCCTATCCTGGGCTCGGACGGTTGACCATCTTTGCGTTGCAGAACCGCGACGTGCCTCTCATTCAAGCCTGCACCTTGTCGATGGCCGCAATCTATATCCTGGCGAGCTTCGTGACCGAGATCGTCTATCTCCTGCTCAATCCGCGCTTGCGGGATGGCATATGAGCACTGCCGCAAGCATTCAGAACAGGAGCGGCTGGGGCCTGACCATCGCCATGAGCGCGATTGCTCTCGTCTTCGGGTTCATCCTCATCGCGCCGGTCATTCTCCCCCTCGATCCCGAAGCCATGTCGCCGGAATTCATTCTGGCACCGCCGAGCGTCGAGCATTGGGGTGGCACCGACAATCTCGGGCGCGACATCCTGACGCGAACGCTTTTCGGCGCTCGCTCGACCCTATCACTCGCGCTTGCCGCCACTTTGCTTGGCGTGGCGCTGGGAGCCGTGATCGGCATGTTCGCGGGCTATACACGCGGCTTGACAGACAAGCTCTCGATGCGTCTTGCGGATGCTGTGATGGCGCTGCCCTCTCTCGTGCTCGCCATGCTCGCCCTTGTCGTCTTCGGCAATGGTCCCGGCGCGGTGCTCGGTGCCATCGCGATCGTCTTCATTCCGCGCGCCGCCCGGATCATGCGTAGCGTCGTCTTGGATCTAGCGACGCGCGACTTCGTCGTTGCCGCGAGCGTGATCGGCGAGAGCCGCATCTCGGTCCTGATGCGGGAAATCCTCCCCAATATGTGGCCGAACCTGCTTGTCGAAGCCTCTCTGCGCTTTTCCTACGCGATCTTGCTCATCAGCTCGCTCGGCTATCTCGGCATTGGCGTGCAACCGCCGACCCCGGATTGGGGACTGATGATCGCCGATTCCTCCGCCTACATCACGACCGCTCCTTGGATGGTCATCTGGCCAGCTGGCGGCATCGTCGCTTCCGTCGTCGCCGTCAATCTTCTCGGCGACAGTTTGCAGGAGCGATTCGCGGCGTGGCGGCGCGGCCGCATGTCCCATGTCTGAGCCGCTCCTGTCGCTCGACAATATCAGTGTTCGCTATGGCGGAAGTTCCGTCAGTGCCGTGCGGGACCTGTCCTTGTCGCTTGCTCCTGGCGAGATCCTGGGGCTCGTCGGAGAATCCGGTTCCGGCAAGACGACGGTCGGCTATGCCATTCTGGGTCACCTCGGAGCCGGCCGAGTGAGCGGCGGGTCGATCCGCTTTGCCGGCAGGGACCTCTTGGCATTTCGCAAGGCCGATTGGGCGAGGGTGCGTGGGCGGGAAATCGGCATGGTCTATCAGGAGCCGCAATCGGCCCTGAACCCCGCCTATTCCGTCGGAGAGCAGATCGCGGAAGGCTTGCGTCATCATTTCAGGTTCAGCGCGGATGAGGCGCGAAGCCGTGCGCTCGATTGGATCGAGCGCGTACATTTGCCACAGCCCTCCGCCATCTATCGGCGGTTCCCGCATCAGCTTTCCGGCGGGGAAAGCAGCTCCAGCGAGCCGTCATCGCTATGGCGTTCGCGCTCGAGCCCAAGCTCGTCGTCATGGACGAGCCGACGACGGGGCTTGACGTCACGACCCAGGCCCGCATCCTCGAGCTCGTCGCGGGCCTTTGCTCGAGCACTCGGGTGGGGCTTCTCTACATCAGCCATGACCTCGCCGTTGTCGCGGAGTTATGCGACCGTGTCATCGTCATGCACCGCGGACGCATGGTCGAGGAGGGCGCCGCCAGAGAGGTGCTTGCCTCGCCACTGCATCCGTATGCGCAACGCCTGGTCGCCTCGATTCCCGATCTCCATCGGCGCCGAACCTTGCCTCAAAGCGGTGCTCCGCGCGATTTGCAGGCACCTGTAGACGAGGGCTGTTCCTACCGTGCGCGGTGCCAGGGAGCAGTGTCTGCTTGCGCGAGCGTCGAGGGAAGCGCAATCGAAAGGGTGGGCGAGCGCTCCGTCAGGTGCTGGCGAAGCCGAGAGGTGGTCGCAGTCACGCCTATCGACCTGCCGGCTTCTGCCCCACGAGATGACACACCGACCCTTCTGGAGCTTGCCGGCGTGGAGAAAATCTATCGCGCGCACGGCCACACGACGCTTGCCTGTACCGGCATTACGTTCGACGTGAAGCTCGGAGAATGTGTAGCGCTCGTTGGCGAAAGCGGGTCGGGCAAGACCACGCTCGCGCGCTGTGTTCTGGGGTTGGAAACGCCCGAGAAGGGGCAGATACGCCTCGACGGCCTAACTTTGCCACCGCGCGTCCATGATCGCTCGCGCTCCCTCCGCCGTCGAATGCAACTCGTCTTTCAGAACCCGGACGGATCGCTGAATGGACGCCGCACCATCGGTGAAACTCTTCGCAGGCCCCTGTTGATCCATGGGCGTGCCGGGACCGAAGGGGCCGCCGACCAAATAGGGCGCGAATTGCTGTCGAGTGTCGATCTGCAGAGCGATTATCTCGAGCGCTACCCGCATGAACTCAGCGGCGGTGAGAAGCAGGGAAAGCACTCGATGTCTCCGTGCAAAGCACGATTCTCGACCTTTGCCGGCGGCTCCAGGCGAGCAACACAATATCGTTTCTGTTCATCACCCATGATCTTGGGGTGGTGCGCCAGGTCGCGGACCGCGTTCTCGTGATGCACCTCGGCGAAATCTGCCACATGGGCAGCGTCGACTCGCTCTTCACGCCGGATGCCGCGCCCTATGTGCGCAATCTTGTGGCTTCCATACCGGGGCAGGCGATACCGTCCAGCATCAATACCCTCCGAAAATCCATCAGCGCTCGCGAGCCAGCGCAGGGCGGCGGCGAACGAACGCTCACCCGGACTTGACGCGGCGTCGACTTTGGTTGCCTCGCTCCATCAAGCAGGCGCGGATCACTTCATGGGACAGCTCGATGCTCTGACGCATCTTCATCGCCGCGGCTGACGCGTCTCGCTTTGCGAGAGCGGCCACCAATTCGGTGTTGTTCCTCACCGAATTCACGCGTGCCGATCGCGACATTCGATAAGCGAGAAAGCGATATCGCAAAGCTTGCTTGTGGATTGAGTTCAGCAGCCCGAGGAGCGGAACGTTACGCGCCGCGCTGAAGATTCGTTGGCTCATCTCGACATTCGCGCGGAAATGGCCAAGGACGTCATCAGTCTTCAGCATGCGCTCACAGCGTTGGTGGATCCTGCGGATACTCTCCAATTCTTGCGCGGTGGCATTTGCCGCGGCCAGCTCGCAGGCGAGCACCTCGAGCACGATACGGCATGCATAAAGCTCGTCGAGATTCTCGACCGTAAGCTTCGAGACCCGCACCCCGCGTCGCGGCTCTCGCACCACGAGGCCATCCCGTTCGAGGATGCGCAGGGCCTCACGGATCGGCGAGCGACTCACACCCGTCTTGCGACAAATTATCTCCTCCGTCAGCTTGACCCCGTCGGGGAGCGTTCCCTCGACGATTGCCTTTTCGATGACGGCTGCCACGCCCGGAGCCAAGGTCGGGCGATCGTCGAACCGGAACTGAGGGAGCGAGATGATTTCGGCTGCCATGAGAACGAAGCTGGTCGAAGCGAGGGGCATGACATATTGCGCATCCGCAGTCGATTCAATCTCCCGTTGAGAGTGCCGGCGAGACCGGCCACACGACGCGTGCGGCCAGAGCACTGCCTGACATAGGACAGGAAACGGCTAGCCGGAAATCGGCCATGCCGGGGAAAACAAGTCAGTCCTGCCAGCTGAAACGGGGCCGGAATCCGAGCAGGCGCTTGGCCTTTGCGGTGGCCCAGAACGATTGACGCCCCGCGATCTCCTGACGTAATTCAGCATCGGAATAGGCGGCGCGCAGAAGCTCGCGGCTGTCCTGCGGCATTACGGTGTCATCGCTCGAGATCACGAAGGCGTCGAAGCCGATCTTTTCGTATTGCAGAGCGAGCCGCAAAGCCTGTGCGGCATCGCGCGCATCGACATAGTTCCAAAGGCTGTGCGCGTGACGAGCGATATCGAATTGCGCGAAGCCTTCATAATATTCCGGATGCGCCACCCAGGCGAGGCGCAGCGCAATGAGCTTCATCCCCGGCTCCCAATTCGCGAATTGCTGCGCCATCTGCTCTTCCAGCAGCTTGACCATTCCGTAGGTGGTGGTTGCCCGGAGGGGCGAGTCCTCATCAATCGGCAATGGCGGCAGCGATCGAAACGGAGCCCCGTGTACCGCCTCGCTCGACGCGAAAACCACATTGCGGATACGGGCCAGTCGTGCGGCCGCGAAGACGTTGTGGGTGGCCTGAATATTATTGGCGAACAGTGCCGGGTTGGGCAGATGGCCCGGGCCGGGGATCGCTGCGAGGTGCACGATCGCGTCGACGCCGCCGTGACGGTTATCCACCGGCGTCAGCGCCGCAATCGTCTGGCCAAAATCCGTGAAGTCGACGCTCACAAAGGGACAACCCTGATCCGTGGCGGCCTTCATCCTGTCGAGACTGACCACGTCCCAACCATTCCCGAGCAACTCCGCCACAACCTTTCGGCCAAGGCGGCCGGCTCCGCCGGTGACTGCAACTCTCATCTCGCCTCCTCACAATTCGGAAGCCCAATCTATCGCCAAATAACGGCTTCGGGGCGTGCATTGCGCAATCACGCCTCTGATTGCTCATTCTACGGCTCTCGATTCCACTATAATCAAGCGTTGCGGCTGCATTCACCTCGGGGTTGAAGCGCTAGCGCCAAGAATAGCGAGACGGAGTTAGATTTTTCAAAATCAGCGGTGAACAAAACCCTATTCACTGCCCAGCATTCGCCAATTGACGCGCGCTCTCATGGAGAGCGTTATGTCAGGGCGCGCTAGAAGGTTCGAGTAGTCGCGTCGCGATCAGGTGCAGCAATTTTGTGCAGCGGCATTCGGCAACAGCACTGCCGGATGCTGATCGACAAGGTCGAAGAATGACCGCGACTGCCGCATTCCAAGGATTGGTCATGCCTAGCGATACACCACCCAATGCTGCGTCTCGGCTCAAACCGCTATTGTCGCCGCGCTCGATCGCTATCGTCGGCGCGTCGCAAAAAGAGGGGCGCGTTACCGGCGCCGTGCGTAATCTCATCGAGCTCGGCTTTAAGGGCGGCGTCTATCCCGTCAACCCGAAATATCAGACCGTCATGGATCTTCCGTGCTTTCCGAGCCTTAGGGAAACGCCTGAACGCGTCGACCTTGTCGTCGTGGGAGTTCCGAGCGAAGCCGTTATCTCGGTACTGAAAGAAGCGCATGGGCTCGGCATTCCAGCGGCCGTCGTGATGTCGAGCGGCTTTGCCGAGGCTGGTGAAGTCGGGCGTCGACGGCAGGCGGAGCTGCAGGCTTTCATTAAAGAAAGCGGGATGCTGTTATGCGGTCCGAATTGTCTTGGCATCGTCAATGTTCGTGAGCGCGTCTGCGGCTATCACAGCACCTCACCCAAGCATCTCCGGGCGGGTGACGTTGCGGTCATCGCACAAAGCGGTACGGTCGTGGTGGCGCTCGTGCGCGGCGAGAAGCCTATCGGATTCAGTTACATCGTATCATCCGGGAATGAGGTTGGATGCACCTCGGCCGACTATCTGCAGCATTTTGTCGAGGACCCGGGTTCTCGTGTGCTCGCCACCTTTCTCGAAGGCATCAACAATCCCGAGCGGTTCGTGGTGGCAGCCGAGAATGCGAGGCGCGCCGGAAAACCTATAGTGTTGGTGCGGACGGGCCGCACAGAGCTCGGCAGGGCCACGAGCGCTTCGCATACGGCAAGTCTCGCTGGATCTTACGAGGTGCAGAGCGCCATATTTCGCCAGACAGGCATCATCCATTGCGACGATCTCGACGAGTGGATGCAAGCCATCGAGATGTGCCGATTTGCAAGACCTCCCAAGGCGGGAGGCCTTGGATTCGTCGGCGTCTCGGGTGGCGAGAATGCGCTCGTTCTCGATCACGCCGTGGAGTTCGGGATCGACGTTCCTGCCTTATCCGAATCGGGAAAAGCGGCGCTCGCGGAATACCTGCCATGGTTCGGGCCGAAACAGAATCCCGTGGACGTCGCGGGCAGCTCGCTCGAGCGGGTCGAGACCTTCCGACGCTCGCTGCGCATCCTCGCTGCCGAGCCTGGGATCGGGGTCCTCATGGCATCGCAAGACAGCCCTGCCGTTTACGACATTCCCTCGGCTCAAGCGCTCGCAGATGTCGCGCGAGACAGCGACAAATGCTTCGTCTTCCTGAACAACTTTTCCCGCCCGCCGGATCCGAAAGTAGCGGAGATATTGAGGGAGGCCGGCATTCCCTGTCTCGAAGGTCTCGCCCCTGGGATGAAGGCCCTCAAGGCATTCCTCGACTTCCATTTGCGACCTTTCTCGCCACCACCGCCTTCGTTCGAGACGAGGCGCGTGAGCGCAAGGCGCGGGAAATCATCCGGGAAGCAACGGGCACGATGCTCGCCGAGGGGAAAGAGAATACCGAACAGGCGATCGAGGCCGCTGAAGCGCTCGGCTATCCGGTAGCCGTGAAGGCACTCTCCGCTGATATTGCGCATAAGGCCCAAATAGGTGGTGTCGAGCTTCACCTGCATTCGGCCATCGAGGTCGGCCAAGCGGTGGAGCGTGTTCGAACGGCCGTTGCGGCGAATGCCGGCGGCGCGCGTCTCGATGGTGTCTTGGTGCAACCCATGCTGCGAGGCGGCATCGAGCTGATCTTGGGCGTCAAACGCGATGAACAGTTCGGCCACATGATCGTCTTCGGCCTGGGCGGCGTGCTCGTCGAAGCCATTCGCGCCTTCACAATGCGCAAAGCGCCGATTTCGGAGATCGACGCTACCGAGATGATCGCCGAAATCACGGGCCTTGCACGCATTCTCGAGAAATACGGCAAGGGCAAGATCGATCTCGTCGCGCTCATCAAGCCGATGCTCATCAGCCTTTCGGAACTCGTGCAGGAGATCGGCGATCTCGTTCAGGATATCGACGTCAACCCTGTCATCCTAGATCCGAAAACAGGGCAGGGCATCGTTGCCGATGCCCTCATCGTTCGGGAAAGCCGCAGCCCGACCTGATGCTGGGCAGCCCAAGCGACGACCTGCACATGATTTGATCGGCCTGACATGCATCGGCAGCCGATGCACCATACAAAGAGGGAGATCGGAATGAGCGTCACGCATCGTCCAACTCGCAGATGGGTCAACCTCGCGGGCTCGTCGCTGGCGCTCGGGGGCGCCGCTGCATCCTTCTTCGGACCTGCACAGCAGGCGCGTGCAGATGACAATGTCGTCGTCTTCGCGGGCTGGGGAGGCGTGATCATCAAGTCGGAGCGGGCACAATATTTCGACGCTTTCGAGAAAGCGACTGGCATCAAGGTTATAGAGGTGACGGACACCAACCTCGCCAAGCTGAAGACCATGGCCGAGACCGGTAACGCCGAATGGGACCTTGTCCAGGCGCTCGGCCTCTGGCTTCCACCATCGGCGTCAAAGACGCCTCTTTGGGAACCTGTCGACTATTCGGTCATCACTACGGACGGCATTCCCGACGCGCTCAAGCTGACCAACGGTGTCGGCGTTCAGACCTTCGCCACTACACTCGCCTACAACACGGATGCCTTCCCGGCAGGTAAAGGACCCGCGAGTTGGGCGGATCTTTTCGATCTCAAAAAATTCCCTGGCAAGCGCGGCATGTACAATTCGCCCCGCGAGACGCTCGAAGTGGCGCTCATGTCGGACGGCGTTCCCACCGATAAGCTCTATCCGCTCGACGTGGACCGGGCGCTCAAACGTCTCGACCAGATCAAGAACGACATCGTCTGGTGGGACAAGTGGCCGCAAGGCGCCAATCTCCTGGCTTCCGGCGAGTATGTCGCATCCATGTCGTCGCATGATGTCGTGCGGGGGCTCATCGCCCAGGACTCGTCGACGCCGCTGCACCAGATCTGGAACGCGGCGCCCGCTTGCATCATGACGACCGACTTTCTGGCGATCCCGCATGGCGCGAAGCACAAAGCGGCAGCCCAAAAGCTCATGAGCTGGATGCTGGATGCCAATCATCAAGCGGCACACGCGAAGGCGACACATATCGGTCCTTCCAACGCGAAAGCCTTGGCGATGCTCGACGCGGAAACGCGCGAAGAGCTGCCGACCTACCATTTTCAGAAAGGCGAGTTGATCACTCGCAACGACGAATTCTGGGCGGCGAACTTCGTGCCGCTAACCGAGCGTTTCAACCTCTGGAAACTCGGCAAGTAATTTTGTCCGGCGAAGCCTAGCCCGCGTGAGCACGGCAGTCCCGGGCGCAAGACAATCGCCCGTAGATGTGCTCTTCTCGAGCCGCGCGCTGACGCGTCTCGGACCGGCGCTGCTCGGCTTGCCGGGCATCTTCCTCATTCTCGCATTCTTCGTGGCGCCGGTCGCGTTGATTCTGGGGGGCAGCGTATTCTCGCCGGAATTTACGATAGCTCGATACGAGCATGTCTTCGGCTTGCCGGTCTATTGGCTGGTTTTCTGGATCAGCATCAAGATCGCACTGATTTCGACGCTGATCAGCCTCGTCGCCAGCTATCTTGTCGCGACAGGCTTGCTCTTCGCGCGGCCGGCTATTCGTACTGCCATGCTGGCCGCAATTCTCGTACCGTTTTGGACGAACGTGCTCATCCGCTGTTATGCCTGGATCTTGATCCTGCAGAAGAGCGGCTTGGCCAATTCGCTCTTGGTCAACTCGCTACACATCTTCGCGCAGCCCTTGCCGCTACTTTTCAACCTGACTTCGGTGCTCATCGGCCTCGTGCATTACTTGATACCCGTCACGATCCTGGTCCTCTACACGTCCATGCAGAGGATCGATCTGCGGCTGGTCCAGGCTGCGAAAGGGCTCGGCGCCAATCCCTTGAGAGCGTTCTTCTCCGTGTTTGTCCCGCTTAGCATGCCCGGAGTCTATGCCGCTTCGATGCTGGTCTTCGTTATCGCTCTGGGCTTTTTCGTCACACCTGCGCTCCTGGGCGGCCCTCAAGAAATAACGGTTGCCATGCAGGTCAGCACCTATTTCACCGACACGGTCGATTGGGGACTCGGCTCGACGTTGGCGACCATACTTCTGATATCGACGCTGGTGTTCATTGCCATGTATCTTGCTATCCAGCGCAGGCCTCTCACGTGATGAGGCGTTGGCGCGACCCGTGGAGGATCGGCGCTATTGCGGCCCAAGCGTTTGTTGGGCTGGTGCTCGCCTTCCTCGTCCTTCCTCTCGTCGTCGTCGTGACGACCGCATTCAACAACTCAGCTTATATTCAGTTCCCACCGCGCCAATGGTCTCTGCGCTGGTTTAACGAATATCTCAGCAGCGCACGCTGGATATCGGCGACCGAAATGAGCCTCGAGCTCGGCGCCGTCGTTGCAATCTGCGCGACGCTGCTGGGCCTTGGCATTGCGCTGATGTTCGATCGGATGGCATTCCCGGGCCGGCAGTTCTTGCGCGCTGTGACGATGGCGCCACTCATCGTTCCCGTGATCGTGCTGGCCGCCGGGCTCTACTATATGCTGGTCAGGCTGGGTATGGCGGGCTCCTTCCTCGGCCTCGCGCTGGGTCATATGGTCGTCGCATTGCCCTATGCCGTCGTCGTAATCGGCGCATCTCTGCAACAAGCCGATAGGCGCCTCGAGGATGCGGCCGTCGGCCTTGGAGCGAGCCGGGCGCGCGCCTTCATCGAGGTGACGCTCCATCTCATTCGCCCAAGCATTGTCGTCTCGATGCTGTTCTGCTTTCTCATTTCCTTTGACGAGGTCATTGTCTCGGTTTTCCTTGCTGGCCCGCAAACCATGACGTTGCCGCGCGTGCTGTGGGAAAGCATCCGCTTCGAGATCAGCCCGACAATCGCCGCCGTTTCGACCATCCTCATCGTCATCTCGACCGCGATCATGGCCGTGGCGGAGGTTCTGCGGGCTCGCTTTGCCAATCGACGCGCATCCGCGTTGGAGCCTGCACCGTGACGATGCAGCCAAGCAGCGCCCCGCATCCAACGGGGGCAACGATCGACCTGAAGCAAATAACGAAGCGTTACGGGGGCACCGATGCGGTGCGGGATCTTTCGCTGCGGATCGAGGCTGGCGAGTTCGTCAGCTTTCTGGGGCCAAGCGGGTCCGGCAAGACGACGACGCTCATGATGATCGCCGGTTTCGTTTCTCCCGATGACGGCCACATCATGCTCGGGACGACAGACATCACCCACGTCCCTCCTCACCGACGCGATATCGGGATGGTCTATCAGAATTACGCGCTGTTCCCGCATATGACGGTCGCAAAGAATGTGGCCTTCCCCTTGCGGATGCGCAGACACCCCCGCGCGAAGATCGTGGACCGGGTCGCTCATGCACTCGAGCTCGTCCGACTGCGAGGTTTGGGGGAGCGGCTCCCCGGCCAGCTCTCCGGGGGGCAGCAACAGCGGGTCGCGCTTGCACGCGCGCTCGTCTTCGAACCGCCATTGGTGCTCATGGACGAGCCGCTAGGCGCTTTGGATAAGAAGCTTCGCGAAGAGATGCAGGTCGAGATCCGACGTATCCAGCGCAATGCAGGAAGCACCGCGATCTATGTCACTCACGACCAGGAAGAAGCATTGAACATGTCCGACCGAATCGTGGTCATGAATCATGGACGCATCGAACAGGTGGGCAGCCCAAGCGAGATTTACGACCGTCCGTTCACGCGTTTCGTCGCCGATTTCATGGGGGTCGGCAATCTCATCGCTGCGACCGTGATCGGATCCGCTGGTGAATGCCGAGTTCGCAGCGTCGGCGGCAGCGAATTCGCAGCCACGTCGTCGCAACCGCTTACGGCAGCACAACAAGTCACGGTCGCGTTGCGAGCGGAACGCATCACCCTGCAAGCCGGCCCCCCCGCAGGCGACAGCGGGCATGCAGGGCGTCTGGTGTCATCAGTCTATCAGGGAAGCCAGCGTCGACACCATGTCGAGCTTGCCACCGGGGAGACGCTGATTGTCACAGCGCCGAGCCGCGGCGCAGCGGCGATCGGGGTCGGCGAAGCCGTTACCCTGAATTGGCTCGCGGAGGACGCTTGGGTCATTACTGCCTGAATAATTGTTGCGGTCAAGAAGACGAGGAGACTCAGGGTGAAGTTCGAAACATTACTTTATGAGGTCGATGACCGCGTCGCGACGATCACCTTCAATCGGCCGGAACGCATGAATGCGTTCAGCCTGCCGCTCATCAGAGAGGTCAAGGAGGCGGTCGCGGCTGCGGACAAGGACCCCGAAGTAAGGGTAATGGTCGTCACCGGAACGGGGGGCAAGGCATTCTCCTCCGGCTATGATCTCAAAGAATCCGCCGAGACACCGAAAAAAGGCCCGACCGAATGGACGGCCCGTTACCGCGGCGATCTCGACTACACCTATAGTGTCTGGAACTGCAGCAAACCCGTAATCGCCATGATCAGTGGCTATTGTCTCGCGGGCGGTCTCGAGTTCGCGCAATGCTGTGACATGCGCTATTGCTCGGAGGACTCCACATTCGGCGCGGTCGAGGGGAGGTTCGCCGGTGGGATCGTCACCCTGATCATGCCGTGGATCATCGGTAATCGCGCGCGCGAGCTGATCTATACGGGCGACATCATCGACGCGCAGGAGGCGCATCGCATCGGGCTGGTCGACCGCGTCTTTTCCAAGGATGAGCTTTTGGCAGGCACGATGCAGATTGCGAAACGCATGTCTCGGGTCTCTCTCAATTGCCTCCAGACCAACAAACGCGCCCTCAACCACACATTCGAAACCATGGGTTTGCACGCGGCCCTTTCCTATGGGGTAGAGGCTGCGAGCCTCATGAGGGCGACCGGCTCGCCCGAGAACGACACCTTCAACGAGCTGCGGCGCACAAAGGGCATGCAAGAGGCGCTCAGATGGCGCGCCGAGCAGTTTGCGGCGTTTGAGTAGAAAAGGTTCTAGACTTGGCGTCGCGGCTCGCAGCGTCGCGAGTCTATGCCGCGCACGTTCCCATGCTTGCTTGCGCATCGGAAATGAGCAAAAATACTTTTGTTGGGGGGCACTCGCGACGCGAGAGCGGTACGGTGTCCATACTTGCCCCATGGGACGGAGCCGTTCGAAAGGTCACGCGGCCAAGTCCGCACAGTCTTCGAGACGCATCGAAGTGCATGTTTACCTCGTATCGCACCGACCCATCGGATCGATCAAACAAATCTCCCTGCATTCTGGAAGAACTTAGATGCCGAACGCACTCACCCGCCCACCTTTTACGCGCGTCCCGTTTGATCCCGAGCATCGCCGGCAGTGGCTCAGCATTCCTTTTTCGGAGGATGAATATCGCGAGCGCTGGCGCAAGGTCGGTCGGGCGCTCGATGCGGCCAGCGCGGATGTCCTCGTCGCTTATGCCAGCCCCGGCGACTGCGCGATCGTGCGCTGGCTCGCCAACATGGACAGCGGCGCCGGCCACACCGCCGTCATCGTCTCGCGCAGCGGCGCCGCCATTCTGGCGACCAACGCATTGCTGCATGCCGAGCCGATGCATTCTGAAGTTTGGATGACGCCGATCGACGACATCCGCATCACTGTGAATCGCCGGCACATCCCTGATGCGAAGCTTCTCGAGACCGTGATTCTGGAAGCCGTCCACGATCTCGGTGGCGGCAAGGCGGTGTTGGCTACCGGAGGCAATCTGCCGGCTCCGGTCTCAGCCGCATTGTCGAAGGCGTATCAAACCATTTCGCTCGAAGCGGCTTTGCAGGACCTCATGGCCATCAAGAGCGCGGCTGAGATCGCTCTATTGGAGAAGGCCAATGCCGTCTCGGACGCGGCCCTCGAAGCTGTGCGAGAGGCCTTGCGTCCCGGCGTCACGGAAGCCGAACTCGCCGCTATCGCTTTTGCCAAGATGATGGAAGGCGGCAGCGAGGGGCCGTCCTTCGGCATGGCTCTTGTCGCCGGTCCGCGTTCCGGTCTGAAGCATGTGGCGCCCACGCATTACCGGATGCGGGAGGGCGACTTCATCTTCGCCGATTTCGGCTTGCTCTACAAAGGCTATGTCACCGACAACTCCCGCAGTGGATTGGTCGGCCGCGGCACAGCCGACCAGCGGCGGTTCCTCGAGACCGGTCTCGAGATGACGGCGGCCGCCGTCGCCGTCGCGCGCCCCGGCGCACCTCAGAGCGCGCTTGACGATGCCGCCTTTCGGGTGGCCTGTGACGCAGGATACAGGGACATGTACTGGTGCCGTGCACATGGCGTCGGTACGACGACCTTCATGCAACCGCGCTTCGCGCCCGGTGACCAGACGCCGCTGCGGGTGGGAGAGGTGTTCTCGCTCGAGCCGATGCTCGTGCATCACGGGGTCGGAACTTCATGTGTCGAGAACACCGTCCTGATCACCGAGACAGGAGCGCGTGTCCTGAGCCGCGCCGCCGAACGCTGGTGGTGACGGCAGGGTCTTCAGTCACTGCCGCGCGAACTCAATCCACAAACGGAGATTCCACGATGCCGCCAGCGATGATCACACGCCGCGCAACGCTTGCGGGAGCGGGCTACCTTCTCGCTGGCGGCTTCGCCTCGGCCGCAACTCCCGGCAATACGCTGGTTATCGCGCAGGCGCTCGACGAAATGGTGAGCATCGATCCGGCCCAGGCCTTCGAGGTGCCGAGCGACGAGTTGATCACCAATGTCTATGATCAATTGTTCGGCTATGCATCGAATTCCGGCGAGCCGCAACCTGGCATAGTCACGACCTGGAAGAAATCGGAGGACGGGCTCTCCTTCAGCTTCGACATCCGTCAAGGCGTCAAGTTCCATTCCGGAAATCCGTTGACCGCCGACGACGTCGTCTTCTCGTTGCAGCGGGCGCTGAAGCTTAATTTCGCGCCGGCAAGCGATCTCGGCGCTTTCGGCTTGCTGCAGACCAACGCGGAGACTTCCATTCAAAAGACAGGCCAATATTCGTTCCTGTTGAAGCTCGACAAGCCATATTCCCCGAGCCTTTATCTCAACGGCCTTGCGCAAATCGTCTGCTCGGTCGTGGATAAGCAACTCGTGCTCTCGCATGAGGTGAAAGGCGATCTCGGCAATGCCTGGCTCAAGACGAATTCGGCGGGATCCGGGCCGTTCCGGCTGCGCAATTGGACGCCTCTCGAGAGTTATGTCCTCGAACGCGTGCCCGGACATTGGCGCGGTGACGCAAAATTGCAGAACGTCATTGTGCGCAGCGTCCCCGAAGCTGCGACCCAACGCCTCCTTCTCGAGCGCGGCGATGTCGACATCGCCCGCGATCTCGCTCCCGGGGACGTCACTGCGCTGGAAAGCAATTCGGCGGTAAAGATCGACAAGCAGCTGAAAGGTCGCGTGATCTACCTCGCCTTCAACCAGAAGAATCCGATCTTGGCGAAGCCGCAAGTCGCGCAGGCGCTGAAATACCTCATCGATTATCAAGGAATGCAGGATACGCTCTTACGCAATCAATACGTTGTGCATCAGAATGCCGTGCCGGCGACTTTTCTCGCCGCCGTCGAAGATAATCCGTTCAAGCTCGACGTCCCCAAGGCCAAAGCATTGCTCGCGGAGGCGGGTCTCCCCGACGGTTTCGAGGTGAAAGGATGGATGTGCGCAACGCTTTCCCCTTCAAGGACATGGCGCTCGCCATACAAGCGAGCTTCGCCCAGGCCGGAGTCAAGCTGACGGTCATTCCTGCCGATGGCGGCCAACTTTTCTCGAAATATCGGGCGCGTAAGCACGATATTTACATCGGCGGCTGGACGCCGGACTATGGCGACCCCGAGGCCAATGTGAACGGCTTCATCAATAACCCGGACAACAACGCGCCCAATCTCTCGGGTCTGCTGGCATGGCGGAATGGCTGGTCAAGTCCGAAGCTGATGGCGATGGACGCTCAGGCGGTCATCGAGCCCGACACCGCGAAGCGGATCGGCATCTATAAGGAAATCCAGCGCAAGCTGCGCGAGGAGTCGCCTTATGTCTTCGCCTTCCAGTTGGTGGCCAATACCGGACTGGCCAGTGGGATAAAGGACTTCGATGGCGGCGGCGCAATGAGCTACGTCAAGTTCTGGCAAGTATCGAAATAGCCGAAACGCGGTCTTCCATCGTGTGGACAACGCGAATTGGGCTCACTCTCGCGCGTCAGCTCGCGTTGATGGCGGCCACTATTATTGGCCTTCTGGCGATAACGTTCTTCATCGGGCGGATTATTCCGACCGATCCCGTGCTGGCCGCGGTCGGCGATCGTGCGAGCGCAGAGACATACGCGAATATGCGCCATGAAATGGGACTGGACCGGCCGCTCTACATTCAGTTCGGCAACTATGTCGCGGATGTCGTCACCGGCGATTTCGGCACCTCGATTCTCAGCTCGCGCCCCGTGCTCGACGACATCAAGCGCGTCTTCGCGGCGACCTTCGAGCTGGCGACCATCGGGATTCTGCTTGCTGCGCTGATCGGTATCCCTCTTGGTGTGCTTGCGGCCGCCCGGCGCGGCACGCTGATCGACCACATCGCGCGGATCGTCAATCTGTTCGGCCATGCGATGCCGGTGTTCTGGCTGGCCATGATGGCGCTATTGCTATTCTACGGCAGGCTCGGCTGGTCGCCCGGCCCGGGTCGGCTCGATGCCCTGGGAGCAGCCCTTTATATGCCGCGAACCGGCTTCCTGTTGCTCGACCCGCTGCTCAGCGGAGATTGGGATCTCGAGCGCGATGCACTCGCTCATGTGCTGTTGCCGGCCGCGGTGCTGGCTTTCCACGGCATGGCCTATATCACGCGGATGACACGCACGCTGATGATCGCCCAGCTATCTCAGGAATATATCGTCACCGCTCGCGCCAAGGGCTGCCCGTACTGGGTGGTTGTCCGTCGGCACGCCTTTCGCAACATACGCGGCCCGCTGCTCACGGTGGTGGCATTGACCTATGCTGGTCTACTCGAAGGCACTGTGCTGACGGAGACTGTCTTCTCCTGGCCCGGACTCGGGCGCTATCTGACGAATGCGCTGTTCGCCGCCGACATGAATGCGACGCTCGCCGCAACGATCGTGATCGGATGCGTGTTCATCGTCCTCAATCGGTTGAGCGATCTGGGCGCCTATGTCTTCGATCCCCGCGCCCGCGCATGATCGGCCGTTCGATCCTTCGGCACGCCGGAACCTCCATCGGCCTCGCTATCGTGATGTCGCTCTCCGTCGCCGTCGTCGGCTTCGCTTTATTCGGGCACGTCGATCCGAATGCACAGGATCTCGCCGGTAGGTTGGCTTGGCCTTCATCGGCGCATTGGCTTGGCACGGACGAGGTCGGGCGCGACATCCTCGCGCGTCTATTGGCGGGTCATCGGGCTGTTATCGGGTTATCGCGGAGGATGGCTCGACAGCGTGCTGATGCGCGTCACCGATCTCTTTCTCGCCTTGCCAAAGCTGGTTCTGGCCCTGGCATTCGCAGCAGCGCTTGGTCCGGGAATCGAGAATGCGGCGATTGCCATCGCCATCACCTCATGGCCGCCTTATGCGCGCATTGTACGTTCCGAAACCGTGTTGCTTCGGAAGGCGGAGTTTGTCGTCGCAGCGATGCTGCAAGGCGCATCCAACGCCCGCATTCTGTGGCACTATATTCTGCCGCTGACGGTGAGTTCGGTCTTGGTGCGCGCAGCGCTGGATATGTCCGGGATCATCTTGACGGCAGCGGGATTGGGCTTCCTCGGACTTGGCGTGCAACCACCAACCGCCGAGTGGGGCGCCATGGTGGCCGGCGGCAGGGCCGCGATCCTGGACCAATGGTGGGTCGCGACATTTCCCGGGGTCGCCATCCTGCTGGCAAGCCTCGCCTTCAGCCTCATCGGAGATGGTATGCGCGATCTGCTCGATAAGCGCGGAGCGTAAGCGAGCGTGCTGAAGGTCCGCAATCTCCGCGTCACCTACCAGAGCGATCGCGGCCCCGTCGAAGCCGTGAGCGGTGTTTCATTCGACGTCCGACATGAGCGGGTGGCGATCGTCGGTGAATCCGGATCTGGAAAATCAAGTATCGGCCGAGCGATCATGCGGCTCGAGACGGCATCGGCACACGTGCGGGCCGATCTTCTGGAGTTCGACGGGCACGATCTGCTGCGGCTTTCGGATAGCGGATTATCGCGCCTACGCGGCCGCCGCCTCGGCCTCATTCTGCAAGATCCTCGATATTCGCTGAACCCCAGCATTCCCGTCGGCGAGCAGGTATCCGAAATGCTCGAATTGCACACGGATTTGTCACGGCGCGCTGCCCGTCTGCGGGTGTTGGAGATGCTGAAGGCGGTCGGAATCGCCGACCCGGAACGCGTCTACGGTCTTTGCCCCAACGCCGTCTCAGGTGGCATGGGCCAACGCATCATGATCGCCATGATGATGGCGCCTAGGCCCGATTTGCTGATCGCGGACGAAGCGACCTCCGCGCTCGACGTTACTGTGCAGCACCAAGTCCTCGGGATGATGGATGACATGCTGCTGGAGCGTCCCATGGGCCTGATCTTCATTAGCCACGATCTGCGCATGGTGTGCAATTTCTGCGACCGGATCCTTGTCATGCAGCGTGGCCGCATCGTCGATCAAGGTCCTGCTGACGCGATCGAACTCTCCGATCACCCTTATACGCGCCAATTGTTCGCGGCATCCAATGCCTGAGCTGTTGGAAATCCGAGATGTTTCAGTGTCATTCGGATCGGACACGCGCACGCGCCTGGCGCTGCAGAATGTGTCGTTGAGCGTCGGGGCAGGCCAGACGCTTGGGGTAATTGGCGAATCGGGGTCGGGTAAGTCTACCATCCTTCGCGCCATTCTCGGATTGGTGCCGCTGCTTACGGGCGACATCCGGATCAGCGGTCAGAACATGCGGGGGATGACGCGCATGAAACTCGCCCGATGCTGCCAGATGGTATTCCAGGATCCCTACGGTTCGCTGCATCCGCAGTTCACCGTGGATCGCATCCTGCGCGAGCCGCTCATCATTCACCGGATCGCTGACGCCGATCGCCTCGTCGTCGAGACTTTGCGCAGTGTCGGCCTCGACGAGACATATCTCGGCCGCTACCCTCACCAGCTGTCTGGCGGCCAGCGCCAACGCGTCGCCATTGCGCGCGTCCTCCCGCTGCGGGAAAGAGGCAGAGATATTAGAGTTGCTGCGCGATATTCGGCGGCAAGTCGAATTGTCATGGATATTCGTTAGTCATGACCTTGGCGTGGTCAGCCGCATGTGCGAACGCGTCGCCGTGATTCGTGATGGGCGCCTGATCGAAGAGTGCGAAGTCGGAAAGCTCAGCGAATCGACTGATCCCTACACGCGGTTGCTGGTATCGAACACGCAACCTTATCGGCGAAGGCGCGTGGTCTGAGGATCGCGACGGATGACGGGGGCCGCCTCATTCGCTGGCGCGAGCGTGGTCAAAGCTCCAGGCATCTTTAAATCCATCCAATCCTCTGGAAGCAATATGCCCTCATGCGTGAGCTGCCAGGGCCAGAGGACCGCTACGATGTCCTGGTCATGCTCGACGAGTTTCGCCAGCTGCAGCGCATGGATGCGATCGTCGAGAAGATTCCGATCAGTGCCGGCTACGGCTTTCGCATGGCGATCGTGATCCAGAACATGAGCCAGCTGGATGAGATCTACGGCAAGGCGACCCGCGAGGGGATCGTGGCGAACTGTGCCCTGAAACTATTCGTCGCGCTCGATGATCTCGCGACCGCGAACTATGTGTCCGACCAGCTCGGCAACCGGACTGTGACCACGACGACAACCAACTTCCGGCGCGGCGGCCCGCTCCTGGGGGAACACTCCGTCTCGAAGAGCCTGACAGGCGTCCCGCTGATGCGGGCCGACGAGGTCATCCGGCTCCCCAAGCAGAACTCCATCCTGATGATCGCCAATGAGCGCCCGATCCTCACGAAGAAGATCAGATACGACAGGGATCGGCTGTTTCGCCGCCTTGCCGGCATCGGCAAATCGACATTCCGCACCGTGCCTGATGTGCCGACGCTTGATGAATTCCGATTGGCCATCCTGACCGCTGACTACGGCAAGGCGCCTTCCCAGCTGACCGAAAAGGTCGCTGTGCCTGGTGAGGGGGCGACTCCCCCTGCGGAAACCCCAACGCCTCCTGGACTGCGAGTGGCATCGTCCGAGGCCGAACGAGCGCGCTTGGGTCAGGCGCGCACTCAACCGAAGTTCACTGAAGGGCCATCATTGATCACACCTACGGCTGCCGAGACTTGGGTGGCTATGGCCGTCCGCGACGCGTCGACGCCCGCGACCGAGCACGAACAGCCTAGTCAGGAGGAGGCCTTTGATAAGGCTCGTGCTGGCTTAGCGCCAGCGGTCAAGCCGAACAACCTTGGAGCGCGCTTCAAAATGGCAGGCGGCCCGCCCGTAGCAGCCGCGCGGGTAGACAAAAAAGTGAAGCTAGAAACGACGGCTTGCGCAAAGCAGGAACCAGCTGTTTTCGAGCTTCGAAGCACGCGACGGCAAAAGGACACACTTTCCAGCATGTTCGGCGTCGATAGCATGGCCGATATTCATCAGGAAGTGCGGGCCGGCTCCGACCCGATGTCGCGGATTGG
>JADMIO010361660.1_pt1 | contig 23944 bp, 23 predicted proteins | sample 8958161 | NCBI WGS metagenome assembly JADMIO01 (sample SAMN16585339, study PRJNA669376) | soil metagenome | isolation source: Crop rotation soil | place: USA: Cullars Rotation, Alabama | collected 2011
CGGCACCGCCTATCGCAGCATCGAGGGCCTGCCCGGCGAGTTCGTCAATTTCCAAGTCGGTACAGGACTCGCGCAACAATTCCAGATTGCCGATGATCACACCGAGGAGATTATTGAAATCATGCGCCATCCCGCCCGTTAGTTGTCCAATCGCCTCCATTTTTTGCGATTGGCGAAGCTGTGCTTCGATTGCTACCCGTTCGGTCAAATCGCGCACGATTGAGATGATGACATCTTTTCCGCCGAGGGAGGCGGTCCGCATTGAGACCTCGACGGGGAAAATGCGACCCTGTTTGGTTCGGCTCTGCCATTCGAAGCGCTGCGGCAATCCTGTCGACACAGCCCGTTGAACCCAAACGCCCGCGTCCTGCTGCGTATAGGGAGGAACTCCGGACGAAAGAGCCTCGACCTGTTTTCCAATCAGTTCTTCCGCGGAATAGCCGATCATTAGGCAGCCTGGCTCGTTCACCGCCGTGAAGGTCTGGCTTGCAGCATCCAAAATAAAGATGCCTTCGCTCATCGCATCGAAGATCGACCTAAAACGATCCTCGCTTGCTCGCAGAGCCGCGTCCGAGCGCCGCCTTTCCAAAGCCATCTGAATTGTCGCGTGCATTTCCCGCTCGGAATACGGCTTGATGAGATAGCCATATGGCTTGGTCGCGCGAGCGCGGGCGAGCGTCGGTTCTTCAGAGTATGCGGTGACATAGATTACGGGAGTGTCGATCTCGTCCGGAATTCGACTGGCGGTTTCGATTCCGTCCATCGCGCCTTCGATATGGATGTCCATCAGAACAACATCCGGGCGGAGATTGACGATCTTCTGGAGAGCATCCTCCCCCGATGCCGTGATCCCGACCACGTCATAACCGAGCTTGCTCAATTGTTGCTTGGAATGAAGGGCGACTATGCGCTCATCTTCGACAACCAAGATCCTAACTGCGTTCATGCTTGCACCGAAAAGCGCAGGAGAAACGAAGTCGGGTTCGACCGGTTTACGGTTAACTGAGCGCGAAGCTGATCGCAGAGGAGGGCAACCAGCTGAAGGCCGAGCGTCATCGAGTTCGCCACATCCAGATCGACAGGAAAGCCAACTCCATTGTCGCTCACTGAGAGCGCGACCTGGCCATGTACTTCGCTCGCCAGCTCTATCGCAATCTGGCCCGCCCGCCGTTCAGGAAAAGCGTGCTTAAGGGCGTTTGAAACGAGTTCGTTTACAATGAGACCGCACGGAATTGCCACGCCGATCGGCAGGGATACCTCTGCAGCATTGACCGACAGAGTAATGAGCCCAGGATCGGGGGCGTATGACGAAACGAGTGAGGGAACGAGGGAATCGAGGAAGTTACCAAAATCGACACCAGCGAAGTCTTTTGACTGGTATAGCGTCTGATGGATCAGGGCCATCGATTTGATGCGGTTCTGACTTTCTTTCAAAAGCTTCAGGGCAGTTTCGTCCTGGACTTTTGCGGTTTGCAGGTCCAATAGGCTATGGATGACCTGCAGATTATTCTTCACGCGATGGTGGATTTCACCGAGCAGTATATCTTTCTCCTTCAGCGCCTTCTCGATTCGATCGGCCTTCTGTTTGCGGTCGGAGATGTCGACGATGGCCGATAGAACCATCGTGCCCTCTTCGGTCTCGATCGGATTGAGGCCGATCTCGATCGGGAATTCGCTGCCGTCCTTTTTTAAGCCATACAAGTCGCGACCGGCGCCCATTGGGCGAGAATGCGGGTCGCCGAAGAAGGCGCCACGAAGCGCCGGGTGGTGTTCGCGGAATCGCTGAGGGACGAGCATCTCAACCGCCCGTCCCAACAACTCGCTTCGAGCGTAGCCAAAGACGACCTCGGTCTGCGTGTTGACCATTTCGATGAGGCCGTTCGAACGGATCATCACCATGGCGTTAGGCGCCGATTCCACCACGCGGCGGAAACGCTCCTCCAACCGCTTGCGCGCTGAGATGTCGACGATGGCGGAAAGGACCATCGTGCCCTCTTCGGTCTCGATCGGATTGAGGCCGATCTCGATCGGGAATTCGCTGCCGTCCTTTTTTAAGCCATACAAGTCGCGACCGGCGCCCATTGGGCGAGAATGCGGGTCGCCGAAGAAGGCGCCACGAAGCGCCGGGTGGTGTTCGCGGAATCGCTGAGGGACGAGCATCTCAACCGCCCGCCCCAATAACTCGCTTCGAGCGTAGCCAAAGACTACCTCGGTCTGCGTGTTGACCATTTCGATGAGGCCATTCGAACGGATCATCACCATGGCGTTGGGCGCCGATTCCACCACGCGGCGGAAACGCGCTTCGCTTTTTTCGAGGGCTCTCGCCACACCAGGCCTTTGCCGGCTCTTACCCGTTCTGTTGGCGTCGGAGCCAGGAATGCCGGTCGTCGCTCGTCTTCGCGACCGAGATGAAAGGAGGGTCGGGGCCTTCATCTCGTATAGGCGACGGCGGGAAAGCGGAGATCCACGAAGGTCCCGCTTCCCGGCGGCTGGACGCGGTGGGAAGACCGGACGTATTTCACGAAATCGTCGGCCGGCAGAGGCTGGCAAAAATACATTCCTTGGCCCTCGTCGCAGCCCAATTCTCGGAGCACACTGAGTTGATTACTTGTCTCAATACCTTCAGCGATCACGCGCTGCCCGAGGCTCCGTCCTAATCCGATGATCGCGGCGATGATTGTCGTTGAGGGCCTATCGCTCGAAAGCTCCTGCACGAACGAATGGTCTATTTTCAAAGTGTTGATCCGGAAGCGCTGGAGATAATTCAGGCTGGAAAACCCGGTCCCAAAATCGTCGAGCGCTACTCGTACACCCTGAGAGTTTAAGGCGCGCAAGGTGGCGGCAGCTCCTTCGGCGTCTTGCATCAACACACTTTCGGTGAGTTCCAATTCAAGAGTGCCAGGATTCAGTCCAGCTTCGGTTAAGAGGTTGATGATGCCATCCAGGAAGTTGCGGCTCCGAAACTCGATTGCGGAGACGTTGACTGCCATGGTTCCAAAGGCCAATCCCGCAGCCTCCCAATCCGCCGCTTGCTGACACGCGGCGCGGAGGACCCAGCGACCGATCGGCATGATCAATCCAGAGGCTTCAGCGAGTGAGATGAACTCTGACGGCGGGATCAGGCCGCGCTTCGGGTGATCCCAACGGATAAGCGCTTCCACACCAGCGATGACATTCGTCGCCAAGTGGATCTTTGGTTGGTAGTGAAGACGGAACTCGTCCCTTTCCAGGGCTCTCAGGAGGCTTTCTTCGGCAGATTGCCTCTTGATCGGCCTGCCCTTCATCTGCTGTCGGAAAGACCGGTAAGTATTGCCCCCATGTCCCTTAGCGTCGTGCAATGCCGTGTCGGCGCACCCGATGAGAGCTTCTCCATTCCTCCCATCGGCAGGATAAATGGCGATGCCAATACTCACCGTCACATGGAGATCGTGTTCTCCGATCCGGTGGGGCGCAGCGAGGACTTTAATGATCTTTCCGGCGCACAGCGCGGCGTCTTCATGATTCTCCAATTCTGATAGAAGAATCAGAAATTCGTCGCCGCCCTGGCGGCTGACCGTGTCTGATGCTCGGGTCGCGGCGATGAGGCGCTTGGCCAGTGACTGCAGCAATTGGTCCCCGACCTGGTGGCCAAGTGTGTCATTTATATTTTTGAAGTTGTCACAGTCCAGGAAAAGGAGACCGAGCTGGCGATGATGGCGCCGGGCCAGTGCGATGGCCTGAGTAAGGCGATCGCTGAAGAGAAGCCTGTTTGGCAGATCCGTGAGGAAGTCGTGCTGGGCAAGATGGACCAGCTTGAGCGCCTGTGTGCGCGTTTCGCTGACATCGTGAAAAACAATGACCGCGCCGGTCGTCAGGCCGTGACTGTCGCGAATTGCCGCGACGGAGTGCTCAATCGCCGACTCAGACCCATCCTTTCCAACGAGGGTCAGGTTAGATGAAAGTGATATTTCCTTCTCATTAGGAATCGTAACTCTCGAGTGTCCGGGTAGAGGTTCGCGCGTTATTGCATCAATGATTCTGATGACTTCGTTGGCAGGTTTGCCAACGGCTTCGGCCCGAGCCCAACCGGTCATCTTTTCTGCAACGCGATTGATGTAGGTCACTCGGCCCGAAATATCGGTGCTGAGAACAGCATCACCGATTGAGTTCAGAGTGGCCTCCGCACGCTCCATCTCTGCAAAGAGGGCGTCGGTACTCAGTTTGCGAACCTTGAAGCCCGACAGCATATCCGAGAATGGCCGGACTTCGAGAAGCCCCTTCATGAGGAATTCGTCAGCACCCCTTAGAAGAGACGCTCTCGCGGCTTCTTGATTTTCAACGCTAGCTACCGCCACCAGGAGCGCATGTGGGGACGTTGCTCGGATGGTCTCAACGATCCGAAATGGACGATCGTCGGATGAGAAGAAGTCGACTAAGATTGCGGTGAAAAGTTTTTTCTCGAGGATCGCCAATGCTGACGGCAAGTCCCTTGCCCAAGAGCACTGAATTAATTTGCCCAAATCCTGCGAGACAAAATGCTGGACGGCGTCGAAATCGCGTGGCTCGGCGCCAATGAAGAGGGCACGCTCGTGACCGTCTACTGGACGGTTCGGTGGATTCACTTATCTCCGACCATGGCTAGTGCACGCTCCTGCTGCTATACGACGCGTTCGTACTCAGAACTCCGCGAAGAGCGTTGAATCACTATCCAAAAAAGTACATACGTAGACATCCTGCGCGTGTTCAAAATTGCACAGGCTCCGATCTTTTTGAGTACTAGTGAATAATTACTTGCCCGACGTGCCGTGAGTGGATTTGTAGAGAACTTCCGAAGTTTTTAACGGGCCATATATAGAAACGTAGGCCTCGCAAGTTACTCAAACGACAACGTAAACGTAATATATATTTATACTGCATCAGAATCGATTGCCCATAACATTTGACGCACGCGCGATTACAATAGATCTAAGAGAACTGGCGAGTGACGATTGCGACATGTCCTAGATGTTTGCACGTCAGAGATCGATCTCGGCAGCCCTCGTCGCACCGTTAAAAGTCACAATATCCAGCGGCCTAGCACCGCGATATCTACCCGCCCGGCGGCATAAACGCGCGAGGAGGGCTCCCCGCTCAATTCGGCGAACTGAGCGGAAAAATGCAAACGCGACACCAGGGCCGCAACCTCCCGACCGAACTCCTGCGAGCACTCGTTACGATCGCGGAGACAGGCAGCTTCACGCGGGCGGCAAGTAAATTGGCCTTGAGCCAGCCCGCAATTACGGGGCAAATTAGAAGGCTCCAGGCTTTGGTCGGGGGTGAACTTTTCGCGAAGAACCTGAGTGCGGTTGCGCTTAACGACCGTGGTCGTTTGGTCGCTGACCTTGCGCGCAAGATGCTCCGCGCTAACGATGAGATCCTTGCGTTGACAGGTGGCGTGGGTGAGACCCAGCCACTTCGTGTTGCAATCTCAAGTGTGTACGCCGAGCGATTTCTTCAGATATGGGCTCCGGACAACAGCGGGAACTTCCCGCATGTCTATGCAGGCAATTCGCACGAGATCGCTAACGCATTTCATGAAGCCCAGGTCGACGTGTCGTGCTCATTCGAACCCTTCTCGAACGACCGCCCAATCGAGGAATGGCAGCAGCCTTTTGTGTGGGTGCACGCACCGACTTTCATGATTAGACCGGACAAGCCGATACCCATTGTTGCAATGCCGGGCAGCTTTCTTACGCGTCTCATGATGGATAGTTTGGATGAGGCCGGCCTCAGACACAGGATCGTTTTTGCGAGCGCTGACTACAGCGTGCGAAAGACCGCTGCCGCCGCCGGGCTTGGTTTGATGGCTATTCCACCGGGGTTCCCTGAACGGAGTTTGGTCATAGCCCGGGATCGGGCGCTTCCTCACTTGCCTGATGTGCGTGCGGGAATCTGCGTGAGAAAAGGGCTAGCATTGGCCGAAATCGAGCAAATAATCGGTGCGCTGCGCTCGTTGGCACCCACCGAGAACGGCACGAATAAGCAAAGCAATTTCTCTGGCCGCCGCCCTTAAATATCTTTATTGCCTGAAGTACTTCAGTCCTTCAGCCGAAGCGCCAGGAACAACCGAGCTGTCAGCGACCGCAAACTGCCGACGCACACAACTCAAGCTCGTCGGCACATTCGGAACGCGAAATCAAGCTTCGCACGCCCGTTGCAGGTAATGCAGAACCCTTCCCACGACCTGAAACGAGGTCGCACCTGAACTGCTAGATTGGTGGCGGTGCCCGGGTGGCCTCGACTACCGCGTTCTGAGTCCTATGTTTGGACATTTGGGTCAGTAGCAGACACGCACCCTGTTAGCGCGGGAGTCGGCGTGGACGTAGTAACATTGACGAGCACTGGCTTGGGCGTCGTCGGCGACATGCCGTGGGGTACGCACTTCTGCTTGTTTTATCAAACCAAGCAAGACCTTCTCGAGACTCTTAGTTCCTACTTCCGGACAGGCCTGGACCGCAACGAGTTCTGTCTATGGGTGCTGTCCAAAGGGCAGCTAACCGAGGCCGAAGCACGGACCTGGCTTCGGAAAACCATCCCGGACGCGGACCATCAGGTGGCGGCCGGAAGAATTGAGTTGATCTCCCACGAGGACTGGTTTCTTCCAGGCGGGGATTTCGAAATCCCAAAAGTTATCAATGTTTTGGAGGACAGAAACGAGAAGGCCTTAGCGAATGGTCTATCGGGGCTACGGCTGAATGGCGGTCCGGCGTGGATCCAAAAGAGAAGCATGGAAGACTTCGAAGCGTTTGAGCATGCGCTGGACGAATCCATCGCTGGGCGACGCATCATCCTTTTGTGCAATTTTCCAAGCGATACAAGCAGCGCTAGTGAAATGTTGGGAGCTGCCCACACGCATCATTTTACGGTCGCCGTCCAAGAAGGTGTTTCGGAAATTGTCGAGACTATCCAGGCGCCAATGCAGCATCCTCTAACCCGGCGTGAGTTGGAGGTGCTCACCTGGGTGGCGCGGGGCAAGTCCGCTTGGGAGACCGCTGAAATACTCGGCATTAGCAAGCGAACAGTCGACGAGCACGTCCAGACCGCAACCCGAAAACTGGGGGCGGCCAACCGGACTCATTCCATAGCACTCGCGCTCTTGCGCCATATCATCGAAATCTGAAGCGAATGCGATCGGAAGTTACACTCTCATCGATCCGCTCTGTCTTCGTCCAATACCTTCTACGGCACGCAGAGCAAAAGAAAAATTCCCCCTGACAAAATGCTCCCGTGCCCGACATGTCATTGCTGACGGCGGAGAAAGCCGTCGAGTTACCTCGACACGCATCTATTTAGGCGTGAACGTGATCTCGACGCGCCGGTTGACCTGCCGCCCTTCGGGATCGTCGCTGCCGTCGGGCTTGGTATTGGGGACGGCCGGCTTGTTTGCACCGTAGCCGGTCAGGGTGAAGCGCATGCCTTGCGGCAGGTTGCCGTTCTCGGTCAGCCAGATCTGCACCGATTTGGCCCGGTCCTTGGAGAGCTTCAGATTATAATCGACGGCCCCCTTGGAATCCGTGTGACCGTCGATCTTCACCGGTCCCCGGACTCCTTTTCTGAGGAGATCGGCGGCGGCCGATAGAGCGATTGCCGCGTCCGGCCGAATATCCGACCGGTCGAAGTCGAAGAGGACATCCGCAGGCAACTCGATTTTTACCTGCTTCGGCGCCGTGGTTACCCTGATCATGTCGAGAACCGGCGCAACCAGATCGCGCGTCGCGAGTTCAAGGTCGCGTGTGGCGACATCGAGATCGACGGCATCGCTGCCGTAGTCTCGCGTCTCCAGTGTTAGATCGTTCGATCCCGGCACGAGTTCACGCAGATCGTCCTGAGCGACGGCGGAACTGGCCGCCAATATCAGGAGCAGGACAACTAGCCTAACCATGGTGGGCCTACGGGCCGGCGATCGCGACTCCATCGAGCGGCTGGAAGAGGGGCACGATCACCGAGACCGTCTTCACGTCATCGGGCGGCGCGGCGAACTTCGCCCACACCGTTGTCGTGCCCTTGCCCGGCAGGTCCGCCAGGGTCGTCGTGCACAGGCACTTGCGGTCGCTGTCCTGGATGACGAGATAGCGTTTTTTGTTGACCGCATCGATCAGCGAGATGCCCGATACATCCTGACAATCGCCGTTGCGGCCGTTGTCGCGCAGCGTGCAATTAAGCTCCAATTTCTTGTCGGTGTTGTTGGTGATGCGCAGCGTCAGCGTCACCATGCCGGCGCCGTCGGCCTTGAGCGCGACCACCTCGACCTGCTGACCGGAGACGCTGCCTTCGGCAACCGGGCCTGCGCCGGCCGGATAAGTCCACGTCAGGACGGCCAAAGCGGACAACGCGACTCGAAGATGTCTCATGCGACCCTCCTCGTGTCTTGAACTGCGCTGATGATAGAGACTTTGCCGGCGCAGTGCCACATCGTGGGACGGGCATTCAGCCGCCATGGCTCCCAGCTATTCCTCGACCCGATGGTCATCGCCGCACTGAACGATTTTTAGCGGATCTCGACGCCGATTAGTTCGGATGCCGTTCGCGCATATTGGTCGCATTCGCCGCTCAGCCAGCCGCGGAACTCGCGCATGGCGCGCGAGAGCCTGCGCGACGATGGCCAAACAAGACGGTATCTGTATTCGGACAGGCGCACCGCGCGCGTTCCGAATGGCGCGACAAGCCGACCCTCAACGAGGTCATTGAAGGCCTGGGTCAAGGTGATCAGGACAAGCCCGGCGCCCGTCACCGCCGTGGCCCGGCCGGCGGTGTGTTCCGCCACCGGAGCATCGCTCTGCCCAACGCCCAATTGCTTCAGCCATTCCGGCCAGCCGGTCCATTCCGGATCGGTGGTTATGTCTCGCGAGACGAACAGCGGCACGCCGGTCAAATCGGTGCGGCCGGGATGGAGACCATGCGCCGCGGCGAAGTCGGGTGTGCACGCCGGGAAATAGCAGCTGCAATGGAGATCGAGCGCCTCGTATCCAGGACCGGCCTCGGCTGAGAAACGGATCGCCATGTCGACGTTCTCGGCAGCGAGATCGACGAGGTGGTCGCTGGTGTCGATCTTGACGTCGGTGACGCCGTTGAGTGCGTAGAAGCGGGGCAGCCGCTGGGACATCCAGTCCTCGAAGAACATATGGGTCATCGTGAGGGACAGCCGCCGCCCGTCGCGGCCGGCGCGCAGCTCGGCGAACACTTCTTCGAGTTGTGAGAACCCTGCCGTCAGACCTTCCGCGACCGCGCGCGCCTCGGGTGTCGGCCGCGCGCCCGACGGCAGCCGATCGAAGAGCCGGATGCCGAGATATTCCTCCAGTCCCTTGAGTTGCTGACCGATCGCGGCAACGGTCACGCCGAGCTCCTCGGCTGCCGCGCTGAACGTTCCTCTCCGCAGCGTCGCCTCGAAGGCGCGCAGACCGTTCAGATGGGAAAGCTTCATCGGCAGACTATAGCCAAGCTTTAGCCGCTTAACGAAAACCTCACCTGACGCCGGCCACCCGCGGTGGAAGACTCGCGGTCATGCGAAATGTTCTGGCCTTTGCGGCGGGAGCCGCGCTGTTCCTCGCGGAGGTGAGCGCGGAACGAACGATGGCGGCGGAGCCAAGTGTGGATGTCGCGCTCGTCCTGGCGGGCGACGCATCGGGCTCCATGACTCCCTATGAGCATCATATTGAGCGTGAAGGGATGGCGGAGGCGTTGCGTGATCCCGCAGTGCTGGAGGCCATTCGCCTCAATGCCATCGGCCGGATCGCGGTTACCTATGTCGAGTGGGCGGGACCGAACGAACAGTGGCAACTCGTGCCATGGACGATCGTTGACAACGTAAAGAGCGCCGACGCGTTTGCCGCCGCTCTCACCAGCGCACCGCTCGTCGGGGGCCATCTGACGTCGTTGTCGGCCGCCCTCCTCTTCGCATCTCGCCTGTTTCGCACCAGTGGCGTCATCGCCGACCGGGCGGTGATCGACATATCCGGCGACGGCCCGAACAATGCCGGCCCGTCGATGGAATTGGCTCGCGATGCCGTCGTGGCAGAGGGCGTCACCGTCAACGGACTGGCCATCGCCGGACCTACGCCGCCAATCGTCGAGCCACCGCAAGGGGGTCGCTACAGCCTCTATTCCGGATATAGCCCAGCGACGATCAGCCGGTACTTCAAGGCCTGTGTTATCGGCGGTGCCGGAGCGTTCGTGGTGCCGGTCAGCGACGCCGCGGAAATTTCCAATTCCATGCGCAGGAAGCTCGTCCTTGAGATCGCCGCGCGGGCAACGCGTGTTCTGCCGGTCCGCTTCATGATGGAGATGGACCATTGGCCTGATTGCGACCATGCCGAATGATCGAGCTTTCTGATCCGATCGGTTTGCCGAAGAGGCTGCCCGGATTATTCGCCTAAGGTATGGCGAGACAGTTCTCTAACGTTCGCCGGATTAGCTTTTCATAGGGTGTCGCGTTCCTGCGAAGGAAGACTCATTGAACCAGCTGATCAAGTGCTTGGCTAAAGACGAATCGGGTGTGACTGCTGTCGAATACGGTCCCATCGCATCGCTGATCGGCGTCGCGAGCATTCCCGGCGCCTCGACGTTGGGCGGTAAACGCGACACGACTTTCAAAGGCATCGCGAGCAAGATGAACGGACCATCGAGTTAGTTGTCATACGAGACACCGGCCCTGCGGATGCGCTCAAATCGGTGCTGTCCCCTGGCCGAGACTTATCCGAACCCTACCCCGGGGTGTGAGTTGTCGAACGCGAACCTCGTCTGGCCTCCATTGCGAGAGGGCGGCGAAAAAAGTGGAACAAGCGGATAGGTCGCCAACGTGACTTCCGATGGCCTGACTTTGGGAAGTTTCAGCCCGCGAGGCCCCTTGGCAGGACCCTAAACTAGGCTGGAAGTGCGTCGGCGACTGCGCCTAGCCAGGTCGCGACTGCAACGGCGCCACCGTCCGGATTGCCTAAGGCCCGTTTGCCGACATAGCTGGCGCGACCATGTCTTGGTTCCATGTGCGCTGTGGCTGCGGCACCCTCCGCGGCTGCGACGGCTGCCGCTTCGAAACCGCGATCACCGTCAGAGCGCCACGCGGCAAGTGCGGGAATTAGAGCGTCCAGCATTGTGCGCTCGCCCGGCCCCGCGCCGCCGAGCTCCGATATCGCCTCGATGGCCTCGGCCAGCGCAGTTTGCCAGTCCTTCTCTGTCGGCGATTCTGCATGTTGTAAGACGATCGACGCCCGCAGAAGCCCAACCGCGTAAAAGGGGCCTGAACTTCCGCCCACGGCTCGTCGCATCGCCGCGCTCATCGCTCGCAGCAAAGCGTGGGCCGATGAAAAGTCGCCGTCGGACAGCGAACGAAGGGCGATTGCTGCGCGAGCCATGCTAGCGCCAAGATCGCCGTCTCCCGATATCGCATCCAGGTCAGCCAAAGCGTTTTCGGCCGCAAGAAGTTTGTCGGCGATGCTGCCGACGATGCCCTTCATGAGAGTCGATTGGGGGTCAGCGTTGGCTGCTACTTCCGCGACCCGCGTCGCGGCGGTGTCGATTCGCACGATGCCGCGAGCGGCGTGAATGATTCCCTCGCCTGGCCAGGCGGGCGCGCTGGTCGGCGCATCCAATAGTGCCAGATCGTCGTCGCTGACCGGCAGTATCGACAGCGAAAATCCAGGCATCTCAAGTGCAGTCATGAAATTGCCCATCCACGCACGTGCGATGGAGAAATCTCGCTCTCGCAAGCACCCAAGCACGCGGCGCATGACGATCGCGAGTTCCATGGCCGGAGTGCCGCCGAGCCCATTGACCAGAACGACAACCGGCGTGGCGGCGCTGACGGACGCATCCACCAGTATTCGCTCCACCACGGTATCGACCAAGGCATCGGCCGGCATCGCTTTCGTTCGCAAAGCCCCCTTTTCGCCGTGAATACCGAGTCCCAGTTCGATCTCGTCGTCGCCTAGGGAGTAGCTCGCCTTGCCGGCCGCGGGAACCGTGCAAGCGCCCAGGCCCACCCCCATGCTGCGTATTCTGGCCGCGGCGGATCTTGCCAACGCCGCTACGGAGGCGAGATTTGCGCCGCGCGCCGCCGCGGCTCCCGCGAGCTTGTGAACAAGCACAGTACCGGCGATGCCCCTTCCCGCATCCCGGCCGCCGGTTTTTCGCAGCGAAACGTCATCGGCTACCACCACCGTTTCGACGGCGATGCCTTCGGCGCGGGCAAGCTCCGCGGCGAGGCCGAAATTCAAGCGGTCTCCGGTGTAGTTCTTGACGATCAAGAGGACGCCGCCACTCTTCCCGAAGTGACGAATGCCCGCCAGGACCGCGTCCACGCTAGGCGAAGTGAAGACGTCGCCAACGACCGCACCGGAAAGCATTCCCGCACCGACGTATCCAACGTGAGCGGGCTCGTGGCCGCTGCCACCGCCGGAGATGACTGCCACCTTGCCGCCGTTGTCGACAGGGGCATCGCTCAGAACCACCACTCGCTCATCGCCAAGCAGCGCGAGATCGGGATTTGAGTCGACGATACCCTCGAGCATCTCCCGCACGACGTTGCGGGGATCGTTGATCAGTTTCTTCATTAGTCGCCCTCTCCCCGGGGTCCCGCATCGGCAGTTTCGTAGTTTAGTATTTCAGTTTAGTATTTCATGATTTACTGAACCGGACAAGAGCCGATCGCGACAAACGCCATCCGGCGAGATCGATCGCGTCGCGCAGCGGCATCGCAAAACCAGCGGCAATGAGCCCCCGCCGGCGCATCGGCCACGAGGCGAACTCAACTCAAAAAGATTCCGCTTGCGCGCTTTAGTGAAATCAGCTTTACTAAACTCAACTACTAAACAAATGGGCGTCATGGACGCCAACTGGGTTGGAAGACGCACTCAACGGAATTCAGGCCGATGGACGGTTCTGAACAAGCGCGATCCGGTCAGCCGCCGGTCATCGCGCTGATCACACCTCGGAGGTTCTTCATGGGAAAGAGGCTCGCATTAGGAATGGCGCTTTCGGTGGGCATTGCCACCGGCGCAAGCGTCGGAACTGCTCAGGCCGCCGGGTCGCTGACCCTTTGTTGGGCCGCCTGGGATCCCGCCAACGCGCTCGTCGAACTCTCGAAGGATTTTACGAAAGAGACGGGCATTGACATGAAGTTCGAGTTCGTCCCGTGGACGAGCTATACCGACCGCTTCCTCAACGAACTGAATTCGCACGGCAAGCTGTGCGACCTGATCATCGGCGACAGCCAGTGGATCGGCGGCTCGGCCGAGAACGGTCACTACGTCAAGCTCAACGACTTCTTCGACAAGGAGGGCATCAAGATGTCCGACTTCGTCGACGCGACCGTCGTCGGCTACTCCGAATGGCCGAAGAACACGCCCAATTACTGGTCGCTGCCGGCCTTCGGCGACGTCGTCGGCTGGACCTACCGCAAGGACTGGTTCTCCAAGCCAGAACTTCAGAAGGAGTTCAAGGCCAAGTACGGCTGGGATCTCAGCCCGCCGCAAACCTATGACCAGCTGAAGCAGATCGCCGAATTCTTCCAGGGCCGCGAAATTGACGGCAAGAAGGTGTACGGCGCGTCGATCTACACCGAGCGCGGCTCGGAAGGCATCACGATGGGCGTGACCAACGTCCTCTACGACTACGGCTTCGACTACCAGAATCCGAAGAAGGCGTACGACATGGAGGGGTTCGTCAACTCCGCCGATGCCGTGAAGGGCCTCGAGTTCTACAAGGACCTCTACAAGTGCTGCACGCCTCCCGGCGCCTCGAACGTCTACATGGGCGAGTCGGCGGACGCGTTTAAATCGGGCCAGGTCGCCCTCCACATGAACTTCGCATTCACGTGGCCCGGTCTCTACAAGGATCCGAACGTCGGCGGCGACAAGATCGGCTTCTTCCCGAACCCCGCCGGTCCGAACGGCCACTTCGCCCAGCTTGGTGGCCAAGGCATCTCGGTGGTGTCGTACTCCGATCACCAGGAGGATGCGCTGAAATACATCAAGTGGTTCGTGAAGCCCGAGGTGCAGGCCAAGTGGTGGCAGCTCGGCGGTTACTCGTGCCTGAAGTCGGTGGTCGAAGACCCGAACTTCATCTCTAGCCAGCCCTACGCCAAGACCTTTCTCGACTCGATGGCGATCGTGAAGGACTTCTGGGCTGAGCCTGCCTACGCTGAACTCCTACAGGCGATGCAGAAGCGCGTGCACGATTACGTCGTGGCCGATCAAGGCACGGCGAAGGAAGCCCTGGACTCGCTGGTCAAGGATTGGACCGCGACGTTCCAGGAAGACGGCAAGATGTAGTCCTGCCGGACCGCCAGAATGGCTCCTCCCGGCCCGATCCGGGGGGAGCCTAACCAAAAAGACGTCACTCAGGAAACCCAGGGCACATGAGCGAGTCTCTCGCCAGAGCAAGTGTGGTGGATCGTCTGGCAGTAGCCACCGCGGCACCCTTGGCAACGCGAATTCGCGGCCTGGGCGACCGGACCATCGCCTGGCTGTTCATCGCTCCGACGATGATCCTGCTGCTCGCGATCAATATCTTTCCCTTGTTCTGGACGATCTATCTCTCGTTCACCAACTACAAAGCCAACCGCAGCGCCCCGCTCCGCTGGGTCGGCACCGACCACTACATCAACATCCTCAACGATGCCGACATCTGGCACTCGATGCAGGCAACGGCGCATTTCGTCGTCTGGACAATCGTGCTCGAGACGGTTCTCGGCTTCGGCCTCGCCTACCTGCTCGACCGCAAGTTCCGCGGTCACGGTTTCTGGACGACCGTCATCCTTCTGCCGATGATGCTGTCGCCGGCCGTGGTCGGGAACTTCTGGAAGTTCCTCTTCGAGCCGCAAATCGGCCTTTTCAACTATGCCGCCGCGTTTCTCACGGGCGTCGACCGCTCATCCTTCCAGATGCTCGGCGAGGTGTCATTGGCGCCTTGGGCGATCGTCATCGTCGATGTCTGGATGTGGACGCCGTACGTGATGCTCATCTGCCTCGCCGGCCTCCGCTCCATTCCCGATTACATTTACGAGGCCGCCGAGGTCGACCGGGCCTCCCCGCTCCGGCAGTTCTGGTCAATCACGCTCCCGATGGCGTTGCCCTTCATCATGCTGGCCGTGCTCTTCCGCGGAATCGAAAACTTCAAAATGTTCGACCTCATCAACCTGCTCACATCCGGCGGGCCGGGCTCGACTACAGAAGTCGCGTCGATCACGTTGAAGCGCGAAGCTTTCGAGAGCTGGAAGACCGGCTATTCGTCGGCCTTTGCGATAATCCTCTTTGTCGCGGTGTTCGGTCTCGCCAACATCTACGTCAAGGCGCTCAACCGGGTGAAACAGAGATGAGCGCCGCGACGCAAGCTCATTCGGTCGTCGCGCCGACGCCGCTGAGCCGCCGCATCTCGGCGCTCCTGGTGATTGTCTACGCGCTGGTTACCATGATCCCGCTGCTGTGGATCATCCTCACCAGCTTCAAGACCCCCGACGATTCGATCGCCTACCCGCCGAAGCTGCTGTTCCAGCCGTCGCTGGAGGGTTACTGCAACCTCTTCACGACGCGCACACGGCAGACTCCCGAATACATCGCCACGCTCCCACCGGCGACCACCGAGTGCGACACTGTTGTGCGCTCGCGCAACATGGTGATTGCCGGGCCGTCGAACGTGATCCCGCGCTTCGTCAACTCGATCATCATCGCGTTCGGCTCGACCTTTCTCGCGGTCGCCCTTGGGACGATCACCGCCTACGCCTTCTCCCGCTTCCGCGTTCCGCTCGCCAACGACCTCCTCTTCTTCATCCTTTCAACGCGTTTCATGCCGCCGATCGCAGTCGCCATTCCGATCTACCTCATGTACCGCGCGATCGGACTATCCGACACCCATCTCGGCATGATCATCCTCTACACCGCGGTGAACGTGTCGCTCGCGGTGTGGCTGCTCAAAGGCTTCATCGACGAGATTCCGCGTGAATACGAGGAAGCCGCGATGATCGACGGCTACACGCGCCTGCAAGCCTTCCGGAAGGTGGTTCTGCCCCAGGCAGTGACCGGCATCGCCGCTACCTCCATCTTCTGCCTGATCTTCGCCTGGAATGAGTACGCCTTCGCCGTGCTGCTCACTTCCGGCGAGGCTCAGACCATGCCCCCGTTCATCCCCTTCATCATCGGCGAGGGCGGCCAGGATTGGCCGGCCGTCGCGGCGGCGACGACGCTCTTCGTCGTTCCGATCTTCGTTTTCACGATCCTGCTGCGCAGGCATCTTCTCCGCGGGATTACATTCGGCGCGGTGCACAAATGACGATGCCGGCGAGCACCACGCTGGCGCCGAGGCGCGAGGGCCTCCTCTCGCGACTCCTGCGATTGCGCCGCGGACCGTGGGAGTGGCTTGCGACCTTTGTGATCGCTGCCGGTGTCATCATGATGATGCAGCCGATTTCACTACTGATCTATGGCTGGTCCTTCGCCACCATCCTTGCGGGCACGATCATGTTTGTGATCGTCAGCCACTTTCCGGAATAGCGTCGATGGCCGAAATCCGGGTAGAGAACCTGCATAAGGCGTTCGGCGAGTTCATCGCCGTGCGCGAGTCGAACTTCACCGTCGGTGACGGCGAGTTCTTCGTCATGCTCGGCCCATCTGGCTGCGGCAAGACGACGACGCTTCGCATGATCGCCGGCCTCGAACTGCCGACGACCGGCCGCATCCTGCTGGGCGGCCAGGACGTTACCTTCAACCGCGCCGCCGCTCGCGACATCGCCTTCGTTTTTCAGCTCTTCGCACTCTATCCGCACATGAACGTGCGGAAGAACATCGGCTTCCCCCTACGGTGCGCGGGTATGAGCCAGGGGGAGATTCGAAGCCGCGTCGAAGAGACGGCGCGATTCCTGCGTATCGATCATCTCTTGGACCAGCCGGTCTCGAGGCTTGCCGGCGGCGACCGCCAGCGCGTCGCTCTCGGCCGGGCCATCGTCCGCAGACCAATGGCCTTCCTGATGGATGAGCCGCTTGGCACGCTCGACACCGAATTCCGCGACATGATGGTCCGGGAGCTGCGCGAACTGCATCTCCGCATCGGCGCGACCACCGTTTACGTCACGCATGACCAGCTCGAGGCCATGGCGATGGCCGATAAGATCGCCGTGATGAGCCGCGGCGTAATCGAGCAATTCGGCACGCCGCAGGAAATCTACGACCGTCCCGCTTCGATGTTCGTCGCTGATTTCATCGGTTCGCCGCCGATGAACTTCCTTCATTTCCGCTCCGGCCTCGAGAAAGGCCGGACCACCGTTCGCGTCAACGGCGCCGAGTTATCGGTGCCGATGATCCGCGAGGACCGGCCCGACGGCGACCTGGCACTTGGCGTCCGTCCCGAGCACATCGCCTTCGACGACGCCTCGAAACTCCGCGGCTCCGTCTTTGGCGCTGAGTATCTCGGCACTACCCAAATCGTGACCGTCAACACCGAGCATGGACAGGTGAAAGCGCGCCTATCCTCGGATGTTTCCGTCACGCCCGGTGAGGTTGTCGGGCTGAAGCTTCATACCAACCGCTTATTGCTTTTCGACAAGTCGTCGGGTCGGGCTGTGCGCACCGCGCTCTTCGAGGGGGCAGCACGTGGCTAAGATCACGCTCAGTGGCATTACAAAATGCTTTCGCGATGTCGTCGCGCTCGACGCCATTGACCTCACGGTCGAGGACGGTGAGTTCTTTGTTCTTCTCGGGCCTACCGGTGCCGGGAAAACCACCTCGCTCCGCGTCATTGCCGGGCTAGAACATCCCGAGAAAGGCAGCATCCAAATCGCTGAGCGAGACGTGACTGCGGTGCCGCCCGCAGGCCGCGACGTCGCGTTTGTCTTCCAGCAATACTCGCTCTATCCGCACCTTTCCGTCTTTGACAATCTCGCCTTCCCGCTCCGCTCGCCCGCTCGCCGCATCGACGAAGCCGAAATCAAGCGCCGGGTCGACGGCATTGCCGAGATGCTGCGTATCGGGGGAAAGCTGAAGAACCGCGCGACTCAGCTATCCGGCGGTGAGATGCAGCGCGTCGCCATAGGCCGCGCCCTCGTCCGCCGGCCTGCCGTTTATCTGATGGACGAACCGCTTTCGTCGCTGGACGCCAAGCTTCGCGCCGAACTGCGTCTCGAACTGAAGCGCATCCAGCGGGAGCTCGGCGCCACGATCCTCTACGTCACTCACGATCAGACCGAAGCAATGACCATGGCGAACCGCATCGGCGTCATTGCAGCTGGCAAGCTCGCGCAGGTGGGGACGCCAAGACAGATTTACAGCGATCCGCGCAACATTTATGTCGCAACTCGGCTCGGACAACCGGCGATCAACCTCGTGCCCGCAGGCGTGATCCCGTCTGGCGCGCTGCCCGCCGACATCGTCACCATCGGTGCACGTACCGAACACCTCCGGATCATTAGGGCGAGCAACGGCGGGGCGGTGGGAAAGGTCGAGTGGATCGAGCATCTTGGCGACCAGAGCCATCTGCATGTCGCCATCGGCGAACACAAGTTGGTGACGCTTGCGGATCCGCACACCGATCTGGCCGACGGCGAAGAGGTCTCGCTCGCCTATGTCGATCCGTTGTATTTCGACAAGGCCGGGGAGCGCGTCAGGGGAATTCGGGCATGATGCCAGCGGTTCGATCCATCGACGAAACGCAGAGATTGACTGTCGACCAGGCACTGCGCCGGGAACTGATCGAGGCAGTCGCCCATACCGTTATCGAGCACGCCGATGAGCTGACGGCTCTCGACCAAGCCGTCGGAGACGGCGACCACGGGATCAACATGAAACGCGGCTTCGAGGCGGTGCTTGCTGAGCTTGACAGCTGCGCAAGCAAGAGCTGGCCAGAAGCTCTCAAGTCAATCGGCCTCACCCTCGTCATGAAGGTTGGCGGCGCCTCGGGGCCGCTTTATGGAACCCTGTTCATGACCCTCGGCAAGGAACTACCCGAAGCCTTTTCAGTCGCCGAACTCGCGATGGCCCTTGATCGCGCGATCAGCGCAGTTATGGCTCGCGGCAAATCAGCGGCGGGTGAGAAGACGATGCTGGACGTGCTTGTGCCGGCGCAGAACGCGCTGGCCAGCGGCCAGGATGTTCGCTCAATGGCGAACAAATCGGCTCAGGCGACCGTGCCTATGAGGGCCACCCGTGGACGCGCTTCTTTTCTCGGAGAGCGTTCCATCGGCTGCATGGACCCAGGCGCCCGTTCAAGTGCGCTAATGATCAGCGCCGTCGCCGACGTCGTGGAGCGGCGGATATGACCGCCAAGGTCGGCATTGTCATCGTATCGCATTCTGCCGATGTCGCGCGCGGCACCGCGGACATGGTGCGCCAGATGGTCGGTGATGAGGTCCCGCTTGCCTTCTGTGGCGGCGACCCCGCCGGAGGTCTCGGCACGAATGTCGAATCGATTCTGCAGGCGATTGAGGCGGCCTGGTCCGAGAGCGGGGTTGCGATCCTGGTCGATCTTGGCGGAGCCGAAACCAACAGCGAGATGGCGATCGAGCTGCAACGGCCCGAGCGGCAGGGTCGGATCGTCATCTGCAACGCGCCGATTGTCGAGGGCGCGGTAATGGCTGCAACGGAGTCGTCCGGCGGTGCAGCGCTCGAGGCCGTCAAGCGCACCGCCGAAGAGTTGTCGCCTGCATGAGAATCAACCGGCATTCAAACGGCGTGTCACATGGCATTACCGGAGTGGTGTTGCTCACCCATGCCGTGGGTCTTCATGCGCGCCCTTCGGTCAAGCTGACCAAGCTCGCCAAGACATTTCATGCCGACATCTCAATGGCGGCCGGACCCGAGGGCCCGTGGATCGACGCCAAGAGCATCGTGAAGGTAATGGGGGCCAAGCTGGCGCAGGGGAGCCGGCTCCACTTTAAGGCCGAGGGTAGCGACGCGTCCGACGCGGTCGCTGCCCTTATCGGCCTCGTGGAGCGTGACTTCGAAGAGGCGCGGGCGGATGCGTCAGACAGTTGAGCTTCGCGGTCTAGCCGCTGCTCCGGGATTTGCCGTCGGCCCGCTTTTCCCGATCGACCCGATCATGGTGGCGCTGCGTCCACCTGGCGACAAGCACGATGAAATCCGCGCGCTGCGCGAGGCGATTGCTGTCGCGGTGGCCACGATTCGCCGGCTGGCGGCGACCGCCGACGACGATGCTGCGGAAATCCTCGAATTTCAGATTGCCGTGCTCGAGGATCAAGCACTCATCGAATCAGCGCTGGACCGCATCGCAAAAGGTATCGATGCAGCGTCTGCGTGGGGCGAGGCGATAGAGGTGCAGATCGCCGATTATAGCGAGAGCGACAGCGACTACTTTCGAGGACGTGCGACGGACCTCCAGGACCTGCGCGACAGGGTCACGCGAGCCCTTGCCGGTATTGCGGACGCGCCGCTGCCAGCGGGCGCAGTGCTCACCGGTGGCGACGTGACGCCGACACAGTTTCTGTCGGTCGACTGGACCAAAGGCGGAGGGATCGCGCTCCGGGCCGGCAGCCCGTCCAGCCATGTGGCGATGCTGGCGCGAGCTCGCCGGGTTCCCATGGTCGTTGGTCTGGGCGACATCGACCTGGCCGGTCACGAGACCGCGATTGTCGACGGCGATTCCGGCCGGATTCTGCTGAGCCCTGCCGAGCGCGATCGAACCGCCTACGGTGACGCCCAGGCGGTGGCGGCACGGCAGCTCGCGCGCGAAACGGCCGCTGCACGCGATCCGGCGATCACCGCCGACAATGTGCCGGTCGCGATCATGCTGAACGTCGCGGGGCCTGACGAGCTGGGGGCTCTCGATCCTGCTATCTGCGACGGCATCGGCCTTGTCCGCACGGAATTCCTCTTCCACGCCGGAATTCCAGACGAGGACACGCAGTTCCGCGCCTATAGGCGCATCATTGACTGGGCGGCAGGGCGCCCGGTCGTTCTGCGCACGCTCGATGCGGGGGGAGACAAGCCGATCGCTGGACTAACCGTGCCGGGAGAGTCTAATCCCTTCCTCGGCACGCGCGGAATACGCCTTTCGCTCGCGCGGCCGGACATATTCCGGGTACAGTTGCGCGCATTGGTGCGCGCCGCTGCACTGGGTGACGTCCGGATAATGTTGCCGATGGTCACAGTTCCAGCGGAGCTCGCAGCCGCGGCGGAGCTGCTTGACGGCGCGGTCAATAACCTTTCAGCGTCGGGTGTACCTTGCCGCCGCCCTCCGCTCGGCATGATGGTCGAGGTGCCGGCGGCAGCGGTTGAACCTCAGCTCTTTGCGCGCGCCGACTTCTTCTCCATCGGCAGCAACGACCTCACGCAGTACGTCACCGCGAGCGCCCGCGACAACAGCACAGTCGCCGCTCTTTGCGATCCCGGACATCCAGCGGTTCTCAGCCTGATCGCGCGAGTCGTCGAGGCGGGCAAAAGACTCGGCCGACCGGTCAGCTTGTGTGGCGATATGGGAAGCGATCCCGCTCATATCCCGGCGCTTTTGGCGGCGGGCGTGCGGACGCTGTCGGTTGCTCCGGCACTCGTCGGCCGCACAAAGCTTGCCATTGCCATCGCGCGAGTGGCGCAATGACACCGAGTGGGGACGGGTCCGATGGACAGGGCACCGAAGCGGTCGCTCGATATAAGCAAATTCTCAAGCGGATAGTGGACAATCGTCCATCGGGCACTCGCCAGCGCTTGGCCGGTGCGCTCGGCAAGAACCCAAGCTTCATCTCACAGATCATCAATCCGACTTACGCCACCCCGATACCGCCAAGCCACATCGACACGATCTTCGAGATCTGCCACTTCTCGCAAAGCGATCGCAAAAGCTTCCTTGAGGCCTACGCAAAGGCGCATCCGCGCCGCGTGCCGGCGACGCGCACCACCGGATGGCGCCTCCGCGCCCACACAGTATATTTGCCCGATTTCGCCGATGATCGGCGCAACCGCGAACTCGACCGCATGGTGGCGGATTTCGTCCAGAAGCTGATCCGTCTCATCAATCATTCCCCGCCGTAATGACTATGAAGAAGCTGATCAACTCTGCGGACACACTTATCGCCGAGAGTCTTGAGGGCTTTGCTTCCGCCCATGCCGACATAGTCGTCCTCGCATCAGATCGGAGTTTTGTTCGCCGGCGAAACTTGCGACCCGGCAAGGTTGCCCTAATCTCCGGCGGTGGCTCTGGTCATGAACCATTGCATGCCGGTTTCGTCGGTCTCGGCATGCTCGACGCCGCCTGCCCGGGCCAGATTTTCACCTCGCCGACCCCAGACCAAATGATTGCCGCTGCCGCGGCCGTCGATGGCGGCAACGGGGTACTCTTCATCGTGAAGAACTATGCAGGCGATGTCATGAATTTCGAAATGGCGGCCGAAATCATTGAGGGCGAGGTCATGAGGGTCGTGACCGACGACGACGTGGCGGTCGAGGCATCCATATTTTCGACCGGGCGGCGGGGAGTCGCCGGCACGCTTATAGTCGAGAAGATCGTCGGTGCAGCCGCCGAGGCGGGGTACGGGCTGGCTGACCTGAAGGCGCTCGGCGAGCGGATCAACAGCCGCACTCGATCCATGGGCGTGGCCTTGACGAGCTGCACCGTGCCGGCCGCTGGCAAGCCGACCTTCGCCATCGGCGACGATGAGATGGAGATGGGAGTCGGCATTCATGGCGAGCCGGGGCGGCGGCGGGTCAAGCTTGCTTCTGCCGATCTCATTGCGGATGAAATGGTGGGTTCAATATCCGGCGAGCTTAGCGAGAAAGGCGATGTGATCCTGTTCGTCAATGGCTTCGGCGGCACCCCCGCCGTGGAGCTCTACCTGATGTACAACGCGGCCAGGAGCCGATTGGAACAGCGCGGTATCAGGGTGCGACGCTCGCTCGTCGGAAGTTATGTAACGTCGCTCGAAATGGCGGGCTGCTCGATCACCGTCTCTATCCTCGACGAGGAAGCGGTGAAGTTCTGGGATGCGCCCGTCCATACCGCAGCGTTGCGCTGGGGAGCATAGGCGATCGGGGCGGCGTGTTCCCTCAAGGGGAATAGAAGCTCCGCCGGCGCTGGTTCGGAAAAGGTTGGAAGGCTTTAGGCCGAGGATCGCCTTGCTCGCGGTCCGCTCGTAAGCGACCCGGCCAACTGGTCGATCGTGTCGTCCCGGCATGACTGCGCCGATAGATCCGCGAGGTCTTTTTTAGGCGTGACTTTCTCCCGGCAGCACTCGCATCACGCGGATTCTCTCGTTGCTGGCTTCTTGCCGAGCGCGGGAGCGAGGACGAAGCTCACGACGATCAGCGGAAGCGCGATTCCGAACGCCCAGCGGATACCGAACGCCTGTGCGACGCCGCCCAGTAATGGCGGCCCCAGGAGGAAGGCCACGAAAGAGTTCTGCGCCAACGCGGCGACATTGATCATGGCCGGGCGGTCGGTCCGCTGCGCCGCCGCCGAGATCGCCAGCGGAAAGATCGCACTCGTACCGATGCCGGTCAGTGCAAAACCGACAAGCGACAGGACAGGCCACGGCGACAACAGAGTGATCAGTGTGGCGACGAACAGGATGGCGAACAGCGTCCGCGCAACCCCTTCCGGCGAATGGCGCTCGACGAAGCCGTCCGCGAAGAACCGCATGGCGGCCTGGCTGAAGGCGAAACAGGCCACCGATATGCTGGTGAGGAAGGGTCCGGGATCGAAGTTGTTGCGCATGTAGATGGCGGACCAGTCGAGGCTCGCGCCTTCAAGCAGCATCGCGCCCAAGGTAACTGCGACCAGCACCATGATCGCACCGGTTGGAGCCGCAAAGCGCGGCGTTGCATCGGTACTGCCACCCGCTCGATGCGGTGCCGGCTCAAAACGGCCAAGCAGCACGGCGACGAGGATGCCGCCGATGGGCACAACGATCGCGAGATGGAGCTGCGGTGACACGCCAGCCTTGGCCATCCATGCCCCGAATAGGCCGGCGGTGAAGAAGCCGATGCTCCAGAAGGCATGA
>JADMIO011126982.1_pt1 | contig 23944 bp, 20 predicted proteins | sample 8958161 | NCBI WGS metagenome assembly JADMIO01 (sample SAMN16585339, study PRJNA669376) | soil metagenome | isolation source: Crop rotation soil | place: USA: Cullars Rotation, Alabama | collected 2011
GCCGCGACTTCAAGTCACGTGAATTCCAAGCTTCGGATCCCACTGTGCTGGAAAGATCTCAATATGGCGAGGCACAATGCCTACCTGCTGATGACAGATATCAATACTCGCCTGGGTTATGAAAAAGCACCTGCGGACGATGCCGACACTATCAATATAAAAGCGCTTACGATACTCCGAAAAGGAGAACAAAATATATCGGCGGACATGCAGTTAAAAGTAATCCGCGAATTGCATATTCATTTCCCTTTTCTGAAGACAATGCTCTTTGCCTTTAAGCGGCCAAAAGGAAAAGTAGAAGACAGGGAATTACAAAAAATGGAGTACGCTCCTGCGGACTATTATGAGTTCTTCGCCGTCTTCCTGAAATCGTTGAACGAGCTACGCAACGAATATAGTCACGCAGCGCCGCAGAAAACCGATTTTCCGGGCAGCCTCCTGTATGGAATGCGGCTCACGTTTGATGCCGCAGTGAGAAAGGCACGCGAGCGGTTCAGCTATACAGATAAGGACGTAGATCATCTAATCCGCTTAGGAAAAGGCGGAAAGGAACGGGCCGCATTCAACTACAAGTTCCAGGATGAAAAAGATGCAAGCCTTTCCTTGTATGGTTTTTCCTTTTTTATCTGCTTGTTGCTGGAACGTAAGTATATAACGCTTTTCACGCAGAAGCTGTATGGACTAAAGAATCGTAGTGTACGAAAATATCAGGCGAGTTATGAAGTATTCGCGATATATGGCATCAGTCTTCCCAGGGCCCGTTATACGAGCGATGTAGGGGAAGGGGCTTTGTTGCTTGACATGCTGAACGAATTAAAGAAATGCCCCTCGCTGCTTTTCCCCCAGCTTCCTGCCAAATACCAAGACACGTTCAGAATCCCTATTACCGAGATAGAGGAAGGCGAGGAGCAACAAGAAGGGGACAGTGGTTATGTGTTAGTTAAAAGGCATGAAGACCGGTTCACCTATTTTGCGCTTCGTTTTATCGACGAAGTAAAATGGTTTTCCTCCCTGCATTTTCCCATAGACCTCGGCAATTATCATTACTACCTCTACAATAAAACGGTTGAGGGAATACCGCGCGTTGCCAGCCTCTGGGAAAAAGTGATCGGTTACGGCAGATTTCCCGATTATCAGCGTGATTTCTTTGCCGAAGCAGTTCCGCAAAACTGGCGCGTATTGTGGAAAAACCATGAGCAGCTAGCAGCGGATGAAAGCAATTTATTACCGTTCATGCCCCGTACAACACCGCACTATCATCTACCCGATGACAATATTTCCATTAAAATCGCCAAGGATGGTGAGCTGTGGCCGCATCTTGAATTTAAGGGAAATGATAAATCCCTGAATAAGCAGAAAGCAAAAGAACAGCCTGACTTACAAATAAGCAAGTACGATTTGTTCTCTCTGGTATTTTACGGTTTGCTGGTGGGCTCCGACCGTGTGAGATCTTTGATCGAGAACAAACTGATTAACTATGTCTCGATGAGGAGGAAATTGTACCGGCAGGTTCAATCGGGAGCTTTTACACCGATACAATTTCCGGCAGATATTCCGGCCCCAACGCACAAAGGAATAAAAGACCCGCTCTATGACAAACGGAAAGCATTATTGAATACAAAGCTCGCATCGTCAGGGTATGATTTTCCCCCCGATGACCTGACAGATGAGATAAAAGCATACCTCATGGGTGTGAAGACCGAAAGTTTTGAAGAGAAGGCCAAGTATCGCATTCTCGATTTGCTTGACGAAACGGACAACCTGCTGAATGCGATTAAGAGAAAACTAAAGGAAAAGCGCAAACCCGGCAGCAAAAAGGATGTTGAAATAAAAGCAGGCATCCTGGCTGATTTTCTCGCGCGTGACATTCTGATGTTTCAGGCGGCAATAAAGGACGGCACTGCAAAAGCAGAAGGAAAAGCAACTTCTACTATTTATAAGGTGCTCCAGGCAAAACTGGCTCTTTATGGTGCCAATGCGGATACGATCAGGCAAACCTTTGCCGCATGTAATCTTATCGGTGGGCGTAATCCTCACCCGTTTCTTGCCCGGGTCGTCGACCAGAATAAAAAGCGGATCACTGATTTTTATGTAGCCTATCTCGATGCACGAATGCGTTACTTGGAGCAATGTGAGCAGGACAAGAAATATAGAGAATATGAATGGCTGAAGCACAATCAGTCCCGGCGTAGGAATCAGCCGGATTATGGGCGGGAACTTGCGGGTAGAATGCTCGAAATACCCATTGTCATTCCACGCGCATTTTTTACTCCATTGATTATGGCGGAGCTAACCATTTCGGGTAATGAGCAACTGAAGGCCCTTATTCAAAACGGCAGGACGCATAACAGCAGTTTTCTTGTATTAAGCTATTTAACGCAACAGTTAGGTGACGGCACACAGCATTTTTATGACTGGGAACGTGTGTACAAGATATTTGATAACTGGTTTGATGAGCGTAAAAAGAAGCGCGATCCCTTGCCTCAAAAACCCCTGGATGAACGCGCACGCCAGGAATTGTTCAAGGACGTTTACAAATGGGCGATCGAGCAGACAAAAGAAACCCAGACAGACTATCGCAAACGGTTTGAAGAATTTGAGTGGACGGAGAAACAGCTTCGCCATGTCAAGATACAGGATGTGGTTACGTTTTTAATGTGCGACTACCTGCTGAAAAATATCAACCGCAATCTTTTTCAAAGCGAGGGAAGGTTTTTTCTGAAAGACATCGGTGAAGGAGGTATTCTCGATACGACAATGAAGAATTTTGGGCGAACGGTGCGCTATTCCTGCCAAAGCATCCCATCTGATACGGAATACATCATCAGCGGCGAAACCCGGATTTACCAGGATAATTTAAAAGTGAAAAATGTCGGGGACTTCAACAAATTTATCAAAGACCGCCGCCTCAACAATTTGCTGGCATTCTTAAAGAAGGAACAAATAGCGCGCGCCGATCTCGAAAAAGAACTTGAACGCTATGACATGCTGCGACCGGATATATTTCATTCCATCCATGAGTTTGAGATAAAAATACTCGCAAAATGGCCGGATACAAATGGACTCAGTTTTGAAGAGATACTCCAGCGTTGTATAAAAGAAAACGCACTGACCAAAGAAGATGCCGCCAAGATAAAAACGATCCGCAATGCTTTTTCCCATAATCAATATCCCGATCCGCTGGCATTTATGTCTGGCAATGTAATGAACGAGGAGGCTGCCGGCAGTTCGCATGTGGCGGATTATTTTTATAACTACCTGGTGGCGGCACTTCAAAAGGTTAAGTCAGAAACACCGAGCACTGTAGGATGACAGCTACGGATGGATGCTGTCGGCGATCAGGCGCACAATGCTGCAAATCCTGTCGCGAACGCTCTGTGACTGGATGCGGCTAAAGTCAAGCAGAAGCCTGTTTACTCCGTAAGAGCTTGCATGAGGTGGAGGCATTGCATTATCGCTGACACCTGCACACAGCTCTTCCATCCGGCATTGAAATAGCAGTGCAAGTTTGTGCAGCTTCAATGCGGAAATGCGGTTAGCCCCCGTCTCGTATTTTTGCACCTGCTGAAACGTGATACCGAGATAGGCGGCAACCGCTTGCTGGGATAGCCCATATTTCAGCCGCTCGCGCCGAATGTTCCTGCCGATAATGGTATCGCCTGTCATATGCCCCCGCATTCCCTAAGAAGCCAAAGGCTTCGTTGTAGGAAACACCATGCCGAAGCATGGTGCACCGGGAGCTGATAATCGCCATAGACAGGCGCGGGCTTATTCCCCCGAAGGGTATTGTATTGGGCCCACTCCCGGCGCATACGCGCGGAAGTGAGGCTTTGGATGCGAGCCCACTTAAAAACAATCGCAGTCTATGGGATTATCAGCCCCTCGGCAGGCAGACTAATGCAATTGGGTAGCAGATGTCAAAGCCAAGTAAGTATGCCGTTTTTCGTTGAGGAAAGCTATTATGGTTCCTCCGGCTTTTTCGGTATCCCTTGTTCACACTAGTTGCCTGGCACGTTTTGTTTTTGTTCCACGCTTGTTTTTTGTTGGTGGTATATACGGCTAGCCCTTTTGCAAAGTAGCATGCGGCTTGAGCTTGCGTCATCAGCATTTAATTCTGCGGCTAAGGTATCGTGGAAAATCGCTGTGAAATGGACGTGCAAGGAATGCTTCTGCGAATTCCTCCTTGCACGCAGCGATTCTTCCACGCTGTTTCCTTGCCTGGAATTAAAGCTCATTCCGCAACCATTTTTTCATCCGCCTGCTGCCTGCCAATGGCCATGACAGCCCAGCAAGCACCAACCAAAAATTTATGAAACACGCATTGAACGGACAAAACGGCACTACCAAAACAGCCATTCCGGAAATTAAGACAGCGATTCCGGCACCGCAGCAACCGAAGAAAGAAGCTGCCACCAAACAACCAACTCTCGACGACCGCATCCAGCGTATCGAAGAACTCCGCGCCCTGACGTTGAAACGCCAACGCCTGATTGCAACGCTGAACCAGCTACGCAGCTTCCAGTTCGCCAGCGATGACAACTGTGTATTAAGCATTGCCGACGGGCAGGCACAAAAGTTCGTGACCAACAATTCCAACCTGATCGGCTTGCTGCGGGACTACTTTACCACCTTGCTGAACGATAAGATTTCGGCGCTGGACGATGAGATCATGAATTTTAAGCTCTAACGCTTTCGTAGCGCATCGTTCAAAGCTCCGGCTAATCCCCGGAGCTTTTTTTGTGCTTAATGCATTGTACTCAAAGATATTTTATGCTTAAGGCATCTATCAAGGGTTGAAAAATATCCGTTTGGGTTGTACGATGGTGGGGCGCGTTAACGATTTATCAAGGATTTTCAGGTACAGTTTTTCAAACCGGCAAGGATAGGATGCTGTGAGCCAAGACCCGCTGAACCCTGACACAATGCCCGGACGTTCCAAACGGATGATTAGGGCGATGATAACGCAGGTCGAGCATATGCTCACGAACAATCCCGGCGCACATGCCACGCAGAGGCTGAATGCCGCGCTAGTGAAGCTGCAAGGACTGCTGCAGGGCGGCAGCGTTTCGCAGGAAGCGCTATCCGATGCGATCACAGATGCGGTTGTTGCCATCAGCGCCGTGAGCGCTGAAAGCAACGGCCTCAACCCGCAACGAAAAATCGAAAAGCTGTGGCATGAGGTCGAGCACTATAACAAGGAAATCGAGGACGGCTTCGGGAAGATGCGCAAAGCGGGTATCGTCTTCGATTCGCAGCTTTGGGAGAAACATCGCAACCTCCTTGAGCGCCTGCATAACAGCCCGCATGATCTCGCCAGTCAGAAAGAACTCGACGCCGTGGACGACGCCCTGCTGCATGAGGCAGAGCCGCAGCTTGACGCCCATCCCGCAGCGAGGAAATTTTATAACGACGTAAAAAAGCAAAGCGAGCAGCGGCATAAGCTGGTGGATGAGGATTTGGAACTCGCAGCGAAAGAGCTCCAGGCCAGAAATGCCGCCGTCGATCTGGATTGGCTGCAATCTGCCAAAGACGTGACACTCAACGATGTGGAATCACAGCATGTCGGTTCACAAACAAATTCTTCACAAAAATTTGTTCGCAAGCAAACGAACGTTTACTTACGAACAATCCGGGCCGTTCTGCGCCGCTTTTTCCAATTTATGAAAATCAAAAAACCTTAACCGACAAGGCTTTGTGAAATACCCATTGCCTGATTTCAAGGAGCCGGACAGCAAATTTGTTCAAATATAAACGTTCGTTTGTAGTTGAACAGCTTTTGTCCAGCTTAGAACCGCTCTCATAAGATTAACGGATGACGAAAGCAATTGCATATTACCGTGTGTCGAGAGAACGGCAGGGACGAAGCGGCTTGGGGCTGGAAGCGCAGAAACAGGCCGTCCAGGAATTTATCAGGACGAAGGGCTATACGCTTATATCCGAATTTACCGAAGTGGAATCCGGAAGGAAGAGCAAACGACCTATGCTATTGCAGGCATTGGATGCCTGTAAAAAAGAGAAGGCGACCCTTTTGATCGCCAAACTCAACAGGCTGACCAGAAGCGTTGCTTTTGTCTCAATGCTCATGGAAGCGCATGTTGATTTCAGAGCAGTAGACAATCCTTATGCAGGGAAGATGGTGGTGTACATCATGGTGGCGTTCGCAGAGCAGGAATGCGATGAGACGAGTGAGCGAACGAAAGCAGCCCTCAAGATCGCCAAATTAAGAGGAGTCGAACTGGGCAAGAATGGCCGCTATGTCCTTTCAGTGCAGAATAAGCAAAAGGCGAAAGAATTTGCCCTCATGATGCTGCCCACGATACGCCAATTGCAACAAAAGGGCATTACCACTGTTCGCGCTATCGTCAAAGCGCTGAACAGGCGCCATATCCCTACCTATCGGCATGATGGAAGCAAGTGGCATGTAGCCACCGTGCATAAAGTCATGCATGTAATGGATCAAAAAAACACAGATAATGAAACCACACAATGACCGGGAGCAAAGGCGCAGCCTGAACAGGTTGCATACCTCAATGTTAGCTACAGCCGTATTGCTCTGCTTGCTTCTTTATGGAAACGTAACTGCACAAACCGCACAGACCGATAAAATCCAGCAAGCCGTTGACGCTATCAAAGCCGCTCATTATTGCATGGATGAAGACTATCACACGGATGGTCGGCGCACCGTATGGGTCAAATCTTACAAAAGATGGAAGCCCGAAGATTGGCCTACGGTACAGAAGGAAGCACCGGGAGTGCTGAGCTTCTTAAAGAAGGCCGTCCTATACCACCGCTCTGATGTGCTGGAACAATTGATGCCCGATTATTACCGCACGCATGGCGGCGTAAACGCTTTTGAAAAAGCCATCAACGCATTGCCTTCCGCTACGCCTTAAAGCCCAATAGGGGAATGATGGGTATACTCACCGCTCTTTATCTCTATTCCGGTCATCCTTCGCGGGGCCGCTTTTGTTGAAGCTTTTAGTCCACTCACGTATTTCTTTTTCGTATTGCTCCTTGCCTGCCATCATTGCCCTGAAATACGCATTATGGTCGTTCTTGCGGGCGGCGAGCATCGCGGCGACTTGCGGGTCGTGTCCGGCGAGCAGATAGCCGTGGTTAAAGCCTTTGAGGTAGTGCGGATCGAGCGTCGTTTCTTCGTGCTTTTCTTCCATGATTAAAAGGTTTCGTGGGCGTGTTTTGTTAAATACTCCTGGATGGATGCGGCATCGTAGAGGATGATTTTCTTTTCGGGCTGCGAGAAACGGATTTTGCCTTCGTCACGGAGTTTTTGCAGGGTGGTTTTGCTGGTGATGCGCAGCAGGCGCATCGTTTCCTCGCCGGAAAGCCATTGATTGGCCTTGCTGCTTTGCTTCTCCTGAATGCGTGCGACCACCCGTTCGACCAGGGTATAAAATGCGATGTCTTCTAAACAGATCACTTCCATGATGAATAATTGCGGCGGAAAGATATAATTTTGTGCCGAGAAAAGCCGTTTTTTTGCTGTTTTCTGAATAGCGCCAGATCAGCCCATTTCGGTTTTTCTACACACCATATCGGCCCGCATCACAGAGCAAAACGCTGTACCTATGTTGTACCTTGTTCATGCGAGTGTTTTCTAAAAACCGATAGAATGCTTTGATAGAGCCTGTTTTGAGGAAAGCTTGCACGTCATCCATCCTACCGGATCAAACAGAACAACTGGCAGGAAGTTAAAAGCGTCCTGCATCTCTCACCTCTTCTTATCAGGGCCAACCTCTTTGCTCAGTTAGAAGCGCTCACAGACCATATCCTCACCCGTGAGGAAGGTAACAACTTCCCCGACATGAAAGAAGCCACCATTCAGTGCAAACTGGTGCAGGCCATATTCAGGTTTCCAGATTATACCCTTGAGCAAATTCAGGCAATATGTAAAGACCTGAGCACAGCATCTGCATTAGTTTCAGGACACCGCTCAGCACCGGCAACTTATCCACAAAAAAATGAAAATCCGGCAGATAAGCCAACAACAAAACAAGCTGATAGTCAGCCACTTAATGCTAGTGCACCGGATAAAGAAGGGATAAAGATGGATAAAGGTCCGGGCGCTGAAAACGCAGCAAAAGAGGCAACAGATACAGGCTACATCCCAAAGAAAAACGTAGTGCTCCGTTCAGGTGTCCGTTGGATAGAAAAAGGCATTGTCTTCGATCCCAAAACCCGTCAGAACAGGAGGCTATACCGCACAGAATGGGAAGAGCTATTGAAAAAAGGCCTTACAAAAGCAGATTTTCAGGGCTGGCATCCTGATTGCTAAATCTGTATCCCTTGGTTCTCTATTGTAACAAAAAAGCAGCCTCGAGGGCTGCCTGCAAATTAAATATGCTTGGAATAATTTACCAGCTGATATTGATGGCTCCGTTTGTAATCTGTACACCATCCTCGCGGGTAAAGTGAAAAGTACCTGTTAAATTATGTTCTGTTTTGTGTGTAATAACCATTTGTCCGGCTGTAATTACCCAATGCATTCCTGTATCATCTGTTGGAAGATTGGTATAAGAAAGGTAAAACCCGTTATTTGCGGTAAGGTCATATGTACCAACTCCAAAGTTTTCATAATTAGGTCCTGTAATTATCAAATTGGGCCCATTTGTAGATGATTGCTGCATACGGCCACCTAAGTTAAATACCGTATCAGGATGATAAACCTGGATATAGGGCGCATCAAATAATATTCCATTCACATATGCACGAAAAAAACCGCTGGTGGTAATATTGGTTGGAGGAGCTGTAGGATTGGTAATTAACACAGGGCTGGGCGAAACATTATTATTACTGCTGCTGGTAGTACAGGATAAAAAATAAAAGGATGTTGCAATAAAACTCAACAATAGGAATAGCTTTCTCATCTGCTCTTTTTTTTATAAAAGTATCATTTAGAGTTTATATAAAAAAGTGGTTCTCAAAAAAATAGTTCCGCTTGCCTTGCTCACTTTGCTGCCACAGATCAGCCTTGTATGTTTTTTTACCATATTTATGCTCAGGAATACTAAGTAAGCGGCTGGGCCGTTAATAAAAAAATAAAAATTGTAGTGCTGGAAAAATGAAATTTGGCTTAGTTTTTGAGGTAGTATATGCGAAGCTTGTTTTTTGATAATATTAAATTCATTAACATGACAATTAAATTACGTCATAGAGCGATGATGAAACCCGAACTGCTCACCCTTTCACTTATCAGCTTCTATATAGGAATTGCATGCTTTTTATTTGCCACAAAAAATACCGACAAAGACCACAGTACTTCCTCTAAAGAAGTATCTGCCTACTCCGGTAGTTCTTCTTACACCAAACTGTTTGGCGAAAACCAATTACAGTTCTTTATACAATCTTCCTATAAACCCGGAAATTAAAGGGAGTCTCTTTTCTAAGTTTAATGATGAAAGATATCGGGTATGCATGCTTTTTAAAATGACAATACCCTGCTCTCCCCTCATGGATAATAGATGAATGATTATTACCTTTACACTTAATAATCTGATACCTTTAAGCTTTCTAAAAATTCAAATTTTATCCCGAAAGAGATAGTAATATATCTTATTTAAATAATTGCCTATTTTCACAGCAATAATGGAAATACATAAACATAAAGAAATAAAACTCTCGATAGTAGTGCCTGTTTTTAATGAAGAGCAGATCATTGAAGAACTGGTAAAACAAATGGTGCATGCTGCAGAAACGGTAACCCCTGATTACGAAATAATTTTTGTGAACGATGGCAGCCGGGACACCAGTTTGCTGAAACTAAAAAAGGCCTGTGAAGAAAACAATCATCTCCACTATATTAGCTTTACAAGGAATTTTGGTCACCAGATAGCTATTACTGCAGGAATGGACAATGCGCGCGGCGAGGCCATAGTAACTATTGATGGAGACCTGCAGGACCCACCGGAACTGATAGTAGATATGTACCGCGAATTCAAAGCGGGGAATAAAATTGTTTACGCAAAAAGAAGCAAACGTAAAGGAGAGACTTTCTTTAAAAAATATACTGCAAAAGTATTTTATCGTTTTTTAGCTAATCTTGTTTCATTTGAGATCCCCCTTGATGTAGGCGATTTCCGCTTGATAAGCTATGACGTGCTGGAATATCTAAAAAACATGAAGGAGCCTGACAAATACTTGCGCGGGCAAATTGCATGGTTGGGATATAAGAGTGCCTATGTCACTTATGAACGTAATGAACGCAAGTTCGGTACCACCAATTACCCTTTAAAGAAAATGATGAGGCTTGCTTTCAATGGCATCATCGCATTTTCCGATTCCCCTTTAAAATTAGCTACCCGGCTTGGCTTTACCGTTTGCTTTATCTCTTTCCTGATAATGCTATTTGCCTTGTATGGCTACTTTATCGATAAAACGACACTGCCGGGATGGGCATCAACTATTATCTCCATTACTTTTTTAGGAGGTGTACAATTATTGTCACTGGGTATCCTGGGTGAATATATCAGCCGCATTATCAATAATGTGCGTAAGCGCCCCTTGTATGTAATTGATCAGACTGATAGAACCACAGAATAAATTCTGTGCTATCGAATAAAAGGCTTGGGAATAATTTCGTAAAGTGTATCTCCCCTTATTCCTCTTGCTGTTCCTGTAGTTGCGAATAGATTGCCTGGGCATGTCCCGCTGCCTCTTGTGCATGCGGCATATCTCCCTTAGCCTTGTATAAATTAGACAGCAGTTCATAAAACTGGGCTTGAGACGGATCTATCTTGATTGCATTGTTTACCGCTGCAATTCCTTCATCAACTTTTCCAATAGAAGCAAGTGCAACTCCATAATTCACATATACATATTGGCTGGTGGTATCGCTCTTTACATAGTCTGTATAATACTCAGCCGCTTTGGGAAAGTCTTTTTGCTGTAGTGCCTCATATGCCATCATATCAGAGCGGCTCTTCCGTTCTAGTATCACACACAGCGGCACGCCTTTTACCCTTACTACATGTATTGCATTTTGCGGTATCCATTTTTCATCCTGCATAAGCTCCGCAGGCAAAAATCTTGGGTTAGCTACAAAATAATCCCAGTCTTTCTGGTTGCGTTCATAAAACCGTCCATAGTTATAATACAGCCAGTTACTATCATTCTCAAAATAATAATTCATGCCGGACATGGTATAGAGTACCTTGATCTTCTTTCCGGGTATTGGCTTTATATTTTGCTTTATCCAGTCGGCGGCTATTCGGCCACTCTCTTGATAATAGTCTATATCATATTGTCCGTAAGCACCCTTCACCCCGCCGGTCAACTCATTAAAATATACATACTGGTTCGGAGTTGTACTCATTATCCAGATTATAGCAGGTAATAAGCCGGCAACAGCTATTGCTTGTGGCAACCATTTAAGCTTTTCATTCCTGATATAATCTTTTAAAAGGTCAAATGCCATTGCGCTCATTGTCACCCAGTAAGGATAGATAAAAAACATATGCCTCCAGCTATCGTGTACGCTGGAATGTTTATATATGATGTATGCAGGGGGGAAGAATGCAGCAAATAGTACTACTATTACAGCAAACAGGCTATAATTTTTAAGCGCTTTTCTGAGTAAAACAAAGAATAAAAGAACGCCTAGTATAACAATAAGAGGATTTGAAATTATGATCCATTTAGGTTCGTAATACCAGGGCTGCTTAGAGTTTAGATGATAAACCCCTTCAAATAAAACCTTAATTTTAACTTCCCTGTTGGTCATTCCCGAAATAGATTCCAGGGTGTGCGAAATAGGCGATACCCAGCCGTATGGCCATGAGGTCAGACCTATAAAGAATCCCAGGAGCATAGCCCCTATAAAAAAAACAAGAAATTTTTTGAGTAATTTATTGTTATCCTGCCTCAGGCGGTTCTTAAAATCCTTATTTAAAAAATAATAAAGGGCAATAAACAATGTAAAAAAACAACCTAACAGCATTCCGCCTGCAGGCCGTGAACCAAAAGTAATAGCAAAACCTAAAGTCAATAGCAGTGCATTTATCCATATGCGCTTCGGAAAATCCTGTAAGAGGCATATCAGGCCATATATGCCCATGATAAACCCACAGGCATGGGGTATATCTTTAGGATTATTCATGCCTTCGCCAAAAATGCGGGGGGAGAAAAATATGAATAGCAAAGCTAATACACCAACTGACCATTTTTTGCCACTCATCCGGTATGCAAAAAGGCCCGTAAAAATCATCAACAGTGCTGAAAAAAACGCGTTGCAGGCATTTTTAAATGTTACAAGCGAGGTGTTGGGAAAAGCATGATGCGCTAATTCGGTATAATAATTAAAAAATCCCCCATACAGCTGCATATCCTGGTATTGCAGGCTTTTATTACTGTAGTCCAGCGCTTGTTTGTCACCATGAAAAAAGAAGTTATAAATATCTTTCCCATATTCCATTTCAAGCCATTCATCACCGCTTAGTCCATAATTCTTGCTTAATACCGGCAGCAGCACCAGGATTGCTACACTTATAATAAGGAATACTTTTTTCCATATATTGCTATTCTCCATTTGTAAAGCTGCTGTGCCACTCATTTTTATTGACTTGATATTTATAGCTGCGGTAAGAAAACATAAAATAATGGAAATTTCGGGTAAACAACAAAGCAAATCAAAAATTAGCTTTCAAAGCAGCAGTTTAATTACTATACTGATTATATTTGCAATTATCCTTCAATCAATATTTTTTTTTAACGCTATACTGTAGTATTCTGACCATATATGTTCTTAGCCAATTTACCCCTCTATAAAAAACTTACACAGAAACGTTCTAAAAAATTTGCCGACTTTCTCGCCAAATGGATTCCGGATCACTCTTCTGTGCTTGACTTTGGCTGCGGCAATATGTACACTTCTGTAGAGTTATTGAAATTAGTCCCCGATCTTAAAATAACAGGTATTGATGTAGTTAAAGACCAGAACCTGGATAACGAAATATTAAAAGACAATCGCTTATCCTTTAAATTACTTAATACAAAAGAGCTGCCTTTCCCTGATAACACTTTTGATATTGTTGTTGCACTGGCGGTAATGCATCATACTGATAATCCCGAATATTACCTTTCCGAACTGAAAAGGGTTATAAAGCCCAGCGGTGCTATAATACTTATTGAAGAAATGTATATTAACTTCATAGACCGTATTTGGATATCAGGCCAGGATTGGCTATTGAATAAAATGAAATCAGGTGTTCCTGTCCCCCTGCATTTCCGGTCCAACAAACATTACCTCAATGAATTTAAAAAGCAAAACCTGACCATAGAAATGGCTTCGGGCATTCGTTCAGATGTGACCTATATGCATGTTTATGTCTATAAGCTGAAAAAATAAAGTATATTCAAATTACTTTTCCATACTTCAATATGGCCTTTTAAAGGGCCATTTTTAGTTTATTGATATTTATACATTCTTAACAAGTCATAAAAAAAATAGTCCCCGCTCATCGCGGGGACTATTTTTATCGTAATACTGTAATAAATTATGCTTCTTCTGCACCACTTGTTTCAGCCTCTGCTGCTGCAGAAAGGTCGTCTTCTTGTGCTGCATGTTTTTCCTGCACCCTGCGCACGGAATCATTAATGGTTGACTGACGTTTTTCAGCTTTGTGCTTGCGGTGAGTTTCCTCACGTTTTGCAACCAGCTCTTCATGCTCAGAATTCCATTTTTCAAATTTTTCCATTGCAGTCTTTTCATCAAAAAGGCCAAGGGAAATACCACGCATCAGGTGTTTCAGATACAATACACCTTTGAAGGACATGATACGGCGGCATGTGTTAGTAGGCTGCGCGCCTTTCTGTAACCAATGCAATGACCTTTCGCGGTTGATGCGAACGGTAGCCGGAATGCTCAACGGATTGTAGGTACCTAATTTTTCGATGAATTTACCATCACGTGGTGCTGTGGTGTTTGCTACCACGATAAAATAGAATGGGCGCTTTTTAGACCCATGCCTCTGGAGACGAATTTTTACCGCCATAATAGAAATTATTTGCGTTTAACAATAAATTTTTGGACTGCAAATGTAATGAAAAGTATGAATTGTACCAAGCACCTTTAAAAAAATTAAAAAAGAACGATTAGCTATACTAAACAACATATTTTTTCACAAAGGCTTAGCAAATACAGGGGCATACATAGAATGATATTGTATAGCTTTGGTAAGCTAAAACAGAAGCAATGATACAAAATCATGAGATAGACTACCAGGTAGTTGGTGAGGAGATGCAATATGTGGAGATAGAGCTGGACCCGCAGGAAACTGCCATGGCAGAGGCGGGGAGCTTTATGATGATGGAAGAAGGCATACAAATGGAAACCATTTTTGGCGATGGCAGCCAGCAATCTAACACAGGCATTTTCGGTAAACTGATGAATGCAGGCAAACGCCTGTTGGTGGGTCAAAGCCTGTTCATGACAGCTTTTACTAATATTGGCAATGGCAAAAAGAGAGTTTCATTTGCTGCACCCTACCCTGGTAAAATAATCCCGCTGAACCTGGCAAAGTTAGGGGGCCGGGCCATCTGCCAGAAAGATGCTTTTTTATGTGCTGCAAAAGGTGTTTCCATAGGCATTGAATTTCAGAAAAAACTGGGCACAGGTCTTTTTGGCGGGGAAGGTTTCATAATGGAGAAACTGGAAGGAGACGGTATGTGTTTTGTTCATGCAGGCGGGCATGTGGTTGAAAGGACTTTGCAGCCTGGTGAATTATTGAAAATAGATACGGGTTGCATAGTGGGGTTTACAGGTGCAGTGGAGTATGATATTCAATTCGTAGGTGGTATCAAGAATACCATATTTGGCGGTGAGGGCGTTTTCTTTGCTACCCTTCGTGGCCCCGGCACAGTATGGATACAAACATTGCCTATCAGCCGCCTGGCCAGCCGCATCCTTTCTTATGGCAGTGGTTTCAAACGAAAAGAAGAAGGCAGTATATTAGGTGGTTTGGGTAATGTGATTGACGGAGACGGATGGTAGCCCGAACAGCAATTTTGCTAAAATTAAAAATCACCTTCCTATTGTCCGTGCCATGAAAGGTCGGTGCAATAGGAAGGTGATACCTGTATATATTAAAATCTGATTATTATAAAAACTATTTCCTGGCAATGATCACCATACTCCAAGCCATGTGCCGGAACCCAGGAATGCGCAAAAGGAGACTATCTATCGCTCTTAAAGGCTTGAACCACCAACCTATCTTAGACTCCTTTTCCTTAAATATTCTTTTCCAGTATCTTATTTTATTAGGATTGTACCTGCGGATCAAATAATAGCTAAAGAATATCCAAAGTGTTGTAAACCAAAATTCTTTATGCTCCACATTAGAAAAATACTTGCGGTATAGTTTCAGAATGTCAAATCCCAATGGCGTCTCATCAATAGTACGAACCTCCATGGCCATTTTCCTGTAAACATTGATAAAGGGATTGTACTTCAAAGGGTCCCATGTTACCAGTATACCATCTTTCTTTAGGGAATAATGCATTGTCTTGATCCAGTAATCATGATCAACCTCGGGAACATGGTGTATTAAGTTGGCACAATAAATAATATCAAATTGATTTTCGTAAAGATTGAGGTTTTCAATCGGATTGATCATTAATGTTAGCTTAACCCCGTATTTGGTTGCCAGTTTTTGTGCAAACTCACCCATTTTTGGTGAAATGTCATTATAATATACATCAGCACCTTTAAGAGCAAAATATACAGAGCTTTCACCAAGACCGGCACCAACATCAAGGATCTTCTTCCCTTTCAAATCACCCAGCTTACTCATTACATAACGGTTTTCCAACGCTATGAAACTTTCAAAAAGCGTAACAACGTCAATTTCGTCGATATTTTCAGATAAAGCCCATTCGTCATGAAATGCCTCTTCCCTATGAAGAAGTTCCTCTACCTTATCGTTGATCATAGTTTATTTTCGTTTATATAAAGTAAGTTTATAATGTAGTTTAAACAATTTTGCAATCTACAAAATCAAAATACTGCTATATACTACTATACGTAAAAGTGATTTTGTCAAAAAAATAGCTTCAAAAATAAAAAAAAATCCGACTAACCTTAGAAAAGAATGCTCCTGACTAAATATATCGTACGAATACCGAACGATTGTAATTGCCTTGGCAATTAGCAATTTGTCATATTATGAAAGAATATTTAACCTGCTTTTCAGGTCTTTACTAAACGACTCTGATACTGCAAAGCTTTTGAATATTGTTTTTACTTCATCATGTTTTACTTCCTGCACAAAAGAAAACTGCACAGCCTCGGAGCGATTTAATTGTATAAACTGTTTTTGCAATTGCTTGGGTATTTGGTGCTGCAGTATTTTTTGCAAAGAGCTGCGGATATAATATTCTGATTTGTCAGCAGCATTAAAAATGCCTATATAATTCTTCCCTGCCGAAAGATAGGCAACGTCTTTCCAATCAATTTTTTTATACTTGCTGCCATTCTTCACAAAAAATGATGTGAAATTATTGTCTTCAATATTATCTGGAGTTGACTGCTGATTGTTGAAATTATTTATAGCATTTTGGATAGCTATAAATAAGGAGGATGAGTTAATAGGTTTTGTAAGATATGCTGATGGTTTTGCTTCAGCTGCATCTTTTATCTTATGGTCATGGCTGGCGGTAATAAATATAAAAGGCTTTTTATAAAGTTTACTAACAATCTTACCCAGTTCGATACCGCTGTTTCTTCCATCTATATTAATATCCATAAGAATCAGGTCATAGTTGTTTTCCGCAAACGCAGACAAAGCATCATCAACAGTGCTCACAGTATTGGCAACTGCAAATCCAAGATCCTTCAGAATCAGGTGCAGATTCTGGATCCATATTTCTTCATCCTCAACTATTAATACAGATATTTCATTCTCCATAGCTTATCACATTTAAAACTCAATTTTTCAGGGCTTGCACCTCAAATATCTATCCTTTCCTGCTCATGGGAGAGTTCTAAAGCATTGTTATTATGATTTTTATACCCATCGCAACTATGCGGGTTAATTTCTTAAAACTTTTAAAGATAAAAAAATCAAAAACAATTGTCATCTCCAAACAATTTAAAATTATGAAAAACAAACTACTATTTTTCGCCGCCATTGTGTGTTGTTTTTGTTCCTGCACCGAAAACAATACTAAAAAATCAGGGGGCGTGGGTGCCGTTTCTTCCTCTGGTTTCCCGGTTGACACACAGATTGTGTTCTGCCTGTCTATGATCTCCAACCTACCGGCTGCTACTCTTTATTCAGGTCCTCTTCTCATTAATAATTCTGCAATTGCAGCACAAAGCATCATCAGCTATGCTAGCGGTAAAATGGATTCTACATTAGAATATGCCGGTAATAATTCACCTACGGCAGACTCAAGCCTGTCAAGTTGGAAACGCGTATGGGGGCCCGCAGTGACTGCCCTTACTTCCAAATACATTACCTATATGGCAATTTCAATGGGCAAGGAAATTTCCCTTGATAGTAATTATGTATCGGCATGTTCCATGACGATCTTTAATAATGGCAATAATTATGTAGTTGCCATCCAGGCTACTAATCCTTATTGTGAATACGCCTGGGATTCTTTGGATTTTAACGTCGGTTCCACCATGCCCTGGACCTATTTTGATAATACCTCATCTGGCTCCGGAAATTTATCACGCGGAACGTACCTGGGACTGAACGGATTAATGGCCTTGCAAAGCAACAATACAAGTGCTGTTCAGTTTTTAGATAGTGTAATCGCAGATAGTACCAAATCGCACAATGTAAACATAGTTGTCACTGGTCATAGCCTGGGTGGTGCATTATCTCCGGTTTTTGCACTTTATATGCTTAAGCAGGTTAACAATTTAAATAAATCGGCAAATGCCTTTGTATATTGTATGTCCACTGCCGGTGCAACTCCCGGCGATAGTACGTTTGCCCAATATTATAATAATGCGTTACAACCAAATACATTAAAGGTCTGGAATTATTATGACGTAGTTCCCAGGGCATGGGTAAGTTCGTTGCTTACCCCGATTGATAGCCCAAGCGGCTTATACCAGGGTACAGGTAATAGTATTTTCTTTGATTCCGCTTATGATTGCGGCAGTAAAATCAAACAGGAGCCTGTCGCATTCAGCCCGACTCCAACACCAAAAGATATTGTTACAAAAATCAATGGCGCTATAAAAACCGCTGCGGGGAAAAACTATACTCATATTTGTGGCGGGGGATATTCTTTTGCCGGGCCTAGTTCCAATAACAATGATTCCATATACCTTGATGTACCTAAAAATATCTCCGGGAACCCGCTATTTGCTCTTTGGTTGCTCCTTTATCCAAGTGAGGCAGGTGATTCTACATTCATATCGCAGGTAGGTGCACAGCATGTTTCTGCCTATGCATTACACTATAATATAAAACCGATTCATGAATACATGAGAGCAATAGTTGAACGGGATGGAAAAAGTGTTGTTAACATGTGCGGTCTTAGCCCCTTACATGTCGGACAATCGAAAGCACCATCATTCACTTATGCCCCCAATACAACGAGCCTTTTATTTGGCCTGATAGCCATGAGTGCATGGAGATGGTAAAGAAACTATAATAGTGCGGGATGGTAATAAATAAAAGAGGGGGGCTTCAGCCCTTCCTTTTTTTATTTACAAGTTCACAAAACATCACTAACAGGCAGTGCCACATAAAAACAAGAACCTTTCCCCTCCTCACTTTCAAACCATATTTTGCCTTTATGAGCTTCTACTATCTGTTTACAGATAGACAAACCCAGGCCATAAGACTGCTCTCCGGCTGTGCCTTTTCTTTTCACCTGGGTAAACATATCAAACACTTCTGCCTGCTGTTTTTGCGGAATACCAATTCCGTTATCTCTTATCTTGATCAAAACACTTGAGTTGCTTTTTTCAATAATAATATCAATATCAGATTTCAGCCTGCTGAATTTGATGGCATTGCCTAAAAGATTTTGCAATACCCTTTCAATTTTTTCTTTATCGGCATGTATAAAAACCGGCGAAGGTGGAAAATGTTTATGTAGTATTATCCCTTTTTCACCAGCCTTGAACTTAAGTAGTTCTATCGATTCATCAACCAGTTTTAGGAGATCCACTTGCTCTCTGATGTAGGTCTTTGTTACATCGTTTCTATATCCAAGCAATTCATTGATCAGGGATAAGGCACTTAAAGAAGCATTCTTTATAATACCCGCCGATTGTTTCGCCTGCGTGCCTGAATAATCCTCGGCTACCATAATATCCGCCAGTGAGAAAATACCACTTACCGGACTTCGCAGGTCGTGGGCCACAACATCTAATATCCGGTCTTTCTCAATATTCTTTTTTTCCAGTTCCATTTTTTGATTTAGAACCTGGTTATTCAGCGCCTTTAATTCACCAAGATGCTTTTTGTTCTTTTTATAATTAAGATATACGAATCTGCCTATTAAGCAGGCGATACATAAAATTGCCATTACAATGAACAAATAGAGCCTGTCAAACTTTCTTTTGTTTTGCAGCGATGCGATCTGGTATAGATGTTCTTTGTCTTTTAATTCTTTACTCAGATCGTTTTGTAGCTGTATTTTATCATTTTCCCATAGAGAGTCCCGAAGGGTTGTGTATTTATAATAGTACGTAAAAGCTTCTTTTTGTTTTCCTATGTCTTTGTAATACAAGTACATTAGCTGCCTCCATTGATATTCTGCTTCCAGGGGATGGCTAATGGTATCGAGTTCTTTCCTGATATCTGTTAAGGTCGGGAATAAAATTGCCATCGCATACTTTTTATAATAGGCATTTGCCAATTTAAGATGCGTTAGTACTGCATCCTGCTTTTCGTGGTAGGGTTGTATATTGATTGCATAGCTTTTCTTTAATATCTCGACAGCAGTATCCACATCACCCTTTGATAAATAGAGCCCACCCATATTACCCAATATGACCCCAACCGCTTTTGAAGCCGCAATTTTATCAAAGCTTTCCATGTTTTTTTCTGTAAAGGACAGCGCAGCCTGGTAGTAGTATAAGGCGCTATCCGGCATATTCAGTTTTTCATAACAAAGAGCAATATCATCCAGGTACTCCTGGGTTTGGTATGTGATACTTTGTTGTTTACACTGCGAGAATTTATAAGTAAGTTTAAAAAACGTTAATGCTTCATAATATTTCTTTTGCTTGTAGCTTACAATGGCAAGACTATAATAAAATGGACTTAGCTCACAGGTATCTTTTATTTCTTCTGCAAGTTGTTTGGCCTTAAAATAGTAATAATAAGCTTCATCAAAACGGTTGGTCGCGCATAGGGATTCACCCTTGGCACTTAAAATATTTATAAGCCCTACCGGAAATATCTTGTCGAGATTATTTTGTTCAAAAACACGGAGCGATTTATCCACATAAACCAGGCTGCTGTCGTAATTACCTTTATGGAAATAGTACATACATATCTCAAGGTATTTTCTAAACAAACAGGTGGGCTTTTCGTGCAATTGGTCACAGTAGGACGATATACTGTCTATAAAAGCCTTCGGGCCGGCAATTTTGCCACTATTCATCAGGTCCAGTTGCCCTTTTATATAGACATTGTATTTTTCAATTTCCCTGCTTGTATCCTTTGCGTTTTGTTTACACCCGGAATCTAACACCAGGGCTGTAAACAATATAACTGTCACAGCCAGGCGATAAAGGTGTTTGAACATGCTTTGCTTGATATTTAATGACAATAAGACGATAAAACAGCTATAAATTATACCGTTTTTAATGAAATACAAACTCTTCTCCCGCTACTACTTCATGTAAACCATCACGAAAGCCTCCCTGCAAATGGTCGGGCTCTCTATCTTATGAGATCTGAGACGCAATGCTTCTGTATGCTTTGACTGAAAATTAGCTTCCAGGTATAACTGGTTGATGCTATAGCCGTGCCCGGCAACTGCCTCAACTTTAGGTATGTTCACTACATTCTGGCCTTTGTCGTCCGATAGTTCTGCTGTAAGATAGCAAGCCTCAGTGCCCGCAAAATTGAACAGGTCGAGCATAAAGACTTTTGCAAAATAGCTTTTGCCCGGTTCGGTGTTGAAACTGATATCCTTATCCTCGCATAAGCCTTTAAATACTGCAACAATTTTATAACCATCTTTTTTCAGTGCCTCAACCGCCGTTTCAGAAACTTTGTAAAAATCGCCCAGCACATCCCCACTCTCCTTAGTAATAAGACCTCGTGTCATTTTATATTCCTTTGGTCGCTCATATTTTTGTTTAGCTGCAAAGAGGCTTACCGTGGTACCTTCATCACCTTTTATCATGTAAAGGATCTCACTGTTCTGGCGGTTCTCGGTATTCTGCCCATTCACTCCTTTTATGAACATACCCTTTCCTATACCTGCCTTCTCTGCAGGTGAATTGGGAATGAGACTTTCTACTTTAGGATACAGAATACCACCTGTAGTATCTATAGAGAACGTCATACCAATGCCGCAGAAAACCTGGGCACCAGACGGTATTCTAATAAATAGCACCAAGAGTAATAGCCATATTATTTTACAAAACTTGCACATAAAGTATTCAAAATGTTATTTTATCAACTAGATATTTATCGCGAACAAATTGGTTACCATCAAATTTGTAAACAATATATTGATGATTTTTTGCCCCTTTTGATAACAGTGGAACATATAAAGTTTTTCCTTTAAAGGGGCTAAAAACAAAAGAGGGGAGCATAATGTTTATACGTCTTTTTCCATTAGCATCAAATATAGTATCGGACATTAAAGAACGATCGTATGAAATACTCACACCTGTAAAAGTTTCATTTTGTCCTTTAAAAAATGGAATGTTCTGCAGTAAAGTTCCTTTTTCAATCTCAAAAGTTTTAAGCATATTAGTAATTTCCGAGTCTGATCCAGAACATTCTGCAGATATGAGGTAAACTGTTCTATTATTTTTGATTTGATAATCATGAATTTCATAAAAAAACAGGCACAATTTACTGTTGCTATCAGAGGACGCTCTTAAGTTTTCAGCCGCACATCCATCGGCTGTTTTATATTGCACTACAGAGTTACATCCAGCTTTATCTCCCCAAAAAGCGTTGTGCCATGAGTAAATGCGAAGTTTATTATCTTGTGAAACAGGAACAGCAAATCCTATTTCTTTTTTTAGTTTTGTAAAATCATACTTAAGCATTTCAGGGTACAAGGCACAAACGTCTAATAAATATTTAATGAGTTCCTTGTTTAAGTATTGCAATGAATCGTTTACTATTTGATGGGGAACTACCTCTTTGAGGTATCGCAAAGAGTCAATATTCCTATAAATACTAATAACTTTATTTTCTATCGCTGCCAAATTTTGTGCTTTTAAAAAAGAACAATTGGCTAACAGAAAAAAAATCAAGACAACCCTTCTATTCAAAAAGTAAATATGAGCTGCTTTTTTCTTCATAGTTAAATTCGTCTTAATGTAAGGAGCTTCGATTTTCGCAATGAGACAAGTAGGACGAACCTTGATTCAAGACCAAGCATTCCGCAACTGAGTATTATCTCCTTCCCATGGGCATTCCCGGCATACCCATGCCCATGCCCTTCATTTTGTTCATCTGCCCCATCATTTGGCGCATCTGGTCAAACTGTTTCATAAAGGCATTTACATCGTTTATGTTTTTACCACTGCCTGCAGCTATACGCTTGCGGCGGCTGCCGTCTATCACATCCGGATTATTGCGCTCGTAGGGAGTCATGGAATTTATGATAGCTTCAATACCCTTAAAAGCATCGTCACTGATATCTATATCCTTCATGGCCTTACCAACACCGGGTATCATTGCAAGGAGGTCCTTGATATTACCCATCTTTTTTATCTGGCCGAGTTGTTCTTTAAAATCTTCAAAATCGAATTTGTTGGCTCGTATTTTCTTCTCCAGTTTTTTAGCCTGTGCCTCGTCAAACTGGGCCTGTGCACGCTCCACAAGAGTTGTGATATCACCCATGCCGAGAATACGCTGTGCCATACGCTCCGGGTAGAACACATCCAAGGTATCCAGTTTTTCCCCCATGCTCACAAACTTGATGGGCTTATCTACTGTGTATTTGATGGACAAGGCCGCACCACCACGGGTATCACCATCCAGTTTGGTGAGTACTACTCCTGTAAAGTTCAGACGCTCATTAAAAGCTTTAGCGGTATTCACAGCATCCTGCCCTGTCATGGAGTCCACCACAAACAATATCTCCTGTGGGTTCACGGCAGCCTTTACATTCGCAACTTCCTGCATCATCACCTCATCTATTGCAAGGCGGCCTGCAGTATCTATTATTACCACCCTATTGCCATTTTGCTTGGCCTGTGCTATGGCATTTTGTGCTATACTTACTGCATCTTTATTATCACGTTCGATAAATACAGGCACCTTTATCTGGTCGGCCAATACCTGTAACTGGTCCATCGCAGCAGGACGATAAATATCTGCAGCCACCAGCAATGGGTTCAAACCTTTTTTGCCTTTCAGGAAATTAGCCAGCTTGCCCGAGAAAGTGGTTTTACCCGAACCTTGTAAACCCGCGATAAGTATAATAGTGGGTTTGCCGTTCAGGTCAAGTTCAGATTCTTTGCCTCCCATCAGCTCTGCCAGCTCATCCTTCACTATCTTCACCATGAGCTGGCCGGGACTTACCGATGTAAGTACCTTTTCGCCCATTGCCTTATCTTTTACCTTATCGGTAAATTCCTTCGCTATTTTATAGTTTACGTCTGCATCTACCAGGGCACGGCGTATTTCTTTCACCGTAGTGGCTACGTTGATCTCATTAATACGGCCTTCGCCTTTTAACTGCTTAAACGCGGACTCGAGCCGCTCACTTCCAGCACATTGGGATCCTAAGCTTAGAATTCCACGTGGACAAGTTGTCGCGG
>JADMIO011006408.1_pt1 | contig 23941 bp, 18 predicted proteins | sample 8958161 | NCBI WGS metagenome assembly JADMIO01 (sample SAMN16585339, study PRJNA669376) | soil metagenome | isolation source: Crop rotation soil | place: USA: Cullars Rotation, Alabama | collected 2011
AGGTGAGCCAGTGTGATTACATTTGCGGCCTAACTGTGGCCAGTCCAGTTACGCTGGAGTCACTAGTATTTAGGTGACACTATAGAAGCGGCCGCGACAACTTGTCCACGTGGAATTCTAAGCTTAGGATCCCAATGTGCTGGAAAGTAAATTCCGCTATTTGAAGAGACTTCAAGCGCGTGCGAGACAGTTGTAGTGCCGAGACCCACTTTTGAACCAAGGAGTGCGCTGCCAGTACCTGTTGGCGCCAATGTTACGCTTTTGTTCGAGCCGCTTGCTGCAAGAGTTATTGCGCTAGCGCCAGTAATGGTGGCGCCGATGTTGGTTAAGTTCTGCGCGCCACCGTCAAAGGCGCCAGTCATAGCGACCGAGCCATTCTTCATGAAGTCGCCAGAACCAGTTCCAGTACCAACGGTCTGCCAAGCCGTTCCGTTGTAGAATTTCAAAGCGTTCGAAGCACCAGAATCAAAAGCCAACATACCTGCGGCTGGAGTTCCCGGAAGTGCCGTAGGCGTAATTTTGATTGGTGTTGCAGTCGTGACAACGCCGGTGCCGTTCGGAGTGAGAGAGATGCCCCCGTTAACGCCAGTTGCATTGATCGCAACAGCGCTTGCGCCGGTGCCCGCTGAAGTCACAATTGTTTGTCCACTAGCGCCTGAACCACCTTGAACAGTCGTCACGCTTGCCGCGCCCGTGTTACCAAAAGTCGATGCGCCAGTTGAAGCGTTACCAACCGTAATCGTTCCGCTCGTTGAACCGCCACCAGCGACAAAATTACCTGTCGCGTTCGGAGTGATTGTCACGCCGCCAGCTGCGCCGGTTGCCGTGATGTTGACTGCGCTTGCAGTCGTATTAGCCGAAGTCAGCGTCAATGAGTTGGCGCCGGTCGATCCAACAGTTAGCGCGCCAGTCGCCGTGATGTTCGTGCCAACGCCAGTGATATTTTGCGTACCCATTTGAAGCGCGCCGGTCATGGCGATCGAGCCGTTCTTCAAGAAGTCGCCGTTGCCAGTTCCAGTTCCAACAGTTTGCCAAGCTGAACCGTCGTAGAATTTCAGGGCGTTCGAGGCACCAGAGTCAAAAGCCAACATACCTGCGGCTGGAGTTCCTGGAAGTGCCGTCGGTGTGATCTTAACGGGTGTTGCAGTTGTGACAACGCCAGTACCATTCGGAGTGAGAGTGATGCCGCCGTTCGCGCCTGTTGCATTGATCGCAACGGCACTGGCGCCGGTACCTGCAGAAGTCACGATAGTTTGTCCCGAAGCACCTGAGCCACCTTGGAGAGTGGTGACGCTAGCTGCGCCAGTGTTACCGAAAGTCGATGCCCCAGTTGAAGCGTTACCGACAGTGATCGTACCGCTTGTTGAACCGCCGCCCGCGACAAAATTACCTGTCGCGTTCGGAGCGATGGTTACACCACCACCAGCGCCGGTCGCCGTGATGTTGACAGCGGTGCCAGTCGTATTAGCCGAAGTCAGCGTCAATGAGTTGGCGCCGGTCGATCCAACAGTTAGCGCGCCAGTTGCCGTGATGTTCGTGCCAACGCCAGTGATATTCTGCGTACCCATTTGAAGCGCACCAGTCATCGCGATGGTACCGTTCTTCAAGAAATCGCCGTTGCCAGTTCCAGTTCCCACAGTTTGCCAAGCTGAACCGTCGTAGAATTTCAGGGCGTTCGAAGCACCGGAATCAAAAGCCAATTCACCGGCTGCCGGCGTACCCGGAAGTGCGGCTGGCGCAATATGGATGGGACCTGAAACATCAAGTTTTCGAGTCGGAGATGCGACACCGATACCGACGCTTCCGCCGGTGGGCGCCAGGAGAACAAAGCCTTTCGTGCCGTTCGAAGTCGAATCGATGGTGATGTTGTCATTCGCGGCGGTTCCGCCATTGACTGTTTGTCCACCGGCGCGGCCCGCGAGCAATGCGTACTGAGTGAAGTTGTCGTTTGAAATCGCCGACCAAGCCGGGACGCTCGAGCCGTTCGTCAATAAGACTGAACTTGCTTGATTTGTGAGGCCGCCGACAGCCGCGCCCGTTGCGGAGTACCAAGCGAGTTGATTTTGCGTACCCGAATTGACGGTGCCCGATCCGGTCGGAGGCGCCCAAGTTGTGTTTCCGGAACCATCGGTCTGCAAGAAATAACCGCTCGTGCCGCCGCTCGACGGAAGAGTCATTGTCCACGCGGCAGTTGTTCCCGAGTTCGGTTGAATTGTCGTCGCTGCTCCGCTCGGAGCACCGTTGGCGAGAGCGAGTTTACCAGTCGTCATTGCGTTCTCACCGAGAGTCGGTGTCGCGGAATAAGTCGCAGTATTGGCGCCCGTGATGACGGGCATTGTGCCGGTCGCGGGCGAAGTACCGTAAGCAACACCATTCACCTTAGCAACCGTCGTTGCACCCGTGTTGCTAATCGTCGCATCACCCGCTGCGGTAACTGCGGTCGTCACGTTGCCTGCGCTACCGACAAAGATTTGGCCAGAGTTCAGGTTCGTCGTCAGAGCGGTCGGCAAAGTTGTCCACGTCATCGGAGCGGCAGCGCCGCCACCAGAAGTGAGAACCTGACCTGCGCTCCCTGCGGCAGAGGGCAAGTTGAAATTGTAGCCTGTCGTTGCCGAATTATTTTGAACAGTCACAGCCGCGCCACCGGCGCCACCGTTTGCAAATGTCACAGTACCTGTTGTCGTTGCGTTCGTACCGACGCCTACGGAGTTGAGAGCCGCGAGCGAAGTCGCCGTCGCACCGAGAGCCACGTTTGTTGTACCAAGTGTGATTGAGCTGTTCGTCAACGCGGCATTCGGAACAGTCGTGTAGGTGACAGTGTTCCCGCCAGTGACAACCGGCACGGTGTTGGTTGCAGGCGAAGTTCCGTAAGCGACGCCATTCACCTTGGCAACGGTCGCCGGAACCGAGCCCGCGCCCGATGCCGTCACGTCGCCTGTAAGAGCCGAGATTCCAGCGCCTGCAACACCGAGTGTACGACGCGTGTTCGTGCTATCCGTATAAAAGAGACTTGTACCGTCGAACTCGATCGCGCCCGCTTCAGGCGCCGTGAGATTCGCACCCGCCGTCAATTTGAGTGGCGCGCCGCCGACTGCCGCTACGCCGGCCTTCAGGTTCAAAGTTGCCGAAGGTACCGCGACGCCGATACCAACCTTCTGAGCGGTGTCGATCGTCATTGCGGCCGTGCCGTTTGTGTTAACGACTAGCTTATTATTGTCTGCAGTTCCAAGAGTTGCGGTACCGCCGAAGCTGTTGCCGCCGTTTTTGAAGTAAGTCGTGTCGTACGCGTTGGCCGGGAGGTCGGCAGCAACGATCGTACGGAATGTCGGAGCACCGGCGGCGCCATTCGGAGCGGCCAGGAACGTGTTTGCCGCCTTCGAACCAAAAGTGACCGAGCTATCCGTGATCGCGATCGGCGTGCAGCTCATTTTGTCGGTGACTGCCGAGTACGTGAGCGTGTCACTCGCCGCACAAGTTGTCGGGAAGAATTGCGCGTTGCCAGGTTGAACGGAGCGAATGTCCGTTACTCCTATATATCCAGGCGCATACTGGGTTGTCCCATTATAGAGCAGAACCTGGCCCGCCGCTGTCGGTGCAGTCGCACTCACTGCAGTGCCTTGAATTTTTCCAACAGTCGTCGCGCCCGTGTCGAGCATTGTCACGTCGCCCGTAACGCCAACTGCAGTTGCAACGCCCGAGCCGTTACCGACGAGAATTTTTCCGTCGGCAAGAGATGTCGACATTTTATTGTTGAATGCCGTCCAATCCGCTTGCGCCAGATAACCGTCGTGAGTCGCATCCGATTTTGTGATGCCGATGTTCGGAGCAGAAGCCGTACCCGTGTTAACGATCGGAGCGGTGACCGCCATACCCGAAGTGATAGAAGGCGTCGTCCATGTTAATACGCCAGTGCCATCAGTCGTGAGCACTTGACCGCTTGCGCCGGCGGTTCCAGGAAAAGTCATTGTGTAATTTGTCGTCACAGCTGTCGGAGCTTTCATGCCGATGAAACCGGGGCCGACGCCCGAGTGATCGAACAAGAAGAAGCGTGCCGAAGTGATGTCAGTTGACGTTTGAATCGTGCCGGTCGTGTTGACAGCTGTCGAGCCACCGATTGTGCCAGAAGTGATATCGCTACCGGTGATTTGAGTGCCCGCGGTCGCGCGGCCAAAAGTGTCGACAGTCAATTTAGTATAAGTACCCGCGGCAATGCCGGTCGTATTCAAATCGATCGTGCCCGACGCGTTCAAGGTTCCACCAGCGACGCCGCCGGCGGTGAGATTGTTCGTTACAGTTAGAGCCGTGATCCCAGAGCCTGCGGTGCCGAGCGTTTGTACGCCGGTGCCGTTGTAGTATTTCAGTTGATTCGAACCGGTGTCATACCAAAATTGACCAGCGGTCAGGCCCGCTCCAGGAGCGCCGCTCACGTTCGGAACTTCGACCGAACCGTTTGTGCCGGTCTGCAAATAGTTTGCGGGAGGAACAGAAAGCAACGTTGTTAAGCGCGGATAGTTGGTCGTCGAGAAAATGTTTTCGAGATTCGCCTGCGAGAGAGAAGCGGGCGCAGTTGTGTTCACCTTTAACAATTGATTTGGAGTCAAACCCTGAAGGTTTTCAGCGCGCTCCGCGACCATCGCCATCGGAACCGAGTCGATCTCCATGTTCGGCGTCAACACTTGTTGCGCGCCTACCGGAGGACTGACGACTACGCGTAAATAGCGCTGATCGCCATTGACCGGATTGTAAGTGCAGACGTTGTTATTGCTGACGAGTCGACCGGCAACACCAATCTGAGTGTTCGAGTAAACCTTCGCCATGGAGTTGCCCGAATCACTAGCGCCGCGTTTCGCTGCGCCTGTCGGCGAACCAATTTGCAAAGTGAAATATCCGTTGGAACCGGAGGTATCAACGGTTTGCGATTCTTCGTAAAGAATGCAGGTTTGGTTTTGATCAAGTACTTGGACTTTGATTTGGATACCGGATTCAACGAGAGCTGTGGTCGCGTTCGTATCGGAGAACAGTCTTCCGTCCAAGGTGAAAGTCTGTGCTGCCTGCTGACCAAAGACTGTCGCAGAAAACAAGGCGCCCAAAACTATTCCAACATACGTACAGATTAATAGTCTCACATACCTTTATTCGGCTGAATGTGAGTCCAGGTTTAACTTTTTCTGAACTTACGTCCTGAATTGAGACCCGCATATATAGGACAACTCAAAATGAGTCGAAAAGAGATCAGAACAAGGAAGGTTCATGTCTTCGCCGTCCGACGGTATGGAAAAAGGCGATCGCAAGGTCATCATCATCAGCGCACTCTTCGTGCTGCTCTGTCTACTCTTGTTCTACTTTGCCGACGACATTTTCAGAAGCATGGGTTCAAACTCTGAACGCGTCGGAGCAATTTCCGAGATCAAAAACGAGGGTCGCCTCAAGCTCAACGGAACGCTCGAGTTCTCACCCGCGCGCGCGAAGGATGAAGTCCACGTCGGCGATTCTTTCATCTGCGGTGACGGCTGCTCCGCCACTATCGACATGAAAAAAGGACAGCAGATGACGGTGGGCGAGAAGTCGCTCGTCGTCTTCCGCTCAATCAATAACGCTAAGTTCGCGGATCTTCAGTACGGAAGTTTCCGCGTGTCGGTCGATGGAGAAACGAAGCTCGCGATTCACGGGCAAATGGTAGTCCTCAACGGGAAAGACGCCGACGTCCAACTCGTTCTTACGGCCGGCGAAAAGCCAAAGATCCGAGTACTCAAAGGCACGCTGAAGCCGACAGAAGGCCTCGCGGGTCCCGCGCTGAGCGAAACGACCAAAGGCAATCTAACGGGCGAACTCAACGTCGCGCCACTCGGTGCTGAAGCGCCGAAAGATCTCCAACACCTCGAGCGAACGACCTATCATTGGAAACTTCATGATCTTTACGAGGATAAAGAAGGTCGGTTGACTCGAAAGCCGGCGGCGATGACGGAAACCGTTCCGCTCTCGGTCCCGCTTCACTGGGCAAACCCGCAGAAGAAAGCCGCGATTGTTTCCCTCAGCCGCAACGGCGACTTCGCGGATGCCCAAAATCAAAACGTGGCGGCGGATGGCGCGGCCCTTTCCCGCGTTTATCTTGGCGCGAATTTCTGGCGCGCCAGTTACGACGGCAGCCATTGGTCGGGAACGGAACATTTTGACGTGCAAGCGGAATCTCTGTCAGTCGGAATTCCGGAAGCTTCGTTTTCGCGCGAGGCATTCACTCTCGCAAATCCGTCGTCAAGCGTGACTGTCGATCTCAAATCGCCGATCGATCCCACTGGCTTTATTGGCGAAAAATCCACGGACGAAAACTTTCCTGACGGCGAACAAACCGAAACATTCTGGTTTCCCAAATCTCATTTTGATCTCTCGTTCACTGAAGCCGGAGTTTTTCATTTCCGCTTCCGCGCCGTCGATAAAAATCAAGAGTTGACCGAATGGTCGCAACCCAAAACCATTCAGGTCTTCCCAGCGTTGAAGGTTGTACCGATCGTTCGCCAACCGCCAAAGCCGCCGCGGTTAAAATTCGAACCACCAGAGCCTCCTCCGATCCGCAAGCTGGCGCAGCAACCGAAACCCGTTCCAACGCCAGCATCTCAGAAACAAGAACGCAAACCTGCTGACGTTGTGCAAACGGCCAAAGCGCCGCCGCCACCGCCGACATATCCCAACAGCAACTACAGTCATTCGTACTTATCGCTCGAAGGCTTCTTGTGGACGTTGCAAAGCACGCAACAAATTATCCATGCCGAGGACGCGCCGGTTGCGACTGGCATCGGACTGCGCGGGCTGCACTGGTGGGATCACTCAGGCGTCGAGGGCATTTTAAAATCGCAAGTATTCGGCATGAATCCGCCGGCGAAAGACACATCATATAAGGATGTCGAAGCCCGCTACCATTATCGTTTCTTCTCCGGCTTCCCGTTCAACTGGGCCCGCGAGTTGCTCGTCTCGATTTTTGGCGGCACAGAAATTTATCGCAGCAGCGGTCAACTTTTCTCACCGGCGTACAATCTTGTAACAATGGGAACATTGATCGAATTCCCTGTCGCAAGACACTGGGGCCTGGGGGGCGAATTCGTTTTTGGCGAAGGCCTCGATTCGAGTCATAAATACGAGATCACGGGTCACATGCGATATTACTTCTCGCCCAAATATTCAGTCAGCTTCGGCTACCTCTTGCATCTGTTCGAAGCCGGCTCGCCGAGTTCCGCGGCGCTCGGCATCTTGCCGTTCCGCGAGGGATATACCGAGGGCTATTCGACACTTGATTACCATTTCTAGTTCAAAATGAGACTCACTCAACCGAAAGGCCGGTTCTGTCGATAAGTGTATCGATGACACGCGCGTTTATGTGGCTGGTTGCAGCCCTGGCGCTCAGCGCCTGTAACAAAGCTGTGGAAAGTTATGTGACTGGAGTGAATCCCGACAACGGATTGCCTCACGACACAGGCCCATTGCCTGCGATCGGTCCGATGGAACTTAAGACGGGTCCTTTTGTATCAAGTAAAGGTTCATCGAGCTTGGCGTTGAAAGCCAACATCACGCCGACGGATCGTCTGGTGAAATCTGGCACGATGAGCGCGCGACTCACGCTTCAACGTCAAAAAGTCACGCCGTAATTACTGCTGGAATTGATCGCAGCCGGTTCTCGGCGAAAAACTCGCATTAAAACCAAACTGGTTTTCCGGAAAATTGATTTTGAATTCTTCCATGGCCTCGGTCATCACGGTGATTTCACGGATGTCGATGCGATTGATTTGATCGACGTCCATGAACTCCGGCATGAGCGAGATTGTGAACGTGTATCGTTGGCCGCCACCGTTTGAAAGTGGCTCATTGCTGAATCTCCAGAACGTGTGCCAAAAACTGTAAGTGATTCGCTCCGTGAGCGTGATCGGACTGAGTTCGGTGCCTTGGTAATTCAGCTGATATTTCAAATGCGTTTGGCTGAGTGGAGCATTGCTCGGCAGGTCGAACGAAATCTGGAATTTGTTGCAGATGTCGTAGGGCACCATTCCGTAGTTGGGCGCCCGAACAGATTTTCCGCGATACTCGAGTGCGGCTCCGCCGATGTTACGAGTCGAAGCCGCCGCCGTTCCGACATGAACCGATTGACGTGCATCCGGGAAAATCGCTCCTGGACTGCCTTTCATCAATTCCTTCGGCTGAAGTTTGATCGCTTTCAAAAAATAATTTCGCGCAACAGTATCTTTGCGAAACGTGTAGGTCGCTTGCACGCGAAGCTTGCCACCGCCGAGTGAAGAAATCTTGCACTGGTCAGGATCGGATTCGAGCGCGAATTTCTGTCCCGTCGGATAAGCTAAACTAAAATCGTCCGAGCTGATCAACAGCGCGCAAGACTGATATTGCTTCGGATCACCCTTCGCATCGAACTGCACGGTCCATTTGCCGCCACCATCGAGTTGCGCAGGGGAACTTTTTCCTGACACCACATCGAGAACGATTGTCGGCGCGTCCATGCGGAAGAGGTTTTCGTAAGAATGATCGCTCGTCAGTTCAAAGAGAGAAATCGGAATGACCTGCTGAGCTGGAGTGCCGGCAAATTGCGGTTTCCCATTCTTCGGGACGAGTTCAAAACTCGCGAAGTAACTCGAGTTCACTTCCAACTTCTGATTCTTCGCCAGGCAATAGTGGACTTCACGGCCCGCCAGCGTCGCATGATCTTTCCAATGGAGATCCGTCAACCAAGCGTGCCGCACTTCCGTTCCGAACGGGCAGTTCAGCAGCAACGGATACGAAGCTTCAAGAGACAAAATGCGAGTGCCGTCGTTGAAATAAATGTCAGGGAATGTCGCAATATCTCGCCGTTCCCAATCGGGAATGTTCGAAGGACTTCCGATTTGATTGTAAACCAGAACTTCGGCCTCGCTCTGAAGAGTCAGCAGATTCTGATTGAAGATGCGCGAAACTTTATTGCCGAGTTGATCGAGAAAGTGCTCGTCCGTGTCCTTGAGCCCGGTGTGATGACCAAACTCATGCGTGAAGATCGATACCATCGTCACGAGTGAAACATTATTTCCTTGAGGATCGATCTCGTCGCTATTGATAAAGATGGTCGCGTCTTCAGTTTCCCCGGTAACGGCGATGCGATGAGTACCCGAAGCGACATCAAACAATCCGTTATTCTGGCGCGCCGATTTAAATTGAACATCCGACTTCACATCGACCTTCATGATGTTCATGAGGGCATCGTGTTCATTCTTCTCGAGCTGACAGTCTTTTGTCTGAACCAAACACGTATAGACTGCATTGACGGCGAGCTGGCGAGCGAGAAGAACGCGCTTGCGCGCAATGTTGATTTCGTTGGGCCCGACCTCACCGGCGAAGCAACCACACGCGAACGTGAAAGCAAGAAGCGCGAAGACGATTTTCACTTCGCTCCGCCTTCGTGCAAATCATAAAGATAGAGTTTCGGTTTCAATGTGACGTCGAGGGCAAACGCGCCCGGGTTTTTCAAGAACTCGCTTGCGGTCCCATTCTTCACGCCGGCTGGGAAAACAAGTTTGAAATTTCCAATCATCGATTTCGAGTTGCATTCGTAACGGAGGCGCCCGTAAACGCCGAGCGTGAGGCCATGGCCGCCGGCGGAGAGCGGCTCGAGCCAATAAGCGTGATCGACATCGCGCAAGCGAGCGGGTTTTGCACACGTCAGCTGTTTCTCAATCAACGGAGAAATGTCGACGTAACCCGTACCCGCGCCGGCAAGGACAACGGGAAGGTCATGCTGAATCGTCATCATCGAAACTTCGTCGTGCCCGAGATTGCGCATATCCGCGGTTTCGATTCTCGAATTCCAAAACCGCACAAGACCCGCGCGCGTTTGTGCGAACGCCGGCGTTGCGAGATCCGCGTGATGCCGTTCCAACGCAGTCAATAAAAGGTCGGCGGCATCCGAAAGCGACAACGTCGAACTCGATTGATAAAGCGGAGCAAGATTGATCGTCACAAGAGAGCCGACACTCGGGCCCGTCACAAAAACATCTTTCGAATTTTTGTCTTCGACAAATTTCAGCGAATTGCGACGTTCGACGACCTGAGCACCATCGATCGCCGCGAGAACCTTGCGACCGTCGGCACCAGCGAAGCAATCCGCGTCGGCCAAACAAGGGCCAGTCAGATCCGTGAGATTCTGCCAAGCGTAGAGCAAAACTTGTTCGCGTTCGCCGCCGCCGTCAATGCCCGAGCCGTTGCCGGGGAACGCGGGAAGTGAAAACGCCAAAAGCAAAATAGCCGTGAGATTTCGCATGGCCGGGGAAGATAGAGGCCAGCGAAACGCTTGTCCAGCGCGGGCTTAAAGAATGTCAGTTATTCAAAGGCGATGAGCCTATTTGTCCTTCAGGGGCACGGTGACCGCGACCTGCACTTCGTCGTCGACGCCAACACTCACATATTTGACGTCTTTGATCTCAAAGTCAGAGAGCTTTAACGGAAATTTAGCGGTCAGCTTGTTACCCGAAACCTCATACGTGCCGGCGATCGGTTTCTTGATGCCCTTGATCTGAATCTCGCCCTGACCTTTGCCGCCCGCACCGATTGCGTTCAGCAAAACGGCGTCGGGAAATTTGTCGACCAACAAACGCTTCATCGCGTGTTGATTGCGCAACGACATGCCGGTTTCGATGTGTTTCAGCCCGACTAAGATTTTCGAAGCTGCGACACCAGTCTTAGTTTTAACCGCAAAACCCTTCACTTCTTTCGAAACCAACTGAAACGAACCCGCCGGCGACATTTTGCAATCGACCGTCGCCGTCTGCGCCTGCGAGTAACCGGAAAAAATCAAAGCCAAAAAGATGAAATGCATGATGACCTCACTCTTCAAATTAACGCTGGAATTTCTTATGAGTGCAAGGCCAGAAGGCGCCGGTTCTATCGGTCCCCGGTTGCGGCTTCGTAACAGAATTTCGCGGCTCGAACAAAAATGGAAGGTGGGAAAACGGTTTCCCGAGCGCGATCCATTTGCTTCAACAATTTAGTTTTCCAGGCGACAACTTGAGCCGCGTTCGGGTCACGCGAGTGCGAAAACTCCGAACGTTCGAGTTGCAAATCGAAGCGAAAATTGCGGTAGGCGATCTTGCCGTCTTCATTGCCCAATTGCAGCCAGTACGTCGCGACCGCGTAAACGACGATTTCGCCATATTCCGCATTGCCTTTATACTTTTCGGCGAAGGCCCGAATCGCATTTCGCTTCTTTTGAAAATGAAACGGAATCGCGTCGATGATCGCCTGCAAACTGCGGCTTGTAAAAATGCCGCGCGACTTTTTGTATTCCGCAATCATAAACAAAACGGCCTTCGCCCGCGAATCGGTTTCGGATTCATAGCCCGCTTGCGTGCTTGATCGAACCGCGCGACCCCTCACGGACTGACTATCGTAAAAGTTGCGATTTTCTTCCTTATCGAGTCGGTGCCAAGCTTCGTTGATCGCTTTGAATTCAATGGCCGCGTCCGTGTTTCCGGGGTGCGAATCGGGGTGAAACTTCTTCGCTAACTTTCGGTAAGCGGATAGTATTTCATCCCGCGTCCAATCGGGCTCCGCTCCCAAGACTTGATAGCAATCGCGCGCATCGTCCTCCGAGCAAGGTGGATACACCCGCGCCCCAACGCCCGCGTGAGCCACGCCGCTCAAACAGAGACATAACAAAAGAACAGAAACCCGAACGACCATCAGCACGGACCCGTGACAAAAATAAATTCGTGAATGGTTTTTTCTTCGACGTCGATCACGTAAAGAGTCGTATAGTTCACGCCGCAAGCGCTGGAGCCGTTCGAATCAAAACCAAACTCGGCACCGGCCGCACGCAGCTTCTTCATCAAACCTTTGATTTTCAGTTTAACGTCCTCGAGTTCTTTCTTATTCAGTTCGGTGCCGTCTTTGTCGACTTTCAAATACTGATCCGAAACGCTCAAAAGAAAGTTCTGAGCCGCACCAGGAGTCGCGGTCCCAATGGTGGTCCCATCGGCTTCGGGAATGTCGCTCGCGTATTCGACGTATTGAAAATCGTCGTCTACCTTCTCGACACCATGTTCTTTCAAATATTTTTCCTCGATCAACTCGCGTGCCGAAGTTCCTTTTTCGAGCTTGGTGACCGCGTCGGTGTTCAGGATGGCTCCGAGCTGCTCGGAGAGAGTGCCAACAGATTCGGCGCGAGCGCCAAAAGCAAAGCAGAGCGAAAAGGCGATAAACAAACAAATCGATTTCATCAGCACGGTCCTCGAGTTAAACGGTCCGAACACTTAAAACGTTTTATGCTATTCAAAATTGGTGCCGGGACGAGCCGCAATTTAGAGGCCTCTGGAAGCGCCAACTTCCTGGAATAAGGACGTTTATCGGCGCGCGCGAAAGAATTCAGTCAGGATTCGGCCGCAGTCGCTTGCTAGGACGCCGGAAACCACTTCCGGCTGGTGGTTCAGTCGCTCGTCCGCCAAAACATTCATCAGCGAACCCACGGCTCCGGCCTTTGGATCAAAAGCGCCAAAGACAACCCGTTTGAAGCGAGCCAATACAATCGCGCCCGCGCACATCGTGCAGGGCTCGAGAGTAACAAAAAGCTCGCAATCATTTAGGCGCCACTTACTCAACGACCGGCACGCGCGATCAATGACCAAAATCTCGGCATGATGAGTGGCAATGGCGGCGGTTTCCCGCTCGTTCGCGGCCTCCGCGACGATCTCGCCGTCACGAACAACGACCGCACCGATCGGCACCTCGCCAGCCGCTGCAGCCGAGGCTGCCAGCTCGAGGGCACGGGTCATAAATTTCTCATCAGCCTCAAAATTTGTCATGGTGCGTCCACGCTGTTATTGCTGGAATCGCAGGCGTTTTCAAGCGATAGATGATGATCCTTTAAATTTGGTCTTCATGAAGACTTCTAAGGCAGGTGAGTTCCACAATGGCAGTAATTCGCATTCGCGATAACGAAGCGTTCGAACAGGCGTTCCGCCGGTTCAAAAAAGCCTGCGAAAAATCGGGCGTTTTGTCCGAAATTAAAAAGCGCGAGCACTTCGAAAAGCCAAGCGTCCGCAAAAAGAAAAAATCGATGGCGGCACGTAAGCGTTTGATCAAGAAAATGAAGAAATCGTACTAGTTCCAACTTCGACGGGACCCCATCGCATTGGCGATGGGGAGAAATGAGGCTCACCTTGTCTCTCAAAGAGAAAATCCTTGAAGACATCAAAAACGCCATGAAGAACAAAGAAGCGGATCGCCTCGGCGCGGTCCGCTTTCTACAGGCGGCGGTGAAATACCGTGAAATCGAATTGCGACCCAACGAGATCAACGATCAAGAGATCATTGGCGTGATCAAGAAGCTCGCGAAACAACGCAAAGATTCGATCGCCGAATTTGAAAAAGCCAATCGCACCGACCTGGTTGACAAAGAGAAATTCGAACTCACTGTTTTGGAAGGATACCTTCCCAAACAAATGAGTGCGGATGAAGTGGCCAAGGTTGTCGCGGACGTCATTCAGGCCCTAGGCGCCAAAGACATCAAGTCGATGGGTGCGGTCATGAAGGAAGTCCAGGCTCGCACTGCGGGCACGGCCGACAACAAAATGGTGAGTGAACTCGTCAAGGCAAAGCTCTCTCCGTCGTAAGGGTTTATGAAATTTGAGCAGGACTTTAAAGACAAGGTCCGCGACGCTTCGAACATCGTAGATATCATTTCTCAGCATGTGGAATTAAAGAAGTCGGGCAGCGGTTATATGGGGCTTTGCCCTTTTCACGGCGAAAAATCCGCGAGCTTTTCCGTGTCCGAAGACAAACAAGTCTACCATTGCTTCGGCTGCAAAGCTTCCGGCGACGTTTTCCGTTTCATCGAACTCATTCAAGGTCTCACATTTAGAGAAACGCTCGAATATCTCGCCAAACGTGCAGGAATTCCAATTCCGGCGAACACGAGTGGCCCGCGCGATGACGAACAAGAAAAACGCGCCACACTTTATAAAATTAACGACGTTGCTTCGGCATTTTTTCAGAACGAACTTCAAAAATTAAAAGACGACTCGCCGGCGTGGCAGTACTTGAAAAAACGTGGGCTAACGCGTGAGTTCGCCAAGAAACATCGGCTTGGCTTCGGCCCTGACAGCTGGCAGGCGCTTACGGCCGCATTCGATACCAAACGGGTTCCGCTGTTCATGGCGGCCTCGCTTGGTTTGGTCAAACAACGGAGCGAAGGCAAAACCGGTTACTACGACTTGTTCCGCAACCGAATTATCTTTCCGATCTACTCACCGACGGAAAGTTGCCTCGGCTTTGGCGGGCGAGTTCTCGACGATTCACAACCGAAGTATTTGAACAGCCCCGATTCGCCGATTTTCCATAAGGGGCAAGTGTTCTACGGACTCGACCGCGCGGCGAAGTACATTCGCGCGCAAGACACCGCGATTCTCGTTGAAGGTTACACGGACTGGCTCGCGCTCGAGCGTGCCGGATTCCAGAATGTCGTCGCGACTCTTGGCACCGCTTTCACCAACAATCACGCGCGCCTTTTGAGTCGCTACTGTGCCAACGTTGTCGTTTTGTTCGACGGCGATGAGGCCGGACGCCTCGCCGCCCGCCGCAGCTTGGGAATTTTGCTCGCTGAGGGCCTTTATCCGAAAGGCATCACGTTGCCTTATGAACTCGATCCGGACGAGTTCCTCGACCAGCAGGGCGCTCCAGCGCTCAAGCATTTGCTCGATAAAGCCAAGGATCTTTACGATTTGATTCTCGACGAAGAAATTCGGCAACACTCCGGTGAGCCTACAGAGAAAGTGCAAATTCTCGATCGTCTTGGACCGCTGCTTGCAATGGTGAAGGACTCGCGATTGCGAGCGATTTACATGCAAAACACGGCCGCCGTTTTGAATGTGGAACCGAAACTCGTCCAGCAAAGTCTGGGACCGCAGAAGCCTGCCCAGGAGCCGAAACGCAGCCAAGAGCCAGCCCAGACGCATGGCATTGCGCCGCCAACAGCGGTGGATGAGACGATCGAAGTCATTAAACCTCCGCGGTTAGAGTTGGATTTATTGAACGTGGCGCTCAGTCGCGAAGTCATCTTTGAAGAAACGATACGCTCAGGAATCGTGCCAAAGTTGAGTCATGCAGGCATCCGAAACGTGTTCGAATTCGCGGCCGATGCCTATGGACAAAGCCTCTGTAAATTTGATAACTTAACCAGTCTGCTGGTGACTCGGGTAAAGCCACCAGAAACGGTCACACATCAACTTGGGGAACCTCTACGAAATCTCACTGAGGAGACAGCTCGGAAATTTATTCACGATTGTATTCGAAGAATCGAAGACAACCATCGCAAAGTTCAGGCGAAGGCCTTAATGAGCGATCTGCGCGGTGCTCGTGGAGAAGATCGAGCTGAAAAAATGGAACAGTTTATGAATGTCCAGCGAACTAGGCGTCTGCCGAATCAAGAGAATTAGGAGCTAAGGGAATGAGCAAAAAGACACCCGGAAATGAAACCGAGGGTCCAATAAAGGAACTCACGCTCAAGCAGCAAGAAGAAGCGATTAAGGAAGAAATCCAGCGCTTTATCAAGCTTGCCAAAGAGCGCGGAAGTCTCGCGATCGAAGAACTCAACGAGCTTCTCCCGCCTGAGATTATTGCGATCACAGTCCTCGATACCTTCATGCAGGCACTCGAGGTCAATGGTGTACAAATTACAGACGCGTCCGACAGCAAGAAGGACGAAGACGGAGATTTCTTCCTCGCCGATCCGAATGCGGAAAACGCCGACGACGAAGAAGAAAAAGAAGAGAGCGAAGGCGATGCCAAGAGCAACGACCCTGTTCGCCTCTACTTGCGCAAGATGGGTAGCGTTTCGCTTCTCACTCGCGAAGGCGAAGTCGAGATCGCTCGCCGGATTGAAGCCGGTGAACGTGAAATCGTGCGCGCGATTTTGATGTCACCGATCGGAACGAACGAGATCATTCTTCTCGGTAAACGTCTTGACGAAGGCCGCATCAAGGTCAAAGCGATCTTCCGCGGTCTCGAAGACGAAGAAACTCAGTACGACGAACAAGAATACATTCAAAAAATTCACGAACTCATCGGTCACGTGAAAAAGTATCAAAAGAAAGCCGCGAAGAGCTTCCAAGTGATGCTCGAGTCGCCGCACAATTCACCGCCGGCGAAAGCCGCGATGGTCGAACTCGAAAAGTTCAACAAAGAGTTGATGACGATGTTCGAAAGCATCAACTTCAACCGGAAGACGATCAACCGCATCGTCATCAAGTTCAAAAACTTGGTGAACCGTTCGGCGATCCTTCGTAAGCGCGTGAAGAACGCGATCGAGAAAACATTCTCGAAGGACGTTGAGCATCTCATCGGCCGTTACAAGACAGCCGAGAGCTCTGATCAGGAAGTCGCGAAGATGACGAAAGAGACCGGTGGTCTCTCGTTCAATCAATTCCGCACTTTCTATCTTACGGGTTCGGATGCGGACACACGCCTCAAGCGTTTGCGCACTGAAACTGAAATGAACTTCGAGTGGATCCGCGACACTTATACTTCCATTTGGAAAGGTGAGCGCGAAGCCGACAAAGCGAAATCCGAACTCGTCGAGGCGAACTTGCGTCTCGTGGTTTCGATCGCGAAGAAGTACACCAACCGCGGTTTGCAATTCTTGGATCTCATTCAAGAGGGCAACATTGGTTTGATGAAAGCCGTCGATAAGTTCGAATATCGCCGTGGTTATAAATTCTCGACATATGCGACATGGTGGATTCGACAGGCGATCACGCGTGCGATCGCGGATCAGGCGCGCACGATTCGTATTCCGGTTCACATGATCGAAACGATTAATAAGCTCGTCCGCACTTCGCGTTACCTCGTTCAGGAACTCGGCCGCGAGCCGATCCCGGAAGAGATCGCGGAAAAGATGGACATGCCCGTCGACAAAGTTCGCAAAGTTTTGAAGATCGCGAAAGAGCCGATCTCTCTCGAAACGCCGGTGGGCGAAGAGGAAGATTCACATCTTGGCGATTTTATCGAAGACAAAAAGGTCATCAATCCTGCCGAAGCCATCGTGAACCTGAACTTGGCGGAACAAACCCGTCGCGTTCTGGCCACGCTGACTGCGCGTGAAGAGAAAGTTCTCCGCATGCGTTTCGGTATCGGTGAAGAAAGTGACCACACGTTGGAAGAAGTCGGTCAGGACTTCAACGTCACGCGTGAACGGATTCGTCAGATCGAAGCGAAAGCTTTGCGCAAACTCCGTCATCCGTCGCGTTCCAACAAGCTGAAAGCATTCATCGACAACAACGGTGGAAGCAGCAGCTGAATCAGTCAGATATCGGATATCTGATATCTGATATCCGTGTTGCGGCCTGAAGCGGTACCAGGTAGGTACCGGCTCGGCGCGTTGCGGGTTCCTCTCTGAACAAACAGGTCTAAACTGACTCCTCAACTTCCTAATGGAGGAGTCGCAAATGCGAAACATTCTTCTGATCTCTCTCTTCGCTCTCGGTTTCTCGAGCGCGGTTCATGCTCAAGATTTTGGTCTCACGGCGGGCCTCTCGGTGTCGGGTGCATCGTCAAAGACGGGCAGCACGAACAGTCTTCCTGATGGCTCAAGCACGAACAGTGTTTTTGGATTTCGTGCGGGTGGCGTGATGTCGATTCCGCTGGCGGATCAATTCCTGTTTCGCTCGGGTTTGATTTTCTCGCAGAGACACGTGGAAGTGAAATTGCCCGATTCTCTTGGCGGTAACAAGGCGACGATCAACTACGACTACATCGACATTCCGTTGCTCGCTCAGTTCAACTTCAATGAGAACTTCGGCGTGTTCGGCGGTCTCGTTGCTGCAGCGAACGTCAATCACAGCAGCGCGGCGACCGGCTACGATGTAAGCGGAACCAAAACGCTCTATCCACTCGTGCAAATCGGTGTAAACGCGACTTTCCAAAATCAGTTCGGCGTCGAAGCCTACTATGAGTACGGCATCGGCGACATTTCCGACGTGAACAAGAACTTCTCCGTCATCGGCGCGAACTTCATCTATTGGCTCTAAGGCTTCAAGCGCGGCGGCTGCTTTGGGCAGCTGCCGACCCTTTCTCGGCACTTTCGTTGCAATAAATCTCTCTTGAAACTGATTTGATTTCGGAACGAATCGAACGCAAACACATGAAACAAGGGCGCCATTTTGCGGCACTCAGGGAGAGGTTTATGAACCGTACCATACTCGTGACCAGCTTAGTTTTCACGAGCTTCGTCGTTTTGAATGCTCACGCAGGACCGACTCGCGGTCGACCGGCAACGGAAGTGAAGACGGAGTCGAAAGGCTTGGGCAAAACCGACATCAATGAAGGTCTCATTCGCCCAATTGAACAGGCCGTTCCCGATGAGAGTTTGCCGCTTGTTCTTTCATCGATCAGAGCCGACCTTGGCTACAATGGTCCCGGCTACGTGCAAAGAAACTTCGTACGTGCTCACCACACGATCGTTGGGTTGAATTATGAAGTTCTTGGCACAAACGAAAGACGTTTAACCATAACCGTCCCAGGCATTGCTGTTTCGAAGTCCAAGTTCTTTTACAATGAAATGAAGAAGGAAATTCAAAGCGCGTTTCCAGATGCCGAACTGCAAGTTTCGGCGACAAGTGGAGAACCCGGTGGCCTGGTTCCTGAGGCCTATCAAGTCTCGACTGGTTTACGAAATCCTCTCACGGCCGAAGAAGGTGCGAAGCTTTTCGACGCGGTCAACGCGGCTCTGACTCGCGTCTTGAAGAACACCTGGAAAGAAACGCAAATTTCACCGGGCTTGCTCAAGCAAGAGCTAGAAGAGACCTTCTAATTGATCTCGAATTGAGACGTCAGACTGAACGGCAGCTGTCCATGCAGTTGCCGTTTCTCTCCTTGAGAACTCAGGCAAATTGATAGGATAGGTCCAGTTCCCCGGGCACCGCGATTGCCTTAGACTCTATGTATGGGAAAGCTTCGTAAAATTAGACTGGTTCTCGCCCTGGCAGTACTCGTTGCGATTCCTGCGGGCTTCAATGCGTGTAACTCGACAATGAACGCCTACGCACCACCAGTCGAAACCAAGGCAGTCTCAAACATCTATCAAGTTTCACCGACGTCCGCGAACGTGTTCATTAATCAACAAACCACGTTTACGGTTACGGGTGGCCATCCGCCGTATCAGTTTTCAAAAACAAAAGGTTACGGAGACATCGATTTCAACACTGGCGTGTTCACGGCTTCGGGTTATTCGGGCACGACGGAAATCATGATCGCTGATTCGAGCGGGCAAATTCTCCTCGCCTCTGCTGTGACGACGGGTGGTCCGATGCCTTCACCGACTCCGACAATCTTGGGACCGCCAACCAACTGCTCGGCCATGCCATCGCAACCGTACACGGCTTACGGCGATTCGAGTGTGAATGGACTTCTCAATGTTGGCGCAACGGCAATGCTCACGGATGTGAACTCTTGTGCGAGCTGGTGTAGCTCGATCGGTGCGGGAACTTGCGAGTGGTCGCAGAACTCGAACAACCCGGTTTGCGTCGCTTGGCGCCCGGGTGAATCCATCTTTCAATATCCGACGGATCACAATTCATGGAATGTCTATTCCCTCTCTTGCCCAGGAGCTGCCGGTTACGTTCCGACATGCCTTGCGGGCAATTACACGCTTTCGTTTTCGCCAGCGATCAACGGTGCGAGCAGTGGCAGCCTTTGGCTCGGTTCCGTCGCCAACACGGGTGCGATCACCGGCATCTTTAATATTCCGGGGCACGCGTTTCAGTTCACGGGCAGTTGCGCGAATGGAAACATCTCGATGTCATGGAGCGGGTACAGCTGTACCGGTAGTTACTCCGGCACTTCGTTCAGCGGCTCTTGCACGGGCGGTACGGGCCTCACTTGGTCGGCGAGCCCGTAGGGCTTAGGGCTCTCAGCTTCAGTTCTTATCATTCGTGTTTCGTATAATAAAATACATGACATTCATTTTTAGAATATAAACATTTACCGTAGTATCCCCTCCGAGCCTCCCCCTGATTGGTTGGCCTTGAAGGAGATATCCAAAATGAAACCCCTCTTCCACTCACTCATCGTTGCATTGAGCGTAATGACGGCAACTGCTGCCGCGAAAGATTTCACTCTCGAAACACTCCCGCACGCGGACAAACCGACTTTCGATCTCGGTAAAGTTGCCGGTCGCAAGACGTACTACGACCTCGTCCACGAAAAGATCGCTCCGAAGATGCAAGACATCTCGGGTGATGCGCAGCCGAGCCGCACGAATGAAAGCGAACTCGAAAACGGCAGCGGCGTTTCGGTGAAACTGAACGAGAACAACTACAACGTGCACATCAACTTCCCGAATGCGGCAACTGGCGGTCGTAGCTACGGCTGGACAGCTGGCGAAGTCGGCGACTGGTCTGACCGCATGTACTTAGACAACGTTGCGGAAGTGACTGCAGCGAAGAGCACAAAAGACATTCGCGCTTTCTACGTCACTCTGATTGAGATGCTTGGTGCTTCGAACGCCGAAAGCCTCGACGGTCTCAAGCACGGCACTCAGCGTGTCGCGACGAACTTCCTTGCGATCTACACGGCGGAACAATATCGCTCGCTCGTTCCCAAGCCTTTCAAAAACTGGGACGACGCTCTCTTGGAAACGACGCTGCTTGCGGCCTTCCACGGCGGACAGAGCACTTTCACCAAGTTCTACTTGGGTGAGTTCTCGGCCGAGAGCAAGAAGCAAGGCCCGGGCGTTTATGCTCGCACTCGTCCCGGACCGAACGCGAACGACGCGGAAGACAAAGCAGCGGAGATGAACGACTACTGGCAGTTCAGCGCCAATCCGGATTCGAAACAGAGCGGTATCAACATTAGCCGCAAAGACTTTGAACTCATGGGCGAAGCCATCACACGCTTTGAATCTCAGAACCGCAACATGGCTAAGATCCAAAAGATCGTCGGTGAAACTGAAAACGTGATCAAGGCGATCTCGAATCACTTCACTGAAGGTGAAGCGACTGTTGCCGAAACAGAAGAACTCGCCAATCTCGTTGCCGATTTCATGATGGATCTCCGCGCCGACGCGGACAAGATCACCAAGTGGGAATCGCGCGGCGAGCGTTAATCCACTCTAAAATTGGATGTTTCAGGAAGGCTGCTTTCAAGCGGCCTTTTTTATTTTCTGAACAGGACTAAACATTTGGTCAGTCCAGTTGTTCATGGCGGCTCGCGGCCGTTGGAACGATGGATTGAATATCCAAAAAAATCGGCCCAAAATTGAGATGCAAATAATTCTTAAAAGGGGAGTCCGTGTGAAGGGAAAAGCTCTGCTCGTGGCGGCGACGTTTTCGGGGTTGGTGGCCTGTGTTCACGCTTCTAAGCCAAATGCCGTTGTCGATACCTCTCACACGCCGAGGATGCCCGCGTTCGTTTCAAAAAAGGCGAGCGAAGCGATCCTCAAGTTTTCACACCGAGTCGAACTGATTTCGAATAAACAACCCGACCCTGAAGCGCAACAGGAACAAATCGATAAACAGATCGAACATCTTTTTGGTCCGATGGAGCGGGCGGAATACTCCGCAGTGCCCAAAGAAGACCAGGTGACGAAGATCACAGCGGTGAAGAAAAAAGACGGCGAGAAAAACGTTTACGAAGTTTTCTACGATTACACCGGAACAATCGTGGTGACCTCGGGGCCATCGAAGCACTACGACGTTCTCCTTCCGGTAAACCCCGACACCATTTACAAGGCGGCCATGGGCGGCGCGCGTGAAAATCCCTGCACCGACGAGCATTACAATTCCGAGGGCGATTTTTGGTATTTCTGGAGCCCAGCTCCGACCTACAAGAAGTGCCATTTGAAAGAGGGCGTCGACTACGATGTTGTTCACGCCGATATCACGCGTATCAAGAAAGACGGTCGATCGACTTATCCTGAGTATCCGCGCCTCGCGGACAAAGAAGGGATGATCGACGTTCACGTGTTCTTCGGCCTCGACGATCCCGATCATAGCCACAACGCCAATCGTTCGGGCGATGAGAGTGCAAAAACTTATCGGAGCATGCGTTTAGCGTTGTCGGATATGGGCTTCACTGTTCGTCCGTGGAGCGAGAGTGAAATCAAAGCGATCTGGAAACCGAAGCGTCGCTCGGGCCAGCTTCCGACCGTCGACGAGGCGACAAAGGAAATTCCCTCACAGCATCTGACGATTCGCGTTCGATTATTTTACGGCGAGACCGGCGTTGATGAACACAGCCAGGCTTTCCATTACTTTTTCAGAGATGCACTTCAGAATTCGGCGATCATGATTTACGACGGGCATAGCGGTCTTGGTGGACACCTGGATCTCGCTTCGATCGCGGAGAACGAGAAATTTGACATCACTCCGAACAAAGATCGCTATCAGATTTATTTCTTCAATAGCTGTACGTCGTACACCTATTACAACGCGCTCTATTTTCAGCGCAAACGCGGAACCGCGAATGATCGCTACGCCAAGGGAACAAAGAATCTCGACATCTTGGCCAACGGACTCTCGACGGAGTTCGACGATACGGCATCAAACGATTTGGCTCTGATTCGCGCGATCGACAATTGGGGCTCGGGCCGCTGGACGTCGTACCAAGGCATGGCTCGCAAAATCGATTCAGAAAATCTGTTCACGGTGAATGGCGACGAAGACAATCCGCCGCCAAAGGATTGATGCTACAGGCATGACAAAAATGTTTGAGGAGATTCGACACATCGTCGATCGCTCATAGTTTTCTTTCTAATTTTCTTTCTGGTTTTCTTGATCCAAGCCAAGATGTTTCAAAATCTTCGACACATCTTTTTTGATCTTGGGTAGGAAGGCGAGCGCAGCGCCCGAGCGCATGGCATCCCGCACGGGTTGATATGGAAACCCGCCATATTGACCCGATTCCGAAATGTCGCTCTGTACGCCGGTCAGGCCCGCGAGTTCAACCCTGTTCGTGACGGTCACGCCATCTTTGACGGTGACTCGGCCACCGGACAAGAAGTGATCGCCGATTTTTGCAGATCCTGCGACGGCGAACTTTCCAGCCATCACGCCGTGTTTTCCGATTTCACAATTATGAGCGATATGACTTTGCTTATCGATCTTACACCCTTCGCCGATGGAAGTTGCGCCGAAGGTGGCGCGATCGATCGTGCACTTGGAGCCGACTTCCACGTCATTGCCCAAAACGACTTTTCCCGTTTGCGGGATTCGGTGGAAATGGCCGCGTTCATCGTGCGCAAAACCAAAACCTTCAGAGCCGATCGCCGAGTGAGCTTGAAGTTCACAACGTTCGCCCACTTCCGTGCGCGGACCGATGTAGAGATGAGAATAAAGGTGGCTTCCTTTGCCGATCTTGGCGTCGGCTTCAATCACCACGAGAGCATCGATACGAACGTCGTCTGCAATCACGACATCGCGACCAATGACGGAGTAGGGGCCGACGCTGACATTTTTCCCGAGCTTCGCACTGGCATCGATAACAGCTGTAGGATGAATCGTCCCGATTTCCTGAATCGGTTTTTCATGCGCAAAAAAAGCGGCTTTCACTTTTGCCATCGCCAGTTTTGGGTTCCGCGAAAACAAAAAGCAGCGGCCGTCGTTCTTCGCTTCAATGAGCGACTTTGATTTAAGATCGAGAACCAGACAAGGCGCGGGGCTCGCGAGAGCGACCTGAACAAACTTAGGCTCCGTTACAAAAACGATGCTCTTGTTATTCGACAGGTCGGGTGGAACAAGATTTTCAACTTGCACATCGGCTGAGCCGACAAATTCCGTGAAGAGTTCAGGAAATCGGGCCCGGATATCCGTCACTCGAACTGGCATTGAGTTATTCATGAATCAAACCTCAATTTTTCTTTGAAGCCGCTCGGTTAATCTTTCCAGCACAGTGGGATCCGAAGCTTGGAATTCACGTGACTTGAAGTCGCGGC
>JADMIO011418023.1_pt1 | contig 23937 bp, 19 predicted proteins | sample 8958161 | NCBI WGS metagenome assembly JADMIO01 (sample SAMN16585339, study PRJNA669376) | soil metagenome | isolation source: Crop rotation soil | place: USA: Cullars Rotation, Alabama | collected 2011
GGGCGGGTTGACGCCGTCGATGGGGCTGGTGGAAACGGTGCTCGCGACGAGCACGGCTGCCGTGATCGTGATGGTTCGCCCGCGCGCCGGGGGGTTCTGCTACGATCGCCACGAGTTCGCGGCCGTGCTGCGCGACGCCGAGCGACTGCTGGCGGTGGGCGTTGCGGGGATCGCGTTTGGCATTCTGACGCGCCAGGGGGAGATCGACGTCGCGCGAACGCGCGAATTGGCGTCATGCGCCGGGACGCGCGACGCCGTATTCCACCGGGCGTTCGACTTTGTGCGCGACTGGCGGAAATCCGTGGAATCGCTCGTTGAAGTGGGTTGCACGCGCGTGCTGTCGAGCGGCGGCGCGCCGTCGGCGCTGGTGGGCGCGGCGACGCTGCGCGGCATGGTCGAGGCGGCCGACGGGCGGATCGAGGTGATGCCCGGCGGCGGCGTGCGGGGAGACAATATTGCCGAGATCGTCCGACGAACGGGCTGCCGGCAGGTGCATTTGGGCTCGGCGGGGCCGGAGCGACGGCACGCCGGCTGGAGCGTCGGGAATTGAGCTTTGCGATCGGCGCTTCCTGGAGGGAATGAACTATCGGGCGGTCGACGAAACGGCCCTGCGCGCCGCGGTCGCCGCGCTGCGCGCGGACCGGTCCCCCCATGCGCTGTAGTGCCAGCCGGAGACAAAACCGCATGCTGGCGGGCGAAGCGCGGGTGCGCTGCAATTTAAAAAAACGTTGCGTTATCGAGTCACGACGCCAAAGTCGCCCTTGAGGCTGCGCCACACCGAATGGATATGGTTGGCGGGATTGCCTTGCGGGTCGGATTGGATGTTGACCAGCTCGAGGACGAACGTGGGGCCTTGGACGCGGTAGCTGTGGCCGACCCCAGGCTGCTGGGCGCCAAGCCAGGCGAAGTCGATGAGGTCGAAGCCGAAATCGTCGATTTCCTTCATGCGGGCCGCGGCAAGTTCCGGAGCCAAGTGCCCGCAGTACGCTTCCAAGAGCGAGCGCAGCGTCTTGCGCTGGGCGTCGGTCATGTTGGCGGCTGGCAGGCCGGCGGCCGGTTCGTGGGGCGGCTGCGGCTGGCCGGCATTGCGATAATCGTCGGGGGCCTTGTCGGCGAGCACGGCGCGCTGGCGTTGTGCGTCGTCGAGCGAGGCGAGCAGGTCGAAGGCGAGTTGCTCTTCGTCGGCGAGCGTGCGCGTACCGATCTTCGGACCGCCGGGAACGAAGACTTTGACGGTCGCGGGGTTCGCGCCCCAGAAGCTGGGCGTGTCGCACGTGACGACGCCGTCGGTGACGACAAAGTTCTGCGAGCAGTGATGGCCTTCGAAACTGCAGCCCCAGACGCCCGTTAAGGCCGGCTCGCCGAAGATGGTGAGGAAGTAACGCTGCGGGTCGCGCAGGGGGGAGTCGGGAAGGTTTTTCTCGCCTTCTTTGAGGTTGTTCTCGAGCGAGAGGATGCCGGCGCATTTTTCGTAGCCGCGCTCACTGAGGGCTGAGCGGAGCAGGGCGTGGCAAAGCTGCTGCTGCTGGGGCGTCATGTCGCGGAGCTGGATGCCTTTGCGCTCGGGCTTGGGGATATTGTGCCAATCGAGTCGGCGCGGGTCGTCGAAGTCCATCACGCCGGCGGCTCGTTGGTCGGCCGTGAGCGCGGCGACGTACTTGGCGGCGGCCGCCGTCATCGCCTGCCCCACAGTGGCGACGGGAGCCTCTTTGGCACTGCACGGTGGCGCGACGGCCAAGGCGACGAGGATCGCAAGGCTTGCTCGAAATCGCATGGCGGAATCAGCTCCGAAAAGAGTGGAAGTTATTGCGCGAAGCAGGCGCAGCCTGTACGCATCGCGCGGGACGACGAATCGAAAAAGGCGGTCTCAGCGTAACCGCTGCAAGCTCGCGTCTAAAGCCCCCGAATTTGCAGAAGTCGTGGCCCGTTTGGCGGCGCCGGAAGCATCGGCGAACGAAGGCCGCGTCGCGGTGAGAATATTTTTGCCAGGCGCCGAATCAACGGTTATATTGAAGCCGCTCGTTAACGGGGCGAGCGTCAGCGGCTGTCTCGGGTCGATTTCACGACTTTGAGGAAATCGCCATGAGGTTGTTTGCGCCATCGTTCCCTGGGTTGCGCGCGGCCATTCTTTGCGCCGCAATCGCCTTGCCGCTTGGCGACCGGCCGCGGTTTGCGGGCGCTGCGGTCGTCGACGTGCATGTCATCAACTTCGATTTTTCGGCGAGCGCCGCGGGACCCCACTTCGATCCCACGATCAATGTCGGCGACACCGTGCACTGGATTTGGGATTCCAGTTTTCATAGCACGACGTCGGTGGCCGGGCTCGCTGAATCGTGGAACTCGGGCGTGTTGTCGGCCGGCAGGCCGACGGTGACGTTCGATCACACGTTCTCGCAGGCGGGGAGCTTTCCTTACTATTGCAGCCTGCACGGGTTCGACAACGGCGACGGCACGGCCGGCGGCATGGCGGGCGTCGTCCATGTGAACGCCGTCGCTGAGCCGGCGAGCTGCCTGCTGGCGATAGTTTGCATTGGCGGCCTGCTAACGCTCGGGCGTCGCCGGACGTCGTCCGCCGCGCGGACGATTGCCTAGTGCAGCAGCTCGCGGCGGCGACTGAGATAGTCCCACACCACGTACCGGTCGAGATCCTTGCCGGCGGTGAAGAAGACCCGACCCTTGGTCGACTCGGCCAGGCGGTAGGCGAAACGCACGTCCTCCTCGCTTTGCGACCAACTGGGAAGCAGGAACATGTTGATCGTAATGCCGTCGCGGCGACAGAGCTGACCCTCGCGCAACGTGGCGTTTTCGGTGCGAGGATCGGGCGGGTAGAGGAGGTACAGCATCTGCCCTTCGAAGTGGGCCGTGGGGAGGCCGTCGGTAATCAACACGATCTGCTTGTTGGGCGTGTCTTGCGTCGCGAGCAGCCGGCGGCCCGTGGCGAGGCCGTGCTGGATGTTTGTAAAGTGCGGCGGCACCTGGTGCTCGCTGACGTCATCGCGGCTCATGTCGGCCCGCAGCCGGACAATGGGGTCGTACAGCGTGACGGGCTTGGGCATTAGCTCGATGAGCTTTCCGCGCGGCACGGGCTTGGCGAAGCTGTAAAGCTCGACGAACTGCAGGTAGTCGCCGGGATATTCTCCGCGGATGAGGCCTTCGAGCGCCAGGGCCATGCGCTTGACGTTGACGTACTGACCGTCGTAGCGCATCGAGCCGCTCATGTCCATGAGGACGCAGGTAGCGCATTTGGGGTTGTTGCGCGTGCGATGGATTTCGAGGTCTTCCTGGGAGAGGCGGATGCGGACCGGGGGGGAGAAGGACGAAGGGGAGGGGACCGAGGGGTCGAGCCCCTGGGCTCGCTCGGGAGGATTGCGAATCAGGGCGTTGATGAAGGATTGCGTGACGTCGAGGTTGGCGATCGAGTCGCCGAATTCGTAGGGCTTGGTCGCCTGCAGTTCGACGGCGCCTTCGCCGATGACGGGGCCCTGGTGGCGGCCAGAGCGCGAGGCCTGCAATTCGCTGAAGAGGCGCTGAAGCAGCTTGCCCTGGAAGACGCGGTAGGCCTTAGGAGTAAGCTCGATGCGCCCGCCGCGCTGCTCGATTCCCTGGCGCTCGGCGGCCTCGCGCAGATAGTCCTGAATCTGCTGCTGCAGCGCGCTGAGCTGGTCGATGTCGCCCGGTTCGGCGAACTCGGCCAAGGCCTCCAGGTCGATGACGCCGATCTGCGCGGTCTCGCGGGCTTCTTCGAGCTGGCGGATCAGCTCGTCGATGCGTTCCAGCTCCTCCTTGACTTCGATCGCTTGCGGCACGGTGAGCGGCCCGCGGCCGGTAAAGGCGTACTTGGCGGCGAGTTGCTCGACTTGATATTTGTCGCCCAGCGACTCGATGAGCGGCAGCAGGTTGCGGGCGAACGGCGAGTTGTCGTCGCCGGCGGCGTACCATAGGCGTTCGAGGTCGCGAATTTGCTCCTGCGCCACGGCGTGGTGGAATCGATGGCAAAGATGCTTTGGAGCGCGGACTTCCTGCGCGCGCTCGGCGAACGCCTTGGCGGCTTTTTTGCGGACTTTGTCGGTCTCGAAGCGTTCCAGGATTTTGCGTTTGCGTTCGCGCAAGATCGCGAGCAGCGCTTCGATGCTAGGGCCAAGGCCCGCGATCTGGCTGGGATCAATCCGCACGGCGCGGGCGAGCTGCTCGGGCGTGAGCGCGCGATGCTCGCCGTACAGGAGCATGTGTTCGAAGGCGCCCGAGACCAAGTCGGGCCCGCCGGGCTGGGTCGGACTTGGGAAGCGTTTGGGGTCGTACTGCTGGTAGGCGTGGATGACGCCGCCCAGGGTATGGCGAGTGGCCATGGCGGAGAGGTCGGAGGTCGGAGGTCGGAGACGGGCGGGGAGGGTGTGCTGGCGTAATCATACTCCGTCGGGAGCGCGGGCCCAGTCGCCGGACCGCCACGCGAGCCCGGACGGGTAAGTGGCGCCGGGGCGGGGCGGCGACGATCGCTACACAAATCGGGCGAGGATTTCCCGCGCGTGCCACTTGAGCATCGTTGCGTGGCCGGCGTGGGGATCGAAGAAGTATTCGCTGCCGGCGAGCTGGCGATGGAAATAGCGACCCGCGGCGGGCGGGGCGATCGGGTCGCAGCCGCCTTGCCAGATCGAAATGGACGCGGGCGGCAGCTCGGCAAGGCGGAAGCCCCAGTAGCCGGCGAGCAGGCGGATTGCGCACATCACTTCGCCGGCGCCGCCCCGCGTTGCCGCAAGCAGGTTGGCATGGAAGCCAGCGCGGTTGACGGGGTCGCACAACAGCAACTGTCGATCTGAAGCGGCCGCCTGACTCGCAACGCGCTCCATGACCTTTTCCGGCTGGTTGTGAAGCCGGCGGATGATCGTCTTCAATAACGCGTGGCCGATGCGAGGGCGCCGCAGCAAGAATTCAATGAACTCATCCTGGTTGCCGGAACCTGAATTTGGCTCGGCCATCGGCGTGTGGCCGGAGCAGATCGCGAGGTGGCGGACTTGTTGGGGGATGCGGCACACGCAGGCCAGTGCGTAGGGGGCGCCGCCCGAGACGCCGATCACGCCAAACGGACTGTCGCCGTAGCCCAGCGAACTGGCGACGGCCTGCACGTCCTGGGGCCAGTCGAGCACGCGGCGGCCAGGAGCGGACGTCGAGAGACCGACGCCGGGGCGATCGATCGCCACGAGGCGAATGCCGCCGTCGAGGGCCTCGCCCGCGATGAGCGACGCCTCGATGCGCGAGCCCGGCGTTCCGTGGAAGTAAAAGACAAGCGGTCCGCCGGGGTCGCCCAGGTCGGCGTAGCCGAGGCAACGGCCGCTGGCGAGCCGCACCCGGCCCTCGAGCGAATTGACGCCGCGAACTTGCGGGCGGGCCAGGAGCCGCGTGATCGGGGCCAGCGCCAGCGCCGCAGCAGCCAGCGCAGTACGGCGGGTGATGGGAGAGGGCGAGGCGGGGTCGATCATGGCGGGGCTCTGTACCAGCTTACGTTGCGGGGTAAGTAGCGTAGCTAATGCATGTTTGATGCCAAGGGCAGTTGGGCGGCGCGGACCGCGGAAGCGGTTCTGCGCCGGGGGAGCCACAAGGGCGAAGTTAGAGGAGGGGGCCCAGGAGGCGGGCGAAGTTTTCTGCAGCTTGCCGCGTTTTGGGTCGCCGTTGGTAGGCCTCGAAATCCAGGAGCAGGGATCGGTCGATGTAACGCTGCTGGACCTTGCGAAGCTCGTTGGTGAACTCCGCGCTATAGATCGACAGCAGGATTTCGAAATTCAATCGGAAGCTGCGAGGGTCGAGGTTCACCGAGCCGAAAAGCGAGAAGCGGCCGTCGACTGAGACGCTTTTGGTGTGGAGCAGGCCGTCGCTGAACGCCGCGATGCGCACCCCCGCCTCGAGCAACTCGCCCTGGAAGGCCCCGCTGGCGTAGCGCACCAGTCGCGAATCAACTTTGGCAGGGATCACGAGGATCGCCTTCACGCCGCGGCGGGCGGCGGCGACCAAGGCGAGGCTGAGGGCTTCGCTGGGGACGAAGTACGGCGTGGTGAGCACGATTTCATCGCGCGCGGCATAAACCGCGTTGAGCAGGACGTGCTCGACCGCATGGCGCGCAAGGCCCGGGCCCGTGGGAAGCACCTGAACCGAGCAGGGGCCGCGCAGCGGTTGGGGCCTGGCGTCGCCGGTAGCCTGCAGGTGTTCCAGCGTGTCGTTTCCCTCTACGAACCAATCGGCGAGAAAGCTTATCGCCAGGGCTTCGACGGCCGGGCCCTCCAAGCGCACCATTGCATCGATCCACTGGCCGACGCCTGCATCCTGCTTGAATAGTCGCGGGTCGGCCATGTTCAGGCTGCCGGTGTAGCCAACCTTGCCGTCGATGACGATGACCTTGCGATGTTGCCGCAGGTCGAATCGAACGAGCGAGAGTCGCAGCAAGCCGCCGGGCAAGGCTTCGCGGACCTGGACGCCGGCCTGGCGGAGGCTGGCGGCCATGTCGCTGCGCAAAAAGCGGCGGCTGCCCATAGCGTCGACGAGCACGCGACAGGTGACGCCTCGTTGTTGCGCGCGAACGAGCGCCTCGACCACCTTGTCGGCGATGCCGCCGTCTTCCCAAATGTAGAACTCGAAGTGGCAGGTGCTTTGGGCGGCGTCGATGTCGTCGATGATGCGTTCGAAGACGTCGAACCATTGATCGAGCAACTCAATCGCGTTGCCCCCGACGGCTGGAACGCCGATCGTGCGATCGCCGATGCGCGAATGTTGCACGAGATCGGGATCGAGAGATGGCCATTCGACGAGGCGGCGCTGGGGCAGCGTCATCAACCACTGCCGAATCGGCGGGTACAGCTCGACGAACCGGCGTTCGCGCCGACGGCCGAGCCAAAGCTCGCCAAACAGCAGGTACAGCAACGGGCCGATCACCGGGAAGACAAAGACGACCATGATCCAGGCGAGGGTCTCGCCGGGCGGCCGCTTTTGCATGACCACGCGAAAGGCGATGACCGCCTGGAGCGCGAAATGGACGGCGACGCCGACCCAGCCCCAGAACGCCCAGGATGTCAGCGGGTCGGGGAGCTTGTCGATCGCGGTTAACGGGTCGGCGATGGCTTCGAGCGTCGGCATGAGCAGCAGGAGCTTCAGCGGGTCGGCGATCAGCTAGAAATACTCGCGTTTTCGCCCCTGGCTGAATGCTGGCCGCTGACGGCTGATCGCTCGTCGGGCAGCTCGAAGTCGACAATCACCGGAAGGTGGTCCGACGCGCGCCGGGCCAGTGCAGTATGACCGACGAAGGTTTCGCACGCATGGACGGCGCCGCGGAAAAAGACGCGGTCGAGATTGCGCAGCGGCGCGGCGGCAGGGAATGTGCGACCTCGGCCGCTGGCGAGCTCAAAACCCGCGGGCTGCATCACGCGCCGGCCCAGATTGCCGTAAACATCGTTGAAATCGCCGCCGACGATCAGCGGCGTGTCGTGGCGGAGCCTTTTGACGTGATCGGTGATCAGCAGCCGGCGGAGCTGGATGGTGCGCTCGAACCCGGCCAGACCGAGGTGAACGTTGGCCACGGCCACGGTGCGGACATGGCCGTCACGTTGCATCTGGACGCGGGCGACGAGAGCGGCGCGGCGCTTCTTGAAGGGAATCGTGAGATCGACGTCGACGACTTCCGCGATTGGAAAGCGGCTGAGCAAGGCGTTGCCGTAGTGGCCGATTTTCAGCGCGACGTTTCGCTGGTAGCCGCGATGAGGCAGGGCGAGCGCTTCGGCCAAGACATCGACCTGGCAATGGAGCCGCGAGCGCGGGACGCCGTCATCGACTTCCTGCAGCAGAGCCACGTCGGGCTGGTAGTGGGCGATCGTTTCGACGATGCGCGAGAGGTCGTAGCGGCGATCGAGGCCGCCAATGCCTTTGTGGATGTTGTAGGTGAGCAGTCGAAAACGCATGTCAGTTAGCCGCCGGTCGGTGATCGGGGCTAAGTCGTAGAGTTATTGTGAGGCGATTTGTCGACGACTACGATAAATCGTCTTTCACGCATCACCAAGCAAGGATCGTGCCATGTCGGCGAGCCCGGCGCGCAATGACAGTTTTGAAGCGCCCTCATTACCTGAGCAGGTTGCGCGCGTAAAGGCGACGTATGCGGCGACGTTTGGCCAGCCGCCGAGGTGGGTTGCCGCGGCGCCGGGACGCGTTAATCTCATAGGCGAACATACTGATTATAACGCAGGTTTTGTCTTCCCGCTGGCGATTGAACGATACGTCGTGACGGCTGCCGCGCGGCCCGTTGCCGGGGCTGCGACGGATTGGGTGCGAGTCCACAGCACGCTACTCGACAAAGGGGCGGAGTTTTCGCAGATCAAACTGGAACCGGAGCGACGCGACTGGACGAGCTACATTCGGGGCACGTTTGCAGGTATCTTGCAGCGCGGCATGGCGCCGGGGGCGCTCGATGTGCTGGTCGATTCCAACGTGCCGCTAGGAGGCGGGCTGTCGAGCAGCGCGGCCCTAGAGGTCGCCACGGCGACGCTGCTGGAGGCCGTCACGGGCCAGGCGCTCGATCCCGTCGACAAGGCGCGGCTTTGCCAGCAGGCGGAGCACATCTATGCCGGGATGCCGTGCGGGATCATGGACCAGTTCAGCTCGGCGCTTGGCGAGGCGGGCAAGTTGTTGCTCATCGACTGCCGCAGCGAGACGGCGGAACTGGTGGCGCTGGACGACGCGGACGTCGCCGTGCTGGTCATCAATTCGAATGTGAAACACGAACTGACCGGCAGCGAGTACCCGGAGCGCCGCGCGGCATGTGAGCAAGCGGCGAAGCTGCTCGGCGTGACGGCCCTGCGCGACGTGCCGCCTGTCTTGCTGGAAGAACAGAAGCAGAAGCTCGATCTGTTGCTGTATCGGCGCGCTCGGCACGTGGTGACGGAAAACGAGCGCACCGTGAAAGCCGCCGAGGCGCTGCAGGCGGGCGATTGGGCGACGCTCGGCGAGCTGATGTATGCGAGCCACCTGTCGCTGAAGAACGACTACGAGGTGAGTTGCCCGGAGCTCGACGCGCTGGTTGAGATTGCTGGGGAGATCGGCGCCGAGGGGGGCGTCGTTGGCTCGCGGATGACAGGCGGCGGGTTCGGGGGCTCGACAGTGTCGCTCGTCGCCCGCGGGCGAGAACGAGAGATCGCCGCGCGGATTGGCGCGGAGTATGAGCGCCGCGTGGGGCGCGCGGCGACGGCGTTTGTGACCAGGCCTGCGCGCGGGGCGCATGTAGTGGAGTGCTAAGTGCGCAGCACTGCCCGCCGCGAGCTAAATGGGCGCACCAAACGCAGATATTGAATCCCCGAGGTTTGACCCGCGCGAGGCGGCTCAGCGCTTGCTCCGGAATGGCACGGCGGGCAGGCCCTCGGCGTTGTAAAGATTGCCTTCGGGGTACGCCGCCCAGTCGTAGCGCACTTGAGTGGGTTCTTCGACGTCGTCGCTCCAAACGACGATTTTGCCGTTCTCGATCGTCGCTTTCGCGGGCACGAACTTGCCGTCGGCGCCGGCGACTTCGAAGCCCTTCAATTCCGCTCGTAGTCCGCCCGCGACGTTGTCGAACGATAGCGTCGCCTTGCCGTCGGTCGTCTTGAGCTCGCTGAATGTCGGTCCGGAATGCACGACGTCTTCGCCATAGGCGACGGCGCGGGCGGCCAGCGCCAGTCGACGGCCGACTTCCTGCTTGTTGCGAGGGTGAATATCCTTCAGGTTGCCGATGTCGATGGCGACGGCCATGCCGGTGTTGGGCGCCTCGAGCGTGTCGGCCTGGGCTTCGCGGAGGTAGGCCCAGCTTTCGCCGCCCGGCTCCCAGGCGGCGAGCTGCACCAAGAGGAAGGGAAAGTCGCCCTCGTCCCAGCGCTTGCGCCAATCGGCAATCATCAGCTTCGAGAGCTCGGCGTACTTGTTGGCCTCGCCGGCGTTGGCTTCGCCCTGATACCAAATGACGCCGCGAATGCCATAGGGAATCACCGCGCTGGTCATCCCATTGAAGAGCGCGGCAGGGCGGTTGGGTCCGATTTTACGCCGCTCTTCCGCAGCCTTTTCGTCGGCCAGCGGCGCCTCGTCCGCTTCGACTGCGGGAGCGAATGTTTCTGTGGATAGCAGTGCTTCACGGCTGGTCCAGGCTTCCATGCGCGTGCCGCCCCAGTTGCAGCCGATCAGTCCGATCGGCACGTCGAGCTTCTCCTGCAGATTGCGGGCGAAGAAGTACCCGACGGCCGAGAAGTCGCCGACGGTTTCGGGCGTGACCGGCTTCCAACCGTCGGTCTTGAAGGAATCGATCGGCTTTTCGCTGGCGACGTTGGGCACGTCGATGATGCGAATCTGGGGGTAGTTGGCCGCGGCGAGTTCCTTCTCGGGATTGTCAGAATTCTTGACGTTCCACTCCATGTTCGATTGACCGGAGCAGACCCAGACGTCGCCGATGAGCACGTCGGTGAACGTCGTCTCATCGTCGCCTGCTTCGACGGTAAGCTTGTGCGGGCCGCCGCCCTTCATCGAGGGAAGGCTCGCCCTCCAACGGCCGTCGTCGTCGGCTGTGGCTTCGGCCGACTCGTCGCCGAGCGTGACCTTAACGTGGGCGCCTGGCTCGGCGGCGCCCCAGACGGGGATTTCCATGTCGCGCTGCAGAACCATGTGGTCGGAGAACATCGACGCGAGTGCCAGCTTGGCTACGGGCGGCGCCTCGGCGACGGCCGATTGCGCGCGGAGCGTGGAGGAAGTGAAGAGGCAAGCGAGCACGGCGAGTGCCGTCGCGGCGAATCGGAGAGCGTGAGCGGTGGCGCGCATCGTTGATGTTCCCCGGGTGCGGAATGGTAGAGGAGACGCAATCGAGGGCGTCATTGTAACCAGACCGAGCGGCGCCGGGCGAGGAGGGGGGCGGGGCGCCGGTGGGGGGTCGGACAGTTTTCGCGCGGCGGCCGCAGGGAAGGAATTGGCAGCGGAGCTTGCACCGCGCTTCGCCCGCCGCAAGCGGCGAGTCTCAATGCGGAGATGTCCGCAGCTTAAAGCGAGTTACGCGGCCTTTTTTGGCAGGCCTTCTTCGGGCGTTTGCGGCGGCGTGGGGGCGTCCTGCTGGCGGATGCGTACGCGGTGGACCAGATCGAGCAGCCCGGGCGCGAATCGCTTCACCCAGTACAACAGCCGCGACGTGGGCTGCATGACGACGATGCCGTGATTGCGGCGAATCGCCTTGACGGCCCGCTCGGCCACGGCCTCGGGCGTGATGAGCGTCCAGCGGGGCGGCTTCTTCGGCTCGTAGAGATCGTGGCCGAGCGGGGCTGAATCGAACAACTGCGTGTTGACGAATCCCGGGCAAAGCGTCGTGACGCCGAGCCCCATGCGGCCGCACTCGTGACGGAGCGATTCGCTAAAGCCCACTAGGCCGAACTTGCTGGTGCAGTAGGCGGTGACGCGGGCCAGGCCGACTAGCCCTAGAATGCTGGCGACGTTCAGCACGTGGCCGTCGCCGCGCTTGAGCAATGCGGGCATCAGCTCGCGCGTGAACTGGATGGGAGCGTGGAGATTGATCGCGAGCAGGCGGTTCCAGTGCTCGGCCGACATGGCGAGCGTGCGGCCGTAGTAGGTGATGCCAGCGTTGTTGACGAGAATGTCGAGCGTGATCCACTGCTGGAGCAGATACTGCACGGCGGCGGTGTTTTGCGCCGGGTCGCTCACGTCGCAGACGCGCGTGAGGGCGTCGACGCGGAGTGCGCGGACTTCGTCGGCGACGGCCTCGAGGGCCGGCTCATCGACGTCGATCAGATAAACTCGCGCGCCCTCGCGCGCAAGCTCCAACGCAATGGCCCGGCCGATGCCGGAGGCGGCGCCGGTGACCATCGCCGTCTTGCCGCGAATCGCCTTCATCTCGCCCCGCCTCGTGACCGCCTCTAAGCCAGGGCGTCGGCGGCCCGCCGACGCCGGCCTGTTGACCGATTGCAACATGCCCACGCAGTCGAGGGCCTGCCGCGCCAGAATTACGTGCGTTGTTTAAGCTGCTTTGCGCGCCGGCTTGGCCTGCGGCTCTTGGGGCTGGCGGACGCGGCTCAGTTTGTACTTGTCCTGGCCGCGGAGTAGGGCGACGCCCCAGTTGTCGAGGAAGTATTTGCCGCCGTTGTAGACGGAGCGGTAGTACTTTTTCTTGGGGTATACCGCAACGTTTGTAGGGATCGCCCGCAGGTTGAACGCCAGGCGATGGCGGTCGGTGGTGTTGGCCGCCGAGCCGTGGATGCAGCGTTCCATGAAGATGATGAACTGGCCCGCTTTGCAGGGGACGCGCACGACTTCGCTGTTCTGGCGATCGAACTCGAGCGTGTAGGCGGCGTTGTAGAAGCCTTCCTCGCCGCCGAACTTGATCGTTCGCATCGAGCTGTGCCCGCCGCGGATGAAGTCGAGGCAGCCGTTTTCATAGGTCGCGTCGTCGACGGCGACCCAGACGGTGAGTTGGAAGACCTCGTTGCGATTGGCCGGATGCAGGGCGGGGTCCTGATAGTCCTCGACCATAAACGTGCTGGCCTGATGGAACTGAATGGCCGGCGCCTTGGGGGGCTTGTGGAACATTTGGGTGCGCCATACGAGCAGGTCGGGCCCCAACAACTGGGCGAGCCGCTCGGTGATCGCCGGATGCTTCATGTAGCCCCACAGCCGCGGCATTTCGAAGTGGCGATCGCGCGGGGTGACGAAGTTGTACGTCTGACAAACGCTTTTCTCGGCCTCGAGCATGTCTTTGCGAAAGTCGGCCATCTCCTCGGGCGAGAAGGCGTCCAGCGGGCCCATGAAGCCGTCTTCGTAGAACTTGCGAATCTGCTTCTCGGTGAGCTGGTACTTGGGCTCGACCTTGACCTTGGGTTCGCACGAGTCGGGCATCGTGAATTCGCACGGCTGGTCGATGTAGGCGCGGGTGAGGCCCGAGCTGATCAGCACCCAGAAGACCCGAACATCCCAATTCGTCACGATGGCCTTGATGTCGCGCGGCAAGATGAAGCGCGGCAAGTGAAGGACCTTGTAGATCAAGAGCATCGTGAGGATGGGAAGAGCGATTGTGCGCTGCCAGAGGGGACGTTCCTTAGGGGCGAGATTCATATGCGATGCATCCTTGGCTTGGTGATAAGGCGGCGCTTGCGGCGCGGAACAGGGCTGCCCTTGGGCCGCGCAGCAGGGAAGCGCGCAGATGCTACTGAGTGCGGCTTACGTGTAAATATCGGTAGGGCTAATCGAGCGGGATGATTGATTCCCTTGAAGTACGGGGCGCCGCCGAGGACGGCGATAGCTGGGCGCGGGGCAGGCGGCGGTGTGGAAGTCCGCCAGTGGCCAACCGGCGTCGCGGAGCGAGCTCCGCGGTTAAATGGCTCGAAATGTGGGCAAATCGCGAGAATTGGGACGGACCATTGGAAAAAGTTTCCAATTGCTAGCACGCCTGTTAAAATCGCGCCATCTGGCGGCGGACGGACCCTCATGCCTGCAAGAACGTCCCTCTCGCCTCGTTGCAGCATGTTGCTGTCGCGCCGCGCATGTCGCTTGCTTCTCGACACGATCGTTTCTCGCGGGGCGTGGACTCCGATCTTGCGCAGCCTGCGGACGCCTCGGAGCGAGGCGGCGAGCATCACAAAGCCGTCAAGCCGTTCGTGGTGGAGGTGTCGGCTGATCGCCCCATCGGCTTGGGCGAACCGGCGCCGCCGCTTGCACGCCGCGTCGATGCGGCAGCGTTCGCTCGCGTGGACGAGGCGGCTCGCGTCGCGCACGGGCTGCCTGCAGAGGACGGCGGAGGCGCTGCCGGCGGCGAGTCCACGAGCGAACGCAGCACGAGCGAGGCCTGGCCTCCGCTGGCTCGTCCGTTCGCCTTGGATCACGGCGACGGGGCGGAAAATGTCTCATCGTCGTGGCGAACAGCCTCGCGACGCCCGCGGCCTGGTCGCCGCGTCTCGTCGTGGTCGACAAGCTTTATGGTTCACGCGGCGCTCGTTGGAGCGTTATCGCTGGTGACGATCGCGCAGATCGAGCCGAGGCGCGAGTTGGACGTCGTCCTGGCGCCGGAGCCATTGGAGAACGTCGACTTTGCCGAGGCGGATACGGAGCCGCAGAACGCCATTGAGATTTCGGACTCGCTCGAGGCGCCGACGGAACAACTCATCGATCCTGGCCGGCCAACGTTGGGGATGGAAGGAGGCGATGGGCTTCGCAGCGAGCTGACCGATGAGTTCGCACTCGCTGCCAGCGGCTTTGGCGGCGACGGGACGACGCCGGGCGGTCTGGGCGGCGCGGGCGGATTGTTCGGCGATGGAACGGGTGGAACCGTGGAGTTTGGCAGCGGCTTGGGCGCCGCGCCGGCAACGCCCCAGTTCTTCGGCGCAAAGATCGAAGGCCGGCGGATTGTGTTCGTGCTCGACAACTCTGGCAGCATGCAGGGCGGACGGCTGGAGACCGTCAACGCCGAGCTGGAGCGCTGCATCGCCTCGCTGGAGGCGGACCAGGAATTTTATGTGATCTTTTACAGCGATCGGCCGTACCCCCTGTTCTATCCCGATCCGGCCGATCGGTACGTGCGACCGACGCCGAGGAACCGTGAGCTGCTCCACGATTGGCTTGGCACGGTCGAGCTGTGCCTGGGGGACGCGGTGCTCGACGCTCTCATGGCCGCGGCGTCGATCGAGCCGGATACCGTGCTGCTACTGTCCGACGGCCGGATTACCGGCGATCGAAAGATGGCCGCGCTGCTAAAAGGCGGCGGGGATTTTCCGCTGCACACGATCGGCGTGGGGTTGGGCGGCGCCGCGGCCGCGTCGCGGCGGAATTTGGCAGACATCGCGGCGGCCAACGGCGGAGACTTTCGCGAGGCGCAGGTGCCTGCAGAGATGAAGGAGCTGGCGCGCCGCGAGCCTCGGCCCTATCACGCTGACGGTCCAGGCGCCATCTGGGGGCGCAACGTGAAGGGTTGGGGGAAGCGGTGAGCTCGTGGGACCGGCGCCGACGATTCATCGCTGACTTTGGGAAGAATCGCCGCGCAAAAAAAAGCGGGCCTCGAACGAAGCCAAAGACGCTTTGGCTCGACAAGTCGGTCAGGGGCAAGTGAACCGACCCATCAAAGTTTCGTTCGAGGCCCCGCGGGCCAGCACGTTTGAGGTCAAAAGCGGCGGATCGGCCGTCGCCATTGACGCGTTCTATTAATGCATGGCTTGTGCCAATTGCCGTGGACCTCATGAGTTCGCAAAGCGTTCGCATCGCAAGTCCATTCGGCGTAAACGATTATTGAATCGCCACTGGGGCGTTGCCGTGCGCCAAGGCGACGACGCGCCTACGGCAAGCGTATTGAAGTGCATGTGGCGTTCTTGTGCATTTGTTGCGGGAAGCGGCAAGGAACCACGCACGGATTCGTAAATTGCCAGTTGACAACTGTTTGCGTCCTGAATTGAGATTTCCGCTTGAGTGTGATTGTCGCAAGCCTATATGCGATAGCGACTTTCGTCGATATTCAAAAGCACGGCCGGCGGATTCGCGCTCAGGGCGAGAGCAATCCCCGACGGTTGGACCGCGCGACACGATGTGGGGGCCCGTCTCAAATTGATTTTTCGGCTTCGCAGGGAGCCGGCCGCACCTTCAGCAGCCGCTGACCGTACAAGTGATTACGGCTATATTTGCCTGCTCGTCTCGCCCGCCCAATGTGCGACATGGCTTCGGAGAATCGTTCCGACGCGGCCGTGCTGCATGCTGCCGCGCATGCCTGCTGATTAGGGCGTGCCCCCAGAAATTTTCGCTAGGATCCGCCGATCGTGCCTCACAATCCCGCCCAAGTAGGTCCCTACCTGTGCGGGGCCGGTCAGCCGTTGTTGTGGATTGCCGGGCCGTGCGTCTTGGAGGACTTGGGGCTTGCATTGACGATCGCCCGAGAGCTCAAGCAGATCGCCGGCCGGTTGGGCGTGTCATTGGTGTTCAAGGCGTCTTTCGACAAGGCCAACCGCACCAGCGTGAGCGCCTATCGTGGGTTGGGGATTTCCGCGGGGCTGGAGATGCTCGCCGAGGTGCGGCGGCAGACCGGATTGCCCGTGACGACCGATATTCATGAGCCGCTTCAGGCATCGCCCGCGGCCGAAGTCTGCGAGTTGCTGCAGATCCCTGCGTTTCTCGCCCGGCAAACCGACCTGCTCTTGGCAGCCGCGCAAACGGGGCGCGCCGTTAACGTGAAGAAAGGTCAGTTCATGGCCCCAGGCGACATGCGGCACGTGGTGACCAAGCTGGGCGAAGGCGGCTGCCAGGAAGTCCTGCTGTGCGAGCGCGGCACGTTTTTTGGCTACGGCCGGCTCGTGAACGACATGCGGGCGCTGCCAGTGATGCGGGATCTGGGCGCCCCGGTGGTGTTCGACGCAACCCACAGCGTTCAGGAGCCAGGCGGGCTGGGGGACGCCACGGGAGGGAACCGGGCGATGGTCGAGCCACTGGCGCGCGCGGCGATGGCGGTGGGCGTCGATGGGTTGTTCACCGAAACCCATCCTGATCCCGACCGGTCGCCCAGCGACGGGGCAAACATGGTTCCGCTGGGAAAAATCGAGGCGATGATGCAGCGGCTGCTGGCGATCCGGCAGGCCGCGATGGGTTATGAGAGCGGACGCTAAATACGCAAGCGATCGAAGGGACAGGTGACGATGAGGCGGCTCTGGGGCAACGGGTTGAAGGGTCGGCGAGTCGCCGTGGCGCTGTGCGGCCTGATTGCCGTGGCGGCGATCGGGTGCGAGAAGACGGCAGCGCCGCGCCCGCGGTCGTTGCGATTTCGGGGCGACAACTCGGACGTCTATCTGGACAGCGTCGCTGCGACGCTCAACGATTTGCCCAGCGCGCTGGATTTGGAACTCCTGCCGGCCCAGCCAATTCTTACCGCCTCCAGCAGCAAAGACGGCAAGGAGGTGCGGGCCATTTGCGGGCGAAATCCCCAAACGCCGGACGGGCCGTTCAATTTTTTGCAGGCCGTCGACGGGAACGCGAACTTTGCCACGATCCAGGTCCAGCCTGGCGACATCGTGCGCTACTATGTCAACGTCGATGCGGACGCCGCCGAGCGAAACATCGAGCAGCGAACCGCACTGGAGCTGCGCGTGCGGCGGCTCGACGCGCAAGACCCCGAAAATGCTCTCATCATCGAAGGCGGGCTGAGCGGCCCGTCGCTTCAGCCGCAGCGGATCGAAATCTGGCGTTATTCCGACAAGCGGATGGACGCGATTCGCTCGATGATGAAGGTCTACGAGGTGTTCCGTCGCCCGCCGGCCGGGTGGGAGCCAAGCCCGGACCTGGCGGCGCTGCGGCAGATTGTCGAGCGTGGCAATCAGTGGCTGCGGAGCCAATTGAACAACGATGGCGATGGCCCATGGCGCCTGGAGCCGCTGTTGGTAGGCTTACCCGAAGGGTTGCGCTCGGCCAAAGGCGTGGCCGAGCTGATCACCCCCGATGCCCAGAAGAATGGCGTGTTTGCCGATTGGGAAGGCCGGCTGCTCGAGCAGGCGGTGTGGTCCCGCGATATCGCGCAGTGGGCCCGTGGCGATGCGCTGTCAGACCTCGACGCGGTGACCAGGTTGTTTGATTGGACGGTGCGGAACGTGCAGCTCGATCCGCCGGGCGACGGCCCGACCGTGATCAGCCACCCGTGGCAGGCGCTGGCTTATGGTCATGGCACGGCGGAGCATCGCGCGTGGGTCTTCGCGGAGCTCTGTCGACAACAGGGCATCGACGTCGCGATCTTGCAGGCGGCAGCGGGAGCTGAAGGAGAGCCCGCGCCGCTCTTGGCCGGAGCGCTGATCGGCGGCGAGATTTACCTCTTCGATCCACGGGTGGGTTTGCCAATTCCTGGGGGCGCCGCCGCCGTCGCGACCTTGGCCGAGGCCGCGAAGAACGACGAATTGCTGCGGGCCTTCGATGTCGGCGATCAGTTGAGTTATCCGCTCAACGCGGCGCAGCTCGATCGCGTCGACGCGCTGATCGTCGCTTCGCCGTTGCAGTTGGCCCGCCGCAGCGCGCTGCTTGAAGCGGCGCTCGAAGGCGAGGAGTTCGTCAAGTTAACCGCAAACGCGGGCGCCTTGGGCGAGGAGCTTGCCAAGCAGCCGCATATTAGCGCCGTCAGCCTGTGGCAACGACCGTTCCAGGCCGTGGCCGATGAGTTCGGTCTGAAGCCAAGCGTCCGTCAGCAGGCGGCGGCCGAGTTCGAGCCGTTCGCCCAACGCCCTTTGCTCTGGAAGGCCCGCGTGTTGCATTTTCAAGGCAACAAGGACGTGCGAGCCGAGGAGCGGAGCGACCCGCTGGCGCAGCCTCGCTCGGGTCACCAGGAGGCTCCCAAGCTGTACCAGGATCGCACGGTGCGGCCCTCCGACGAGGTGCTCGCCACGCTCGATGCGACCAAGCGCGAGGTATACGAAGCGGCCAAGGCGGAGTCCAGCTACTGGCTCGGGCTGCTGATCTACGACCGCGGCGACTATGAGATCGCGTCGTCGTGGCTCGGCGATCGCACGCTGGAGCGCGAGCCCCAGGGCAAATGGGCGCCCGGTGCGCGGTACAATCTGGCCCGCGCGTACGACAAGCTGGGGCGAACGGACGAGGCGGTCAAGCTGTTGGAAGCAACTCCCGAAAGCGATCCGCAGCGCCTGGGAAATCTCGTGCTGGCCAAGCAGATAGTGGCGCGGGCGAAAGCGACGGTCGAAGCGGAGCGCGGCGGCGATGCCGAGTGATCGGTGGTCAGGGATCAGGGATCAGGAAACAGGGAACAGTTGAATCCCACCAATCATCAGCCGTCAGTCACCGATCACCAGTCACCGACCACTCATCCCCGATTCGCTCGCCATGCTTCACGCGATTGGGCGCCATTGGTTTCTGGCGGCGCTGGCTGGCTGCCTGATTGCTGGCGTCGTAGGCCATCGTCAGCTCGAGCCGCTCGCCGCGCTGATGCCCCAGGACCCAATGGTGGCCAGCGTGTTGCTGGTCATGTCGTTGGGGCTCGAAACGCGCAAGGTTTGGGAAGCCGTGCGTCGGCCGACCGCGGCGGCGCTGGCCGTCGCGGTGAACCTCGGGCTCGTGCCGCCGCTGGCATGGCTGGCAGGTCGGCTGCTGGAGACGAGCCTTGCCGAGGGGATGATCGTGGCGGCCACGGTGCCCTGCACACAAGCCTCGGCGGCCGTGTGGACTCGCCGTGCGGGCGGCAACGACACGATCGCCGTGCTCACGACGATGGCCACGAGCCTGGCGTGTTTTGTGGTGACGCCGGCGTGGCTGGAGTTCTTGGTTGGTCGCACCGGCGGCGGCGACCAGGGATTTGGGAAGCTCGTGTTGCGGCTCTCGCTTGTGGTAGCGCTGCCGATCGTCGCCGGGCAATTGCTGCGCGGCAGCGAGCCAGTGCGCGCATGGACAACGCGGCGTGGACGCGTACTGAGCCTCTACGCCTACCTCGGCATCCTGGCGATGGTGTTTGTCGGCGCGGTGGAGTGCGGCAAGCAGCTGGCGCAGCTCGAGGCCGGGCTCGCTCCGCTGGCAGCACAAATCGTCGCCATGATCGGCCTCGTGGCGCTGGTCCATACGACGGCGTGGTTTGCCGGTTATGGAAGCAGCGGCTGGCTGCGGCTGTCGGAGGCCGACCGGATCGGCGTTGCCTTTGCGGGCAGCCAGAAGACGCTCATGATCGGACTGGCGATCGCGATCGACTTCGGCGGATCGGCCGTGCTGCCGATGGTGGCGTACCACTTCGAGCAATTGCTGATCGATACCGTGCTGGCCGACCGCCTCAAACGACGGGGCGCTGAGCCTGCCGCGGCGGCCCTTGCCGCCGCTGAGCCCGGCGTATAAACTTTGGGATTCGACCCTGTTCGTAAGCGGACCGTGTTCGCAAGCGTTCGATTCCGTTGGCGAGGGCCCTGCCATGCAAGACGAAATTCATCCCGGTTACTACGAAACGCAAGTCACCTGCGGCTGCGGCAACCACTTCGTCACGCGCAGCACTCGCAAGGAGCTGAAGGTCGATATCTGCAACGCTTGCCATCCGTTCTACACCGGCAAGCTGAAGTTCGTGGACACGGCTGGCCGCATCGAGCGGTTCAAGAGCAAGTTCGCCAAAAGCGGCATTGCGAGCCTGGGCACGGGCAAGAAGGCCAAGGCGGAGAAGTAGCGACGGGCGTTCGATTTTGGGTTTGCGATTTTGGAGAGCTCATCGAATCCAAAGTCAGCATGCCACCCTTCAGAATCGACGACGTTTCCTCGCTGCGGTATTCTCCAACCTCTAGCCTCCTTCGATGCGGGATCTTCTCGAACAAAAACTGGCGCGGTTCGAGGAGCTTGATGCGCTCCTGCTGGACCCGGCGGTTCACGCCGATTCCGGCCGCATGGCGGCCGTTGCGCGCGAACGCGGCTCGCTGGCAAAGCTCGCGCAAAAATACCGCCGGTTCAAAGAACTGAATGAGGAAATCGCCGACGCCCGCGAGATGATCGAGGGCGACGACTCCGAGGTGAGCGAACTGGCTCAGGCAGAGCTGCCGACGCTTATCGACGCTCGCGAGGCGCTGTGGAACGAGCTGCTGGAGCTCACCCTCGGCGGGGCCGACGCCAATCGCACGCGGTGCATTATGGAAATCCGCGCCGGCACCGGCGGCGACGAGGCGGCGCTCTTCGCTCGCGACTTGTACGAGATGTACAAGTACCACGCGGAGCAAAAACGATGGAAGATCGAGGTCCTCGATCATAGCGGCACCGAGCTGGGCGGGTTCAAGGAGCTGTCGCTGGCGATCGAGGGGGACGGCGTGTATCGCGAGCTGCAGTACGAGAGCGGCGGACATCGCGTGCAGCGCGTGCCCACGACCGAGACGCAGGGCCGCATTCATACGTCGCTGGCCACCGTGGCGGTGATGCCGGAGCCGGAAGACGTCGAAGTGGTGCTCAAGCCCGAGGATTATCGGCTCGACAAGTTCTGCGCCAGCGGCCCCGGCGGGCAGCACGTCAACAAGACCGAAAGCGCGGTGCGACTTACGCACTACGAGACCGGCATTGTCGTGCAGTGCCAGGACGAGAAGAGCCAGCACAAAAATCTCGCCAAGGCGCTCCGCGTGCTCAAGTCGCGCGTGTACGAGCAGAAGCGCGATGAGGAAGCCAAGAAGCGGTCCGAGGAGCGCAACACGCTCATCGGCTCGGGGGACCGGAGCGCGCGAATTCGCACGTACAATTTTCCAGATAACCGCGTGACCGATCACCGCATCGGGCTGTCGTTGTACAAGCTCGATCAGATCATCGCGGGGAATTTGCAGCCGGTGACCGATGCGCTGGTGGACTACGATCGGCAACAATTGCGCGACGCGTTTGCGGTGGCGGAGTGAGGAATTGCAAGTCGGCCAATGGCCATTGCAAATTTCAAATGAAGAGCCAGTGGCATCTCATATTTGCAATGGCCATTGGCCATTGGCCAATTTGCAATGTCCGAAGTTCCCTGGACCATCGGCCGGCTGCTTACCTGGACGACGGATTTTTTGCGCGATAAGGGCGCCGAGAGCCCACGGCTGGACGCTGAGGTGCTCTTGGCCCATGCCCGGGGCTGCAAACGGATCGAGCTTTACACGGCGTTCGAAGATCCCGCGAGCGACGAGCTGCGGGAACGGTTTCGCTCGCTGGTAAAGGAGCGCGCCGCGGGGAAGCCGGTGGCGTATCTGGTGGGGCAGCGGGAGTTTTTTTCTCTGCCCTTCGAGGTGACGCCGGAGGTGCTCATTCCGCGGCCGGAGACGGAGCTGGCGGTGGTGCGCGGGCTGGACGTCGCCAAGGCCGCGGGCAAGGACTTAGCGTTCGAGATTGCGGACGTTGGCGCCGGCAGTGGGATTCTTGCTGTGTGCCTGGCGAAGCATTTGCCGAAGGCGCATGTGACGGCCATCGACGTGAGCCCGGCGGCGCTGGTCCTTGCCAAACGAAATGCGGTGCGGCACGGCGTGGCCGAGCGAGTCGAGTTCGTCGAGAGCGATCTGTTTGACGCGGTGGATCCGCAGCGTCAATTCGATCTTGTCGTCAGCAATCCCCCGTACCTCGCGACCGCGGAACTCGCGACGCTGGCCGACGACGTGCGGAAATACGAGCCGATGGTCGCACTCGACGGGGGCGAGCATGGCACAAACATCGTCGAGCGGTTACTGCCGCAGGCCGCGTCGCGGCTGCGCGCCGACGCATGGCTGCTCGTGGAGATCAGCCCCACGATTGCCGAGCGCGTCGAGCGGCTTGTCGATGCGACCTCAGGGCTCGCGAGGCACGCGACGCTGAAGGATCTCGCGGGACTGGCCCGCGTCGTGCAGGCGCAGCGAAAGGAGCTCTCGTGACGCATCCGCTGCGATGGATGGCGCTGGTCGCCCTCAACCGCCCCGTGCTGCCGACGTTTGACTCCGCTGCGGCGTGGTACGACGCGCACTTTCCCGAGGCGCCGCCCCTGGTCGCGGCCGGGTCAACCGATGGCTTGCTGACGATGACGATCGGCGAGTACACGGCGGCGGCGGCGATCGTGCCGCGGGCGATCCCATGGTCGCAGCTCGAAGGGCCGGCGGCGACTGCGTGGTACTGGCCGGAGGCGACTGCAGTGCTGCGGGACCACGCAGCGCATCTGTTGGTGACGCTCGTTGACGAAGGCGGCCGACCGATTGCCAAGTCGCTTGCACTGACGCTGCTGACCACGGCGCTGGCCGCAACGTCGCCGAGCGTTGGCGTGTTCTGGGGGCCGGGGCGGCTGGTTCATCCGCCGGCGGCGTTCATCGAGCAGGCCGAGCAGGCGAGCGAGACGAATTTGCCGCTCTATTTGTGGATCGATTTTCGCATCGAGCAGCTCGACGATGGCGCTCTGCGGCTCTATACCACAGGACTCGATGCGCTCGGCGGCGCGGAAATTGAAGCGGCGCATTACGTCGGTGCGCCGCAGCAGCTTTTGGAGTTTGCGTATAACATCGCGCACTATCAGCTGGACAGCCGAAAGGCCATACGCGACGGCGATACGATCGGACTGACTGAGGAGGTGCAGGTGACGGCTCGCCGCGGCCCGTCGATGCTTGGCGGGGAGATGGAAGTCCTTCAGCTCGACTTCAATGGCGGCGACGGCGGCGGGGATGCCGGCGGTTCGCAGCGGTAAGCCTCGGCCAGCAATTCTACCGGATGGTAAACGCGGACGTGTTGAAGTCGCGCGTCGCCGCGCAGGCCTTGCTCGATCTGCAGCAAACACCCCGGGTTGCCGGTGGCGAGCACCGAGGCGCCGGTCGACGCGATGTGATCGAGCTTGCGGAAGAGCAGCTTGGCCGACTGCTCGGGCTGCGTGAGGCTGTAAATGCCGGCGCTGCCGCAGCACCAGTCCGACTCGGGCAGGTCGACCAGCCGCACGCCGGGGATCGCCCGCAGAATGTCCAGCGGATGGCGGGCGATTTTTTGCCCGTGCAGCAGGTGGCAGGAGGCGTCGTAGGCGATGACCGTTTCAGCAGGGCCCGCGACGGAGCCTGTGGTTGCGTCGTTGGTCGAGCGCGGCGGGCGGAAACCGATCTCGACCAGCCATTGGTGAATATCGCGCACCTTGGAATCCCACACGCGGGCGCGGTCGCGATACGCCGCATCCTCGTGGAGCAGCTCGGCGTATTTCTTGAGATGAGAGCCGCAGCCGCCGGAATTGGTGATAACGGCGTCGACCTCGTCGAGGTCGAACATGTCGATGTTGCGGCGGGCCAGATCGCGGGCGAGCGCAAGCTCGCCGTTGTGGGCGTGAAGTGAGCCGCAGCAAAACTGCCGCGGCGGCACGACGACTTCGCATTCGTTGGCCAGCAGCACGTCGGCCGTCGCACGGTTAACGTGCGGATAAATCAAATCCTGCATGCAGCCGGTGAGCACCGCGACGCAGTACTTGGCGTCGTCGGGCCATTCGCGGGGACGGATGCGGCGGTTGGAAAACGGCGGCCTGAT
>JADMIO010941427.1_pt1 | contig 23933 bp, 15 predicted proteins | sample 8958161 | NCBI WGS metagenome assembly JADMIO01 (sample SAMN16585339, study PRJNA669376) | soil metagenome | isolation source: Crop rotation soil | place: USA: Cullars Rotation, Alabama | collected 2011
CTCGACGACGTACACGTCGGCGTTGCCGTCATACTCGCCGGTGAAGGCGACGAACTTGCCGTCCGGCGAGAAGTACGGCGTGACCTCCGAGCCGATGCCCGTCGTCAGGCGGCGCGCGTCGCCGCCCTCGCGGCCGACAACCCACAGGTCGCCGGCATAGACGAAGGCTATCGAGTCGCGGCTGACCGCCGGGCTGCGCAGGATGAGCGGCGTGTTGGGCTGCGCGTAGTTCGAAGCGCAGAGGCAGAGCAGGAGGGCGAGCAGGATGAGTGGTCTGTGCACGGCGGTTGACTCCGGGTTTGGTAAGTGATGCTCCCGCGTGGCGGGCCGCGGGGAACTATACATGAAAATGCGCGCCCGCGTCTCCGGCCTCGGGCCGGTTTGGGTTATGCTCTCCCCACGCATCGACAGAAGTACGAAGTCTTGAACCGAAGTACAAAATCTTGAACCCGGGGGAGGAGTATGAAGAGAGTTTTCATGGGCGTGTGCGTGCTGGCGGCGGCGACCGCCTGCCTCGCCGCCGCGGCCGCGAAGGGTCAGAAGTCGCGCCGGCCCGCGGGGAAGGAGGCCGGGACGGAGACCGCGCTCGCGGGCGTGAGTGGCGAGGAGATTCTGCGCCACATCCGCGTGCTGGCCTCGGACGAGTTCGAGGGCCGCGCGCCGGGGAGCCGCGGCGAGGAGTTGACGGTCAAGTACCTCACCGAGCAGTTTCGCGGCTTGGGCCTCAAGCCCGGCAACCCCGACGGCACTTACGTCCAGTCCGTCCCGCTCGTCGGCCAGACGGCGAGCCCCTCGGCACACTTCACGGCGGGCGGGAAGAGAATCGACCTCAAGTCGCCGGACGACTACGTCGCCGTCACGCGAAGGGTCGTGCCCGAGGTCTCGGTCGAGGATTCGGACGTGGTCTTCGTCGGCCACGGCGTGGTCGCGCCCGAGTATGGTTGGGACGACTACAAGGGCCTGGACGTGAAAGGCAAGACCGTTGTCATGCTCATCAACGACCCGCCCGTGGCCGACCCGCAAGACCCTTCGAAGCTCGACGAGCAGACGTTCAAGGGCCGGGCCATGACCTACTACGGCCGCTGGACGTACAAGTACGAAATCGCCGCGGAGAAGGGGGCCGCCGCCTGCGTCATCGTCCACGAGACGGGGCCGGCCGGCTACCCTTACACGACGGTCATCTCGGGCTGGGGCGGCGAGAACTTCGACATCGAAGCGCCCGACCGGAACATGGGGCGCGCTGCCGTCGAGTCGTGGGTGACGCTCGAACGCGCGAAGGAATTGTTCGCCGCCTCGGGGCAGGACTTTGAACGGCTCAAGGCGGCGGCGGCCCGGCGCGACTTCAAACCGGTGGCGCTCACTGCTAAGGCCAGCTTCCACCTCTCCGTTAAATCGCGTCGCGTCGGCTCGCGCAACGTCGTCGCCGTGCTCGAAGGCTCCGACCCGAAGTTGAAGAACGAGTACGTCGTCTACAGCGCGCACTGGGACGCCTTCGGCCGCGAAGAGAGTTTGAAGGGCGACCAGATCAGGAACGGCGCTTTGGACAACGGCTCGGGCGTGGCCGAGATGCTGGAGATCGCGCGCGCCTTCAAGCGGCTGCCGAAGGCCCCGAAACGTTCCATCGTCTTCCTCGCCGTGACGGCCGAGGAGTCGGGCTTGCTGGGCGCGAAGTTCTACGCGCAGAATCCGCTCTACCCTCTGGAGAGCACGCTGGCCGACATCAACATGGACATGATGAACCTGTGGGGGCGCACGCGTTCGGTCGTGAGTATTGGCTACGGCAACACCACGCTCGAAGACCTGCTCGCCGAGGTCGCCGCCACGCAGGGCAAGACCGTCAAGCCTGACCCGGAGCCCGAGAAGGGCTTCTTCTATCGCTCCGACCACCTTGAATTCATGAAGCGCGGCGTGCCCGCTCTGACCTTCCTCCACTCGGGCGCGGACTACATCGACAAGCCCGAAGACTACGGGCCGCGCAAGCGCCGCGAGTATACGGAGCGGGACTACCACAAGCCTTCGGACGAGGTGAAGCCGGACTGGGACATGGCCGGGGCGGTGGACGACGTGAGACTGCTCTTTCAGGTCGGGCTCAGAGTGGCCGAGGGCGACAGGTATCCCGAGTGGAAGCCGGGCACCGAGTTCAAGGCGCGGCGCGAGGAGATGCTGAGGCGAAAAGGGGATTGAGTGAGAAGGGGGCGCGGACGATGCATACGGTGACGATGGCAAAGGGGCAGACCAAAGGCGAGACCTACGCGGAGCTGGCGGCGCTACTGCGCGCACTCATCGAGGGCGAAGACGACTTCATCGCCAACGCAGCGAACTTCTCCGCCTTACTCTTTCACACGCTGCCCGATTTGAATTGGGCGGGCCTCTACCTGCTCAAGGGCGGCGAGCTGGTGCTCGGCCCCTTCCAGGGCAAGCCCGCCTGCGTGCGCATCTCCGTCGGAAGCGGCGTCTGCGGGACGGCGGCCGCGGCGCGTCGGACGGTCCTGGTCGAGAACGTGCACGAGTTCCCCGGCCACATCGCCTGCGACTCGGCCTCGAACTCCGAGGTCGTCGTCCCGCTGCTCAAGGGTGACGAGCTACTCGGCGTGCTCGACCTCGACAGCCCCTCGCTCGCCCGCTTCGACGCGGAGGATGCCAAGGGGTTGGAAGAGTTAGTCAGGGTGTTCCTCGGCTCATAGATTAACCACAGAGACACAGAGACACGGCTTGAACACGGCTAAAGACAAAGCTGTGCCTCTGTGTCTCTGTGGTTAAATTCCAGCCGGGTGAAATCGCTTTAGGGAGGAAAAGACTTTTGGGGACAGGAGCCGCCGGAGCCTCTCAGAGGCGCGTCTACAAGTACTACGACTTTGTCATGGCCGCGTTCGTGACCGTGCTGCTCTGCTCCAACCTGATCGGCGTCGGGAAGGTCTGCCAGATCGCGGGCTACTCGGTGGGCGCGGGTGTTTTCTTCTTCCCCATCAGCTACATCTTCGGCGACATCCTGACCGAGGTCTACGGCTACGCGCGCACGCGCCGGGTGATCTGGGTCGGCTTCGCGGCGCTCATCTTCGCGACGCTGATGAGCCAGGGGGTGATCGCTCTGCCGCCGGCGCCGGACTGGCCGCACCAGGCGGCCTACCAGCTCGTCTACGGCTCGACGCCGCGCATCGTGGCGGCCTCGCTGGCGGCGTTCTGGGCCGGCGACTTCATCAACTCGTTCGTGCTGGCCAAGATGAAGCTCAAGACCGAGGGGCGTTTCCTCTGGATGAGGACGATAGGTTCGACCATCGTGGGGCAGGCTCTGGATTCACTCATCTTCTACCCGCTCGCCTTCTGGGGCGACTGGCCGCCGCAGTTGGTGGCGGCGGTGATGACCTCGAACTTCTTCGTGAAGGTCGGCGTCGAGACGCTGATGACGCCGGTGACCTACCTCGTCGTCGGGTTCCTCAAGCGCGCCGAGCGCGAGGACTTCTACGACCGGGGCACAGACTTCAACCCGTTCACACTGCGGACGTGAGGGACTCGGCGACCTGTGCGTTGGCCGCCGGTCAGGCATGGGCTTATACTGTGTCGCGCGCAGATTAAAAGTTGAGGGAGGACGGCGATGGCAAATCACCGAGCGCCAGTGGCAAGAGTCATAAACGGCCTCGCGGCGGCACTGTGCCTCTCAAGCGTTTTCGCGGCCCTCCCGGCGCGCGCGCAGCAGGGCGCCCTCCCCGGGCCGCCGGCTCCGGGCAACCGCGACCCGATGGGCGAGGCCCGCGAGCGGCAGCAACGCGAGGCGCAGCTCCGCAGCCTTGAGATGGTGGGCGGCGCTAAAAAAGATGATCGGCGCGGCGCGGAGGCTGCCGCCGAACAGATGAAGGACGACTTCAAGAGCATCCAGCTCCTACGCAACAAGGTAGCGCGTCACCTCCTCTCGGAAAAGCCGCTCGACTACAAGTTCATTGCCACAGAGGTGGAGGAGATCAACAAGCGCGCCGGGCGTCTGAGAAACTACCTCATCCGCGCCACCGAAGAAGAGAAAAAGGAGCCGGTCGAGATCGGCGAGGGGCTGTTGAAGGACGCGCTCGTCACGATGTGCAAGCGCATAGACAGCTTCACGGAGAACCCCATCTTCAAAGTCCCGGCCGTGGTGGATGTCGAGCAGTCGGCCAAGGCCGACCGCGACCTGCGGCACATCCTCCTCCTCAGCGACGGCATCAGGAAGACGGCCACGCAACTCGACAAGTCACACAAGAAGTAAGCGGCACAAAAGCCGTTAATAGTGAATAGTGAATAGTGAATGGTGAATAGAGGAAGACATCTTCTTTCTATTCACCATTCACTATTCACTATTCACTATTAACGGCTTACTTGCTTGGTTCCGGCAGCGCGCGCAGGGAGAGGAGGGTGATGGTGGTCGGCGTGCCGTTCTCGACCTCGACCTTGAGGAGCGCCTGGTAATACTTGGGGGGCGGCTGCTGTCCGCCGAGTCGGCGGAGGTGCTGGCCGAGGACGGCGAGGTGGTTTTTGGTCGTGACGAACTCGGCCGCGGCTTCCGTCCCCTCGCTAAAGATGCCGGCGAGCGTCATCACGGCGTGCTCGCCCGAGACGTTCGGCTTGACCGTAACGAGTGCGTAGTCCACGGCGAGAGCGCCGGTCTGCGGGTTGAACTGCGGCTTGTACTCGCGTTCCTCGCCGGGCTGCGGGTCGCGGTTCTCAATCGTCGCGTTGAAGGTATAGTTGAAGCTCTCGATGGTGGGGAGGCGGCGCGTCCACTCGTTGACGTAAATGCTGCCGAGCAGAATCACGTTGCGGTACTTCAGGTCGGCGGCCGAGACGTGCCGACTCTGCCGGAGCAGGATGTTCTTGTTCGCGGCGCGGAAGAGGTCGGTCAGGCGGTAGAGCCCGATGGCCTCGCCCATCCCCGTGTACATGCCGAGCGAAGGGATGAGCCGGGGCGCCTCCCCGCCCGACCATTGACCTTTGAACTCCGGCGCTTCGACCAGCGCGTGCACCTGCGCGGGACTCAACTGGATGGAGCGCTCGGCCAGCGACTGCGGGTCGGCTCCGTTCACGAAGCGGAGGAGAGTCGGGTTGCTCAGGACGAGCAGCGGCGGCTCCGGTTCGTTCGCGAACGGCCCCCAGACGGCCTTGAACTCTTCGTCGTTGAGCGAGGGGTCGGGAACGGCAACCGCCGCCGCGGCCTGCCGGCGCAACTCCCGGTTCCAGGCGTAGAGCACGAGCGCCACCACGCTCAACAGGACGACGGCGGCGCAGAGCGCGGGGACGACGACCGCCCTCCCGCGCGCGCGCAGGCCCTCGGCGTGCGCGTCTGACGCGGCCGGTGCCGCATCCCCGTTCGGCGCGGGTGCGTCGGCCGGCGGCAGCACGGCGAGTGGCTGAGGCTCCGGCGGGGAGTCCGGGCGCGGGCAGGTGAAGATCGGGTAGTAATGACCCTTCGGCAGGTCGATGACGACCGAGTCGCCCTTGCCCTCGGTGGTGTAGTACTCCTGGAGCTTTGTCCGCAGCCGCCCGGCCTGCACACGGACGACCGAGTCGATGCGCGGGTCGTAGTCGCTGTTGCGACCAAAGACCTCCGTGGCGATGGTGTACTCCTTGAGATGCGCGCCCTGATCGTCCAGGGTCTTCTCGACGACGAAGCGCAGGAACGCCTTGAGGCTCTCCGAGTTCTGGAGCGTGCGGCTCTGGAGAACCCTCTCCAACTGATCGAGCTTCTGTTCCCTGCCTAATTCCATGCTCTCGACCGCGAATCCGAAAGGCGCTCCCGCGCGGACGGGCTGCACGCGCCGGCGTCGCTCCGGTCAGGTGTGAGTTGGGCGATAGTTATACTGACTTCGGTGTTCCGACAGAGGCGGACGGCCCCGGGTGACGGCGGCCCGGATTATAAGCCGTCGCACCGCTTCTCAACAACCCGGAGGGCCAAACCTCCACGGCCCAGCCCGATAGTTCGGTCTCCGGCCGAAGTAACTCCGTTACACGGGCTGTGTAACATGCGGACTTCTCGGGGAAATAAGCGCTTGAACGCGGAGGTTAGCGTATCTTACTGACAGTAACTTTTAAGATGATTAATAAGGGGCTTAGAGTGTATTCAGGTCACGGTCTGTTCAGCAACACTTCTAAATTCGTTTCAGGCTTTATTGGTCATACCGCAATAGTCAGGGATGCTCCCAAGTTTCCGGGGAGTGCGTCGAGCCGTTAGACCTTCTCAACACCTGTTCAGGATTCGTTTTTGCTCCCCCCCGCGAAGTCTGCCCGCAGAGGGCGGTTCGGGCGCGGACGAGCGGCCTGGATGCGTCAGGAGGGCGTAAGCCATGAAAAAGATTGTCGGACTGAGCGTCGTGCTGGTTCTGCTGGCGGCCGGCGTCGCCCGCGCACAGACGAGCACCGTCGGCACCATCAGCGGCACGGTGCGCGACCCCCAGGGCGCGGCCGTGACCAAAGCTGAGGTCACGATTCTTGAGGAGACCACCGGGCAGACGCGCACCGTCCGGACCGGCGACGACGGCACCTATTCGGCCCAGAGCCTGCCCGTCGGGCGCTACACCGTGAGCACCGCCCCGGCAGGGTTTAAGAAGACGGTCGCGCCCGGCGTCGAGGTGCACGTCGCCGACCGCGTGGTCGTCGATCTCACGCTCGAAGTCGGGGGCGTCGGCGAGACCGTGACGGTCACCGGCGCGGCGCAGCTCGTCGAGACCGAGAGCGGCCGCGTCAGCAGCCTCGTCTCCGAGAAGCAGGTGACCGAGCTTCCCTTGAACGGCCGCAACTACGCCGCGCTGGTCACGCTCGTGCCGGGGCTGTCGGCCCCGAACGAGGGCGGCGCCTTCGGCACGCGCGGGACGGGGCTCGACTCGCATGTGGACGTGTCGGTCAACGGCAACCAGTCGAACGCCAACATGTGGACGGTGGACGGCGTCAACAACATGGACGTGGGCTCGAACGCCACGCTGCTCGTCTTCCCGTCCATCGACTCCATCGCCGAGTTCCGCGTCGAGCGCAACAGCTTCTCGGCCGAGTACGGTCAGGCGCAGGGCGCGGTCATCAACCTCGTCACGAAGGGCGGCTCGAACGACTTTCACGGCTCGCTCTTCGAGTTCTTCCGCAACGACAAGCTGAACGCCAACGACTGGTTCTCGAATCAGGCGGGCATCAAGCGCGCGCCGCTGCGCTACAACAACTTCGGCGGCAACTTCAACGGCCCCATCGTCAAGGATCGCGTCTTCTTCTTCTGGTCAGAGGAGTGGCGGCGCGAGCGGCGCGGGACGGGCCCCTTGCGCGCGCTCGTCCCGACGGCGCAGGAGCGCGCCGGCAACTTCAGCGGCGCCCTGACGGGCAACCTGCCGTGGGACCCGACGACCTGCACGCGCGACTCGGCGGGCAACCGCATCTTCAGCGCCACGACCTGCCAGCGCTTCCCCGGCAACGTCATCCCGCAGGCGCGCCTCAGCCCGGCCGGGCTCGCCTTGATGAACGTCTTCCCGCTCCCGAACAACGCGGAAGACCCGACGGGCCGCCGCACCGGAGCCAACTGGATCTCGACGCCCCTCCAGCCCGTCGACACACGTCAGGACCTGGTTCGCGGCGACATCAACGTCACCGACAAGATGAACCTGATGGTGCGCTACATCAACGAGACGTGGGTGCACGGCCAGGCGTCGGGCAACTTCTGGGGCGACACGCCCTTCCCGACGCTCTCCTCGGACTGGGAGCAGCCGAGCCACAGCTTCGCCATCAAGCTGACGAACACCATCAGCCCGACGACCGTCAACGAGTTCCAGTTCTCGAAGGCCGGTAACGACATCTTCGTCTCGACGGGTGCGGCCGGTCAGGCGCTCAACGACCAGGTCGCCTCCGTCTTCCCGACCGTCTTCCCGCGCGTCGCGGGCACGGGCTTCCCGACCGTCGGCTGGGGCGCGGGCGGCTATGGCAACCTCTGGCACCAGGCCCCCTGGGAGAACCATCAAGACCTCTTCATCTGGAAGGACGACCTCTCGAAGGTCATCGGCCCGCACAGCGCCAAGTTCGGCGTCCTCTTCAGCCACAATAAGAAGGACGAGCAGCCGAGCGGCGGCAGCGGCATCTACACCATCCAGACCGACGGCAGCCGCACGAACAGCCTGATTACAGACCTCTTGGTTCGCGACCTGCCCATCCTCCAGTACACCGAGCTGCAACGTCAGGACATGACGCTCGGCCGCTGGCGCGACTTCGAGTTCTACGGCACCGACACCTGGAAGGCGACCCCGCGGCTGACTTTCACGTTCGGCCTGCGCTACTCCTACTTCCCGCCGGCCTTCGCCGACGACGACCGCATCTCCAACTGGATTCCGGAACGCTTCGACGGCGTCAACCTGAACTCCGGCTACGTCCGCGCCGACCAGGCGGACGCGGCCGGGCTGCCGCGCGCGCTCGTCAACGCCTACAAGGGCGGCTTGCAGCCGCGCCTCGGGCTGGCCTGGGACATCAAGGGCGACGGCAAGACCGCCGTGCGCCTCGGCTTCGGCCGCTACATGAGCCGCTCGAACGTGATCGCCTCGCTGCTCCGCCTCTCGCTCAACCCGCCGTGGACGACGCAGGTTGACACGGGCTGGAACGCGGGCGCGGTCAACCTCGCCGACTGCCCGACCTGCCGCACGTTGGATAATGCCAACTCGACGGTGCTCGCCGCGCGCGCGGCCGACGTGGGCGCGGTCAACTCGGTCGATCCCAACTTCCGCCCGCCCGAGAGCTGGCAGTGGAACCTGACCGTCTCGCGCGAGTTGATGAAGAACACCGTGGCCGAGGTCTCCTACGTCGGCAACCACGGTCTCCACCTCTGGCGTCTGGTCAACGGCAGCTACAACGCGGTGCGCCCGCAGTTCCGCTCGCAGGTCGCCGCCGGGGCCGACGCCAACACGGCCGGCTTCCGCCGCTTCAACTTCTCGAACGCCGTCACGCGCGACGAGTCCACGGGCGACTCGGGCTACCACGCGTTGCAGGTCTGGATCGACCGCCGGTTCGCCAACCGGATTGCCTTCCAGACGGCCTACACCTGGTCGCACACGATCAGCAACGTCCCGACCCAGTCCTACGTCAGCGCGACGACCGACGTTTTCAACTACGACCTCGACCGCGGCGACGCCGACCTCGACCGCCGTCACTCGCTGGTCTTCAACGCCATCTACGCCCTGCCGTCCTTCAAGAATAAGGGCGCGCTGGCGAGCGCCGTCCTGGGCGACTGGCAGTTCAACACCATCGCCTCTTTCTATAGCGGCACTCCGCTCAACATCATCACGGGCGCCGACCGGGCGGGCCTCGGCAACGCGACCACGCAGCGGCCGAACCTCGTTTCGGGCGTGCCGCTCTACATCGACAACCCTTCGGATCGCTCGCTGCTCGTCAATCAGGCCGCCTTCGCCCTACCTGCGTTAGGCACGTTCGGCAACCTCCCGCGCGGGTTCGTCCGCGCGCCGGGCATCAAGAACATCGACTTCTCGGCGGCCAAGAACTGGAGGATGCGCGAGCGCTACACCATCCAGTTCCGCGCCGAGATGTTCAACGTCTTCAACTTCGTCAACTTCCGCGGGCACAACGCCAGTCAGGCCGGCGGAGGCATCGAGAACAACCTCGCCAACGGCGGCTTCGGCCGGGCCGGTTCGACGAGGGGGCCGCGCGAAATTCAGTTCGGCCTCAAATTGAATTTCTGATATAGTGCGGCCAGGCCATGACACGGACGGAGGGCGCGGGTTTAATCAACCTCGCCCTCCGTCCGGGTTTCTGCCGAGTCCACCCTAGTCTTTCAAACTAGCAATGCATTTCCCCTCGGCCCTGCTCGCGCTGCTGCTCCTCTGCATCCCCTTCCAGGCGCCGGGCGATTCGTTCCGCAAACATTACGAGGCGGCCGAGGCACACCACCGCGCCGGCAATGTGCGCGCGGCCGAGGCCGAGTTCGAAGCCATCCTCGCCGAAGCCTACCCCGCGCTGGGCAGAGCCTACGTCGCGCAGGGCGATTACGAGCGCGCAGCCACCGCGCTCGAAGCTGCCGCCGCCCGCCGCCCCGATTCGGTGGAGGCGCTCGTCGAACTTTCAATCGCATACTTCCAGGCAGGGCAGTACCAGAAAGCCGCCGAGCCCTTAAGCCGCGCTCTCGCCCGAGACCCACGCAGCGCGCCCGCCCGCCACATGCTGGGCAAGACCAACTTCATGCTTGGTGACTTCGGCGGCTCAGCCCGCGAGCTGGAAGCCGCGCTCGCGCTCACACCCGAAGATTACGACGCGGCCTACACGCTCTCGCTGGCCTACCTCAAGCAGGGCCGGCCCGCGGACGCACGGCGCGTCTACGAGAAGATGATCAAGGGCCTCGGCGACGGCGCGCAGCTTCGGGTTCTGGTCGGCCGCGCCTACCGCGAGACGGGGTTCTTCGCCGAAGCCATCGAGGAGTTCAAGCGGGCCGCCGCGCTCGACCCGCGCCTTCCACTTGTCCACTACCATCTCGCGCTCGCGTACCTGCTCAAGGACGGCGCGTCCAGGCTCGGCGACGCGACCAGAGAGTTGCAGGCGGAGTTGTCGGCGCACCCCGAAGAGTTTCTGGCGAACTACCACCTCGGGGTCATCCACAGCAGCGAGGGGCGTTGGGCCGAGGCCGCCGCACACCTTGAGAGGGCTTCGCGCGCACAGCCCGACAACGCCGACCCCCACTTCTTCCTCGGCCAGGCTTATCAGAATCTCGGCCGCTACGAGCAGGCGATTGAGTCGTTCAGGAAGGCCATCGCCTACAACCCCGACTTCACGCATAACGACTACCAGGTGACGAACGCGCACTACCGTTTGGGCCAGTCGCTCCTGAAAGCCGGCCGCGCCGCCGAGGGTGAGCGCGAGCTGCAACTCGCGGCCGAACTCAAGTCCAAAGCCTTCAAGACCGACGAGGCGAAACTCAACGTCTTCCTCGGCGGCGCGGGCAGTGACAAGCAGAACAGCCTGCCGGAACTCGTCTCATCCCGGAACGTGGTCAAGGGCGCGGGGGCGGCGCCCGACGGCCGCGCCCGTGTAGACTTGAAGGCACAAGCCGTCTACTACGAGAAGGTGGTCGCGGCGGCCCACAACAACATTGGGCTGCTCCGCGCCGAGCAGGGAGACTATCGCGCGGCGGCCGTTCACTTCGGCTCGGCCGCGCGCTGGAACCCGCAGCACGAAGGTCTCGACTTCAACCTCGGCCTCGCTTTCTTCAAGTCCGAGTCGTACAGAGAGGCGGTCGCGCCGCTCGAACGCGAGCTGAAGGCGCGGCCCGCCAACCTCCAGGCCAAACAGTTGCTCGGCCTCAGCTACTTCATGGTCGAAGACTACGCCAGAGCCTCCGCGCTGCTCACGGAGGTCGTCGCGGCCAGGCCCGGCGAGGCCGCGCTCTACTACCCGCTCGCCCTCTCGCTCGGCAAGTTGGGGAGGAAGGAGGAGGCCGAGCGCGTCACGCGGCAGATGGTGGCGCTCGGCGACAACAGCCCGCAGGTTCACATCCTCTTGGGTCGCGCCTATCACGAGCAGAACGACGAGGCCCGCGCGCTCGCAGAACTCGGCGCCGCGCTCTCGCTCGACCCGCGCGCGCGTCTCGCGCATTTCTACACCGGTCTCATCCAACTCAAGGCCGGCCGTCTCGACGAGGCCGCGCGCGAGTTCGAGGCCGAACTAAGGCTGAATCCCGCGGACGTGGAGGCCAAGTATCACCTCGGCTTCACGCTGCTCGCGCGGCAGGAGGCGGAGCGGGGCATCGCGCTGATGCGTGAAGTCCTGCGCGAGAGGCCCGGCTTCGCCAACGCGCACTTCGAGCTGGGTAACGCCTTGCTCAAGCGCGGCGACGCGCGCGGCGCGGTCGAAAGCCTTGAGGCGGCGGCGCGGCTCACGCCCAATGAGGCTCACGTCCACTACCAGCTCGGGCGCGCCTACATCGCCGCGGGCCGGCAGGCCGACGGCGAGCGGCAGCTCGAAACCGCCCGGCAGTTGAAGGAGCAGGCGCTGCGCGAGGCGAAACCATGAGGGGAAATTCTCTCCGTCTCGTCGCGGCACTCACCATCCTGACGTTCTCAGTTCATCAACCTGCCGCCGGCAGACAGTCGGCCGGCCCCCGCTTCACGGACGTGACCGAGCAGGCGGGCATTAACTTCCGCCACGTCTCGACGCCGGAGAAGCGCTACATCGTCGAGTCGATGAGCGGCGGCGTGGCACTCATCGACTACGACAACGACGGCTGGCTCGACATCTACCTCGTCAACTCTTTGACCGTCGATCTCGTGAAGTCGAAGGGAAAGACCCGCAGCGCGCTCTACCGCAACCGCGGCGACGGGACGTTTGTGGACGTGACGGACAGGGCCGGCGTCGGAGACATCGGCTGGGGCATGGGCGTGGCCGTCGGCGACTACAACAACGACGGCTTTGAAGACCTCTACGTCACCTGCGTCGGCCCGAACCACCTGCTGAAGAATAACGGGGACGGGACTTTTACAGACGTGACGCAGAAGGCAGGCGTCTCAGACCCGCGCTGGTCGGCCGGCGCCTCCTTCGTCGATTACGACAACGACGGGTGGCTCGACCTCTTCGTCGCCAACTACGTCTCCTTCGACTTCAACCACCTGCCCGAGTTCGGCAAAGATAAGACCTGCCAGTTCAAGGGCGTCGCCGTGCAATGCGGCCCGCGCGGCCTGCCCGGCGATGGCGACTCGCTCTACCACAACAACGGCGACGGCACGTTCACGGACGTGTCGAAGCGGGCCGGCGTCTCGGACCCGAACGGCTACTACGGCATGGGCGTTATCAGCAGCGACTTCGACGAGGACGGACTGACCGACATCTTCGTCGCCAACGACTCGACGCCGAACTTCCTCTATAAGAACAACGGCGATGGAACTTTCAAGGAGGTCGGCTTTCTCTCGGCCACGGCGCTCAGCGAGAACGGCGCGGCCCAGGGGTCGATGGGCGTGACCGTGGCCGACTACGACCACGACGGCCGCCTCGACCTCTTCGTCACCAACTTCGACGACGACTACAACACGCTCTACCGCAACGAGGGCCGCGGCTCCTTCGCCGACGCCTCCTACGCGGCGAAGGTCGCGGCGGTAAGCCTGCCTTACGTCGGGTGGGGCACGAAGTTCTTCGACTACGACTCGGACGGCTGGGTTGACCTGTTCGTCGGCAACGGCCACGTCTACCCGCAGATCAAGACGTTCCTCCAGCGCAACTTCGTCCACCGCAACAACCGCGACGGCACTTTCAACGAGACGGCCGAACAACTCGGCCCTCCCTTCGCCGAGAAGCGCGCGGCGCGCGGCGTCGCCTTCGGCGATATCGACAACGACGGCGACGTAGACCTCGTCATCAACAACCTCGACGGCGCGGCCCAACTGCTGCGCAACGACGGCGGCAACGCGAACAACTCCGTCCTGATAAAAACAATCGGCGTCAAAAGCAACCGCGGCGGCGTCGGGGCGCGCGTGCGTGTCGTCTCCGGCGACCTCGTGCAGAAGGACGAAGTGCGCAGCGGCGACAGCTACATCTCGCAGAGCGACCTGCGGCTGCATTTCGGGTTGGAGAAGAGGACGAAGCTCGACCTGATCGAAGTCCGCTGGCCGAGCGGCGTGGTCGATAAGATAACCAATGCCGGGGTGAACAGCCTGATTACCGTCAAAGAAGGTCAGGGGATGATCGCGCAGAAGGAACTCAGGCCCGCGCAAAAGCGGTGAATATGAAGACAATTCACCACAGAGACACAGAGACACAGCTTGTTGATTCATCTCGCTACAAGCTGTGTCTCTGTGTCTCTGTGGTGAAATCTTTCGCCCGCCCGTTAGCGAACGCGTTCGCGCTCCTCTGCGTCGTGCTGGCGGTGGTGGCGGCGGGCGCGGCGGCTCAGGCAGTTGACCCCTTGAAGAAACTTGAGCGCGCCGCGACGCTCATCGGCGGCGGCCGACTCGAAGAGGCCGAGCGGCAGTTGAAAGAGGTCTTGAAGAGCGCGCCGGAAGACGCGGCGGCGCTCAACCTGCTCGGCACCGTCCGCGCGCAGCAGGGGAGGCTCGAAGAGGCCGAAGCTCTCTTCGCGCGCGCCGTCCGCAGCGACGAGCGTCTGACGGGCGCGCGCATGAATCTGGCACACCTCTACCTGCTCAAGGGCGAGCCGGAGAAGTCTGCCGCGGAGTTGAGAGAGGTCTTGCGGCGCGAGCCGTCGAACGCAGAGGCCGGGCACAGGCTCGCGTGGCTGCTGCTCAGGCAGGGTCGCCTCGACGAGTGCATCGCCCTCGCCGAAAGCCTGAAGGGGACGCGGGCCGCTGCGGCCCCTCTGTTCGCCGTGCTCGGCGAGGCGCACCTGAAAAAAGGGGACGCGCGCGCGGCCGTCACGGCGTTGCAAAAGGCCGTCGAACTCAGCCCCGACGAGCCGGCATACCACTTCGCGCTCGGCGCCGCGTGGCTCAAGCAGAAGCGGCCCGACATTGATGCGGCCGAGCAATCCTTCCGCCGCTTCCTCAAACTCCGACCCGACGACGCGCAGGGGCAACTGCACCTCGGCTACGTGCTGCTCAAACAGAAGCGACAGGTCGAGGCCCGCGAATGGTTGGAGAAGATCGTCCGCGCGAACGCCGGCTCACCCGAAGCCTTCTACTACCTCGGCCTCATCGCCCAGGGCGAGGACGACGACGCGCGTGCGGTCGAGCTGTTCGGGAAGTCGATTCAACTGGCCCCGTCCTACGTGCACGCGCACGTCGCGCTCGGGGCTACGTACCTGAAGCTGAAGGACTACGACCGTGCGCGGCGTTCACTCGAAGCCGGCGTCAGGTTCGGCCCCGAAGACCCCAAGGCCCACTACAACCTCGCCCTGCTCTACGCGCGTTTGAAAGAGCCGGAGCGCGCGCGCGAAGAGATGAGCATCGTCGAGCGGCTCAAGGGTGCAGGCCAAACACAGGCGGGCGACGACGACGACAACGTCGCACCCCCGCCGTCCCGCCAGAGGGAATAAATTAACCACAGAGACACAGAGACACAGCTCGATGTGGGATACCTCAACAAGCTGTGTCTCTGTGTCTCTGTGGTTAATTGCCTTCAGTTACATCCGTGTGCGAACCGCCTATCGGCCGGGCGGCTTCGCCGCGGGCGCGGAAAGCTGTTTGACCTGCGACTTCCACTCGGCTGCTGTCAGGCGGCCGAGTCGCGGCTGTTCGTAGGCGGCGATGACGAGTTGCCTGATTGCGGGGGTGACTGGGAACTCAAGCGCGGCCTTCGGCTTCGCGGCCGCGTCGAGCGCGGCGAGTCGCGCGTCGCGCCACTCGGCCGGGGGCGCGACACCTCTTGAGAGGTACGACAAAGCCTCCAGTCCCGTAGTCCCCAGCTCGGCCAAATCCTTTGCGAGCGGCCGGGCCTCGTGCAGTCCCGGCGAGCGGTCGATCAGCACCTCCAACTCGGGGCCGGCGTTACGCCACTGCGTGAGCGTGTTGCGGAGCGGCATCGCGTGGGCCTCGAAGCGCGGCGCGTCGGAGAGCAGCGCGTCAACCTGTGAGGCAAAGCGGCGCGCGGCGTCGCTGTCGGGGCGGGCGGCGTCGATGAGTCCGGTCAGCGGCGAGAGCATCGTCTGCGGACGCTGCTGGTAGCGCCGATACTCTTTGACCGGTTCGACGACGGAGACGAGCGTCTGGAGCGGCGCCGTGTCGCGCCCGCCGGCCAGGCGGCGCAGCAGCATCGCCTGATTCTTCTCGTGCGTGAGCCCCAGCTCTTCGAGGCGGACGCTCATGACGGCGAGGCGGCGGTACATGTCTTCAACGTCTCTGACCTCGCGCGGCGACCAGAGGCGTTCGGCTATCGCGGCCGTGCGCGGCCAGATGCGCGAGTCGATGGTCTCGGGCGTCACCCACTCGCTCCACATCGTCGCCTCGCCGCCGAGGACGCGCGCCGCCTCTTCGGGCGTGAGCGCCGAGTCGGCCGGGACGGGGTCGGTGCCATAGTGCTGGTGCGTGGGGAAGATGAGGTCGATGTAGTAGCCGTTCGAGAGGACGCCTTTGTAGCCGCGGCGGGCGGCCTCCGCGAGCGCCGCCGTCCCGCGCCACGAGTGGATGACGACCTCGTTGGGCAGGTCGGGCTGGAGTATCTCGTCCCAGCCCATCATGGTCTTGCCGTGCTTTTTGAGGATGGCGAGCACGCGCCGGTTGAAGTACGATTGGAGCGCGTGGTTATCTTTAATTCCTTTCTCTTTCATGAAGGCTTGAATCTTCGGGTTGGCATTCCACTGCTTGCCCTCGTTCTCGTCGCCGCCGATGTGCATGTAGGAGTCGGGGAAGAGCGCGGCCATCTCGCCGAGGAAGCCGTCGAGGAACTTGTAGACCTCCTCGCGCGTCGGGTCTAAGGCCGGCTCGAAGATGCCCGCCCCGCGCTCGATGGTGTAGGGGCCGGGCGCGCTCCCGAGTTCAGGATGGCCGACGAGCCAGGCGGTCGCGTGTCCCGGCATGTCGAACTCTGGGACGACGCGGATGCCGCGCGCGGCGGCGTAGGCGATGACCTCGCGCGCCTGCTCCTGCGTGTAGAATTGACCGTCGGAGCCGAGCTGGTGGAGCTTCGGGAATTTCTTGCTCTCGATGCGGAAACCCTGGTCTTCTGTCAGGTGCCAGTGCAGGACGTTGAGCTTGACGGCGGCCATCGCGTCCAGGTTGCGCTTTAAAACTTCCAACGGCTGGTAGTGCCGGGCCACGTCCAACATCAGCCCGCGCCAGGGGAAGCGCGGGCGGTCGTTGATGGAGACGGCCGGGACGTAGAAGCCTTCACGGTCGCCGTCGAGCAGTTGGAGGAAGGTCTCAAGTCCGCGCAGCACGCCGACCGTCGTCGGTGCTTTGAGCGTGGCCTGACGGTCGTTGACTTCGAGCGTGTACGACTCATCCTCTTCGACCGAGGGCACGTCGCGGCCCGGCCCGGCCGCCTCGATTACGAGGGACGCCGCGCCCGCGTCCGTCGCGTCCGTTCTCAGGCCGCGCGGCAACTCCATGACGGTGCGGCCTTCAAGTCGTCGCAGGAATCGCTCGACCGTGGCCCGGAGGCGCGCGTCGGTGTGCCCGCGCGCGGCGATGTTGAAAGATTTGCCGACACTGAGCCGGCCGTCTTTAAACTGCACGGAGGCGGGCACCGGCATCAGGCTGTGCCGCGGCGTTGCGCCCGCGCCCGTGTTCTGGGCGGAGACGTTTAAGACGCATAGCAGGGGCAGGAGAAAGGGGAGGCAGGTTCTTGCTCTCATATGTTCCTCGGAATGGCGGGCCGGTCCGAATTCTTTGCAAAGTTTCGGGAAAGATGAGAGTTTCGCCGATGAATATGCTCGCACGGCGTAAGTTACGGTGTCATACTTGAGGTTACCGGATTAACGACGGTAAAAGCTAAGGCCGCCGTTCGGCGCGGCCGGAGGGGTGACTCAAACGTGATGGCGGAGCGTCAGTGAATTCGCTCAAGATCGGAATCAGCGGCGTGCGCGGGGTGGTGGGCGAGACTTTCACGCCGGAACTGGCGGTCGCGTTCGCGCAGGCGTTCGGCACTTACCTCGACGCGGGGCGCATCCTCGTCTGCCGCGACACGCGCGCTTCGGGGCCGATGGTGCACGCGGCCGTGCTCTCGGGCCTGTTGGCGGTCGGCTGCGAGGTCATCGACCTCGGCGTGTGCCCGACGCCCTCGTTGCAGCTCGCCGCCCCCTGGCTCGGGGCCGTGGGCGGCATCTCGATCACGGCGGGCCACAACCCGGAGCCCTGGAACGCGCTCAAGTTCGTCCGCGCGGACGGCCTCTACCTGAACGCGACGCAGGCCGACGAACTGTTGGACATCTTCCACCAGGGAGAATTCTCCAAGGCCAATTGGGAGAGTATTCGAAGCGGCGTCGAGCACGAGGACGCCGTCACGCACCACCTCGAAGTGCTCATGCGTGCCTTCGATCTGGAGGCCGTGCGCGCGCGCCGTTTGAGGGTCGCCGTGGACTGCTGCAACAGCTCGTGCTCGCTGCTCAGCCCGCGCTGGCTCGGCGCGCTCGGCTGCGAAGTGCTGGCCGTCAACGACGACCCCGAAGCGCCCTTCCCGCATGCGCCCGAACCCAACCGGCGGACGATGGCACAACTGCGCGCCGTCGTCTCCGCCGGCCGCGCCCACGTCGGCTTCGCGCACGACGCCGACGGCGAGCGGCTCGGCCTGGTGACCGAGACGGGCGAGATTCTTTCCGAGGAGGCGACGCTCGTCCTCGCCTGCGAGATTCAACTGCGGCGCGAGGTCGGCCCCGTCGTGACGAACGTCTCGACGAGCACGGCGGTCGAGCGCGTGGCTGCGCGACACGGCGCGTCCGTTCTCCGCACGCCGGTCGGGCAGGCTTACGTCTCCGAGGCGATGATCGAGATAGGAGCGGTCGTCGGCGGCGAGGGCAGCGGCGGCGTCGTCGTCCCGCGCGTGCAGTGGACGCACGACAGCGCGGCGGCCGTCGGCCTCATCCTCGAACACCTGGCGCGCACGGGCGAGACCGTCTCTGAACTGGCGGCAGCTCTGCCGCGCTTCCACATGCTCAAACACAACGTGGCCGTCGCGCCCGACCGCATCTACTCCCTGATTCAACGCATGCGCGACGAGCTTGAGAGGGACGGGCTCGACTACGACGAGACCGACGGCATCCGGGTCGCGTGGCCGGACGGCTGGGCGCACGTGCGCGTGTCGAACACGGAGTCGATGATTCGCGTCATCGCCGAGGCCGAAACCGAGCCGCGCGCGCGCGAACTCCGCGACTGGGCGCGCGACCTGCTGTCGAGGTAGCAAACTAGATGCGCGCCATAACGACACTCAAGATCAGCATCTCGGGCGTGCGCGGCGTCGTCGGCGACAGTTTGACGCCGTCGCTGCTGGTGCGCTTCGCGCAGGCGTTCGGCACCTACGCGGGGCCGGGCACGGTCTGCATCGGGCGCGATACGCGCACGTCGGGCGAGATGGTCAGGCAGGCGGTCGTCGCGGGCCTTCTGTCGAGCGGCTGCCGCGTCGTCGATCTCGACGTGTGCCCTGTCCCGACCGTGCAGTTGCTCGTGCGCGTTCTGCGGGCGCGCGGAGGCATTGCCATCACCGCGAGCCACAACCCGGCCGAATGGAACGCGCTGAAGTTCATCAACTCGGCCGGACTCTTCCTGACGAACGCGCAGGCGCGGCAACTCCTCGACATCTATCACCAGGGCGAGTACCGGAAAGTCGCAGGCTCAGAGATGCGCGGGGTCGAGCCTTCGCCGGGCGCCATCGACCTGCACGTCCGGGCCATCCTCGACGCGCTCGGCCCCGTGCCCCGGGTTGCGGGCCGTCGGCTGCGCGTGGCAGTGGACTCTTGCAACGGGGCCGGCTCGGTCGTCGCGCCGCGGCTGCTCGAAGCGCTCGGGGTCGAGGTGGTCGCCATCAACGTCACGCCGAACGGGACGTTCCCGCGCGGCGCCGAGCCGACGGAGGAGAATCTCGGCGCGCTCTGCGAAGCCGTGCGCGCGCATGGGTGCGACGTGGGGTTCGCGCAGGACATGGACGCCGACCGCCTGGCCGTCGTCAACGAGCGCGGCGTGGCCGTCGGCGAGGAGTACACGCTGGTGCTCGCGGCGCGCTACGTGCTCGGCCGCGAGCCCGGCCCCGTGGTGGCTAACCTTGCGACGACCAGCGCGCTCGACGCCGTGGCGCGACAGTTGAACTGCCCCGTCTACCGCTCGAAGATCGGCGAGGCCAACGTGGCCGAGGAGATGGAGCGGCGCGGCGCGGTCGTTGGCGGCGAGGGCAACGGCGGCGTCATCTACCCGCGCATCAACTTCGCGCGCGACAGCCTGGTCGGCATGGCGCTCGTCCTCCACCTGCTGGCCGAGACCGGCCGGCCCGTCTCGGAGTTGCTGGCCGAGTTGTCGCGCTCCTTCATGGTGAAGGAGAAACTCGCCTGCCGCTCGGACAGAATCCGGGCCGCGCTCGCGGCCGTGCGGGACGCTTACGCGACGCGGCCGATGGACTTGCGCGACGGCGTGAAGGTGACGATGGACGACGGCTGGTTCCTCGTGCGCGGCTCGAACACCGAGCCCATCATCCGCATCGTCGCGGAGGCGGAGACAGAGACTCAGGCGCGCGGCATGGTCGAAGAGGTGAGGGCTCGCGTGAGCGCCTGCCTTGAACCCTGATGGCGGGATAAGTTCAAAGGGGCTGTAGAGAACTGATGCGAGCATCGGAGAAGGAGAGCGCGGGGGTGGGGCGCATGGAGTCGCTCGACGCCATGCGCGGCATCACCATCGCCGGGATGATTCTCGTCAACAATCCCGGCTCTTGGTCGCACATCTACTCGCCGCTCTCGCATGCCGAGTGGCACGGGTGGACGCCGACCGATCTGGTCTTTCCGTTCTTCCTCTTCATCGTCGGCGTCTCCATCACGCTCGCGCTCGGCCGCCGCGCGGAGGCGGGCGGCCCGCGCCGCGACCTCTACCTGAAAATCCTGCGCCGCTCCGCCATCATCTTCGTGCTCGGCCTCGTCCTCGCCGGCTTCCCCCATTACGACCTCTCGACCATCCGCATCCCCGGCGTGCTTCAGCGCATCGCGGTCTGCTATCTCGTCGCCTCCGTCATCTTCCTGAACACGAGGTGGGTGACGCAGGCCGTCGTCGCCGCGGCGCTCCTGCTGCTCTACTGGTCGCTGTTGGTCCTGGTGCACGCGCCCGGCTTCGCCGCGGGCGACCTGAGCCTGGAAGGGAATCTCGCCGCCTACGTTGACCGTGCCGTGCTCGGGCGGCACACCTGGAAACCTCTGTACGACCCGGAGGGAATCTTAAGCACGATGCCGGCCATCGCGACGACACTCGGCGGCGTGCTCACCGGCCACTGGCTGCGTTCGCGCCGGTCGGAGTTGGAGAAGGTCGCCGGACTGTTCGTGGCGGGTGCGGCCTGCGTCGTGTTGGGGTGGGCGTGGAACTTCTTCCTCCCCGTCAACAAGGCGCTGTGGACGAGTTCCTACGTGCTCCTCACGGCCGGCCTCGCCCTTCAGGCGCTCGCCGTCTGTTACTGGCTCGTGGAGTTCAAAGGCTACCGGCGGTGGGCGAAGCCCTTCCTCGTCCTGGGCTCCAATGCGCTCATCATCTACTTCCTCGCCGAGCTGTTCTCGAACATCATCTCTACGGTAACAATCGCGCGCGCCGGCGGCGCGGCGGATTTGCAGACCGCCATCTACGAGGGGGTCTTCGCCGCGTGGGCCTCGCCGAAGTTGGCCTCGGTTCTCTTTGCTCTCTGCATCACCCTGCTCTGGCTCGGCGTCGCCGCCGTCCTGTATCGCAAGCGGATTTTCATCAAAGTCTGAACTTACTTCCGCCTCACTACGCCCAACAACCCTACCAGCTCTTTATCACATCGCCGCTGCCCGGGGATATAAACGCCGCGCGCGGGGAGAGACATCTGCGAGACGCACCCGTCCAGATATAAGGCGTCCCGGCAGTGCAACTGTTCCTTAAACACCGAGGCGAAGTCGTATAGATTGACCTCGCCCTCCGAGATCACGATGTAGACCTCGCCGGGCGTCTTCACACCGATCCCGTTCCGCACGTACAGAGACCGGGAGTCGGGCTTCAGGTCTTGATTCAACTCGCCGTCGATGACCAGCAGCGGCCCGGATTGCGTGGCCTCTAGGACGCCCGCCCGCACACCCGGCGAGTTGAACTTCTCCGATTCGATGACCCCGGCGCCGTCGTCCGCGACGTAGAAGACGCCGTTCGGCCTCCAATAGAAGTTGCCCTCGCCGCTGTTCAGGTTAAGGGGGCTCAGCGTCAAGCCTTCTTCGACGTGGAGCCCTTCGGGCGTGTGACTCGCGGAGTAGATGCCGGCGTTGGTGAGGGCGAGCAGGTCGCCGCCGACCTGGCGGGAGGCTTCGTCTAAAGAGCCGTAAGGGACACTGGCGGAATTTTTCCAGAACGTCCGGATGCGCGCCGCCCGCAAATCGACGTGGAGGACGACGTATGTCGCCTGTCGGAAGGTAAGGCAACTGACTTCGAGACCCTCGACGGCATAAGCGGGGCATTCAAAGTCGGACTGGTGAGACGCCCTGTCGGGGCCGGCCGAGTTTCCGCAGGAGAGAAGGAGCAGCAGGCCGAGGCACAGGAAAATTCTGGCCAGTAAACAGCAAGACCTCATGCGGGTACGGCTCAGTCAATCACCTCTATCGGGTCGCCTTTCGCGATGACCCCTTCGACCAGGACGGCGCAGTACACGCCGGCGCAGGCCCCATGCCCCTGCGCGACTTTGCGCAGGACTTCCGGGTCATGTGCGCCCGTGTCCGGGTCGAGCGAGATGAGCTTGCAGCGCGGGTCTCGCTCTAACACCGCGACCACTGCCTTTGAGCCGAGCCGCAATCTTTTGCCGACCCACACATCTTCACCGAAGCCGCCGCCCGCGGCGAGGTCGAAGTAGACGTTGGCGCGGAAGCGTCGCTTATCGATGACGCCGCTCCCAAGCTCTCCTTCAACCTGCCGGACGGTTTGCAGGCTGATGAGCGACACCGGGCGGCAGTCGGTCAGCGCGCGGTCGGAGCGCACGAGCGTGAGCTGATGTTCGCCGCGCAGTCCCTCCAGAAGCATCCCAAACAGTTTCGGGTCGTCAATTGCCACGACCTCGCCCCGGGGCGTCAAAACGTCGAGGGCCATGTCACCCGGCTCGGGGTTCGCCGGGGTGACGCCGGGCTCGATGGCAGACGCCGCCGCCAGGTTCGGCGGCGCCGCCGCCCGCTCCGGGTGGCGGAACCGCGGGTGGTAGAGGAGCATCCGCTGCTGCACGTTCGCGTTCAGGTAAGGGAAGCCCTCGCGGGCGGCCGAATCCCTGAAGGCGTAGCAGCGGTCGCCGTAGACGCCCGAGAACCCCACGAACGCCTCCGTCAATTCCTCGCCCGCCATGCTCTTGACCGGGTAGCGCCACAAACTTTCCACGGTTCCGACAGTGGTCACGTCAGCTTTCTCCTTCAAGCTTCCCACACTATTCAGACAGGCCCCTGAGAGACTCACGGTTTGGTGAGGACGATGCGCCCGCCCTCCTCGCGGAAGCCAGTGAACTCGTCGGCGACCAGGTCCAGCGGGCGCACGTCGAGGTGCATGTGGAGCTTGTCGGGCGCCGGCCCGTGGTGCGGCGCGGAACTCATGCGGGTGTCGTACTTCTTGTTAATTCTCTTTTGCAACTCCACGTCATTGTAGACGATGCGCCAGGCGAACTTCCCCCAGTAGGGGCTGCCGGCCTCCGCGACCTTGTTGATGTCGTCTACGAACTGCTCGGCCTTATCAATCTTGTAGAAGCCGCGGCCGTCCTGATTGATGGAGGGATACATGTCGGCCGCGTACTCGCCGTACCTGCCGTGGGCGGGGTAGGTGCCCGCTTTGAACTTGATGCTCGAAGTCTTATCCAGTTCGCGCAGGAACCAGACGAGCTCGACGGCAAAGCGGTGGAAGTCCTGGGCCGTGTAGAGGCCGCCCTCGGCCTTCTTGAGCCTCTTCTCGATGTCGGCACGCCGCGCCACGACCTCCGGGCTCGTGCCGGTCTTGACCGGCTCGATGCGGTCGAAGTTCGACTCCTCGACGGCCGTGGGTTTCCTCTGCCCGGCGACGGGCAGCATGACGTTGGTCTTGTCCTTGACCGTGACCCGCGCGGGCGAGTCGGTGGTGACGCGGAAGACGGGCTTGCCCGTTTTGCGGAAGGCGACGAACTCTTCCAGCTCGGCCTGCACCCCGGCGAGGGTCTTCTCGGCGTCGTGCTGGCCTTTCCATTCGCCGGCGGCGCCCGCGGCGAGGTTGTCTTCAAGCAGCTCCTTCATGGCGATCTGCCTGATGGGATGACCCTTGGCGTCGAAGCGCTTCTCGAAGCTTTGCTGGAAGGCCGCGATGTCCTTGCGGTTCTGGTCGAAGCCTTTCCAGCACAGTGGGATCCGAAGCTTGGAATTCACGTGACTTGAAGTCGCG
>JADMIO011736189.1_pt1 | contig 23931 bp, 16 predicted proteins | sample 8958161 | NCBI WGS metagenome assembly JADMIO01 (sample SAMN16585339, study PRJNA669376) | soil metagenome | isolation source: Crop rotation soil | place: USA: Cullars Rotation, Alabama | collected 2011
TGGACTTTTCAACTATGCCCGCCCAGGAAGCCCAGGTGACATTCTGGTATGCGAATGCAAACTGGCTGGGCGATCAAAACGAACTGAGAGTATATTATAAAACATCTGCTGCCGGAGCATGGACGCTTATCCCCGGTGCAGTTTACACAACAAATGTGGGCGCCTGGACCGAGGTGGAGCTGCCGCTCCCATCTTCGGCAGGACCGACCGACTATTACGTGGCTTTTGAAGGAACTGAATTATTTGGCTGGGGCGTAGCAGTCGATGATGTTACTATTGCTGCAGCACCATCCTGTCCAAAACCAACTGCCGTAAGTGCCGTCGGTGTTTCACCAACTTCTGCAGTTGTGAGCTTTACATCTCCGGGTAACGCCTTTATTGTTGAATACGGACCTCCGGGATTTGTCCCAGGAACCACAAACACACCTGGCGCCGGCCAGATCGTCCTTGGTGCTGCGTCGCCGATAACCGTTCCGGGTCTTACACCCAATACATCATACGATTTTTATGTGAGACGTATCTGTGTTCCGGGTGTTGATTTCAGTACCAACGTAAAAGCAACGGCGAGCACCTTGTGTGATGCGGCAAATATTCCTTACGTACAAAACTTCGAGTCATCTGTCGTTCCTGCCCCACCCACCTGTACAAGTGTGCAGGACCTGAATGGAAACAGCGGCGATGTGCCGAACAGCGGGGGTGGATCGTGGTACACCTATGATGGAGGTGCCAACGCTCAAACATTCGTTTCACCAAGCAAAACAATCCGCTACCTGTATGACGCCGCCAACTCAGCTCGTCCTGCCGATGATTGGTTCTATACACAGGGATTGAACCTGACCGGTGGTACCAACTATCGCCTGAAATTCTTCATCAAGGCTTCAGATGGTCCGACATGGACAGAGCGCATCGAGGTGAAATATGGTAACCTCGCTCATTCAAGCGCAATGACTAACCTGCTCTACACGAATAACAATATTGCTACCGCGCTGGCAAGCCCGTGGGATTCAGTGATAGTCGATTTCGCACCTGCAGCAACTGGTGTATATTATATCGGCTTCCATGCAATGTCGCTGGCAGACCAGGCATTCCTGTATCTCGATGATGTAAGTGTGAAACTGGCTCCGCTGGTGGATGTGGGTGTGACCGGTATCACATTGCCCACAATGAATTGCCCAACCAGCAATGTTTTCGTACAGGCTACGATCAGGAACTTTAATACCACGACACAAAACTTTGCTACCTACCCCGTGACCGTTACAGCTAATATCACCGGTGCAGCTACGGGCTCTTTGACGGCGACGCTTAACACAGGAACGCTGGCACCCGGGGCATCAACAACGATCTATTTAAGCCCCTCGTTCAATTTCAACGTGGGTGGTATTTACAATATCAGTGCTTCAACAAGTTCACCGGTTGATCCGGAAACAGGCAATGATGCAACAAGCACTTCAGTAACCGTTAACCCTAACCCGGCCACACCAGTGATCACCCCGGCTAATCCCGCAGTATGCGCAGGTAACTCGGTTCTGATAAGCACACAATTCGCACCTTCGCCACCACCAGTGGTATTGCCAGCTGTTTCATCCGGACCTATCACGGTACCGATCCCGGATAATACGCCGGACGGTATCACCCATACATTGAATGTGACCTCGGTTCCTGCTGGAGCTGTTGTCACAGGCATCAGCGTTACAATCAATGCAACACATACATGGATCGGGGATGTGATCGTTAACCTGAAAGCGCCGAATGGAAATGTCCTTAACCTGATCAATCAACGCGGCGGAAACGGTGATAACTTCTCCGGTACAGTAATTACCTCGGCTGCAGGCGCCGGCTCATTGGCAACTGCGACTGCTCCATTCACAGGAAACTATGCACCGGATGCAAATCCGGCTAACCCGCCCACAGCATTCCCGCAGAACCCTGCCACAGCTACAAATTTCAACCCGCTAATGTCACAGGGTAACGGTAACTGGGTGCTTGCATTGCGCGACAACGCCGGTCTTGACGTTGGAACACTCACCTCCTGGAGCATTACGCTTACTTACCAGGTGATAACGCCGACAATTACCTGGACGCCGGCAACAGGTTTGTTTACCAATGCAGGTGCCACCTCAGCTTATGCTGGTGGAAATGCATTCTCATTGTATGCTAACCCAACTAATACGACAACTTATACTGTGACGGCGACAACGGCAGCTGGGTGTACTTCTTCAGCTTCCACTACCGTGACGGTGAATCCTTTCCCGACGATCGCCGTGGGAAGCATACCCGATACGGTTTGTATCAGTGACCAGGCAATACCACTGACTGCAACACCTGTTGGTGGTTCGTGGAGTGGAATTGGAGTATCTGGAATGAACTTCATTCCCCCTGCAACAGCGGTAGGAACGTATACACTTACTTACACGTATACAAGCCCGGCCGGTTGTACATCGACCGCAACAAAGAAGGTCGCAGTGAAAGATTGCCCGGAAAGAATGGTCCTGCTAAGAGATAACGCACTTATCCTGTACCCGAACCCCAATACAGGCCGGTTCAACATCAGGGTGAACAGCGTGCTGTATAATAACCTCGTGATGAAAGTGTACACAAATAGCGGATCATTGGTACGGACACAACAACTGGGTGGCCTGGCCTGGGGTCGTGTAGTGCCGATAGATCTGAGCACATTGCCGGGTGGTGTATATATGGTTAAATTCTACTACGATGGTGGTGCAAGAACATCAGAAAAGACATTCAAGGTCATGATCGCAACTCCATAAGATAATCGGCCACATCAAAGGCATTGATCCCGTCCCGGCTTAGCCAGGACGGGATTTTTTTTAAGCATTCGACTTACAATAAATTCTAATTTGTTTCAAAAAAAAAGAAATAACTTTCCTATGACAAGTCCGGGACGGGGCTACCAAAACATTTTACACTAATCATAAACTTTCTGCTTATGAGAAAGCTCTACGTTGTATTCTTTTCCTTAATCTCTATTTTTTTCTGGTCAAATAAATCTGCGGCGCAGGTGAGCCTGTATTCGTTTGTGCAATCGACAACGTCGTACACGCCCATCGCAGGTTCAACCGTTTTTTCAACAGGGTGGGATGACAATACACCTGCCAGTGTTCCGATACCATTTACTTTCACATTCAATGGGACTGGTTTTACATCCGTGTTTGTTGCGACAAACGGGTTTGTCAGCTTTGGATTAGACCCGGGCGGAGCAAATTATAGCCCGATTTCTTCCGGCACAGGCTATGCCGGCGCTATTGCGGCGTTTGCAAGAGACCTTATCGCACCGTCAGGTACCGTCGTGCAAAGCACGGTCGGAAGCTCTCCCAACAGGCAATTCATCGTTCAATGGAACAATGCCCAGAGATATAGTGGCGGCGCTGTCGCCGGCGATGTTTTGGACTTCCAGGTCATATTGTATGAAACATCTAACGTGATCCAGGTGGTCTACGGAACGAATACTGCCACCAGTACACTTTCCCTTACAGGGCAGGTGGGGTTAAGAGGTGCATCAAATGCAGATTTCAACAACAGGGCCACGACTACCGACTGGTCTGCTACAACGGCAGGAGTTGCAAATAATGCCAGTTGTACGACCACAAATACAATTATGCCTGCATCCGGACTAACATTTACCTGGTTGCCGGCAACTCCGTGCGTACCGGGTTCATTGAATGGAGGAACCACACAGGGACCATCCAGTTTCTGTTCCGGAGGTAATTTCAACCTGACAGTAACGGGAGCAAGTATTGGAACCGGTCTTACTTTCGAATGGCAGGTATCCAGCGACGGTGTTATCTGGAACCCTGCACCAGGAACAAATAATAATCAGGCCTATACCGCCAGTATATCTTCTACTACCTACTTCCGCAGGAAAATGACATGTAGTGGAACAGATGCTTTTTCAACGACGCTACAGGTCACTTCAAGCATAACTCCATTGCCGTTGTCTGAAAATTTTGCCGGCTATGCTACTTTGTTCCCCCCACAATGCTGGTCAAACAATAATCCTACATTCCTGTATGGAGTCGCTGTCAGCGGTTACGGCGTAGGTACAGGCTCTGCCAGGTATGATTTCTACAATGCATTGTCCGGTACGTTCGATTTGACAACACCAACGTTCACACCGGTAGGATCGAACTATTTCCTTGTGTTTGATCATGCCTATGCAACCTTCGCAGGCGAAGTAGATCAATTGCAGATACTCTATTCTACTAATGGAGGCACAAGTTATACGAACCTGGCAACTTACCTTGGCGGTACCACCGGTCCGCTAAATACGGGTGGTGGGGCTGTATTTGCTTCATTCGTACCCACAGCAACACAATGGGCTACGAAAGTTTTGGCGTTGCCTGCAGGTACAAACCGGTTAATCTTCAGGGGTATTTCTGCGTTTGGCAGTAATCTCTATATTGATAATATAATCCTTACGTCCTGCGTGCCACCGACCGGCCTCACTGCTGTGGCCCCGACAACGACTACAGCCACCCTCAACTGGACGGCTTCCTCATCAAATCCTTCGGGAGGTTATATCTGGGAAGTTCGTACATCAGGTGCACCGGGAAGCGGAGCCACTGGTCTTGCTGCAAGCGGAACTACCGGCGCAGGAGTAACGACAGCCAATGTTAGCGGATTAACGGCCAATACTACTTATAATGTTTATGTGCGTTCTGATTGTGGTGGTGGTGACATAAGCGTGTGGACGTCGGCCCTTACTTTTACCACACCCTGTGATCCATCGCCTCTGCCTATTATTGAAAGCTTTACATCAACAACCTTTCCGCCCACCTGCTGGACGAGGAATAACCTGACATTGCTCACACGTAATGCCGTTAGCTCTTATGGAGTAGGTTCCGGATCTGCAAAATTTGACTTTTATACTGCGGGCTCCGGCACTAATCTCGATCTTTTCAGTCTGCCGTTCAACGCCGTTTCAGGGAGTTACTTCCTGGTGTTCGATCATGCTTATGCAACATTCGCCGGCGAAAATGATCAACTTAGGATATTATATTCCACAGACGGAGGCGTGACTTATACAAGCCTGATCACTTACGATGGCGGCTTGAGCGGACCATTGAATACAGGTGGTGCTACATTTGGGGCATTTACACCTACGGCCGCACAATGGGCGACGAAGATCGTCGCGCTGCCGGCAGGCACCAATAAACTCCTGTTCAGGGGTGCGTCAGCATTTGGCAATAACCTTTACATTGACAACATAATTATCACATCATGTGTCCCGCCGACCGGTCTCGGTCTTAGTGCTATTGCACCGACAACTGCTACTGCAAGCTGGACGGCTTCTACGTCTAATCCTTCCAATGGATACCAATGGGAAGTGAGAACTTCAGGCGCACCCGGCAGCGGGCCTGCAGGTCTAGTAGCAAGCGGTACTGTTGGTGCGGGTGTGACGACCGCAAACATTGCGGGTCTGACACCATTTACCGCTTACAACCTGTATGTGCGCTCCGATTGCGGCGGATCCGATTTCAGTACCTGGGTTGGACCCTATGCGTTCACCACTCCGTGTAACCCGATCGGTGTTCCTTTTGCGGAAAACTTCTCGACATATGCGACTACATTCCCGCCAAACTGTTGGCTGAGAAATGATGCCACATATATTACCGGGCAGCCTGCCAGCGCCTATGGTGTAGGTCTTGGCTCTGCAAAGTTTGACTTCTTTAATGCATCCGCAGGAACCCAGCTCGATCTCGTTTCACCATTGTTTGCTCCAACGCCGGCAGGGTATGGTCTCAGCTTTGACCATGCGTATGCAACATTCTTTGGAGAAGTTGATTCGCTCCGGATCATGTATTCTACAAACGGAGGGGGTAGTTACCAGTTCCTGACGAGCTATGCAGGCGGCGGCGGCGGTCCGCTGAACACAGGTGGCGGAGTCTTCTCTGCATTTACACCATCCGCCTCACAATGGGCTAATAAAGCAGTTCTTTTGCCCACGGGTACAAACCGGCTCTTGTTCAAAGCTGTCTCTGCATTCGGTAACAATCTATATCTTGACAACATTGCCATTGTTTCATGCCTGCCGCCAAACAATGTGCAGGCATTGGGAGTGTCACCAACAGAGGTAGTAGTGAGTTTCTCTTCGCCGGGATCTTCGTTCATTATTGAATATGGTTCGACAGGATTTGTTCCGGGTACAGGAGCAACCGCGGGCGGTGGTACGGTCGTTACAGCCAGCGGATCGCCTGTCACTATTGGTTCGCTCAATCCAAGCACATCATATGACTTTTATGTGAGACAGGAATGTACACCGGGAGTTGATTATAGTTCTAACATTAAAGCGTCGGCAACTACACTTTGCCCTGCAACGAACATTCCATATGTGCAGAATTTTGAATCAGCAACTGTTCCGGGATTGCCGACGTGCACCAGCAAGCAGGATGTAAATGGCAATTCAGGATCGTTCTGGCTCGGTACAGGAGGAGGTCAATGGGAAACGTATACAGATGGCAACCCGCTTACCTACGTGTCACCAACCAAGGCCTTGTTGTACTATTACGATTTCAATGATCTCAGTCGCGGTGGCGATGACTGGTTCTATACCCAGGGACTGAATCTTACTGCCGGTACAACTTATCGGCTAAAGTTCTTCTACAAGGCCATCGATGGCGTGAACTTCCCCGAAAAAATGGAGGTGAAGTACGGCACAAAAGCCTATGCTGCGAATATGACGGCAGGTACGTTATTCACTAACAACAATATTAATAGCGTTTACGATAATCCTTATGACTCGGTGAGGGTCGACTTTACGCCAACTTCAACGGGTGTATACTATCTCGGCTTCCACGTGATGTCAGATGGCGATGAGTTTGGTTTATTGTTGGATGACATCAGTGTAAAACTTGCGCCCCTGGTCGATGTTGGTGTTTCTTCAGTGATCATGCCATCATTGAACTGCCCGACCAACAACGTCTTCCTGCAGGCAACCGTGACGAACTACAATACGACTACTGTGAACTTTGCTACATACCCGGTGACGGTAACTGGTACTATCACAGGTCCTGTATCCGGAACATTAACCGCAACACTTAATACAGGAACGCTGGCCCCTGGGGCATCAACAACGATCTATTTGAGCCCATCATTCAGCTTCTCGGCCGGTGGTGCATATACAGTAAATGTAGCTACGTCAACAACACCTGCAACAAATGACCCCGAAACAACGAACGATAATTATACCACAACAGTTATTGTGAATTCTAACCCGGCCGTGCCGGTGATCACCCCACCTAACCCTTCAGTGTGCGCGGGTACGCCGATACAGTTGAATACACAATTCTTGCCCCCACCACCGCCGGTGATTGTTTCAGTGGCTTCGGGAACTATCTCTGTACCGGTGCCAGATGGTAGCGCTGCGGGAGCCACGCATTCATTAGCTGTGGCTGGTATTCCAGCTAACGCGACCATTACTGCTCTAAGCGTAACGATCAACATGAATCACACATGGGTTGGGGACATGATCTTTAACCTCAAAGCGCCGAATGGACGTATCCTGAATTTGGATAAGTACATCGGCGGCACGGATGTGTCAGGAGTTAATTTTGTAAATACTGTAATAAGCTCAGCCGGTGTTACACCGCTGAGTGCAGGAACCGCTCCGCGTACAGGAACGTTCAAGGCCGACATGATAAACGGAACAGTTGCAGTCTCTGGTGTTCAAAATCCTGCAGGTTATGTATCAGATGCCACTGCATTCGGCGATCTCTATTCTATCCCGAATGGATCATGGACACTGGCAATGGCCGATGGAGTTGGTTTCGACGCTGGTACACTGACCTCCTGGACTCTTACGATCACTTACCAGGTATTGACACCAACAATTACGTGGACGCCTGTGACCGGGCTGTTTACCAATGTAGCAGCTACTACTCCGTATACAGCAGGAAGCAACGCTTATTCGGTGTATGCGAATCCCGCTAACACCACAACTTATATGGTGACAGCGACAACGGCGGCAGGGTGTACTTCTTCAGCTTCCACTACTGTGACGGTCAATCCATATCCCGTCATAGCTGTGGGAAGCATTCCCGATACAGTTTGTATCAGTGATCCTGTGATACCACTGACTGCAACACCTGTTGGTGGTTCGTGGAGTGGAATTGGAGTATCTGGAATGAACTTCATTCCCCCTGCAACAGCGGTAGGAACGTATACACTTACTTACACGTATACAAGCCCGGCCGGTTGTACATCGACCGCAACAAAGAAGGTCGCAGTGAAAGATTGCCCGGAAAGAATGGTCCTGCTAAGAGATAACGCACTTATCCTGTACCCGAACCCCAATACAGGCCGGTTCAACATCAGGGTGAACAGCGTGCTGTATAATAACCTCGTGATGAAAGTGTACACAAATAGCGGATCATTGGTACGGACACAACAACTGGGTGGCCTGGCCTGGGGTCGTGTAGTGCCGATAGATCTGAGCACATTGCCGGGTGGTGTATATATGGTTAAATTCTACTACGATGGTGGTGCAAGAACATCAGAAAAGACATTCAAAGTAGTAATAGGAGTAGAATAATCCTGTAAAGAAAATAAATCGGAATAATGTTTGTACCGTCCCGGATTGCCCGGGACGGTTTTTTATGTAGATTACTTATGATAATTAACACATGGATGACGTCATTTCAATATTGACCAGCAACCAGGCATCGTTTGAAACTCCCGTGTTATTTGATCCCCAAAAGGATCGTCTTTTACTAATGGATTTTACAAAAGATAACCGCGAGCTGACCGATGAGATCATCGATGACACCCGTTCATTTACTGCTTATATCCTGGGTAAGCTGGAAGAAAGAAAGGCCCGTTATGGCATAGGTGGCTATGGGGAGTTCAGGGAAGTGTACAGTAAGAGCAGGGTATTCGATGGGAGCAGTCCCGGTGAAGAACCGCGACGATTGCACCTCGGCATAGACATTTGGGGAAAGCCACACACTGCCGTGATCGCTCCATTACACGGGATCGTGCATAGTTTCGCTTTTAATGATCAGCCGGGTGACTACGGAGCCACGATCATTCTTACCCACCGGTTCCAGGAAGTTACATTCTACACATTATATGGGCACTTGAGCCTGAATTCTCTCAGGAACAGGTATGAAGGAGAAAGAATAATGAAGGGCGACAGGTTTGCTGAATTTGGAATACCGGCAGAAAATGGGCATTGGCCCCCTCATCTTCATTTTCAGATCATTCTTGATCTTGAAGGCAGGAACGGCGATTACCCGGGAGTGTGCAAGTATTCTGAAAAAGAAAAATACATGGCAAATTCCCCGGACCCTGATCTCATCCTGGGAATGATGAAATATGCCGAGAAATAAGAGCGTCGCCTTTGATTAAAGCAGGGCCCTGGTTATTTGTTCCCATTCGTCTTTCAAACTTAAGCCCGGTCTTTTTTTGCCAGCTCTATGATACCAGTAGTCGGCATTGCCCATGTCGCCTTCTTTGCGATGAAGATAGGCATGTATCCAGGCCGCGTTTTGATCATTTATGTCCTGGATGATCGTATGGGACCTATCCCAATCACCCCTGGCATCATACCAAAGCGAGAGCAGATAAGGCGATAGACCTGTCGGTGGTGACGTAGAAGATAAAGATTGTTGAAATTGCTCGTAATCCATATGCAAAGTTAATCCCTGTCCTGGCTGGAACGAAATTTGGCGCCTGTGCCAGCAACAGATTGCGTGAGCCATTCAAAGATATCCAATGACGATCAACCGGTCACCTTCCAGGATATCCTGTTACATTTGTTGCACAATTATCTCCCATGTTGCGCAATTTAATTTTATCCATGGTGGTTTTATCCGCGACGCTGTCTTTATCTGCCCAGGTGACAAAACCTTTACGTATCGGGGTTGCAGGTCTGACACATGATCACGTGGGTTGGATCCTCGGGAGGGCCAAAGATGGCGCTATCGAAATCGTCGGGATCGCGGAGCCCAATCGCGAATTGGCGGACCGCTATCTTAAAAAGTACAATCTCCCGGCTTCATTACTGTATTCTTCGTTGCAGGACATGTTGGACAAAGCCAAACCGGAAGCGGTTGCAGCTTTCAACAGCATTTATGAACATCTTGAAGTGGTGAAACTATGTGCGCCGCGAAAGATCCACGTTATGGTGGAAAAACCTCTTGCGGTTAATCCGGATCACGCAAAGCAAATGCAGGATCTTGCTGTTAAATATGGCATTCATTTACTGACCAACTATGAAACAACCTGGTACGGCAGTCACTATAAGGCAATGGAAACACTCGATTCGATCGGCGAGTTGCGTAAGATAGTTGTGCATGACGGTCACCAGGGTCCCAGGGAGATCGGTGTAAGCAAAGAATTTTTTGAATGGCTGACGGATCCTGTAAAAAACGGCGGGGGAGCGATCATTGATTTTGGTTGTTACGGAGCCGATCTTATCACGTGGCTAATGAAAGGGGAGAAGCCCACTTCGGTTTTCGCGGTGACCCAGCAAATCAAACCGCTGATTTATCCCAACGTAGACGATGAAGCAACGATCGTAGTTACTTATCCGAAGGCCCAGGGAATCATCCAGGCATCGTGGAATTGGCCTATTGGAAGAAAGGATATCGAAATTTATGGCCAGCATGGCTATATGATCGCTGATCGTAACGGGCTTAAGACGAGGACGCGGCCTGAAAAAAATGATGAATATCAAACAGTTCCTCCGCCGGCTAAACCAGGAAATGATCCGTTTGCTTATTTTGCCGCTGTGGTCCGGGGCGAAATAGTTGTAAAGCCTACTGACCTGTCTTCATTGGAAATTAACATGACCGTTGTTGAAATACTCGACGCTGCAAAACGATCGGCCAAAGAAGGGAAGGTCGTTTATTTAAGTAAATAAAGACTAGCCTGCTTTCATGCAGGCATGATCATCCTTTTTTTAATCGTAGGAGTTTAAAGGCATGTGACCATTCGTTACGAAGGAAGCCGGGAATGCACCACAAGATACAAAGCGGTTCGATGGCTCTTGCTCCCTCCGCTTTTCCCATGTCTTCTGTTTCCCAGCCAAAGGAAGTAAGAATGCCGGTAACCGTTTTTTTGGCAGCTTCATCATTCCCGCAGATAAACATAGTGGGAACCATGCCGGCCAGATCAGGTTTATACATTAGCCCGTTACCAACGCTATTAAATGCTTTTACGAATTTCGCTTCGGGAAATGACCTTTGAAGTTCCTCCATCAACGAGTCATTCATTTTAGTAAAAAATTTGAGTACGCCATTTTCGGGGGGTGCTTTATCGATGGGATTAGTGACGTCGATGATCACTTTACCGCGAAGATTGTCCCTGCCAGCTGACTGCAGAGCGTCTTTGGCTACATTACCGGCTGTTGCCAATACAAGGAGCTCACCAAACCCGGCAGTCTCTTTGAAATTGCCTATTTGCCCGGATGGATTGTTGCCGTGCCACTGCACAAGCTCAGGTTTCGAACTGTCGCGGCTGCCCAGCATTACCTCGTTACTTTCGTTCAAAAAACCGATTGCCAGCGCCTGGCCGACAACACCAGAACCGATGATGCCTATTTTCATACCTGAAAGTTTTTATGATTAGCTTTACAAATATTACAGGAAAAAGTTCATGGCTAACCAGAATTTGAATAAGGAAAAAAGTAGTTTGACGGCAGCGGATAAAGAATTTGAGAATAATATTCGCCCTTCACAGATAAAGGAATTTGCCGGCCAGGAGCAGATCATTGAAAACCTGAAAATATTTATTAAGGCGGCCAAGATCCGCGGCGAGGCCCTGGATCATATCCTTTTTCATGGTCCGCCGGGTTTGGGTAAAACGACACTCTCACGAATAGTGGCAAATGAGCTGGGCGTGAACATCAGGGAAACATCGGGACCCGTGATCGAAAAGCCGGGTGACCTTGCCGGTCTGCTGACGAACCTTGAGCCTAATGACGTTTTATTTATAGATGAAATACACCGGCTAAGCACGGTGGTTGAAGAGTACTTATATGCAGCCATGGAAGATTACCGCATAGATATTATGATCGATAGCGGGCCGAACGCGAGGAGTGTACAGATCACTCTCAACCCCTTTACGTTGATCGGTGCCACTACTCGAAGTGGGTTATTGACTGCACCATTACTGTCCCGGTTTGGCATTAAGTCAAGACTGGAATACTACAGCTCACAGGTATTGAATTCAATTATTCAACGATCCGCATCGATTTTGAATGTAGGCATTTCGAAAGATGCCATCGGTGAAATCGGCAGGAGGAGCCGCGGGACGCCGAGAATCGCCAATGGTCTCTTACGAAGGGTAAGAGATTTTGCACAGGTGTTGAACGACGGCGAAATCGATCTGGGGATCACACAACACGCATTAAAAGCGCTTAATGTAGATGAGTATGGACTGGATGACATGGACAACAAGATATTGCTTACTATTATTGAGAAATTCAAGGGTGGCCCGGTAGGAATTACCACTATTGCCACTGCGGTCGGAGAGGAACCCGGAACACTGGAAGAAGTGTATGAACCTTTTTTAATACAGGAAGGGTTCCTGCAAAGGACACCAAGGGGACGGGAAGTAACTGCAAAGGCGTATGAGCATTTAGGAAGAAACAAGCCGGGGAGTGCCGGCACTTTATTTTCTTAACTCTATCCGATGAGGGATAACTTTGAGATCATTCAAACCATCAGCTTATTTGATTTTTATAAAGGGGCACTTCATTTGTGGAGAAAAAACAAGAAGCTCCGATTCTTTATTTATCTCCCCGCAGTAATGGTGTTGGTATTTGGATTGATGTCGATTGTGGGGTCATCAAAACCAGGACAGGCATCAATTTCAGTATTTGGCCAGGTTTTATTCCTGCTTGCTTTCACGATCGGCTTTTACCTGGTCGCCTTTTTTGTCATCCTGGTTTTGATGCGGCTTATGAGACCAGGATTCTTTAAGGACAATCTCTACACGTTTAACCATTGGGGCATGTATAAGAAGGCCGGTGCAACTGAGTACTCAAGGTCGTGGAAAGATTTTAGCAGGTGGGAAGAGACCACGTCCTTTTTTTTCCTTTATATAGGCGATAATGATGCTCACATCATCTCTAAGAAAATCCTTAATGCAAAAGAACAACAGGAATTCAGAGACTTTCTTAATGACCGCTTTGCACAATATTAATGTGCAACAAAAAAGGGTTACCAGTTTCCTCGTAACCCTGTCTCTTATAACTAAAGAGGTTGACTAGTCCTGTACGACCAGCCTGAAGCCGTTGCCGTGTATGTTAACGATCTCGATTTTTTGATCATCCTTCAGGTATTTTCTCAGCTTGGCAATATATACGTCCATGCTGCGACCATTGAAATAGGTGTCGCTACCCCAGATCTTTTTTAAGGCCTGGTCTCTTGGCAACAGGTCGTTGAGGTGTTCAGCCAGCATTTTCAGGAGTTCATTTTCTTTTGGAGACAAGGTCTGCGTAACGCCTTTGTGCGACAGTTGGCGCAGTTTGGGATTGAAATGATAGCTGGCGAGGTCAAATTCCTTGTTCTCGCTTTCTTTATTTAATTCTTCATTGCGTTTAAGGATCGCCTTTATTTTCAGAAGCAATACTTCACTATCGAAAGGCTTGGTAATATAATCGTCAGCACCGAGTTTATAACCCTGGATGATATCCTCTTTCATGGTCTTGGCGCTCAGGAAAAACAGGGGAATGTCGGGATCAACGTCGCGGATCTCTTCGGCCAGGGTAAAGCCGTCCATGTTGGGCATCATTACATCCAGGAGGCAAAGGTCGAATTTTTCGCGTTGAAAGGCAGCCAGGCCAAGACGACCATCTCTTTCCAATGTCACATCATAATCGTTTAATTCAAGGTAGTTCTTCAACACGCTTCCAAGATTAGGATCGTCTTCGCACAACAGGATTTTTGGTTTCTTTGAATCCATTGTATCAGTTTTAAGATTTGACGTTGAGTATTTTGTGTCCATAATTAATACAAATAAAGGTAAGGTAATTTGCTGTTTTTAATTAATGCATTCAATTTTTTGTTAAAGAATCAAACTACTTGCCAGTCTTTGTTTTCATACCTTTAAACTTCAAATTCCACGCTTAAGATGCACATCACTACAGACAACCGTTTGAAGAAACTGATCGTGATCGGCGACCGTCTTTTGATCAAGCCCACGAAGCCTGACGAGCGAACTGCCAGCGGTCTCTATTTGCCCCCTGGTGTACAGGAAAAGGAAAAAGTACAGCAGGGATATGTGATCAAGGCCGGCCCGGGCTATGCTATACCGATGCCTATCGAGGATGAGCCATGGAAAACCGATGAGGAAAAGGTGAAGTACCTGCCATTGCAGGCAAAGGAAGGAGACCTGGCAATTTTCCTGGTGAACGCTGCCACGGAGGTCATGTACGAAAATGAAAAATATTTTATCGTTCCTCAGGGCGCGATACTGATGCTGGAAAGAGAAGAAGACCTGTAATGAAAAGGAGTATTGTTTCGCTACTATTAGTGACAGCCTGCACGGTTAGTTATGCCCAACGCTCAATAGAAGGATTGGTACAGACGGAAAGAAATTTCGCCGCCTATTCGGTTCAACACGGAACCAGGGAGGCATTTCTTAAATTCCTTGATAGCGCGGGTATCGTATTTGAGAATGGGAAACCTGTTAATGGCATCGAAGCCTGGAACAAAAGAGAGAATCGCCCAGAGATATTAAACTGGTGGCCTCAATATGCAGAGATATCTCAATCGGGCGACTTTGGATATACATCAGGCCCGTGGATCCTTAAAAACCCGGGCAGCGACAGTATATTGGCGAGAGGCCAGTACTCAACAGTCTGGCATATTAATAACAAAGGTGAATGGAAATTTCTCGTAGACCTGGGAGTTCGTAACACACCAGCGGACACAAGCACTTTCATCCGGATTCGGAAAAACAACGAAGTTAAACACGGTTCAGAAAGATCATTGCTTGAACAGGAGGAAGAATTCATACAGGCAAGCCGGGGAATTGTTAAGCCGCTATCAAAGGATAACGAGGAAATGTTGAAGCGACAGGGAGATTCATCTATTCTACCCTATCTGACCGCCATGAGCAGTTATACAATATTAAGTCGAAACGGGATGGCTCCTCAAACCGGGTCGTGGCAACGCGAAGGTTTCCCGAAAAAACCTGAGTATTCTATTAGTGGACATGGTATCGCTTCGTCAAACGATCTTGGGTACATCTACGGCACCGTTAAAGTGAACGGGAAAACCGATAATTATTTACGCATCTGGCGAAGTACAAAAAAAGGATGGAGGATCGCTCTTGAAGTAGTGCGTTATTAAGAAGCAAGCGAAGAAAGGTGGTCAGGTTGCGCCCGACATCTATCTTTTTTTCGGATTAAATCGGTGCGGCCCGTTTCTGGTAATTCCTGTGCTTTCCTTTATCTTTCATAAAAAACACCATGCAAGACTCGGCGAAATTCTTAAAGGTTGTAAAAGATGGATACACATTTAAGGGAGAGAACTTTAGGATTGGCTCCGCCATGCTGGATGGAGAGGTAGTCAGCGGCGCCGAAATCATCATTCCTTTAAAGACAATGAACCGTCATGGGCTGATCGCCGGCGCTACTGGGACCGGCAAGACCAAAACACTTCAGATGCTTGCCGAAGGCCTAAGTGATGCCAGCGTTCCTGTTTTATTGATGGACATCAAAGGTGATCTCAGTGGCATAGCAGCTGAAGGAACAACCAACGATAAAATAAAGGAACGTTACCAGAAGTTGAACATGGATTATAAACCGGCAGCGTTTCCTGCTGACCTGTTGACCTTAAGTGGCCAAAAAGGAGTGCGACTTCGGGCTACGGTAAGTGAATTTGGCCCGGTGCTTCTTTCAAAGATCCTGGGGTTGAATGATACACAGGGAGGACTGGTGGCTATGATATTTAAGTATTGCGACGATAGCAAGCTGCCGTTGCTTGACCTGAAAGATTTCGTTAAGGTGCTCCAATATGTAAGTGATGAAGGAAAGAAGGAATTGGAAAAGACGTATGGAAAGATCTCTACTACTTCCACCGGTACGATTTTGCGTAAGGTCATCGAACTGCAGCAGCAGGGTGCCGATGTGTTCTTCGGAGAAAAGAGTTTCGAGGTCGATGACCTGATGCGGATCAACAATGATGGCCGCGGTATGATCTCTATTGTGAGAGTAAGTGACCTGCAGGACCGGCCGAAGTTGTTTTCAACGTTTATGTTGCAACTGCTAGCCGAGTTATATGCTACCTGTCCGGAAGAGGGTGACCCGGATAAGCCGAAACTGGTAATGTTCATCGATGAGGCCCATTTGATATTCCAGGATGCAACCGACGCGTTATTGCAGCAAATAGAGACGATCATTAAATTGATACGCTCAAAAGGAATTGGAATTTTTTTCTGCACCCAGAATCCCATGGATGTTCCTGCCTCAGTCCTGGCTCAACTTGGTCTAAAAGTTCAGCATGCATTAAGAGCATTTACGGCGGCGGATCGGAAGGCGATCAGGCAAACGGCTGACAATTATCCCGAGACAGATTTTTATAAAACGGCGGACCTGATCACGCAATTGGGTATTGGGGAAGCCCTGGTAACCGCGTTGGATGAGAAAGGTGTGCCCACGCCACTTGTTCATTGCCTGATGTGCACACCCCGGAGCCGCATGGACGTGCTGACGGAGGCCGAGATCGATGCGATCATTGGGAGATCCAGGATTGCAGGGAAATATAACCAGGTTGTAGATAGCCAAAGTGCGTACGAGATACTGACCGATAAGCTTAATGAAGCGGCTGAGAAGGCGGAAGAGATCAAAAAGCAGGATGACGAGAAGCAGGGGAAGACTCCGGGAAAAAGAGAGAAAGGTTTTTTTGATGATCCTGTTGTAAAGAGTATGACGCGTACTGCTGGAAATACGATTGTGCGTTCTTTGTTGGGTGCTTTGGGACTGGGAGGGAGGAGCAGGAGGAGAAGTTTGTTTTGATGGGGTTGCCGGGAATTATTTTTAGTTGAACATGCATTGGAATGTTGAAAGGTTGTTTGGTCTGGCAGATTTTGAAATGAAGTTCCGGATATTGTGAGGGAGTGTGCCTTTGTATGCGTTGACCCACCTGTTGCCCGTTTCCGGGCCCTCCCCGGTGGCTCTCACTGATCTCTCCCTCCCCCACCGACCAGCACGCCAATAGCTTAGGACCCCATAGTGCAATGGCCAACTGATTCCTGGTAGATCAGGATCATTGGTTGACCCACACCGGTCCTCCACCAGTGTTTGACGAACAAACACCCATCGTCTTCATAAGGACTAATTATTTCCAGGCCCGGCTCAGATGGTAAATATCACTCCACCCTTAACCAGAACCATGGGAAAAAAACAAAAATTTAAGGGAAAAAGGCCGTGAAAACGAGGTGATATATCTAACTCCTTTAATTAACGTCCTATTTCCCCCACAGTTTTCGCCCCGCGTTTTATGGAATATACTGTCATTTCACTCTGATAATAATGGCATCTCTCTATCGCCCACTCTTCATCCTCTTTTTACTATCAACACATTCCCGTTCTGATTCAGCCCCTTCCGCAAAGGAAGGAAACAAAAAAAGAGAGTAGATCATCCTCGCATGCTATGGCAAAAAATATTTCGCGTCACATTTGAAACCTACTGGTACCTATCCACTTCTGTGGACGCCGGGCCTGATGCGTCCCGAAGCCTATACATTACATGAAGCGGTACATGAATGGGTGAATAACAACTCTCCGGCTCAAATCCGCCTTGCTGCCTCCAGGGCGTACTCAAAGTATCAGCATTGCAGTGCCAAAGCAGCACAAAACCTGTTGATCCAGGGCTGGTAAAAACCGTTTGGCTATTTTCTTCGAAATATAATAGCTTAGTTGTGTATTGAGCCACCCAACGGTACTCCCTTTTCATGGCAAGGTTAAAGGACATATTGCAACAGCAGCGCAAGATGAATTTTGTCGGTCGGCAAAAGGAAACCACTTATTTTGAACAACTGCTGAAGGAGGAAAGACCCCTGGTCCATTTATTATATGTTTATGGTCCCGGTGGACAGGGAAAGACAACGCTGCTCAAACAATTCGCCGATCTCTGCAAAGAATCCTCCGTGCCATTTATCCAGTTGGATTGCCGGTATATCGAGTCACACCCGGACAGTTTCAGGCAAATTTTCCAGGCAGCATCTCCATTTCCCGAAGCAACTGATATAATAACGGCCATCGATGATCATCGAAGCACAGTGGTCTTGCTGATCGATACTTATGAAAAGCTGAAGCCGCTGGACGACTGGTTAAGGATAGAATTCCTGCCGGAGTTGCCGGGAAACGTGATCACGGTCATTTCCGGTCGCGCCAATCTTTCCACCAACTGGAAAACAGATCCGGGTTGGCAAAGTATCACCAAAGTTTTTCCGCTGAAAGAACTGTCGGAAGAAGAAAGTACACAACTGCTGACACGAAGAAATATCCCGGCCGCTCAATTGAAACGGATTGTTAGCTATACCCATGGCAATCCCCTGGCCCTTTCTATCGTCGCTGATATGTTTGGCCAGCGTATGGACAGCCATTTCGACCCGCTGGATTCTCCGGATATCATGAAGACGCTCCTTGAACAGTTTGTGCAGGAAGTTCCCAGTCCTGCCCACAAGGCGGCGCTGGAGCTATGTTCACTCGTTTACGTTACCACGGAAAAACTGATTGAAGAGGTCTTGGGTGCACAGCTGGCACATGATCTTTTCAACTGGCTAACTACGCTGACGTTTATTGAAAAAGGCCCTGCTGGAATTTATCCTCATGACCTGGCAAGGGATGCTATCGCGGCAGAGCTTCATTGGCGCAACCCGGATTGGTATCGCCACCTGCATATCAAGACCCAGCAATTCTTTATTTCCCGCCTGTTAAAACAAAGCGGCGAAAAGCAGAGAGAACTGTTATTTAACCTGATCTTCCTTCACCGAATGAACCCTGCCGTTAAACCATTCTTTGAATTCCAGGAAACAGGTAGTAGCTGGCAGGATAAAATGAAAGAAGATGATCGCCCCCATCTGATAGCCATGGTTAAAAAATACGAAGGGGATACAGCTGTCGAATATTTCGTAAAATGGCTCGATCACGAGGCGGCTGACGTGTGGGTTTTTCGCGATGCCGAGAAAACCCCGGCAGGGTTCGTATTGAAGGTTAACCTGGATAAGGTCAACAATCCAACGAATGACAAGGTGATTGATGTCCTGCTGTCGTTGAAGAAAGAATGGAAGATCGCAGAGGGGCAAATGATGACTGTGTTTCGGTCATGGATGAGCCGGGATCACTACCAAAACGTAAGTGGTGTGCAAAGCGCTATCTTTTTGGGCATCGTCCAATGGTATTTTACGCCTGGGCTTTCGGTAAGCATGTTGCGTTGTGCCAATCCTGGATTCTGGCGGCAGATACTCACCTATGCCGACCTTCATCATTTGCCGGCATTGGATCACGAATTGAATGATCAAAACTATGGATGGTATATGCACGACTGGAGGTTGCGGCCGCCACTTGCCTGGCTCGACCTGATGGGCAAGCGGGAGATCAACGAGGAGGAGCCTGCCGGTGAGAATAGCCTGGACGAAGCAATATTAACCGGGCAAAATTTTATTGACGCGGTCAATGATGCCCTCAAACAAATAAATAACCCGAAGAAGCTTTCCGGTAATATTTTGTTGAAGTCAAAATTTGTGCAACAGGCAACGGATGAACCCGGTGAGATCAACCTGGCTCTCACCCTTGCCGATAAACTGACGAAGGCTATCGCCTCTTTGGAAAACTCTCCGAAAGATGAGGCATTGCACAGGATATTGTATCGCACATTCATCAACCCTGTTGGCAGCCAGGAACAAACGGCGGATTTTTTGTACATGAGTTTCAGCACGTATCGACGGCAGGTAAAAAAAGCGGTGGAACGGGTGGCGGATATACTGTGGCTGGAGGAAAAGAGAATTATGTAGGTGTAAGGGCAAAACGACAAACCCTTTTTTTGCTTTTTTGGGCGGATTGAGCAGCATTTGAACAACTTTTGAACTTGTCGGTGACTAACCGGGCGTTGCATATTTGTGGGGTAACAAACCGATTATGACACCGATCACCAACCAACTAATTGATCAAAGCAGCGCCGGGACAGACGGTGCATTGTTCAATGAACGCCACTTTAGCCGACTGTATGAGCAATATTCCGGGGCTTTGTTTGGCCTTATACTTAAATGGGTCAGGGACATTGAAACCGCCGAAAACCTGTTGCAGGATGTTTTTATTAAGGCATGGCGCAGCCGTGACCTGTATGATCCTGGGAAGGGAAAAATATTTACGTGGATGTATAACATCACGCGTAATATCTGTATCGATCATTTGCGAAGCAAGGCGTACAAAAAGAGCAGGCTGTCTGTTTTGAGCAATGATATGGCGGCTGTAATTCCCGGCAATGGTATACCGCCCGTCATGCCTGATACAATCGGGCTTCGTAAATTGGTCAATACCTTACGTAAGGAAGAAAAAGAAGTTATCGAGCTGATGTATTTTAAAGGGTTTACCCAAAAGGAAATAGCCGTGCTGATGGATACCCCGATCGGTACGGTAAAGACCAGGGTAAGCCGGGCTATCAAAAACCTTCGGTATTATTTCAAAAAAGACTGGAAGGATAGCGTGAAAGGGATTTCGTTAAACTGAAAAACAAGTTATATGAGTACCGGCAATGTTAACCTGAAGACAGTAGAAGTAAAGACCAGGCCATTGGCACAGCAGGTAATTGACGCATGGAATTCAAGGATGGATGAGATCATATTGCCTTTTTATACTCATGACTATGTGGTGGAAGACATTACTGCCGAGCGTGTGCGCGAAGGATGGGATGGATTGAAGCAATGGACCAGGAGCGTGTTCACTGCTTTTCCCAACCTGCATTATACCCTTGTAGATCATGTTGAAAAGGACGATAAACTGGTACTACACTGGCTGGCCAAGGGCAATCACCAGGGACCATTGATGAAGATACCTGCTACCGGGAAGAATGTTTTTATTCATGGCATGTCAATTCTTACTCTCGAGAACGGAAAAATAAAACACGGCCAGGTGATGTGGGACATGGCAGGCGTCCTTCGCCAGATTGGCTTGTTGCCCGAGATCAACCACCAACACTAAGATTCTCTTACGTAAAATACTTCTTCTGAAAAATTAGTAAGGCGAAACCCGGGAATAAGATCCTTCGTACTTATTGCTGCAATTAGCTGCCGATGATGGATGATAGATGCTGATGCATTGAGCAACAACGAGCGTTGAGACAAAATAAAATCGTGCGAATGCTCATAGCCTTGTGTTTCCAACTAGTAAACAAGTCATAAACAAAACCAAACAACATGAAAAGGATCTTTTATTGCCTGCTGGCTGCTTCAATAATGGTAACAGCCTGCAACAACGACAAAAAACCAGAAACCAGGGATGCGACTATGTCGGCTTCTGGTGAAAGCAAAGAGGAACGTAACAAAAAAGTGATCATGGCCAGCATGGAAAGCTTCGCCAAAGGTGATTACGATGGTGTGTTTAAAGATGTTGCTCCATCTTATACCGACTACGTGGATGGCAGCATACCGCCAATAACCAGCGTAGATACACTGAAAAACTTCATGAAAATGCTAACTGGCGCTCTTGAGAACTACAAAGGAAGTGATCTTAAATATTTTGCCGATGGCGATTATGTACTCGTGACCGGGGACTGGAGCGGCATGTTCAAAAAAGACATTATGGGCATAAAGGCCAGTGGCAAAGAAGTAAAATTCAAGGACCTTGACATGTTTAGGTTAAACGACGAAGGAAAGGTTATTGAACATTCATCCGTACAAAACCTGGCCGCTGTGCTAATGGCGTCCGGCATGATGAAGTAAACAATCATTTTCTATAACCAGTAAAATGTTTTTATGAGTAACACAGCAACATTGACCGACAATGCAACTACGGTTGCCACCCTGTATGCGGCATTTGGCCGCGGCGACATACCCTTTATCCTCGACCACCTCGCCGATAATTGTAAATGGATCGGTGCCGGTGAGGGATCTCTTCCACAAGGTGGCACCTATATCGGGAAGGACGCCGTTCATTTTTTTGAAAAACTAAGTGAATCCGGTGACATCGATGTCTTCAACCCCGCAGCCATTCACAATATTGGCGACAATGAAGTCGTTGCCTTCGGAAATATAGCCGGCACCTCGAAGATCACCGGAAAGCGAATGGCTTCCGATTGGGTTATGCACTGGAAATTCAATGAGGAAGGAAAGGCTGTTTATTTCCAGGATTTCTTTGATACAGCCAACGCATATAAGGCAAACCAAAGTTGAGCCTTGCAAAAAAGATCAGCGGTGGCTCAGTTTGATCTTGCCGCTTTCATCCATTTCAATTTTATTTTCAGCCTGGAGAAACTCGATAACTTTCCAGGCTTTTTCTTTTTTTATGCTTCCCAATGCTGAAAGCAATTCTTTTGCCTGGAGTGAACGATCCTTAAGGGTGGCGACAATGCTGCCATGAATACTGTCAAACTCATCCTGGCTGAGTGAGTCATTTTTCTTGCGAAGGCAATTATCACAGATCCCGCACTCCGTCATCGACTCATCCCCGAAATAAATACCGATCATCTTGCTGCGGCATTCCGTTGTCGTTCCCACAAACCGGAGCAACTCTCGCACCCGGCCGGCAAGCTTTTCTTTCCTGGCGGCGTAGTTAGTTTTATTGATGGATAATTCATCGACGCGTACCCGGCTTTTAGGAAAAAATAACTGGGGCGAATCCTTTTGCGGCTGATATTCTATTATACCATACTGGTGCAACTGGCGCAATTCTTCTTTCACTTTTTCAACATCCTTCCTGAGGAGCCGGGCGATCACCAATTCAGAAATGATCGCGGGGTAGTCAAATACACCTTCATAGACCCTGAGTAACGTTTTGATAATGGGCTCCAGTTGTGGATAGTTTTTCTCAAACTCGTAGAGTTGACCTTTAGCCGAGGTGAACTTTACCACTGCTGGTAGAAATAGCTGTTCGTTAAATGTCAGCCAGCCTTCCTGTTCCAGCGCTTTCAGGGAATAGATGGTCGTATGGCTGTTCAATTTGAATTTTTTCAGGAAATCACTGATGTCAAACTCAAAATACTGCCCCTGGCCGGCACCTGCGGCCACCTGGAGATAATTGGCGATCGCCTGGTATACAACTTTAATATCCTCCGGTGATGGGTAACGCAAAGCAGGTAATTGTTCCAACTCACGGATGTCCTGTTCGTCGTATAACAATACCGCATATGACCGCCGGCCATCTCTTCCAGCCCGGCCTGCCTCCTGGTAATAGTTTTCCAGGCAATCAGGTACATCGGCATGAATAACGATGCGTACGTCTGGTTTATCTATACCCATTCCAAATGCATTGGTACAAACGATTACCCTGGTTGTATTGGCAACCCATTCTTCCTGTTTCCTGCTTCTTTCTTCCTGTCCGAGTCCCGCATGATAGAAATCTGCCGAAATATTTTGTAGTTGCAGCAACTCACTGATCTCCTTCGTGCGTCTCCTGCTTTTACAATAGATGATTCCCGAACCCGGGACCTTCTGTAGTATTTCTATGATCTTATTGATCCGCGAATCCAGTTTGAAAACGCTGTACGACAGATTCGGTCTTTCAAACGACTGCCGGAAAACATTCCAACCATGAAATAGGTCTTTGTTGCTGGTTGGGAGCGTGCTCAGCTTGTTGCAAATATCGGCCTGCACTTCCCGGGTAGCAGAGGCTGTGAGCGCCAGTACAGGTATCCCCGGCAATTCTTCACGTAAAGCAGCGATCCGTAGATAGGGCGGGCGGAAATCATCTTTCCAGCACATTGGGATCCTAAGCTTAGAATTCCACGTGGACAAGTTGTCGCG
>JADMIO010792801.1_pt1 | contig 23930 bp, 13 predicted proteins | sample 8958161 | NCBI WGS metagenome assembly JADMIO01 (sample SAMN16585339, study PRJNA669376) | soil metagenome | isolation source: Crop rotation soil | place: USA: Cullars Rotation, Alabama | collected 2011
CGGAGGAGGAGGTGGAGGAGGCGGCGGGGGCGGAGGCGGAGGCGGCGAGGGCTGATCCTTTACCGGGTTGTCGAATGTCAGCGAGCCGGGGGCGGGAACCGCGCCGAGCGGTCCGACCTCGACCTGGCCCTGACCAGGGATCCCCATGATCACCTTGATCTCGTCGTCTTCCAGCGCCTTCTGGTTGGCGGAGATGAACCTGGATTGCCACCGCCGGTGCTCGACGGGGTCCTTGTGCCCCGGAGTCGTGCCGTCGGTCTTGGTGATCTTGATGTCGGCATCGGGATACTCGACGACGTACAGGCCGTCGTTGTTCTCGGCGCCGAACGTCACCAGCGAGCGCCCCGTGGAGTCCCAGATGAGGTGCGTGCCCTTGATGGCGAGCGTCGCCTCAGCGGAGGTGACGCGGACATCGTTGGCGAAATCGGTGCGCGTCACGTCGAAGCGCATGCGCCCGTATTCCAGGTCCATCGAGGTGCGATCGACGCCGCTCTCGTTGATGGCCTGATCGAGCGAAACAACGGACCCACGATCGATCGTCAGGATCTGCGCGGCGCCGACGCGAAGCTGCACGAAGGCGCGCATGCCGGTGCGGATCTGGCTGCCCGCCTCGAGCACCTGCCCGACCTGGATATTGGTCCAGGGCTGGTCCGGCGCGGTGCGGGCCTGGGCGCCACCACCGACCGCAACGACAACGGCCGAGTTGGCCTTGGGGGCCTCGGTGGAGACCTCGCGCCCGGCGGCTGCGGCGATGTCACCGGCAGGGGTGGCCGGGGTCCCCTGCGGGGCATCCACGGCGACCGTTCCCTGGGCCAGAACCGGCCCGGCGAGGCCGAGCGTGAACGAAGTGATGAAGATCGGAAACCGTGGGTCCGAGGGCACGTCCCTGTCTCCTTCTGGCTAGTGCGATGCCACCGCGCTCCGGGCCAGAGGGCGGTTTCCCGAGTTACCTATTCCTACACAGTGCCCCAACCCACCCGTGGCGTCAACCCAAAACCCACCGATCGTGCCCCAAACCGGGGACAAAGCCACCTTTGGTTCCGGGGAGGGAACCTGGGTAAGGCATCCGGTGGGGATTTTTCGCAAGTTCGGGCGAATTCGAGACTTAGCCCGGCTCGGGATCGTCGGGAGAATCCTGCTCCTCAGCGGCATTCTCGGGTTCCACTGGGCGGGGCTGATCGACCCCTTCGGCGGCCTCGAGGCCCTGGATCACCATGTAGTCCTGGGCCTTGCTCATGGTGCCCACGAAGTCGAGGCCATCGAGGACCATGAGCTCGCTCCCGGGGGGCATGACACCCAGCCGCTGGAGCTCGAGGTTGGCGTAGCGGGCGCACCGATCGGTGAGGTGCATCATGACGCCGCCCTTGACGTCCATGGCGCGCACGAGGACGTACGCGAGGGTTCCGCGCTGCATGGCGATGTCGCCACCCTCATCGAACTTGTTGGGCAGCCATCCGCGCTCCTTGAGCGCCGCGACGCGGTTGTCGTAACTCATGGTGGGATCGGCGCCGTCGAACATCAGCAGGATGCCGTGGAGCGCCTCATCATTCGAGACGGCGGACTGACCGGGGAGGCCGTGCCAGTAGTCGAGCTCGGCGGTGGTGTCGGCGGGGTCGTAGTTCGTGCTCACGGGATTCTTGACCACGGTGCGCGCGCACCCGCAGAGCAGAAGGCCGGAGGCCGCACAGGTGAGGAGCGCGAGAGAATGCCGCATGGAGGGATCTCCGGTGGTCAGAAGCTCAGGGACACGCCCAGGTAGATGAACTGGCGGGGCTCGTTGCTCTCGATGGCTGCGCCCGGAAAGAACACGCCGTAGCGGCCCACGAGCGAGAGGTCGGAGGTGAGGCGCCAGTTGGCGACGATGTCGGGCTCGAAGCCGAGGAACATCTCGTCCTCGGTGGGCTCCTCGATGGGCGCATCCTTGTCGATCTTGCTGGTGAAGTTGAGGTCGAGTCCCAGCTGCAGCCCGCCCAGGACGCCCGACCCCGGGAACGGCGTGGTCATGCCGCCGAAGCGGACCACGACGACGTTGGAGATCGCGGGCGCGAAGGCCAGACCGGTGTACGAATAGCCCATGGAGTTGAACGCGTAGTCGGTGGTGCCCCGCTGGTTGCCGCCGATGGTGTCGGTGGTGTTGAGGCGGTTTGAGTCGCCCGAGCCGAGGAACGTCTCGGCGTAGATCTGGGTGTCGCGCTCATCGCGGAAGTACCAGGAGAGCATGCCGCGGGCCGCGTAGGCCATGATGGTCTCGGACTCCTGCGGGCCTCGGGTGGGATCGGACTGGCTCTCGCCGGTCTCGAAGACCACCTCGCCGAGGTAGCGCAGCTGGGGGGAGAAGGCGCCCTCGGCGCCGACGCTGAAGTACCAGGCCTCGTAGTCGAAGTTGACGTTGCTCACGCCGATCGGCTCGCGCGGGGTCGAGTTGTCGTTGAAGTCGGGCATGTAGAGGACATAGCCCCAGAACTGGTGATCGGACCGGTTGGTGTAGCGGAGCAGACCGCCGAAGAAGCCGCGCATCGTGTCGTAGTCGTACTGCTTGCGCGAGGCGTCGAAGTCGGTCACGGCCTCATCCGGCGGCGTCACGCCCGCGAGGCCCTCGAACGAGAATGTGCCCAGGTTCTGGGGCTGGAACGACACGGAGCCGCGAGCCGCGTAGAGCACCTCCGAGAGCGCGAGCCCCGCGCCCCAGTCCACGAACTGCCGGCCGAGCCGGACGTTGGCGTTGACATCGGACACCTGCGCGCCCGTGGCGGTCTGGGCCCGGTTGAGGTCGAACTCGTACCAGTACCGGTCGAGGAACGGCTCGACCCACTGATCGCCATCGCCGTTGAACGAGTCGCCGGGACTGAACGCCTGGTAGGCGAACGTGCCGCGCACGAAGAAGGTGTGCGCGCCGTCGATGATCGCGCGACCGAAGAGCGTGACCTGCGGCTGCCAGAGCGTGCGATTGTTGTTCTGGTCGTCGTCCAGGTTCACATAGGTCATCGAGGTGTAGCCGCCGACCTCGAAGAGCGAGCGCTCGTAAATCTGGAGACTGGTGTCGACCTTGTAGCGATACTCGCCGGGCTCGGCCTCGCCGACGGCCCGCACGGCAGCCCGCTCGGATCGGGTGACCGGCGCATTCTGCGCCAGGGCGGGGGACGCCGGGCCCGCCCACGACACCGCAAGACCCGCCACGGCGACGATCAGCCGTGTCGGGAAATCGAATCTTTCACGCATTTGAGGCCTCCCGAGGACACGTCGCCCGGTCATTCCGCGGTGCTGGAATAACCAACCCGAACGGGGGGTATCAGACCGGGCCGTATTGCGCATGTCAACAGATCGACACTCGGGCCACCCATGGGCCAATTCCGTGTTTTTTTTACCCCGCACGACGTTCGGCACCCCCCCGGAAACTTGGGACAAAAACGGGGCCTGAGATGTCCGATGAAACCAAAGGGTGCGTTGTGCTGCACAATAGGGTGGGAGAATCGGAGCCTTCCTCGCCCATGCGCCATCCGCACCCATTCGGCCGTGCTCGCAGAGCGTCGGCCATCGGTGCGCTCCTCGGCGTCGCGATGGCAGCGTCGATCGCGCTCGGCCAGGCGAGCGGTGATCCCGCTCCGGCCCATCAGGAGAGCGGTCGGCGATTTCTGCTCCAGGGTCCAGCGGGTCCGATCGATCTTTCCGCGCAGCCGCGCGCCGCATCGGAGCGCCGGGCGCAGGCGCCCAGGTTCATGCGCTCCCGCGCGGTGATCGTGACCGACGGGATTCTCTCGGCATCGCATCGCGCCGAGCTCACGCGGGCCGGGGTCACGCGGATCGATGCCCTCGGACCCGGCACGTTCGTGGTGGCGCTGCCCGAGGCCGCGGCCGCGGGCGTCGCGGCGCTGCCGTTCGTGCGCACGACGACGTGGTTCCGACCGGAGTGGAAGCTCGATCCCGGGCTCGATCGGCGCGACTTCGTGTACCCCGACCGCCGGGCGCTGCACGCGCGCGGGCTGATCCGCGTGGAGATCCATCTCTTCGCGGGGGCCGATGCGCCCGAGGTCGTCGCGGTGCGCGACACGGTGGCCGGGCTGCCCGGCGCCGTCGTGTACGGCACCTCGGCGATCGGCGCGAACACGATGATCTCGGCGGACGTGGCGCGGGCCGATCTGCCAGCCCTGTCGTCGCTCCCCTCGGTGCAGTACGTGGAGCCGGCCCCGGAGATCACGTTCCGAAACTCGACGGCGCGGGCCGTGACCCAGAGCAACTCGTCGGGCGCCGTGCCCCTGAACATGGCCGGACTGACCGGCGGGGGACAGATCATCGCCGTGTGCGATTCGGGCATCGACCCCAATCACTGCGCGTTCACGGATGTTCCGGGCAAGCTGATCGCGATCAACGGCACTCCCGCGGTCACGGACCACGGCACGCACGTGGCGTGCATCGCTGCGGGCAAGGCGAACGCCGGGGCCGATCTGTGGGGCCACGCGTACGACGCCGGGCTGATCTTCTCGCGGACGCCCGCGTTCACCTTCGACCAGCTCTCCGACACCTTCGAGACGCAGGCGTCGCAGGGCGCGTTCGTGCACACGAACTCCTGGGGCGATGACTTCTCGACGAGCTACACCGGGATGTGCCGCGCGATCGACGACTTCATGTACTCCAACGAGGACGACCTGGTTGTTTTCGCGACCACGAACCAGGCCTTCCTCAAGACGCCCGAGAACGCCAAGAACGCGCTGTCGGTCGCGGCGGTGAGCGACTATCCGAACCAGGACACCATCTGCTCCGGCGGCTCGGGCCTGACCGCGGACGGGCGGCTCAAGCCCGATGTGCTCGCGCCGGGGTGCGGCATCAACTCGGCCGACGGGCTGACGGCGTGCGGCGTGCGGAACATGTCGGGCACGTCGATGGCCGCGCCCGCGGCGGCGGGGAACGCGCTCCTGGTACGCGAGTATTTCATGGAGGGGTTCTATCCCACGGGGGTCTCGACGCTGGCCGATCGGTTCACGCCGAGCGGCGCGCTTCTCAAGGCAGCGATGATCAACGCCGCGACGGGCGTATCCGCGATTCCGGACCTTCCCGCGAACGCGAGCGCGTTCCGCGCGTGGGGGCGCATCCTGATGGACGACGCCCTGTATTTCGCCTCCGACACCCGGCGCACGCTCGTGCGCGATGTGCGGAACGCTGGCGGCCTCCAGCAGGGCTCCACGCTCGACATCCCCATCACCGTCACCGGCTCGACCGAGAAGCTCAAGATCACCATGGCCTGGACCGATGCGCCGCCCGCCCCCGGCATCCAGTTCGCCCTGGTGAACAATCTGGATCTCGAGGTGATCGCCCCCGGCGGCGGGAGCACGTACCTCGGGAACAACTTCATGGGCGGGGTGTCGGTGACCGGCGGCGCGCCCGACGGAAAGAACAACGTCGAGCAGGTGCACATCACGGCTCCCGCGACGGGCGTGTGGACGGTGCGCATCTCGGCGCCGTCGATCCCGCAGGGGCCCCAGGGGTTCGCGCTGTTCGTGACGGGCCAGGTCGATCCCGATGCCCGCCCGCTGGCGGTCGCGGCGATCGATCCTCCCAGGCGGATCGAGCCGGGCGCGGAACCGGCGCCGTTCACGGTCCGGATCGATGAGGGTGACGACACGCTCGTCAACGGTTCGCCCGCGCTGTACTACCGGTACGCGGGGCCGTCGTTCACGCAGACCACGCTCGTGCCGCTGGGCAACAACGAGTTCCAGGCCACGCTGCCGATCGCCTCGTGCGGCCACATGCCGGAGTTCTACGTCTCGGCGCAGGGCGTCACATCGGGCGTGGTGTCGGCGCCCCTGGGCGGACCCGACGGTCCTCTGAAGGCCCTGGTGGGATCAGCGACAACCTCGGTGGTGTTCGGTGAGGACTTCGAGGCAGCGGCGCTCCCCGCTCTGCCGGCGGGATGGGTCGGGACGGGTCCATGGAAGACGACCTCGTCGTGCTCGGGCGGGGCCGGATGCACGGGGAGCGTGTGGGCGTACTGCGGCGACGACTCGCTGTGCACGTACAGCCCCGGGATCGGCGCGACGACGGGAAGCCTCTTCTCGCCGTCGATCGCGCTGCCGTCGATCGGGCCGGGAGAGACGCTGACCCTCATCTACTGCGCGGCGATGACCAACGAGAACTCGAGCCGGTACGACCGCGGGCTGGTGCGCATCGGCGGGAACGAGCTGGATGAGACCCCGCACTCGGCGGGCGCGTGGCACGTCCGGGAGGTGGATATCTCGGGATTCGCGGGGCAGAGCGTGCAGCTCGAGTTCTACTTCACGACGATCGATTCCACGGCCAACAACTTCATCGGATGGCTCATCGACTCGATGGTCATCGAGCGCTCGACGTTCCAGTGCGTCGATCCCTGCCCGGGCGATGTGAACAGCTCCGGCGCCGTGACGGTGGCGGACTTCAACATCCTGGCCACGAACTTCGGCCTCCAGCCCAACGCGACCCGCGCCCAGGGCGATCTGACCGGCGATGGCAAGGTGACCGTCGCGGACTTCATCGTTCTGGTCGGAGCGTTCGGGGCCGGGTGCACCTGAGCCGAGCCCGGCTCATTCACCGGGGATGTACGAGATCGCGCCCTCCCAGGGTGAGCTCGCGGTGGCGTACCGCTTCATGGGGATGCGTCCGGCGCAGTAGGCGTCGCGCCCGGCGCGGCACGCGTCGCGCATGGCGTGGGCCATGCGGACGGGGTCTTTCGCGTGGGCGATGCCGGTGTTGAGCAGCACGCCGTCGGCGCCGAGCTCCATCGCGATGGCGACATCGGAGGCGGTGCCGACGCCCGCATCGACGATCACGGGATAGGACGGATCGCCGGCCTTGAGCGCCTCGAGCACGAGCACGATGTTGCCGCGGTTGAGGATCCCCTGGCCGGATCCGATGGGCGAGCCCGCGGGCATGACCGAGGCTGCGCCGGCATCCTTGAGGCGCGCGGCGATGATGGGATCGTCCGAGGAATAGCACAGCACCTGGAACCCGTCGCGCACCAGCTCGGCGCAGGCCTCGAGGGTCCCCACCGGATCGGGCAGCAGCGTGCGCTTGTCGCCGAGCACCTCGAGCTTGACCCACGATGCGCCGGGATTTCCGATCTGGTCGAGCAGCTCGCGGCCGAGGCGCGCGACGCGCACGGCGTCGGCACCGGTGAAGCATCCGGCGGTGTTGGGGAGGATCGTGTAGCGCGCGGTGTCGATGAACTGGAGCAGGCTCTCGCCGCGGTCGTTGATGAGCTTTTCGCGGCGCACCGCGACGGTGACGGCCTGCGCGCCCGACGCCTCGAGCGCGGCCCGCATGGTCGGATAGTCGCGGTACTTGCCCGTGCCGACGATGAGGCGCGAGTGGAAGGATCGGCCGGCGATGTGCAGGAGCTCGGCCGGACGGCTCTTGGACTCGATGACGTGATCGGGGATGGATGGTGGTGTGGTCATGGCAGAATCGGGACCCGGATCATCCGCCACCCACGAGGGTGACGATCTCGATGCGATCGCCATCGCGCAGCTCCGCTGTGGAGTGGGAGCGCTTGGGCACGACGGCGAGGTTGACCTCGACGGCGCAGGGATGGCCATCGAGGCCGATCCGCGTCAGGAGCGTGGCCACGGTCTCGCCGGGGGGCGACTCGCGCTCGGCGCCATTGACGTGGATCCTCATGACGGCATGGTACGCGTCGCGGAGGGGATCAGGACCCGCACCCGAAATCGCCAGCCAGGATGTTGAAGTCCGAGACGTTGACCACCCCGTTGCCGGTGAGGTCGCCGTTGGTGTTCGGCGTCACGGTCTGCCCGTAGTGGGCTGCGAGGATGTTGAAATCCGCGACGTTGGTCCTGTCATCGCCGTTGACGTCGCCCTCGCAGAGCGAAGGGGGCGTCACGACGCCGAGGAAGAAGAGCCCCGTGGTGGTGCCGGCGCTGTTGGTGCCGCGGACGGTGACGGCGTACTGGAACTGCGATGGGATGGGGTCGGGCCACGACAGCACGCCGCTCGAGGGGTTGATCACGAGCCCCGAGGGACCGGAATCGATCGACCAGGTCATGGGGCCCATGTTGATCGGCTTGGTCACCTGCGCGGTGGGGCCGATCCACGGCACGTGCGGCGGGATGTTCTGCTGACCGAGGGTGAGCATGACGGGGGTGAGCCGGCGCACGGTCAGCGGGTTGCAGTAGGTGACCTCGTTGTTGTCCTCGTACATCTCGGTGACCTCGAGGGCGTCGTCGATGCGCGAGACCAGGAAGTAGTCGCGCGCCGCGAGATCCGCGGGGAGGTCGATGTCGACGGTGTAGTCGAAGGCGTCGCCCAGCGCGATGTCCCACTCGACGGCGCCGAGGAAGATGTCGTCGGGAGAGACGTCGTCGTCGAGCGAGAGATAGAACCCGTGATCCACGAAGAGCTGGGTGGTGTTCCCGAGATTCTGGATGCCCGCCTGCGCGGTGAACGTCGCGCCCGGTGAGACAATCGCGGGCACGAAGATGACCGGCAGCGAGAACCCGACGATGTTGGATGCGGTGTACCCGGCGTTGGCGAGATCGCGGTAGACCGGCTGCGACGGGCCCGAGGGCGGGTAGAGGATGCGCAGGCCATTGCGATCGTCGGTCCAGGTCTCGACGATGTTCTCATCGCCGACGGTGCCGCCGGTGGGATAGGCGGGGTTCATGGTCGCGATGAACCAGGGCGTGCCCGCGGGCTCATCGCCATAGGGGGTGTGGCCCAGGCCCAGGGCGTGGCCCATCTCGTGCACCGCGGACATGATGAAGGAGTACCCGTAGGTCTCGGGATCGAAGAGCTCCTCGCAGTCGGGCGAGTCGTTGAAGCTCCACCCGATGCCGTCGGGGAAGTCGGGGAACACGATGTCCATGTCGGCCCACTGCGCGCCCTGGTTGAAGAGCAGCGTGAGGCCGAGCACGCCGGGGTCGAGGTCCTCGGCGGGCACCGCTGCGGTCACGTTGATGCCGTCGATCTCGATCGGATACTCCTCCGGGAGCATCGCGTAGGAGTACGTCCACTTCGTGGATGGCACGATGTTCCACAGCACCATGGAGCCGAGGATCAGGTCGAAGATGTCGGAGTTGGGCGGGAAGGTGGACGGGGAGAGCGCGCGGATGCTCTGCTTGCCCGACCAGCGCACGATCTGGCCGCCGATGGTGTACCAGGATGCGCCAAGCGCGGATGAGGTGGTCAGGAGCCCGAGCAGGAGCGCAGCAGCAAGCTTGGTTTTCACTTGGCCACCTCCGGATTCTCTTCCTGATGGATCGTGGCCCGGAGCTTCACGGGCGCCATCGGCGCGGCGATGCGCGTGATCGCGATGCCCGCCCCGGCCCGCTCGCCCTCTCCACGGGCGTGGTCTTGCGGAAGGCGGAGCCGCACCTGCGCGAGGAAGTCATCGAGCGTGAGGCCGGGAGAAACCGGGCCCGCGTCGGCAAGGGGCGCCTCGGCCACGCGCACGGCGGAGATGGACCCGCGGACCGAGAGCGGCCTGCGGGCGACCGGCGCTTCCTGGGCCTGCACCTGCGATGCGGGTGCGACGGTGACCGCTCCATCGGCGGCGATCGTGGCGACGGGCTCCCCCCCACTCGTGCGGACGCGGGCGGCCTCGCCTTCGAGCTGGGCGATGCGGAACATGCCGCGCTCCATGCCGAGCACGGGGGACTGGCGGTACTCACGCTGGAGGAACAGCACCCAGCGCTCCCCGGCCCGCATCTCGGGCATGCAGCAGATCCGCAGCGTGGCATCGCCGACGGTGCCTCCGACGGTGGTGTAGGTGATGTCGGGTTCGGCGATGGCGCCCTCGCGGGTGATGCGCTCGACACCGGAGAGCGTGACCGCGGTCTCGATCGTCATGTGATCGGGGGTCCAGTAGGAACGGACCTCGGTGACGGTCGCGGTGACGACGTAGGCGGATTCGGATGCGAGGCGATCGACGGTGAACGTGTCGGCGACGCACGCCCGCGCCGGTGCGGGCGCGGCGGCGAGGCACGCCAGCGCGATGGTTGTGAGAACGCCAATCCTGCGGTGCATGGCGACGTGATCCCTTCGGGAGGACAGCCTTGTGCGAAGCGGGCCCCCACCCTCCAGGAGAAACGATGCCACCGAATCGGCCCCGCACAAGGCCGGAGTCGGGACGGATATCCGGGACCGAGAATACCGGATTGTGGCGGTGGAGCGGGTGGGTCGCCGGCCGATCGATCAGGTGCCGCACCCGAAATCGGAGGCGAAGATGACGAAATCGGGGAGGTTGACGACGCTGTCGCCGTTGAGGTCGCCGCCGGTTCCCGCGGGGACGGCATCGCCGAAGTTGAGGGCGAGGATCATGAAATCGGAGGTCTCGGTGTGCCCGTCGCCGTTGATGTCGGCGGCGCAGGCGCGGGGGGCGGTGGCGAGGACCGGCGCCTCGAAACCGGCGCTGGCGATGGCCGCTCGGTGCACGCGGACCACGCTGTCGCCGAAGCCGACCGACGGGGGAACCTCGAAGGTGATCTTCGTTGGTGAGACGAACGCGAGCCGCGCGGTCACGCCGTTGACGGTGACGCGGGCGCCGCCGAGCTCATAGGGGAGCGTGCCCGCCAGATCGCTCGTGGTGCTGGCGAGCGAGGTGCCAAAGAGACTGACAAGGGTGGATCGCACCAGGGGATTGATCGAGCTGATCGTCGCGCGGGTCGGCGCAGCGCCGAGGGTTGTCGCGCGCACGGATGGCGACGGTGCGCTGATCCGGCCCGCGAAGTCGAACGCGCTGATGCGCACGTCGTACGCGGTGCCGGGGTGGAGGAACTCGATGTGATGCGATGCGCGGGGCGCATCGAGATCGAAGCGGTCCCAGTGGGAGCCCTCGGCAAGCTTGTACTCGATCAGGTGGCCCGCGGTGGTGCCGCCCGCGGACGTGGACCACGCGAGATCGAGGCCGGAATCTGTCGTGCTCGGTGTGGCCGTGACCAGGAGCGGCGTGGTGGGCGGCGGGGCGGTGATGCGGGTGGCGAGGAGGATGATCCCGTCGGCTGGGGGAATCGTGATGCCCGTGGTGACCGCGGCGCCGCTGTTGAGCACGAGATCCTGCGTGCCCGCGATGCGGCGAATGCCGGTGCGGGCGAGCGGGCCGGCGATCTCGGCCTGCGTGAGCGTGACGGCCTGCGGCGTGGGGTTGACCAGCGCGATGCCGCCCTCGAAGTCGCGCCGGAATGCGCCGCCGCGAACCTCCGAGAGACGCACCGAATCGACCGCGACCCTGCCGCGATCGCCGAAGTAGGCGTAGGCCCGGGCCCCCACCCCCGTCACCTTCGCCTGCGTGCGCATCGTGATGGTCTGCCCCGCGCCCTGGATGTCCTGGTTGTACGCGTATGACCGCCCCTTGACGTCCATCACGCGGGGATCGACCGCGATGCCCATCGTCAGCAGGGACGCGTAGGTCTGCGGGAAGAAGTCCACCACGCGGAACGTCGCAGCAAGGTCGTAGGTCTTTCCGGGCACGAGCACGATGAGCGCGGGGTTGGTCTCGAACACGAGATAGTCAGATGCGGTGATGCTCGGGGCCACGAGCGCAGCAGCGCCCTCGATGATCTGCGAAAGAATGTTGGTGATCGACGACGCGTTGGCGACCCACATTCCAAGGGGCACACCCTGCTCGAACCCGGTCTCCAGCACGACGGGCCCGGGTCGCGTGATCTCCTGCGCCGCGCCCATCGGCTGACCGAGATATCCCTTGCCCGTCAGCGCCGGTGTGGCCTGGCCCTGGGCATCGACGGAGTACTCGTCAAACCACACCGGCGGCGTGGTGTTGTCGACCAGGTCGTATCCGAAGAACCCGTTGCCGAGCAGCGTGGTGGTGAGGCCCAGGCGCATGCGCTGGAGATCGCGGACCTCCAGCTGGGGCACGCGGTTGGGATAGCCGTGCCCGGTGAGCGTGCCGTTCGCGATGCCCAGGCCGCGGCCGGTGAACTGCAGGGACAGACCGGAGGGCCCGCGCGTCCAGTTGGTGGCCTGGAGATAGTTGCGCAGGAAGTCGTGCCACGGCGCGGAACCGGAGGTATCCCAGTCGCCATTGGCGAGAATGGTGTAGGGAGAGAGCAGCTCCTGCTGCCACCCGGTGAGGCCCGAGAGAATCGATGTGTCGAGCGTGATCCGGCCCGCGTTCCCGAACAGCGCGCGGGTCGAGCCGAATCGCTCGCGCATCTGTGAGAAATACGAGTTGAACGCCGGTCGCATTGTGGAGAACAGGAGGTCGGCCGAATCGGTCACGCCATCGCGGTTCATGTCCATGGGCGGGAGCGGGCCGTTGATGTACTGGGCCAGGAGCGGGTTGGGGAACCACTCGGACTGGTCGAAGTGGATGCCGTCCCAGAGCCCCGAGGGGAGCACCGTGTCGCCGAGAAACCGCGCCATGAACTCCGAGAAGACCAGGCCGCCGATGCGCGGGCAGTACCACGTGGGGTCGAGCTGGGTGTTGCCCTCGAAGATCTGATCCTCAAGAGGGGAGCCATCGGGCCCTCGCATGATCCACTCCGGAGGAATGGCTGCGCTGAAGCGATGCTCGAGGGTCTCGACGCTTCCGGCGGGCGGCGTGACACCGAGATTCTGCACGCCGTAGGAGAGCCTGTAGGGGATGACGATCATCCCCGGATTCCTGGCATGCATCCGATCCACCCATCCGGTATCGCCGGTCGTGTGATCGATCTGCACGCCATTGACCAGATCGAAGCGGCCGAGCATCTCCTCCCACGGCGCGACCGGCACGCCGTTGAACAGAGCGCCGGGTGCGGGTGCATCGAAGTTGTACTTGCTGAGGCGCGGGAAACCCATGGACGCGATGCGCGGCACGGGGCGCACGGCCTCGGCATCGATGTGCCAGACGCGGAGGTTGTCGACGATCACCGTCGCGGCGCTGGCGGGCGCCATGACAAAGGTGGGGGTGCCGCCGGCCTCGAAGAGGAACTGACGCCGCTGGGTGCCGGTGCTCGGGTAGACAGCCGGGCGAAGGCCGAAGGCGTCGGCGTGCAGCTCGTTCGCACCCCCCCACCGGGCCAGCACGAACATGGCGGAGACCGCGCCCGCAGCGTCGACGATGCGGTAGTCGTACTCGAGCGCGTAGATCTCGCCAGGGGTGATGCTCAGCCCGTTGGCGTTGATCACCAGCATCGCTGTCGCGCCGGCCATCTTCACGGAGCGCGAACCGGAGAGCACCTCACCGGGCGCACTGGTGATCGTGGCGCTGCCGGTGAGAGTGACCCCCGTGGGATTGGCGTCCAGATTGAACGAGGCCACCAGCGTCTGGCGCGGCGCGTACTCGTTGTCGTAATTCGCAGCGCCCAGCGCCGGCGGAAGCGTCAGCGCACCGCTCTGCGCCACGGCGGGGTTGCACGCGGCAGCCAGACCGCTGCACCAGAGTGCGGTACGAGCCAGCGTGCGATTGAGCGTGAGTCGAATTTGCTTCATGCTCGCGGGATGCGCAAACGTCCGTGTCTGCTCGCATGGCCGGCAAGCAGGGGCCGGCGCGCGAGCCGAGAGTCGGGAGCAATACGCACCGCACAAGATGCGGGCCGCTTTCATGCGGTCCGAAGGGCAGCCCAAGTTTGGGAGCCGAGTCTCAGGAGATCATCGTTCTCGACGATCTCATCTCGTTCGGCGCGAGGCGTCACGTGCCGCATCCGAAGTCGCCCGCGAAGACGATGAAGTCCGCGAGGTTCACCACGCCATCAAACGTGAGATCTCCGGAGGTGCCCGGTGACACGGCATCGGAGAAGTTCACCGCGAGGATCATGAAATCGAAGGCGTCCGTGCGCCCATCGCCATTGAGGTCGCCGGCGCACGCTGGAGGATCTGGGTCGAGCACGGGCGCGGCAAACCCGCCGCTTGGGGTGCCGGCGCGGAAGATGCGCACGATGGCGGGGCCGATGGGTGCGGTCTCGGGCACGCAGAAGGAGACCGTGGCGGGAGACACGAAGGCCATCCGCGCGGGAACGCCGTTGACGGTGATGTGCGTTCCCTGGAACTGGTAGGGATACAGGCCCTCGAGATTCTGGGTCACACCGGCAAGCGTGGTTCCGTGGAGCAGGACAAAGGCGCCGCGCACCATGGGGTCGATCGAGGTGATCCGGCCCCGCACGGGCGGAGCGCCGGTGGTGGTGGCCTGCACCGGACCCAAGGGTGTGCTGGCGCGGCCAGCGAAGTCGAACGTGGAGATGCGGATGTCGTAGGTGGTTCCGCCTTGGAGGCCTTCGAGACGATGGCCGGTCGTGGGGCCCGCGAGATCGAACCGGTCCCAGGTGGTTTCCCCCGCGATGCGGTGCTCGATGAGATACCCCGCGCGCGAGCCCGACACAGGGGCGCTCCAGATGAGCTCGATGGAATCGGGTCCGAGGGCTGTGGCCTGGATGAGGCTCGGCTTGACCGGCGCGGGCGCACCCACGCGGTTGGCCAGCAGGATGATCCCGTCGGCTGGTGGAATGGTGAGGCCCGCGGTGACGGGCAAACCGGTGTTCACCGAAGGGTCCTGCACGCCGGCGATGCGGCGGATTCCGGCGCGGGTGAGAGGCCCGGCGACTTCGGCCTGCGTGAGCGTGACGGGAACGGGAGTGGGGTTCACGAGAACGATCCCGTTCTCGAAGTCGCGGCGGTACGCGCCGCCCCCCACTTCCGAGAGACGGATGGAATCGACCGACACCGCGCCTCGGTCGGCAAAGTGCGCGTAGGCCTTGAGCCACGGGCCCCACGCCTTCACCTGCGTGCGCATGGTGATCGTCTGGCCGGGCCCCTCGATGTCCTGGTGGTACAGAAACGTGCGGCCGTGGAAATCGATCTCGGTGGGATCGACCGCGATGCCGAGCGTCACCAGCCCCGCGTAGGTCTGCGGCGCATAGTCGAGCACGCGGAACGTGGCGGTGAGGTCGTAGGTCTTGCCAGCCTCGAGCGGAAGGACGAGGGGGTTGGTCTCGAAGACCATGAAATCATTCGACGATGCGCTGATCACTTCCAGAGAGGTGCCGCCCGAGATGACCTTGCCGGGATCGCTCGTCCACGAGGCGCCGTTGCCGAGCCAGAGCGCAGCGGGCACACCCTGCTCGAATCCGGTCTCGAGCAGCACCGGCGCGGCGCGCGTGATCTCGGCGGGTGGGCCGAGCGGCTGACCGAGATAGCCCTTGCCCGAGAGCTGCGATGTGGGATGTCCCTGGGCGTCGAGGGCGTACTCGTCGAACCACACGGGTGGTGTGGTGTTGTCGACGAGGTCGTATCCGAAGAACCCGTTGCCAAGCAGCGTGGTGGTGAGGCCCAGGCGCATGCGCTGGTAGTCGCGCTGCTCGAGGATCGCGAGCCGGTTGGGATAGCCGTGCCCGGTCAGCGTGCCGGTGGGCGTGCCCAGGCCGAGGCCGGTGAGCTGGACGCTCAGCGCCTGGGGCATGCGCGTCCACTGGTTCGCGCTCAGATAATTGCGCAGGAACTCATGCCACGGCGCGCTGCGCGTGGTGTCCCAATCGCCGTTCTCCAGAATCTTGTACGGAGAGTAGATCTCCTGCTGCCACCCGGAGAGCGTGGTGAGGACGCCGGAATCAAGCGGGATGCGTCCGGCATTACCGAACAGGATGCGCGTGGCGCCGAACCGCCAGCGCATGAGCCCGAAGTAGCTCTCGAACGCGGAGCGCATGGTGCCGAAGAGCAGGGGCTTGGCGTCGGCGACGCCGTCGCGGTCCATGTCGATGGGCGGGAGCGGGCCGTTGATGGTCTGCGCCAGCAGCGGATTGGGGAACCACTCGGCCTGATCGAAGTGGATGCCATCCCAGAGGCCCGAGGGCAGGACGGTGTTCCCGAGAAACTCACCCATGAACTCGGTGAAGGTCAGCCCGTCGATGCGCGGGCAGTACCACGTGGGATCGAGCTGCGTGTTGCCCTCGAAGATCTGATCGTGCAGCGGCTCACCGTCGGGGCCGCGCATGATCCACTCCGGCGTGATGGCCCGGTTGAAGAGCTGCTGGAGGCCGGCCGTGCCGCCCACCGGCTCGTTGTCGTCGATGTTCTGCGCCGAGTAGGAGATGCGATACGGCAGGAGCGTGATCGCGGGGTTGCGGGCCCGCAGGCGCTCGGCCCACCCCGTGTCACCGAGCGTCTGATCGATCTGCACGCCGTTGACGAGATCGAACCGGCCCAGGAGCTCCTCATAGGGCCCGATGGGGACACCGTTGAAGACGGCGCCAGCAAGTGGTGAATCGAAGTTGTATTTCGCGAGCCGTGGGTAGCCCATCGCGAAGATGGGCGGGGAGGACCTCGCGGCCTCGGAGTCGATGCGCCACACGCGGAGGTTGTCCACGACCACCGTGGCGGCGCTCTCGGTGGAGAGAAAGAACGTGGGGAACCCGCCGGAGCCGAAGAGAAACTGACGCCGCTGGGTGCCGGCGCTTCCGAAGATCGTCGGTCGCAGTCCCAGGGGATCGGCGTGCAGCTCGGACTGGATGCCCCACCGCGCCAGCACTCTCATGGCTGAGACCGCGCCCGCGCTGTTGAGGATCCGGTAGTCGTACTCGAGGGCGTAGATGTGGCCCGCGCCAATGTCGAGCGCATCGGGATCGATCTGCAGGCCCGCGGTCACTCCGGAGAGCTTCGCCGAGCGGGCGCCAGAGATGACCTCGGAGGGAACTGTGGTGAAGCCCGCGGCGCCGAGGAACACAACGCCGGCCGGATCGGAGTCCAGATCGAAGGATGCGATGAGCGTCCGGCGCACGCGGTAGTCGTTGTCGTACCCCGCGAACCCGAGCACGGGCGGGCGCTGGATGGCCTCTGCGAACGCCAAAGACCCGGGGCCGAGAAGCGCGACGCACCACGCGGCACAGGCCGCACCAAAGATCGAGTTGCGCAGACGAGACCAGTGCATGCGATTCGGGCGTGTTTTCGGCGGCTCCCGGGCACAACGATAGTTTCGGAACTCTACGCGGCGAGATGAAGCTCGCGTGATCCCCGTGTTTGGAAGCGCCCACGCGAGGAATTATCTGGCCTGGCCATCTTTGGTCAGGGCGATGCGGCGCATGGTCGTGTGCTCCGCGCCGGCAAAGGTGAGCACCGAGCGCATCAGGCGTATGGCATCCACATGAAAAGAGCGGAGGTTTGCCGGCCTGGGAAGGCCCTCGGGAACAGGGGTCGGATCGAAGCGGCACAGCGTCAGGTGCGGCAGGAAGCGGTCGGCCTTCTTCGCGCGCGGGTTTCTCGCCAGACGCGCAACGAGGCGGGATTGCAGCTCCATCATCGGCGCGGGAGCGTCGAGCTCGAGCGCGATGAGGCGAGCCTGCCCGCGCTGCGGGAGCGCGATGAGCCGCACGGGGGTGAGGTCGAACGCGGCGATCCCCGCTGCGGAGCGCTCGACCGATTCGATCACCGCGGGAAGATCCTTGTCGGAGGTGTCGCCGATGAACTGCAGCGTGAGGTGGAGCGCATCGGCGGGCGTGGTGCGCGCGCGGGGCGGGAGCGGGATGCCCTCGAGCAGGCGGAGCGCCTCGGCGGCCCACGATGCATTGGGATAAGCGGCGACGAAGAGACGGAGCATGAGGGCAGATTATTCGGGCGGGCTCACGGGGAGCATGCGCCGCAGCGTGCCCATGTCGTCGGCTTCCGATGCGGGCTTGTCCGTGCGCCAGCGCAGGATCCGCGGGAAGCGCACGGCGAGCCCCGCCTTGTGGCGATCGGACTCGTTGACGGCCTCGAACCCGATCTCGAATACGTGCACGGGCTCCACCTCGCGCACGGGGCCGGTGCGGCGGATGGTGTTGGCCCGGACGAACGCATCGAGCCGCTCGATCTCCTCCTGCGTGAGCCCCGAATAGGCCTTGGCGAAGGCCACGAGGCGGCGCGCGCCACCGGTATCGCCATTCTCAAGAGGGCGATCCCACAGCGCGAAGGTGCAGTCGGTGTGCAGCCCGGCCCGGCGGCCGGAGCCCAGCTGGGCGTAGATGAGCACGGCATCGACGCTCAGGGGGTCGACCTTCCACTTCCACCATCCCGGTGAGCCGCCCGGCTGGACGCGGCCGGCCCCGTACGTGGAGTCCAGATGCTTGAGCATCACACCCTCGTGGCCCGCGCTGCGGGAGGATGCGCGCACGAGCGCCACTTCGGCCCACGTCTCCGCCTCGATCCGCGGGCACAGCTGTATCGAAGATTCCGGCCCGAGGCGCTCGACCACATCCGCCAGCATGGCCCGGCGTTCGCGGATAGGGCGAGCGCGAGCGTCGACGCCGTCGCGCTCGAGAATGTCGAAGGCGAGAAACGTCGTTTCCTCGCGCTCGAAGAGGCCGGGCTGGTGCGTGGGCGCGGCCACGCGATTGAGCCGCGTCTGGAGCGCGCTGAAGGGGAGGGCGCGGCCGTGCCGCATGAGAAGCACCTCGCCGTCGAGCACGGTGCCCACCGGGAGGGCGCGAGCGGCGCGGATCAGCTCGGGAAACTGCGCTGCGATCGGTTCCTCGCCGCGCGACCACAGGGCCAACCCGCCCGCGCGAGCGACCAGCTGGGCGCGGATGCCATCCCACTTGGGCTCGATGAGCCATCGGTCGATGGAGCCGAGCGACTCAACGGGCTCGTCGAGCTGGTGGGCCAGAAAGAACGGATACGGCCGCGACCCCGTTTCGGGGCGGGCGTCGACGGTGCTCGTCGCGACCAGCGCACGAAAGGCTTGCGCCGTCGGCGTGAATCCGCCAGCGAGCCGGTCGAGGATCGTGGTCACATCCACACCGCTCGCCTCGCTCAGCGCTCGCGCCACGGTGCGCTTCTGCACGCCCAGGCGAAACCCGCCGCGGATCAGCTTGTGGTAGACAAACCGCTGGGTCGCATCGAATGTGGACCACGCGCCCAGGATAATGCGCCGACGGCGCTCGTCGTTCGCGCCCGCCAGCGGCGCCACGCGATCCTCGATCACGCGATGCAGCGGCTCATCCGATGGATCTCTCGCGCCCGGCGCCAGCAGCGCCACGGCCTCCGACAGATCTCCCGTGGCCGCGTAGCACTCATCGACCAGCCACGGCGGCCATCCGGATTCCTGGATCACGAGGTTCCGCAGCACGGCCGAGCTGGCTGCCCCCTTGATGCGTTCGCCCGAGAGCAGCGCCACCGCCCAGGCGGCATCCTCGGGCGGAGCATCGCGGAAATACGCTGCGAGAATCGCGGTGCGCTCCGAGGTTCCTGTGGTGGCGTCGATCGCGGCGAAGAGCTCGGTGAAGCGTCTCATGCGCACTCCTCGGGCGGCTCGGGTGCGTCCGGCTCGGCCTCCACGCCGTCATCGGTGGTGAAGCGCGTTCGAATCACGAAGGTGTCCATGCCGCGCTCGCGCCAGTACCGGGCCATCTGCTCCGCGTAGCCATGGGTGACGCCGATTCGGTGCGCTCCGGTGGCGAGGATGGCCTCGGTGAGGCCGTCCCAATCCGCGTGGTCCGAGACGATGAATCCGCGATCGAGCGAGCGCCACCGGCGCCGCCCGCGAATGGCCATCCAGCCAGACGCGAAGGCGGTCGCGATTCCCTCGGGCCCGGCGAACTTCCGCATCCATGGTGTGCCCAGGGCCGACGGCGTCGCGACAATGATCCCCGCACCCTTGAGCGCGCCCGCAGATTCCGGGCTCGCGTGCGCAACCGGTGGGAGCGAGATGCCGGCATCGCGAAACGCCCGATCGAATCGCATCACAGCGCCGTGGGCGCCGATCGGGCCGATCGAGGGATCGAGGAGCCCGAGCACGCGCTGGGCCTTGCCCAGGGCGTAGGCGGTGATGATCGTGCTCTTTCCGGCGGCAGCGTTGGACGCCCACCACCGGTTGATGTCGGCTGCGACAACGCTCTCATCGGGCCACCGGAAGATCGGCAGCCCGAAGGTGCTCTCGGTGAGCAGGACATCGCACTCCACCGGCTCGAACGCGCGGGCGGAGCGCGATGGGCGGGTCGCGAAATCGCCTGTGAAGACCCACACGGGTCCGCCGCTCACGTGCTCGAGCCGCACCTGGCTCGAACCGAGGATGTGCCCCGCGGGATGGAACGACACGAGCACATCGCCGATGCGCCGGCGCTCGAGATAGGGTTGACCCTCGATGCGGGCGTGCTCGCCGACGCGCATCCGGAGCACGGCGACTCCCTCTTCTGCCGTGAGATAGTCGGCGCATCCCCACGCTGCGTGATCGGAGTGCGCGTGGGTGACCACGGCGCGATCGACCGCGCACCAGGGATCGATGTGGAATCCGCCCGCGGCGCACCACAGTCCCTGGGGTGACTCCTCGATCAGATCGCCCGTGCGGCTCACACCAGAGCCTAGTTCCGGCGCACACAGGGGGCGAGAACAGCCCGGCGGACCTTCCGATCCACATGAAAAAACGGGCAAAGCGGCGCGCCGGTTGGCCGAGGGAACGGACTGGAAGTAGGTTTGCCGTTGGAGCATGTGTGCCGCCAAGGGAGCATCCGCGTGGATCGAAGACTGTGGTCATGGTTGTTCGTCATCGGCATCGGAATCACGCCGAGCCTGGCGCCGGCGGCGCCGGTCGCGGAGCAGCTCACGCCGGGCGTCGTGCGCTTCTTCGCATCCGAGGCCGCAAAGGCCGCGGCTGAGCCGTCGGTCGCGCTCCTGAATCCACCCCCACCGACGCCGATCCCACTCACGGGCCTGGATCCGGTGCCCGTGTTCGACACCGTCGGCGCCGCATCACGTGTGACGATCCCCGTTGCGCCGGGCACGAGCCTGTACGGAACGGGGCTCGTGACGGGGCCGTTCGAGCGCACGGGGGAGAAGGTGTCGGTGTACACCTTCGACGCCTTCGCGTGGGGAGAGCAGTCGACGCGCCTGTACCAGGCGCACCCGTGGATCATGGGCGTGCGCGCCGATGGATCATCCTTCGGCGTGCTCTTCGACTCCACGTGGCGCGCCGAGATCGACACGAGCAACCCGTTCAACGCCGGGATCGTCTTCCTCACCGACGGCCCCCCGCCGCCGGTCATCGTCATCAACAAGCCCCTGCCGGGACAGGTGGTGATGGAGCTGGCCCATCTCACCGGCAAGCCGGCCTTCCAGCCGCGCTGGGCCACGGGGTACCAGCAGTGCCGGTACCAGTACACGCCGCAGCAGGAAGTCATCGACGTGGCGCGTGGGCTGCGCCTCCGCGAGATCCCGTGCGATGTGATGTACATCGACATCGAGTACATGGACGGGTTCCGGGCGTTCACCTTCGACCCCGTGACGTTCCCCAACCCCGTCGGGCTCAACGCGGAGCTGCACTCGATGGGGTTCAAAGCGGTCTGGAACGTGTCGCCGACGATCAAGCTCGAGCCGGGCAATCCTCTCTACGAGTGGGGCAAGGACCTCGACTACTTCGTGAAGAATCCAGACGGCGTGACCGACTTCGTGGGCGTCGGGTGGTCGGGCGATTCGGTGTGGGTTGACTTCACCAATCCCGCAGCCCGCAACTGGTTCTCCCCGCTGTATTCCACCCTCACCGACACCGGCGCCGACGGCATCTGGGTCGACGTGAACGAGCCGTCGGTGTTCAACGCCGCTCCGACCTACGACATGCCCATCGATGCCGTGCACCTGGCCGATCCGGCCCTGGGCGGCATCGGCCCCCATCTCAAGTACCGCAACATCTACGGCATGCAGTCGGCCCGCACGGCGTACCAGGGCCTCGCCCAGGCATATCCCGACAAGCGCCCCTTCGTGCTCACGCGCTCGAACTACCTCGGCGGCCAGCGGTACGCCGCGACATGGTCGGGAGACAACGTCTCGGATGAGTACCACTACGGCATGACGATCCCGATGATCCTCACGCTTGGGCTCTCGGGCCAGCCGTACTCGGGCAACGACATCGCTGGATTCGCGCAGAAGGAGACACCCGAGCTCTACGCCAGGTGGATCGGCGTGGGCGCGCTGGCGCCGTTCTCGCGCGGGCACTCGCTGCGCGACGCCTGCGAGCCGTGGCTCTTCGGCGGCGATGTCGAGTACACCGCGCGGCTCGCGATCGACCGGCGGTACTGGCTGCTTCCCTATCTCGACGGCGTGTTCTTCGAGGCCTACGCCTCTGGGCTTCCCGTCGCGCGGCCGCTGTTCTTCGCGGACCCGACCGACCCGGCCCTGCGCACCAAGGATGATGCGTTTCTCCTGGGGGATTCCATCGTGGTGGCCGCGACCAAGACGCTGGCGGAAACCCCGCAGGTTCCCGACATCGGCGAGAACCTCAGGCGCTTCGGCCTGCCGATCTCTAGGGACCTGGAGTCGGATCTGGACACATACCGTGAGGATCTCCCCCACCTCTACCTGCGCCCGGGGCGCATCGTGACCACCGGCCCGCTCATCCAGCACGCGTACGCGCAGCCGCTGAACGATCTCACGCTGATCGTCGCGCTGGATGAGAGCGGCCAGGCATCGGGCTCGCTGTACGAGGATGCGGGCGAGGGATGGGGCATCTATTCCGGAGACTTCCGGTACTCGCTCTTCTCCGCATCGCGGGCCGGAGATCTGGTCACGGTGCGCCTCAACGGTTTCGTCGGCAATCGCACCTACATTCCGCGCCCCATGCGCGTGCGCATCCTCGCCGAGGACGGCAAGGAGTATCGCGGCGTCGGCATCGAGGGCCAGGACGTGGTGATTGATATCTCCGTTCCCCAGCCCGGCGCGGCGCCGGCGCCGCTGGAGGTTGACGGCCGCGCCATCCCCGCAGCGTTCGGCAATCGCCCGCCCATCTCCACCGGCGTCGCGGGCGCCGGACCACAGATTCCCGGCATCATGGGAGCGGTGTATGCGCGGGCGGAATCGGCGCGACTGCGCATGGGTCTGTCGGGCGCCGCGAAGTACGACAACGCGGGGCTCGTGACGCTCCTCGATGTCGCGCCGGGAGGACCGACGCACCTGAGCGCGACGCTCACCGGCGGGCCCGATGTGCTGGCGCCTCTGGCGGGCGCGACGTTCGATGCCGGGTTCACGCCCGACGCTGCGGTGGTCCTCGACACCACCGGCGGCGGGCTCTGGACGTTCGTCGTGCGATTCAACCCCGATGGAACGATCTCGTCCAGCACGTTCCTGGGCCGGTCAGTCGCTGGTGAGTTTGGCGGCGTCCTGCGCTCGGGTATCAATCCCGCCGGCGCACGCGTGGCCCTCGACAACGGCCTCTTCGCGGGCACACCGATTCCCGGCCGCGCCGCGCGCGATCCGGCAACGATCGGATTCGAGCTCGATATCCCGTGGACCTCGCTGTCCTTGCAGAACAAGCCCGCCGGCAAGATCCGCTTCGCGCTGCTCAACCTCCACCGCGATCCGCCCCAGGTGGATCACGTCGTGCCGGATGCCGGCATCGGACCGTTTCCGCTCGGCCCGGGCCCGAACTTCGCAGCGATGCCGGGGCCTCAGTTCCTGATCGTTCCGTGCGCGGGGGATATCTCCGGCGACGGCGCAACAACCGTTCAGGATTTTCAGGTGCTCGCGGTGCACTTTGGCCAGCCGGTGGCGGTGTACTCGCAGGGCGACCTCAACGGCGATGGCGTGGTGACTGTTGCTGACTTCCAGATCATGGCTGTGGACTTCGGGTGCGGGATCTAGTGGCGATGGAGCCGCACCCCGAAGCGATGTATTCCGTGGACGTGCATCTGCACCTATGCCTCATTCGTGTTTCCTGAACCCAGGAGGTTCTCCATGCGTTCCCAGACGTTCGTGTTCGCGGGTCTCTCGATGCTCGTATTGATCGGCATCGTGACGGCAGGCACCCTCACGCCGCCAGCGGGGCCCGTTGCGCCGACCATGAAATCGCTCTCGGAGGTCGAGCCGCGGACCGCGCTCACCCAGGCGACCGCGCCGGGCGACGCGACGAGTCAGTTCATCATCGCGCAGCCGGGCTCCTATTACCTCACCGGCAACATCGCGGGCGTCGCTGGCAAGAACTGCATCGCCATCGAGGCGACGGGCGTGACCCTGGACCTCAACGGATTCACGCTGGAGGGTGTGGCGGGATCGCTCAGGGAAAG
>JADMIO012887402.1_pt1 | contig 23927 bp, 19 predicted proteins | sample 8958161 | NCBI WGS metagenome assembly JADMIO01 (sample SAMN16585339, study PRJNA669376) | soil metagenome | isolation source: Crop rotation soil | place: USA: Cullars Rotation, Alabama | collected 2011
CCGCGACTTCAAGTCACGTGAATTCCAAGCTTCGGATCCCACTGTGCTGGAAAGTTGTCCGCTACTTCTCGCAGACGAGACGATAGACGACGCTTCTTCCGCTATCACGATCGCATCGCTATCGCGGGTTCGCCTGTTGCGGCCAACCTCCGCCTCCGCTGAATAGAGATCGACAATGGCCGCCTCGAGACACCGTACTGCGCATCCGTCAGAGTTGGCCGATCGCCTGCTCGATTCAATTCGTTCCCGCATCCCAGCGACGTCGCGAGGATCGGAAGTTTCGATCAGTCGGCGCACCGCCTGTTCTTTATGCGCGAAACAGTCACGAGGGCTCTTGCACGAGCCTTCAAGCCCGGACCAAGCGGCGAACCGCAACCCATAGCTAGCCGCGTTCTTCCACATTTCAGGACCGGACTGCGTCTCGCGCAGCCTGCACGCCGCGTCCACCGCCATGAGTTCTAAGGTGGACAATTTAGTTGCCACGATCTCGGGTGACGGTGACGGTGGCATGGCGTCATAGACCCAGCAGTCCGCAATTTTCACCTTTTCCATAGGCCCTGGCCCAAGCTTGTCTGGCGAATACTCCTGCTCGCACTTGTCAGCAAAGATGTTCCACTTGGGGAGCATGGATCGGATCTCCGAGAAAAACTTATCGATGACGTTCTTCCCCGTACATTCCCACTGGGTAGCCGCATGGAGGCTGACGCTCTCCACCTCGGCACTCAACAGGGCAACGTTCGTCTTCACCGTTTCATCGAGCCGGTTAAATGCTTCATTCACGGCGATGACTGCCTGCTGGCGAAGCCTAACAGGCAGGGCGTTAATCGTGTCGAGTGTGCGCTGATCCACCTTGACCTTTGTGTCTACCTTCGCATCCACTCCTAGCCAGAATGCACCGACGAAGCCTTCGGCATGTCCCGCGTGCCACAGAACCAAGCACGCACAAACGAACTCAATTGCGTGTCGCATCTTGTCGCTCCCCGATGGCTAACGAAGTTTCGACAGTTCCGGATAACGCCCAAACGCTGACAGGGCTCGCAGTGTAACGCGCGGGCGGCGCGAGCCGTGGGCTGGGTCTCGAAACATCCGACTTCCTGCGGGCTTCGCTCCCGATACGTCGCCTCGGCTCTTTGCGCGTTAGACTGCGACGGCGGACGGGATAACGCGCGAACTGCCGAGTCATCAGCGGGAGGGGTCTGCACGTCGAGCGGGCCCGCGCCCGTGCTCGGACCGCAATCGCGCAGCGCGGCGAACGTGCGAGACCCGGCCGCCGCATCGCCCGTCGGTCGCCCGCACCTCCGCGCCGCCGTAACATCCCTGGAGCCGTCCATGTGGCGCGGAGTATGGCGCCGCGCGGGACGCGTTTACAACACCTCACGGGCAAGAAATGCAGGACGCTGCTTCGACCGGGTCTTCCTGCGCGTCGCGCCCGATGACGGCGGCGGGATCAGAGCCAGTCGGCCCTGATCCCACCACGCGGCCTCCCACCCACGCTCCACCGCTCATCCCTGCCCACGACGTGCCCGATCCCCCCTATCTCCCCGCCCCGACTCCGACACTGCCTTCCGCGTGCCGCCGCCTGTCCGCCCTCAGCGACCGCCTGACGCCGACCTGGTCCGTCGTGAATCTTCCCAGCCCGTCCCGCCGCACGAATCGCTTGTCCCGCGCGGCGCAATCAGCTCCCGCTTCCGTGCCATGGGTCCCTCCTTCGCCGTCCCCCCACCGGACGCGCCCCGCCGCCGCGGAGCGCGTCCGGGCCTCGTTCCAACTGCCCTACGCCGCCGTCTGCGTCGGCGTCACCACCGGCGCCTCCTCCGTCGCCCCCTTCCCCGCCTCCCCCTTCCCCTTCGGCGCCGCCCTCGCGACCGGCGGGAAGAGCTTCACATACACGTCGGGCGCCCCCTCCTCCGCCACCGCGCTGGCGAGCCGCTTGAGGGCCGCGAGCGCCGACTCCCACTCCTCACCGATGGCGTCCTGGGTCCGGCGGGCGCCGCGGACGGCGGCCTTCGCCGACTTGACGGCGGCGAGGGCCTGGTCGACGGCATGGGCCGCCTTCTCGGCCGCCCGGGCGGCCTCGATCGTCTTCTTGCCGACCCCGCGGTCGGCCTCGATCTTCACCACCAGCTGACGCACGGCCTTCGTGGCCGGGGCGCCGGGGGCCTTCAGGAGGACGCTCGGCGACGGCGCACCGAACGCCTCGAACGGATTGCTTCGCGCTTGCCCCTCCGTGACGAGCGCCCGCGCGAGGGCTTCCACCGCCTTCTCCTGGACGTCGTTGGATGCCGCGAGCCGGGCCTTGGCGGCCTCGAGCCCGGACTCGCCGGCATCGACCTTCTGCTGCGCGTCGACGTACTGCGTCTGCACCCGCTCGAAGCGCTCCAGGCGCTCCTTCACGAGCCGCGTGTCGACGGCCTGCGCGGCGTTCAGCACTGCCGCCCCGCGCTCCAGCCGCTTCGCCGGACTGCTCCTCCTCACTCGATTCTTCATGGCCTCCTCCTTCTCCGCTCCTGCGGAGGTTGTGGGTTGTGACGCCGGTCTTGCGAGCTTGCTCGCAGGCGTCGTGCCCATAGCCGGAACCATGCCACCGCGGACGGGCCGTCGCGGGTCCGAGGTGGAGGTTCCGGCGACCTTCCCACGGCGTGCGCAGCGCGCCGGAAACTTCCGGCGGACTGCTCACGCCGTGGGATCCGCGCCGGAAGGTTTCCGGGGGCCTGCACACGCCGTGTGAAGCCTTCCGGAAGGTTTCCGCGGACTTTCCCACGCCGTGTGCAGCGCGCAGGAAGGCTTCCTGCGCCTCTCCCACGACGTGGGAAGTGCGCAGTAACCCTTCCGCGGCAGTTTCCCACGCCGTGTGCGAGCCGGAGAAGCCGTCGCCACCGGCCTGAACCCCCCGCACCACCCCCTCGCGTCAACGCGCGGAAACAGGGGGTCCTTGAAAATCCGTCGCCACCCCCCTCCCGGTGTCAACGCCCGGAAACACCCCCTCTACGTCCTACCGTCGCCCGTCCCGAAATTCGTTGCCGGCCGTTGACGTGCTTGCTATACGGCCCGCTCCACTGCCCGGCCATCTGGCTGTCCGGCCAGCCGGCCGGCGCGGTGCGTCGACCCGGCCCCTGGCGGGGAGGAGTCCCATGGCCATCCTGATCGTCGACGACGATCCCGACGCGGTGTACGACCTCACCCGCGCGCTCGAATCGGCGGGCGACGGATGGACCGCCCGCTCCGCCGGCACGGGCATGGAGGGGCTCGCACTGGCCGTCGCGCCCGACGTCGAGTGCGTGCTCCTCGACTACCACCTGCCCGACCTGAACGGCGTCGAGGTCCTCCGCGAGCTGCGCCGGCAGCGGCCCGACGTCCCGGTCATCATGGTCACCGGCTCGGGCTCGGAAGCCGTCGCCGTCGAGGTGATGAAGCTCGGGGCCGCCGACTACGTCGTCAAGGAAGGCTCGTACGCGCAGGCGGTTCCCGGCGTGCTCCGCGAGGTGCTCGGCAAGCACGCCCTCGAACGGCTCGACGCGACCGGCGACGGCGCCGCCGTCTCGCCGCCGCTGCCGCGGCTCGACGAGGCCACGCTCGCGCGCTTCGCGGCGGAAGGCCTCATCGCCCGCAGCCGGGCGATGCTCCGGGTGCTCGGCCTCATCGAGCGGGCGGCGCAGTCGCGGGCGAACGTGCTCATCGAGGGCGAGAGCGGCACCGGCAAGGAGGTCTGCGCCCGCGCCATCCACGCCCACGGTCCGCGCGCCGCCGGGCCGTTCGTCGCGCAGAACGTCGCGGCGATCCCCGAGACGCTGCTCGAGAGCGAGCTGTTCGGCCACGCGAAGGGCGCGTTCACGGGCGCCGACCGCGCGCGGCCCGGCCTCTTCGACCAGGCCGACGGCGGCCCCCTCTTCCTCGACGAGATCGGCGAGGCCGACCCCGCCGTCCAGGCGAAGCTGCTGCGCGTCCTTCCCGAGCGCGAGTTCCGCCCCGTCGGCGCCACCGCGGCCCATCGCGTCGACGTCCGGGTGGTGGCCGCGACCAATCGCGACCTGCGCCACGACATCGCCGCGGGTCAGTTCCGCCGCGACCTGTACCATCGCCTGCGCGTCTTCCCGATCACGCTCCCGCCCCTCCGCCAGCGCCGCGACGACATCGCGCCCCTCGCACAGCACTTCCTCGAGCGCTTCACGCGCGAGGAGGACGTTAGCCTCGCCGGCTTCCACCCGGAGACGATCGCGATCCTCGAGCGGTACGCATGGCCGGGGAACGTCCGCGACCTGGAGAACGAGGTCCATCGCCTGGTCCTCGCCGCCACCCCCGGCGACGAGATCGTGCCCGACGCCGTCGCGCCGTGGATCACGAGCGAGCTCGACGACTCTCCGGCCACGATGGGCCTGCTGAAGGACATCCTCCGCCAGGTGGAAGCGGCCGTGCTGAAGAGCCGGCTCCGCGAGAACGGCTACAACCGTACGGAGACCGCCGCGACCCTCGGCATCACCCGCGCCGGGCTGTTCAAGAAGATGCGCGCGCTCGGGATCGCGACGCCGAAGAAACCCGACGAGCCGTAGCGCGCCCGTGCCCGGCCGCGCCGACGACGCTTCGACGAGGACCGTCCGCGCGGCGATGGCGGCGGCCGGCATCGCGCTGTCGCTCGGGTCCGCCGCGTGGATCGTGCCGTCGCAGTGGCCGACGTACGCCGTCTTCTTCGCGCTCGCGTTCGCCTTCAGCTTCGTGTGGCTCGACAGCGCCGCGCCGACGTCGGTCGCGCACATGGCGATGGCGACCGCGTTCGTCTACATCGCCGGCCTCCCCATCCTCTTCTTCGAGCTGCTCGCCCGGCTCGCCGCCTACCCGCTCATCTTCGTCGCCGCGCGCCGCGGTCTCGTTCCCCTGCCCCGTCCGCTCCGTCCCCTCGCCACGAAGGAGCGTGCCGCCTCCGCCCGCCTGGACCTCGCCGCCATGCTCGGCCTCGCCAACCTCGGCTGCGCGGTCCGCGTCGCCGTCGTCCATGCGGCCCGTGCGTACGGCATCGACGACCTGACCACGGCCGTCGTCATCGGCGAGCCCGTCGCCTATGCCGTCATGGGCGGTCTGAGCGCCGTCCTGCCGCTGCCGACGGGCGAGTACGTCGTCGCCGCGCCCCGCCGCCTCCCGGCCGAGGACGAGCGGGTGGACGTCATCTTCAGCGCGGTCGCGATCGTACCCTTCCTGGTGATCCTGATCGTCTACGCCTGGCTCGACCACGGCCTCGTCGGCGCCGCCGGCTGGTCCCTCGGCACGCTCGCCCCGCACTGGCTCGTCCAGCTGCTCATCCGCCGGCGTCACCTGGTGGACGAGCGCCAGGAGGCCCTGGCGCGGAAGCAGGACGAGCTCGCCGCGGTGATCCACACGTCACGCACGACGTGAAGGCCCCGCTCAGCTCGATCGCCGTCGCCGCCGACCGCGTGCGCGACGAGCACGGCGGCGAGCTGCCGGCACCGGTGCAGGCCGACGTCGCGCGCATCTCCGGGCTGGCGGAGCGCGCGGTGCGCATGATCGCCGAGCTCCTGGCGGCGACGAAGCTCGTCGCCGAGGCGGAGCCGGTCGGGACGGTGGACCTCGGCGCGCTGATGTCGGAGGCGATCGAGGAGCTGCAACCGCAGATCGCGGAGCGTCGCATCCGCGTGGAGGTGACGACGGCGCTGCCGGCGATTCCGGGACAGGCGGGGAAGCTACGGCACGTGTTCGTGAACCTGATCGGCAACGCGATCCGGTTCGTGCCGGCGGAGACGGGCGTGGTCGAGATCGGTGCGGCGCAGGAGGACGGCTGCGTGGTGGTCCTCGTCCGGGACAACGGGGTCGGAATCCCGGCGCAGTATCAGGAGACGATCTTCCGGATGTTCGGACGCGTGCCGGGGAGCGTGAACGGGGCGGGAAGTGGGATGGGGCTCGCGATCGTGAAGCGGATCGTGGAGGCGCACGGCGGAAGCGTGTGGGTGTCGTCGCAACCGGGAGCAGGCGCCGCGTTCAGCGTGCGGCTGCCGGCGTCTCGACTCGCCGCCTGGTCGATCCCGACGCAATGAATCGGCGCCGAATCCGGTCATCGCAGCCGCAGAGCGGCATATCGGCTGGCGAATCAGCCGCGCACCCCCCGGCGCCCCGAAGTCTTCCGCGATCGCGTGCGCACCGGCTGCGATGGCTTTTGAGGCCGACCCGACGGGTTGACGTCTTCGACCCTCACCCCTCGACCTTCACGAAGACTGCGCCGCGAGCGCTCGACGCGATTCAGGAATCGCGGATCGTTCTCGAGCCGATAGTCGAACCAATCGTCCTCGGAGGCGAAACCGAGCAATATCCCGGCGGGCTTCCCGTGCAGCGTTATCAGGACCTCACCTCGCTGCGCCTCACGCAGATATTTCGACAGCTGGTCTTTGATCTCCGACAAGGCGACCTTCCTCATGACTTATGCCCTTCTTCTGCCAGCCATGCCGCGGCATCCGATTTCATCACGATCGCGAGGATATCGACTCGTCCGGCCTGCACGTCGTAGAAGACGCGCACCTCACCGACCGTAGCCGATACTGCGTCCGCGACAGACCAGCAACGTCACGCCTGCGGCTCACCGCCCGCGCGACCCGCGGACCTCAGAGGAGCACCCGCACGCGTCCGGGTATGGCGTCGCGCGGACTCCCTGGACTATCGTCCGGCCCGACAAACCATGCCGACCACCACCCGTTGCACCGTTCGTGCGATCGTTCTCCTCCTCCTCGCCACCCCGTACGTCGCCGGGGCCGACGTCCTCTGTCGCAAGAAGTCGGGCGCCGTCTTCTCGCGCGCGGCGTGCAAGCCGAAGGAGATCTCGCTGGGGCCCGTCGCCAACGTCCTTCAGGGCCCGCAAGGCCCGCCGGGACCGAGGGGGCCACAGGGTCTCGAAGGACCGCGCGGCGCCGACGGTCCGCCCGGAACCTCGGTGGACATGTCCCTGCTGCCGATCGCGTTGGGGCACATGGACATCACGGGAGAGCTGTCCTATGCGAAGAACGTCGGCACCCCGAGCTGGAATGCCGTCGCCGGCCAGTACGAGATTCCAATCCTCGATCCAGGCGGCGCCCCGCTCCTCTACTACTACGAGGACTTCGCCACGGTGGTGTCGTCCGACATGGACCTGACTGCTGTGGCGACCAGCAACGCCGGGAAGCTCGTGGTGAGACTCGTCGACAAGGACGGTGCGCGGGTCCAGGGTCCGTTCCAGTTCGTCGTCTTCCGAATCCATACGCCCTGACGTACGAACCGACGACTCCGACATTCCCCGGTCGGTGGTTGCGCGGAGCACAGATTGCGCAGGCTGCCCATCGGGTGAGGGCCTACTCTCCGGCCCCGGACGCCCCGTCCTGCAAGATCAACGATGCAGGATCCGACCAGGCGACCCGGATCTTCCGCGGCGAACCGGCGAGATTGCGAGGATCGTCGCCAGGCGGCGTGGCGGGCTCACGACCGGACAGGGTTCCACCTCGCGACAGGTAGAACGCCCGGGCCGCCGAATTCTGCTCCAGGACCCACAGGTAGAGAGGCGACCCGGGCCGCCGCTCGATGAGGATGCGCGCGACACGATCCAGGAGGAGAGAGCCCACTCCCTTTCGCTGCATGGCGAAGGCCACGTGCAGGTTGTCGAGGAGCGCACCCCAGACCGGATCGGCGTCGACGATGACGTGGGCAAACCCCACCGGGCGACCGTGCTGCTCCGCGAGGACGGTGAAGTCGTCGCGACCCGACGCGTTCATGCGCTCCGCCCACGTGGCCAGCCGGTCCGCGTAGACGTCCGGGTTGTCCGGCATCATCGTGTCCACTGGCCGCCGGCGAGCTCCGCGTGAGCGATGAGACGCCGGTCAGCGCTGGGCTGTGCGCGTAGCGCGAAGCGCCCGCCGCGTCCAGGCGCCCGGGGCCTCACGCCGCCCCGGCATCCGCGCTCACGCCGAACGGGGCGTCCGTCTCACCTCGTGGCGGGCCGGTGACGTTCTTAACCATCTTGTTAACCGATTTCCTCCCGTCCGACGTTGACCCCGTTGCACCGGCATGGAACTGCGGCGCTCGTTCCATCGCGACCGGCGGCCGAAGCGCTTCACCAACCATGCGCAGGGGGAGACACCGATGAAGCACGCCCGAGGACGATCGACGGCGGCCATGTGGGTCCAGGGTGCGGGCCTGCTCGCAACGCTGCTGCTGCCCGCGGCAGCGGCGGCCGAGATCATGATCCCCGTCACCATCAACATCACCGAGCTCGTGCAGCTCGACGCGGATCAGGACCCCGGCGTGGGCGGCGTCGGGCAGAGCCTCGCCGATCTGTACGCGCACGTGACCATCGACGGCACGACCCTCAGCAACTTCGACGACAAGTGCGACAACCCGCCGCCGACACCGCCGGAGCAGTCCGTCTTCAGCGTACCGTACGTCTTCTTCAACCAGGACGGCACCATCGTCGATCCGAGCTGCCCGGTCGTGCCGTGGGTGTTCACCAAGAACGTGCCGCTGTCGCGGTTCCAGCAGAATCCCGCCGGCATCGCGGTCCGGATCCAGATCCTCGACAGCGACAGCGGCCCCCTCAACGACGACGACCTGCTCGAGGACTTCGTGCTGAACGTGTCCCTCGGCGGCCGCTGGACGGGGGCGAAGGACTGGCCCGAGAACTGCCGGGACGGCAGCGATGCCGACGTCTGCTGGCAGATCGAGGCCGGCGCCGATGCGGACGGCGACGGACTGCTCGACGACTGGGAGACAAACGGGCTCGACGCCGACGGCGACGGCACCATCGACGTCAACCTGCCGGCCTTCGGCGCCAACCCGAACCACAAAGACGTGTTCGTCGAGCTCGACTGGCGGCCGGGCTTCGAGCCGCGGCGGGCCGAGGTGCGGAAGTGGAAGGACGCGTTCGCCGCCTCCCCGATCGACGCGGGCGGCGTGCCGAACCCCGACGGGCTCCCGGGCATCAACCTCCACGTCGACACGGGCGCGCTCACCGAGAACGGGCTGCTGGTCGGCGACAACCTCGGCGGCGGCAACGCGCTGTCCGCGGACTTCCCCGTCTGCAGCCTGAGCAACGACACCGGCGCGTTCTATCCGGCGAAGGCCGCCAACTTCGACGCCGCACGGCGGTCGCTCGTCTTCCGCTACGGGATCACCTCCACGCAATGCTGCGAGTTCGGCCCGAGCCGCGGCACGCCGTGCTTCATCGACGCGCAGTGTCCGTCGGCGCTCTGCCAGCCGGCCGGCGGGCAGGCCGAGATCGGCGGCAACGACCTCGTCGTCTGGAACACGGCGTTCCAGGGATCGTCGCTCATGCACGAGCTCGGCCACACGCTGAACCTGCACCACGGCGGCGACGTCGACGACAACTGCAAGCCCAACTACCTGAGCGTCATGAACTACGACCACTTCGAGCTCCAGCGGCTCGACGGGTCGTCGTTCCTCGACTACTCGCCGCCCCGCCTGCCGGGCGGGACGCGCGGGCAGGCGCCGCTCGGACCGCTCGCCGAGAACGACCTCGACGAGCCGAACGTCCTCGACCCCACCGATCCGCAGACGTTCTTCGTCTACACCGACGCCGCGGCGAAGAAGCGGCTCACGCTGGTCGGCGCCGCCGTCGACTGGAACGGCAACGGCACCAAGACCGAGAACGACCTCACCGTGAACATCGACACCGCCGACGCGACGACCGGCTTCCCGGACCTCTGCAAGAACACCGACATCCGGACGGCCGCCGATCCGCTCACGGGATTCGACGACTGGCACCACGTCTCCCTGCCCTTCATCCAGTTCGCCGACTCGGCCGACGGCCCGGTGAATCCCGTCCTCGTGCACGAGCCGACGGACGCCGAGATCCGCGCGCACCGGGAGGCGCTCAACACCGCCGATCTCGCGATCGTGAAGACCGGCCCGGCCGGCCCGGTCGAGGCGGGGAGCGACGTCGATCTCGCGTACACGCTGTCGCTCGCGAACAAGGGGCAGAACCCCGCGGTGAAGGTGCGCGTGAGCGACACGCTGCCGCCCGGCGGTGTCGCCACCGCCGCGGATCCCGCCTGCGACACCGGCACCGCCGGCTCCGTCGTGTGCGATCTGCCGGCGATGCTCCCGTCGGCGCAGGGCAGCGTGGCCCTGTCGGTGCGCGCTCCCGCGCGCTGCGAGAACGGGCACCCCGTCGCCATCGTCAACCATGCGGCGGTCGCGAACGCGTACGAGCACGCGGGCGCCGATCCGACTCCCGCGGACAACAGCACGACCTTCGAGACCGCGGTCGCCGACACGACGCCGCCCACGCTTGCCCTCACGGTGACGCCGGCGACGCTCTGGCCGGTGAACCACAAGCTCGTCGCGATCAAGGTGTCGGCGGAGTCGACCGACGCGTGCGACCCGAACCCGACGATCCGCCTCGTCTCGATCACGAGCAACGAGACGCCGGGCATCAACGGCGCCGGCCATCAGGACCCGGACATCGACGGCGCCGTGGTGGGACTCGACGACTTCAAGTTCAAGCTGCGCGCCGAGCGCAGCGGAACGGGCAACGGCCGGGTCTACACGATCCGCTACGCCGCCACGGACGCGAGCGGGAACACGACCGAGAGCACCGTGACCGTGACCGTCCCGAAGAGCCAGGCGCCGTGAGGCAGCGAGCCCCGGGGTGCCGGTCGCCGGCACGGCATCCCCGGGGCCTCACGATCAATCCGTGCTGACCCCGCCGGGTCCGCGTCCCTCCGCCGGCCCGCGTCCCCCGGGGCCGAGCCGCCCGCCTTCGCCGAAGTGCCCATGCCCGGGCACGTGGTTCACCTCGACGCGGATGCCGTCCGGATCCTCGAACAGGACCGAATAGTATCCCGGCGCGAACTGCGAGCCGTCCTCGGGCGGATGGACGATGTGCACGTCCGGCTCGCCGCGGATGAACTCGTGGACCGCCTCGACGTCCTCGCGGCTGCGCGCCCGGAAGCAGAAGTGATGCAGGCCCGCGCGATCCTGGTCGAAGCGCGTATCGCGCTTCCCGGCCGGCGCACCGCGCACGAGGATCCCCGTGCGCCCGCCGATGCAGTAGAGGATCTCGTCGCCCCTAATCAGCGTCTGCAGCCCGAGGAACTGGCAGAGCCGCTCCCAGAACGGCAGAGAGCGCGCGGGGTCGCGGACGGTCAGCTGGATGTGAGCGATGCCGTTGACGCTGATGCCCATCGCGATCCTCCGCCGCGGGACATGCTACACCGCAGCGACCGACGTCAATCAGCGGGCTACGGGCAGCTCCCCTCCGCGGTCGTCCTCACGACCTTGAAGCTGACGTTCTGCCCCGTCGCCGGCGTGTTGGACACGACGCCGCCGGCGCCGTCGCCGAAGTTCACGCAGTACGTCGAGCCCCCCGTGATCGTGAAGCGCATGCGACCGGCGGTTCCGGGCGCCGGGGGCACGACCGTCAGGTGCGGCTGCGGCCCCGGCCCGAGCTTCCCCTTGATCGTCGTCTTCAGGGTGAAGGTGCCGTTCGTCGCCTTCTTGATGACGAGCGTCTGCACCGGCCCGTTCGCGCCGAGGACGTCCTTGTACGAGTACCCGAGCACCGGCGCCGCGCCGAGCACCTTCCATCCCGGCGAGCCGCTCACCGATGCTCCCGCGGGGAGCGCGAACACCTGGGACGTCGGGTTGGCGCCGTCGGCGAAGATCTCGACCGTCGCACCGTTGGCGAGTGGATTTGCGCCCACGGTCTCCAGGCTCGCCAGCTCCTTGCCGACGACCACGATCTTCCGCAGCGACGGATCGATCCCGGGTTGGGGGTCTCGCACGTTGAACGACGTGCCCCGGATGGTCTGCGCGGGAACCTCCGCGGTCTCGTAGCGTGCCAGCGCGAGCGAGTCACCGTCGCCCGCCCCGCCGGCGACGACCCGTCCGTCCGGCTGCAGCAGCACGGCGAACGCACGGTCGTCGGTGCCGCCGCCCGGCTCGCTCCCGAATGCAGTGGTGAGCCGTCCATTGGTGCCGAACGAGCCGTCGAGCGTCCCGTCGGGGTTGTACCGCGCGAGCAGGAAGTCGTCCCCAGAACCGGAGAAGTTTCCGAACCGGCTGCTCAAGCCCGCGACGAGCAGCTTTCCGTCCGGCTGCACCACCAGCCCGTTCGCGCCCTCCCCCGGGAACTCGGGCAACGACGTCTTCACGATGCCGCCGTTGCCGAACGACGGATCGAGCGTGCCGTCCGGCCCGTAGCGCACGACCGCGATGTGGCCGTTGTCGCTGCTGGGGTTGTCCCCGGCGATCACGACCTTCCCGTCTGGCTGGATCGCGAGCGCGTTCGCCCGGTACAGCATGCCGACTCGCGTGACGATCTTCCCGCCCGTCCCGAAGGTGGAGTCGAGGCTCCCGTCGGCGTTGTAGCGAGCCAGTGCGATGTCCTCGTGCGTATGTCCCGCGGCCACCAGCTTCCCGTCGGGCTGCAGGGCGAGGGCGCGCGCAGAGTCGCCAACCGTCCCGAACCCGGTGAGGACCTTGCCGCCGGTTCCGAACGTCGCATCGAGACTGCCGTCGGCGTTGTACCGGACCAGGGCGAAGTCCCGGTCGACGTCGCCGGAGGGAAGAGGGATGATGTTCGCCGAGCCGGCGACGACGATCTTGCCGTCGGGTTGCAGGACGACCGCGTTGGCGCCGGAGGTTGTCGCGACAGCCGTCGTCACGATGCCGCCGCTCCCGAACGTCGCATCGAGATTGCCAGCGTCGTCGTAGCGGACGAGCGCGATCTGGCCGACGTCGAACCACGTCCCCCCGGCCGCAACGATCTTCCCGTCGGCCTGGACGGCGACCGCGAGCGCCTGCTCCGGTCGCCCCTCGAGTGGATTGACGTCCGTGGTCACCGTTCCGCCCGTCCCGAACGTCGCGTCGAGCGTGCCATCGCCGTTGTGCCGGGCGAGCGTGAACTTCGGGAAGGTATCCCCGGTCCTTCCCGCGCTGACCAGCTTGCCGTCCGACTGCAACGCCAGCGCATACGGTCCGTCCCAGGAGATCGGCGGCGTCGCAAACACCTTGCCGCCGCTCCCGAACGTCGGATCGAGATCCCCGGGCGCAGCGTGAACCGTCTGAACGACGAGCGACACGGCGACGGCAGCGACCAGTGCGGTGGTGTGCATCAGCGTTCCCCCCTTCGATGCGGGCCCCGCGGAGTGTCCCGGACGGCTCGTCCGCGGGTCAAGGACAATCTTCCTTCGGCACGCGTGCCGTCGTGAAAACGTCCAGCCGGGCGACCTGCACGCGGGCAGGCCGCGCGGCCCTCGACTCACGCGGTCGCGAACGGCGTCGTCCCGTCCGGCTGGGACAGCGACACGTCAGATTTTGCCCGGCGCCGCCCGGAGGGGCCGCCCGTTCAAGGCGACGCGCCGGATCAGCCGGCGCTGCGACGCGTCGCACTCGGGTCTGCGTCGCTCAGCGCCGGGGGAGCATGTCGACGGCGAGCGAGAGACCCGGGAACGCCGCCAGCGCGATGGACTCTCCGCGGGACGCCGCCCGGGACTCCGCCCACTGCGCGTGAGCGGGATCGGCACCTGCGAACGTCTCGATCCGATCGCCGCGGAGATTCACGACCAGGTACTGGCACACGCCCGCGGCGGCATAGATGCGCGCCTTGCTGAGGCGGTCGGTCGGGAGCGAGGAGTCGGACACTTCGACGATCAGCAGCGCCTCGCTCGGATGCACGTGCTCCCACCGCTCGAGCGGGCCGGGCACGACGGCAAAGTCCGGCTCGGGCACGTTGAAGCGGCCGGCGCGAAACGAGCATTGGACCCGCACGACCGCCCGATCGCCGATCAGCCGCACGAGCAGCGCGGTGATTCGCGCGATCGCGTTCGCGTGGGGCGGCTCCTGCGGCGCCATCGCCACCACCACCCCTTCCAGCAGCTCCACCCGATCGTCGGGGCAAAGCTCACCGCGATCGACCAGCGCGAAGTACTGCTCGGCATCGAGCCGGGTCGGGGCGGGATCGACCGGCAGCATCGAAGGAGCCTACCGCCGGCACGAACGCCTCCGCAATGCGTCGTGACGGAACGTTCCGCATCGAACGATCTTTCGACCAGGGGCTTGTCCGGTCGGCGGGATGGTGCCACCGATCGTATGCATGGCCCGGATACGCCTCGTTCCCGCGGTCGCGTGCGCATGGCTGCTCGTCGCCGGCAGCGCGTCGGCCGACCCCACCGTCTGCCGGAAGGCGATCGTCAAGGGGCTGCTCAGCTTCACGACGACCACGCTCTCGAAGACGATCGACTGCGTCGACGCGGAGAACACGGGCGCCCGGCCGGGCCCCTGCCCCGACCCGACGACACAGCTCAGGATCGACGACGCCCGGCGCAAGGTGATCGCGAAGCTCGCGAAGGCGTGCTCCGCCGCCGACGTCGCGGCCCTCGGCTATCCCGACTGCCACCTCGGCACGGAGCGGAGCGCGGTCGAGTCGGCGACGTGCGGTCCGCTCCCCGTCGCCGACGGAACCACCCTCGCCGCGTGCCTCACGTGCTGGAAGAGCGCCGCAGCCGCCGAGTGGCTTGCCACGCTCTACGCCTCGCACGCGCTCGAGCTGTGCGGCGGCGACGTCGGCGTCGGCTCGACGGTCTGCCCGGCACTCGACTGCACCGCGCCGCTCCCGGCGCAACGGAATCTCGGCGACACCGCCGAGAACGACTGCCAGCGCGCCATCGCGAGCGCCGGGCTCAAGTCGGTCGTCACCCGGGAGAAGACGCTCGCCAGGTGCGGCCTCGCCGGCGGCACGCGCGCCAGCTGCCTCGCCGACGCGACGGTCCAGGAGAAGCTCGCGCGGGCCGTCCTCCAGAAGGACACGCTGATCACGAAGCGATGCGGCTCCCGCGGCCCGGCGCCCTCCACGCCCGGCAACGACACGGTCACGTGGTGGGGCTCCTGCCCCCAGGACGACACGTGTCCCGGCTACACGCTCTCGACCCTCGCCGATCTCGAGGAGTGCATCGGCAACAGCGCCGACGAGATCGCGGACGGGCTCCTCTGCTCCGAGCTCGGGACGAACGGCGGCTCCGACTGGCCGTGCAACGCACTCACGATCGCCGGCCTCTCCTACCGGCCCGGCGACCTGCACAACGTCGGGCCGGACATCGTGGTGGCCTCGGATCCGTTCAAACCCCCCTCGCACACGATGACCGCCACCCTCGACGGCCGAGCGGCGCGCATCGGCGTCGACGACATGGGCGGCGGCTACATCATGCACTTCGTGCTCGCCGGCACCGGCGTGCCGGGCGTCGACGGCCAGCAGGTCGCGATCCCGGCCTACGGACGCGGCTGGCAGGGCTCGTCGCGCTCCGCGATGCATTGCTGCCAGTACAACCCGACGCAGGCGGGATACACCGACGACCTCGGCGCGCCCGTCCAGGTCGTCGGCACGGCGCAGCGCCTGCTGGTGCCGCAGTTCCAGCTCCCGCTCTTCTTCAACGACGTCCCGCAGATCGACGACCGGATCCGGACCGAGTACGACTTCTCGGCGCGGACGCTGGACGCGACCGCGAAGTACGGGCTCCTCGCCTTCGACCACGTTCAGTACTACGCCTACGTCCGCCCGCCCCACGCGATGACGTTCTTCACGATCCGGGAGCGAAGCCGCGTTCAGGACATCTCCCCCACGCTGCCCGGCGACCAGACGGCGACCAACGACGACGTCTCGGACAACGCGTTCACGTCGATGGGCCTTCGCCTCACCGCGCAGTTCGCGTGGGTGCACTACCGCCAGAGCGGCGCGTGGGTGTCGAAGGCGGCCGCGCTCGCCGGCTTCGACGGCTACCAGTGCGGCATCCCCGGCTCGGAGTACCCCGGGTCGGCGGGACCGCCCGGCACCGAGGGCTGCGGCGACGTTGACTACCCGCTCATCATCCTGAGCACGAGCCAGGACCCAGCCGCAGGCGTCGGCGTCGGCCTGTACTTCCCGGTGCACGACGGCCTGAACGGCAGCCAGACGCACGTGATCGACGGCGACGCGCTCACCGAGCTCTGGCGCGAGAACCGGAGCACCGGCTCGGTGATGATGCAGGAGTTCCGGGACGGCTTCTACTCGATCCGCGCCCGGTCGTTCCTGACCGGCTCGTTCTCGCCGGCGAACACCAGCGCCCTCAACGGCCGACCGAGCTTCGAGCTGGTCACCGATCACACCGTGATCCTGGTCGGCACGCCGGACCAGATCCTGGCGGCGGTCGCTCGCTGATCGCCGTCAGCGCAGGAGCGTCCGGGTGGTCCCCCGCGCCATCAAATAGATGAGGCCCGGCGACATCCACAGCAGCTCCCGCAGCCGCACCGCCAGCCCGACCGCGAGCCCCACCTCCGCGGGGTAGCCGAGCGTCGCGAACAGGAACATCTGCGCCCCTTCGAGTGCCCCCACCGCCGCCGGCACCGGCAGCGAGTGCGCCGCGCCGGTCGCGAAGATCGCCGCCACCACCGCCATCCACGATGCCGGCAGTCCGAACGCCGACAGCAGCAGGTGGTACTCGACCATCACCAGCAGGTTCACGGCGACGCCCATCCCGAACGCGCGCCCGAGCCAGGCGGGCGTGCCGACCAGCCGGCGCGCCGCCTCCTCCGCCTCTCCGAGCACCTCCATCCGCGCCTGCACGAAGCGCAGCCGGTCGAGCCCCGTCGCCCGCGCGATCGCGGTCACGATCCCGGCGCCGCGCCGCAGCCGTCGCACCGCGACCACCAGCCCGACGACGATCGCCGCCGCGCCGATGGTCACGCTGACGAAGGCGCCCTGGAGCGCCGTCACCCCGCGCCGGATCAGCAGCGTCGCGAACAGGAAGGCGAACGGCACGCCCGCCGTCATCTCGAGTGCCCGGTCCACCGCGACGCTCGCCAATGCCGCCGCTCCCGGAACGTCGTCGCGGAGCAGCAGCCAGACGCGCAGCGGCTCGCCGCCGAGCTTCGCGCTCGGCACCAGCGACGACACGCTCTGCCCCGCGGCCCGGTACGCCGCCAGCCGCGGCAGCGGGCGCGAAGTCCCGAGCGCGGCCAGCAGCATCCGCCAGCGAAGCGCGTAGCCCGTGAATCCGGCCGCGACCGCGAGCAGGAACGCCGCCAACCACACGACCGACACGTCGCGCTCGAGGAGCGCGAGCGCGGGCCTCCCGTACCGGTGGAGCACCCAGGCGAGCGCCGCTGCCCCGACGACGAGGTTCGTGCCGAGGATGATCCCGGCGCGCGGCAGCTTCAGGCCGCGCCTGCCGGCTCGTAGCAGTCGAACGTCGCGCCGGCGGCCAGGTGCTCGCCGAGGATCGCCTCGATGGGTCGGTGATCGAGCACCTCGAACTGGCTCGCCTCGACCTCGAAACGCGCACCCGTTGCCGTGTACGGCGCGACCCCGGGCGAGCCGGGCGTGAGCACCCCGATCACCGGCAGCAGCCGGCGCTGGATGGCGGGCGCCTCGCGCGTCGACACGACCACCTTCGCGTCCGGCGCGCCGAGCGCGATCACCGCGACCAGGCGGCAGAGCGCGTCGTCGCTGACGCCGGCGGGATAGGACGCCCCGCTCGCCCGGCGGAGACGCGGCACGCTCACGTACACGTCCATGCCGCGCGCACGCAGGTGACGGACGTGCGCGAGCAGCGCCAGCAGCTCGTACCCGAGGTCGGCGTTCAGGCCGACGAGGACGCCCGGGTTCGCGACCCACATGCCGGCGTCGCAGGCGCGATCGAAGTTCGCCAGGCGACGCGCGAAGTCGCTGCGCGGGTTGTCCGGGGACGTGCCCATGAACCGGCCATACGTCGTCGGGTGATACGTCTCCTGGAACGTGCACATCGTGATCCGCGGCGCGACCCGGCCGTCCGGCCGGCGGGGCACGCCGGCGAGGAGGACGTCGTACTCCTCGCGCTCGAGCGCCCCGATGTTGATCAGCACGTGGGTGAAGCCGAGCGCGAGCGCGTCGCGCAGGGCCGCCGCCGTGCGGGCGATCATCGCCTGCCGGCGTGCACCGTGGCGGTACTCGCCGGTGAGGAGCGCCACACCGCGGAGTCCGCGGCGGTGGAGCAGCGCCAGCTGGGCGGCGGCCGTGTCGCCGTCGGCGGTCTCGCGCGCGAGCGCGTCGTTGTCGCGCCGCATGCCGCACATGCGGCACTCGGCGTCGCACTCGTTGGTGAGATACAGCGGCGAGAACGTCTCGAGCCGCGGGCGGTCGTCCGAGCGGCGGGCACGTGCCAGCAGCTCGTCCGTCTCCACGTGCGGCGACGTCAGGAGCGCCGCGAGATCGACGTCGTCGATGGCGTCGCGACCGAGGACGAGGCGGATCGCGGGGTCGTGCGCGCGCGCCGCCGCCCGCCGCCTGGCCGCCTCGACCTCCGCCACGTCCAGCCCGAACCGCATGCGCCGGGCTTGTATATCAGCGCCCCCGCCCGGAGGCCAAGTTTCAGGGCCGCAATTCGCGCATCAGCCGGCGGCGCCGCCGGGCCGTCCGGACGAGCCGCCCGAGCCACCGCCGCCCCTCGGCGAGCGTCGGCCGCGGCCACTCCATCATGCCCTCCATGACGGTGAGGATCCGCCGCCCGGGTCGCCGCCAGTCGCTCACCACCACCGGCTTGTAGACGTGGGGGCTCCGCGACAGCGTCTCCACGTCGAGCAGGAGCCCGCGCGGCACGATCTCCACCTCGCTGGCGACGCCGGCGAGCCGGTCGCGCAGCACCGCGATCGCCGCCTCGGGCCCGCGCTCGGCTTCGATCCGGAGCAGGATCCGATCGGGCAGGAGCACCGTGAAGAACACGCTGCTGTCGACGGCGTCGGCCGCCGCCGCGCCCGCGTCCACCAGCTCGTACGGGTACAGACGCCGGCCGCCGAGGTCGACGGCCTCCACCGCGCGACCGAGGACGATGACCGCCGGCCGGTCGTCGCCGCAGGCGCACGGCGGCAGCGGCCGGACGACGTCGCCGGTCTCCAGGCGGACGAGCGGGCTGCCCTGGAGCCCGACCGTCGTCACCACCAGCCGGCCGTCGGCGCCGTCGCGGGCGGGCCGGTCGGCGTCGAGCGCGAGCAGCTCGCAATGCGCGAGGCCGGTCTCGAGATGCAGCGTCCCCTCCGCGCACGACGTGCCGAGGAGCATCGTCTCCGTCGACCCGTACAGCTCGACGACGCGCGCGTTCCAGGTCCGTGCGAGCCGGCGCTGGAGCGACGGCGGCAGCGGCGCGCCGCCGAGGAACATCGCGTCGACGGCGAGGTCGCGCGCCGGGTCGACGCCCGCCGCGCGTGCCAGCTCGCCGAGGACGACGGGCTCGAGCGGCAGCCCCGCCAGCACGTGCGCGCCCGTCCGCCGCAGCAGCTCGAGGGCGCGGGGGAACGGCACGTCCCAGTTGATGTTGCCCGCCGGGATGGCTACGCCCCCGCCGGCCTGCGCGATCAGCTGGATCAGATGAGCGGGCGCCGCCATGAACGGGAAGCGGTTCAGGACGATGCGCCCCGGCCCGAACACGTCGGGATGCGACGCCCGGATCGCCGCCGCGCTGCGCGCGAAGTCGTCGGCGGTGAGCCAGGTCGTGTTGCTGGCGCCGGTCGTGCCCGACGACTCGCCGTAGTGGCACACGCGCTCGAGCGGCACGGCGCGCGTGCCGTCGACGCCGGCACGCTGCAGATCGGCGCGCGTCGTCAGCGGCAGCGCCTGGAGGTCGGCGAGACTCTGGATGCGGACGCCGGCGAGCCGGTCCCGGTAGAGCGCGCTGCCGCGGGCACGCTCGATGGTCTCGTCGAGCGCCGCGATGGGTGATGCCGGGACCCCGGCGGCGAGCTGTGGCTGCGTCAACCCGGCGCAGCGTGCTCGGACGCCGCCGACGAGTCAAGGGAAACGACGATGCACGGCCCGTCATTGACGTCGGAGGATCGCGTCGGCATCATCCGCGCGCTTCCATGCGGATCCATCTGATTTCTCCGACGCATTACCTCCCCGACGGCGCGCTCCACAAGACGACGCGCTACTGGACCAGTGGCATCACCCTGCCCTACCTGAAGGCCCTGACGCCGCCGGAGCACGAGGTATCGTTCACCGACGAGCTCATGTCCGACCTCGACGTCGCGGCCGTGGAGCGCGACGCCGACGTCGTCGGCATCACGGCGATGGGCCCGCAGATCCGGCGCGCCTACGAGCTCGCCGACCGCTTCCGCGCCCGCGGCAAGAAAGTGGTCATGGGCGGCACGTGGGTGTCGCTCGCCGCCGAGGACTCGCTCCGCCACGCCGACGCCGTCGTCGCCGGCGAAGCCGAGCACGTCTGGCGCGACGTCCTCGACGACCTCGCCGCCGGGCGCTCGCGCGGCATCTACCGCGCCGAGCGCTGGCACGACCTCCGCGAGCTGCCGGCGATCGACTGGTGGTCGCTGCCGCTCCTCAAGCCCGACGCCTTCCGCTCGAGCTGGCTCTACCGGCAGTACTTTTTCTGGCCCATCTTCTTCTCGCGCGGCTGCCCGCATCCCTGCGAGTACTGCGCGGTGCAGACGTACTATCAGCGAAGCTTCCGGACCCGTCCCGTCGACGACGTGCTCGCCGACGTGCGCCACCTGAAGACCCTCGGCGCCAACCGCTTCCTCTTCCTCGACGACAACCCGATCGCGCACCCCGAGGACGCGAAGGAGCTCTTCCGCCGCCTCATTCCCGAGAAGGTGCAGTGGGTGAGCCAGGCGACCATCAACGTCGCCCGCGACCCCGAGCTGCTCGACCTGGTGGCGCGGTCGGGCGCGCGCGTCCTCTCGATCGGCTTTGAGAGCCTGTCGAACGAGAGCCTCGCCTCGGTGTCGAAGCAGTTCAACAAGCCGACGCGCTTCGACGAGGACGTCGCGAAGCTCCGCGCCAAAGGCATCCAGGTGATCGCCCTCATCATGGTCGGGCTCGACGGCGACACCCCCGAGACCTTCCGCGCGACCCTCGAGTGGCTCGACCGGAACAAGATCAGCTTCCTCAAGCTGTTCACCCCGGCCCCCTACCCGGGCACCAAGTTCCACCGCGACATGCAGGCCGCCGGGCGCCTCCTGAACGACGACTGGGGCAGCTACGACTACGGCAGCGCCAACGTCCGCCCGCTCCACATGAGCACCGACGAGATGCTCGACGGCTTCAAGTACGTCTACAGCGGCTTCTATTCGGTGCGCAGCATGCTGCGGCGATTCGTGCCGCCGCCGCGGCGGAACCTGCTGGAGAGCGCCGCGATGCTGGTCGCGAACGCGAAGGTGAACCGCTACCTGCGGCGGAACCCGGCCGCCTGGGGCACCATCTCGTAGTCGGCTTCGCCCTCGCCCGCCGGCGCGCGCCAGACGTCCTCGAACATGAGCCACTGCGCGGGGTGGGCGCGCACGACCCGCTCATAGAACTCGACCGTCTGCACCAGCGCGGCGACGCTGTCGGCGGGCGTCACTGGATCGAACCGGCCCATCACCTCGAGGCGATAGCGGCGGATGCCGGTGCGGATGGCGAACACCGGCACGATCGGCGCCCGCGCCACCCGCGCCACGGCGAACGGGCCGAGCTGGAAGTTCGCCGGCCGGCCGCAGAACTCGACCGGGTGGCTGCCCGCGAGCGGTCCCCACGGCTCGATCTGCATGCCGACGATCTCGTGGCGCTTGAGGGCCCGCAGGATCGGGAGCCCGGTGAACAGCGAGCGGTCGGAGTAGATCACCTGGAAGCCGTGGCGCGTCCGCATGGTGTGGACGAACTCGCGCACGCTCGGGTTCGGCTCGTGCGCGGTCACCATGTTCACCGGCGGTCCGAGCTTCGCGAGCACGCGCGCCGCGACCTCCCACGATCCGAAGTGCCCCGTGAGCACGACGGCGCCCCGTCCTTCCGTCAGCGCGTCCTCGAGGATGTAGCCGCGCTCGACCTCGAGCTGAAGCGGCTTCGGACGCGGCCCCCACTGCTCCATGCTCTCGGTGAGCGAGCGCGCGAACTCGGCGAACACGCCGTACGCGTTCCAGTGCTCGCGGAGCGGCCCGAGCGGCCCGCGTACCTGGCGCTGGTTCCGCCGCACCGCCTCCCGGTTCCGTCGCGCAATGCTGTAGATGATCGCCGCGATCGCCGGCGGCGACCCGCGCTTCCACCACTCGGGCCCGTACACGCAGCCGAGCTCGGCGAACCGCCGCCAGGCGGCCCCGTCGAAGCGCAGCGCGGCGCGGAGGAGCGAGCGATCCATGCCCGGTCCCCTTAGCCAAGGGACGGGCGCGCGACAAGGACGCACGCACGGGAAGACACCGGGCGACCTGGACTCACCGGACCGGGCTGCCCGACGACCGGTCCGGATGCGCGGTATGCGACGGCACGAGATCTCCCGCCTCCCAGACCGCGTCGGCGTCGAGCACGGTGAATGGCTCCGTCCGCCGCACGAATGCCGCGAGCAGCGCCGGCATGACTTCCTGCTGGCTCTCGTACCGGCCGAGCGCCGCCCGCTTCGCCGCGACGTCACGCGGCTGGAGCGACACGAACGTGCGCGCATATCCCCGTCCCGGCAGGTCGGCCGGCAGCTCGAGCGGCGTGTCCGCGCCCGCCGGACGACCCCGCGGCGCGTCCCACCCCGGCGGCCAGCCCGGCCAGTGCACGAGGTACGCGAGGAGCCGCGGCACGCGATCCGGCGCTTCCACCCAGTCGCGCAGCGCGAGCAGCGTGAAGATGCCGGTGGCGCGATGATCGGGATGGCGGTCGAGGAAGTCCGGCAGCGCGACGATCGTCGGCTGCGTCTCGCGCAGGATGCCGACCAGCTCGCGACGGAGATCGTCGCCATCGTAGGGCAGATTCCGGTCGAGCGCCTCGGCATACGGCGGGTGCGCCCGCTCGGTGGTCGGCGACCGCTCGGGCGAGCGCCGCCACCAGTGGGCGTCGAGCAGCGACGCGATCCGGCCGTCGGGGAAGCCGAGGACCTGGAGCAGGATGCCGCCGTGGAGCGCCCGCAGCGCGGCGCGCGCCTCGCCGAGCCGCCGCTCGCCGTATGCGATGTACTCCGCCGGGCGCGGCCGGAGCCGGCCGCTGTCGTGCACGACCGCCTCGACGTAGCCGTCGCCGGCGGTGACCAGCACGACCCGCACCGTCCCGTCGTGCTCGAGGACGCGGCGCGCCAGCCCACCGGCGCCGAGCGTCTCGTCGTCGGGATGCGGCGCGACGATGAGGAGCCGCTCCCACCGGCCGACGTGCAGCTCCTGCGCGTCGGCCACCCCCACGACGCGGCCGGCAGCGAGCAGCGCCGCCAGCACGATCGCGACCTGGGCGCGGATCACCGCGGCAGCGCGAGCGTGAAGCGGCCCTCCGCGACCAGCTCGCCGTCGACCAGCGCGCGGCCGCGCAGCATCGTCGCCGGCCCGACGTGCCGGAGGATCTCCACCTCGACCCGCAGCGTGTCGCCGGCCCGCACCGTACGATGCGTCCGGAAGTCGTCGACGCCGGCGAGATAGCCGGGGGTGAACGCCTCGGAGCCGAGCGCGTTCATGAGCGCCCCACCGCCCTGGGCGAGCGCCTCCAGCAGGAACGCCGCGGGGAGCGTGCCGTCCGGCGCGATCAGCGGGTCGGACGCGGCCACCTGTTTCAGGAACGTGCCGCGCCGGTCGGCCACCTCGACGACCCGATCGAGGAGGAGGAACGGGGCCCCGTGGGGCAGCTTCGGGAACGGATTGTCGGCCATCACGCTGCCTCCAGACGGAGCGGACGGCAGGCGCCGCCCCGCGCGAGCCCGTCGACCACCGCGACCCGCACCGGTTGGGTCCGCGGTCCGTCGCGGACCACGTCGAGGGTCGCATGCGCTGCCGACGCGCCGGCGGTCGGGGGGACGACGCCTGCGTGCACGGCGAGCGCCGCGACCGCGGTCGCGAGCGCGCCCGCGGCGCCGAAGGCGCCGAGCGCACCGCGCGGCGCCGTCACCGGAACGGCGCGGCCGGCGAGCGCGCGCGCGAGCGCCGCCGCCTCGACCCGATCGAGTGCCGGCTGCCCGCTGGCGGCCGCGATCACGACGTCGGCATCGGCG
>JADMIO010796584.1_pt1 | contig 23926 bp, 22 predicted proteins | sample 8958161 | NCBI WGS metagenome assembly JADMIO01 (sample SAMN16585339, study PRJNA669376) | soil metagenome | isolation source: Crop rotation soil | place: USA: Cullars Rotation, Alabama | collected 2011
GCGACTTCAAGTCACGTGAATTCCAAGCTTCGGATCCCACTGTGCTGGAAAGCAGCATGATCGCGGGCTCCGAGCCGATCGAGGCGAACGAGCGGATCTTGGCACGCGGCTTCAGGCCCGCTTTCTGGCCGTATTCCTTGGTGCCGATCAGGATGCCGGCCGCGCCATCGACGATACCCGACGAATTACCGGCATGGTGGACGTGGTTCACCTTCTCGACCTCGGGGTAGCGCTGCTGCGCGATGGCGTCGAAGCCCGGCATGACCTCGCCGTGCATCTTGAAGCTCGGCTCCAACGCCGCCAGCGTCTGCATGGTCGTGGTCGGCCGCATGTACTCGTCGTTGGCAAGCAGCGGCACGCCGTTCTGGTCCTTCACCGGCACGATCGACTTCTTGAAGTAGCCGGCATCCCAGGCGGCCTTCGCGCGCTTCTGGCTCTCGACGGCGTAGGCGTCGACGTCGTCGCGGCTCATGCCGTACTTCGTCGCGATCAGGTCGGCCGAGATGCCCTGCGGCACGAAGTACATCGGAATGGCGACTGCCGGATCGACCGGCCAGGCGCCGCCGTCGCTGCCCATCGGCACGCGGCTCATGCTCTCGACGCCGCCGCCGATCACGGCCTGGCTCTGGCCCGACATCACCTGCGCCGCCGCCATGTTGGTGGCCTCGAGGCCCGAGGCGCAGAAACGGTTGATCTGCACGCCGGCCACGCTCTCGGCGAAGCCCGACATCACCGCCGCGGTGCGGGCGATGTTGGCGCCTTGTTCCCCGATCGGCATGACGCAGCCCAGCACGACATCGTCGACCAGATGGGTGTCGAGCTTGTTGCGGTCGCGCAGCGCCTGCAGCGCCGTCACCGCAAGTTTCACCGGCGTCACCTCGTGCAGCGAGCCATCCTTGCGGCCTTTGCCGCGCGGCGTGCGCACGGCGTCGTAGATATAGGCGTCAGCCATGGTCGTTCTCCTTCAACTCACAAAGTGCGGCCAATGAGCTCCTTCATGATCTCGTTGGTGCCGCCGTAGATCTTCTGTACGCGCGAGTCTGCATAGAGCCGCGCGATCGGGAATTCCCACATGTAGCCGTAGCCGCCGTGGAACTGCAGGCACTCGTCGACCACCTCGCACTGCAGGTCGGTCGTCCAGTACTTGGCCATGGCGGCCGTCGCGACGTCGAGCTTGCCCGCGAGATGCCGCGCGATGCAGTCGTCGATGAACACACGGGCGATGTGGGCCTTGGTCTTGAGCTCCGCAAGCTTGAAGCGGGTGTTCTGGAAATCGATGATCTGCTTGCCGAACGCCTTGCGCTCTTTCGTGTAGGCGATGGTGTGCTCGAGCGCCGTCTCGATCGCCGCTATCGCCTGGATGCCGATGACCAGCCGCTCCTGCGGCAGCTGCTGCATCAGCTGGATGAAGCCCATGCCGCTGCCGCCGAGCAGGTGATCGGCCGGAACGCGGACGTTGTCGAAGAACAGCTCCGACGTGTCCTGCGCTTTCATGCCGATCTTCTCGAGATTGCGGCCGCGCTTGAAACCTTCCGTCTTTGTCTCGACAGCGATCAGCGACGTGCCCTTGGCGCCCAATTTCGGATCGGTCTTGGCGACCACGATCACCAGGTCGGCGAGTTGGCCGTTGCTGATGAAGGTCTTCGAGCCGTTGATCACCCAGTGATTGCCGTCCATCACGGCCGAGGTCTTCACCGACTGCAGGTCAGAGCCGGTCCCGGGCTCGGTCATGGCGATGGCGGTGATCAGCTCGCCCGAGCAGGCCTTCGGGATCCACTTCTTCTTCTGCTCTTCGGTGCCGTAGTGCAGCAGGTAGGGCACGACGATGTCGTTGTGCAGCGAGAAGCTCGGCCCTGAGGCGATCGCCCGGCCCTGTTCCTCGATCAGGATCGCGCTGTAGAGAAAATCACCGCCGGCGCCGCCATATTCCTCCGGCATGGTCATGCCGAGCAGGCCCTGCTCGCCCGCCTTGCGCCACAGCTCGCGCGGCACGATGCCGTCTTCCTCCCACTTGGCATGGAAAGGCGTCACTTCCTTCTCGAAGAAGCGCCGGCACGTCTCGCGGAACATCTGGTGTTCGGGCGTGTAGTGCGCAGCGAGGCTTCCGGTCCCTGGGGCCGTCACGGATGGGTCCTCCGGTTCGCGGCTGACTTAGTTTACCTTTACGTAAACGTCAACCTGTCCGGTCCCAGTCTAGGGCAACGCAGCCTTGAGCGCCTCTACCAGCTCCTTGCCCGGCATGCCGTTCTTCACGCCCTCGGAATTCATGATGGTGAAATTCATGATGTCGTAGAGCTGGGCGTCCGGAAACGAGTAGTCGCGCGGGATCATGAAGTTGAGCAGCGGCCGGTCGTGCGGCTTGGAGATGTGGACCAGCCACCATGTCATCGGGAAAGCCTGGCACGGCGCCACGATGCCGGGTCGCGCGCGATTCTGCGAGAAGTAGATGCCCTCGTAGGCGTAGCCCGCGACCATCTCCTTCTCCTTGGGCTTCCACACCGTGGCCATGTCCCAACGCACCGCCGAGGTGTTGCGCGGCGCCTTGTAGGCGATCGCAGCGCCCGGCAGCTTCGACGCCGCCTGCCAGTATTTGTCGAGCAACGGCACGTCGGAAAGCTCGACGATCGCTTGCGCCTTGTCGGCCGACGTGCGCTCGAAGCGCGTCGCAGCGCGGCGGTGCAGCTCGGCCAACGACTCGGTGAGGCGATCCTCGAGCTTCTTACCGCACGCCTCGTCGAAGCCTGCGCCGATGGTGAAATTCAAATTCACCTTACCGTCCGGCCAGCGCGTGATGCCGTCGATGGTGCTGTACATCTCCGTCAGGTCGGCCTTGGTGAGCTTGAGCTTCGCCATGTCCTCAGCGATCTGCGGCGTATTGAACTTCGGCCCGCCGAACTTGATGCCTTGCGCAAGAGCGGGCGACGTGACCCCAAGGACGATGAGGAAGGCGAGAAAACGCATCCTAGACGGTGTGCTCGTCGCTCGCGATCGCCACCACGTTGGGCGAGTCGCGAAAATGGTCGGTCGAGTGGCCCGAGGCGTTGGCCAGGATGACATTGCGGAACCGTGCGTTGAGAATCGGCAGGTCGTCGATCAGCGAGTAGGAGTAATAGACGCCGTCGCCTTCCGACCAGAAGTAGCCCTTGCCGCCGGAGCGCAGCCAGACGCTCGCCTTCCACAGTCCCAGCGCGCGCAGCGTCTGCTTGAAGATCCGCACCGGCTTGCTGCGCTGGCCGTAGCAATTGACGTCGGAGATTACCACGGCCTTGCGCGCCACCCGCGCCATCTCCGAGACGGCGCGCGCGGGATCCTTGATGTGGTGCAGGATGCCGAACGCCGTCACGACATCGAAGCTCCTGTCGGCGAACGGCAGCTTCTGGGCATCGCCGTCGACGATCTGCCCGGGAGGAAGCCCCCAGCGCTCGACGCTGACGGCGCGCAGGTCGGGTACCGGCTCGACGCCGGACAGCGCGATACCGGGATGGGCTTCGTGGATCTTGGACAGCAGCCGGCCGGTGCCGGCACCGACGTCGAGCAGCGAGTCGACCTTGAAGCTGCCGAGGAAGCCCAACAGCAACGCCTGGGCGAGATCGTGCGAGCCAACGACTCCCTCGGCCGGATCGAGCAAGGGCGATCCACCGGTATAGTAGGCGCGCTGCAGCTGAACTTCGTCGGTCACTGAGTTCACGAGGGACGCCTAGTGTAGCACACTCATTCCGGCAGCGTGGCGCTCAATCCAAGTTGCGCGCGCCGGCGCAGCCACTGGCTGGGACGGTAGCGGTCATCGCCGGTGATGTCCTGCATCTCGGTGAGAATTTCATGACAGGTCTTGACGCCGAGCCAATCGGCCAAGGCCAGCGGCCCGCGCGGATAGTTCAAGCCGAGTGTCATGGCGGTGTCGACGTCGGCCGCCGAGGCGATGCCGATCATCGCCATTTCGCAGCCGAGGTTGGCGATCATGGCGCACATACGCTGCGCAATGAAGCCGGGCGAATCCTTGATCAGGGTCACTTTGGCGCCGGACCGGCCGAGCAGCGCCGCCGCAGCGTCGCGCACCGCCGGGTCGCCGTTGGGTGCGGTCATGATGGTGACGCGCTTGGCGGTGTCGCCGGTCAGGTCGACCGCCACCGTTCGCCGGGGATCGAGGCCGAGCTCGACCGCCGTGGTGGTGCAGTCCTTGCCGACCGGCGCCACCAGGATCGGGCTCTTGCCGTCGTCGGCGCCCAGCATCTTGGCGCCGTCGGCGTTGACCAAGCCGACGAGCTTCTGGTTGTGGCTGTCCATGATGACGACGCTCGCGGCGGGCGCCGCCTTGCTCGCATGGTCGGCGCCGGGATCGACCTTGCCGCCCTTTTCGTCGTAGCCGTACCAGCCGCCGCCGGTTTTCCGGCCGAGGCGTCCGGCATGATAGAGGCCCTCGTGATACGGGCTCGGCGTCATGCGCCGGTCGTGGAAGAAGCCCTCGTAGATGATCTTGCGCGCCGGGAAATTCACGTCGATGCCGGTGAGATCCATCAGCTCGAACGGTCCCATGCGGAAGCCACACGTGTCGCGCATCACGGCGTCGACTTGTGACGGTGTCGCCCTGCCCTCCTGGTAGATGCGCAGGCCTTCGGTGCCGATCGCCGTGCCGCCCAAATTCACCAGGAAGCCAGGCGTGTCGCCCACCACCACCGGCACACGCGTCTGGCGCTTGCCGAGCGCGACCATGGTATCGACCGTCGCCTGCGAAGTGTCGGCAGCGCGAATGACCTCGACGAGCTTCATCAGCGGGACAGGATTGAAGTAGTGCATGCCGCAGACACGATCGCGCTTCTTCAGCGAGCGCGCGATCGAGGCGATGCGGATCGAGGACGTGTTCGAGGCGAGAATGGTGTCGGGCGACACCACGGCCTCGAGCTCGCCGAACAGCTTCTGCTTCACCTCGAGATTCTCGAACACCGCCTCGACCACGATCTGGCAGTCCTTGAGGCCGTCGATCTTCTCGGTGACCAGGAGATTGGCGTCGGTCTTTGCGAGATCGGCGTCGGTGAGGCGCCCCTTGGCGACCAGCCCCTTCAAGGTGTCGAGGATCGCGGCCTTCGCCTTGGCGGCGCCGCCGGGTGCGGCATCGAACATGATCGCCTTCATGCCGCCCTGCGCCGTCACCTGGGCGATGCCGCGCCCCATGGCGCCCGTCCCGACCACGCCCACCGCAAGGTTCGGGCGGCTCACATCGACACTCATGTCTTCTCCTATTTGTTGGCGAGGCCCGCCGTCTTCAGTCCGCCCGCGATCTCCTCGAGCACCGCGGGGTCCTCGATGGTGGCGGGCATCTTCCATGGCATGCCGTCGGCGATCTTCTGCATCGTGCCGCGCAGGATCTTGCCGGAGCGGGTCTTGGGCAGCCGCGGCACCACGACCGCGCTCTTGAAGAACGCCACCGGCCCGATGCGGTCGCGTACCATCGCCACGACCTCCTTCACGATCTCCGGTTCGGGCTTCTTGACGCCCGACTTCAGGACCAGGAATCCCAGCGGCACCTGGCCCTTCAGTTCGTCGGCGATGCCGACGCAGGCGCATTCGGCGACGTCGTTGTGGCTCGCCAGCACTTCCTCGATCTGGCCGGTCGACAGGCGATGACCCGCGACGTTGATCACGTCGTCGACGCGCGTCATCACCGAGACGTAGCCGTCCTCGTCGATGAAGCCCGCGTCGCTGGTCTTGTAGTAGCCGGGATAGTCCGCGAGATAGACCTCGCGGAAGCGCTCCTCGGCCTTCCACAACGTCGGGAACGTGCCGGGCGGCATCGGCAGCTTGGCGACCAGCGCGCCCACCGCACCGCGCCCCAGCTCCTCGCCGTTGTCGCCCAGGATGTGCATGTCCCAGCCCGGCGCCGGCACCGAGCAGGAGCCGGGCTTGATCGGCATCGGGTCGAGGCCGACGAAGTTGCCGCAGATCGACCAGCCGGTTTCGGTCTGCCACCAATGGTCGATGATCGGCACGCCGAGCATGAACTGCGCCCATTGGATGGTCGGCGGATCGCCACGCTCGCCGGCGAGGAACAGCGTGCGGAACTTCGAAAGGTCGTATGTCTTGAGCAGCTTGCCGTCGGGATCGTCCTTCTTGATGGCGCGGAACGCCGTCGGCGCGGTGAACAGCGCCACCGCCTTGTGCTCGGAGATCACCCGCCAGAAGGCGCCGGCGTCGGGCGTGCCGACCGGCTTGCCCTCGTAGAGGATCGAGGTCGCGCCGTAGATCAGCGGACCGTAGACCGTGTAGCTGTGGCCGACCGCCCAGCCCACATCGGACGCCGTCCACCACACCTCGCCCGGCTCGATGCCGTAGAGATTCTTCATCGTCCAGTAGAGTGCAACGCAGTAGCCGCCGGTGTCGTGCACCACACCCTTGGGCTGTCCGGTCGTGCCCGAGGTGTAGAGGATATAAAGAGGGTCGGTTGCCTTGACCGGCACACACGCCGCCGGGCCCGCGGCCTTCACCGTCTCCACCCAGTCGAGATCGCGGCCCGCGATCATGGTGGCCGGCGCCTGCGGGCGCTGGAACATCATGACCTTCGGCACCTTGTACTTGGCGATCTCGATCGCCTGATCGAGCAGCGGCTTGTACTGGACGATGCGATTGGGTTCGATGCCGCACGAGGCCGCGAGCACCAGCTTGGGCTGGCTGTCGTCGATGCGGGTGGCGAGTTCGTTGGCGGCAAAGCCGCCGAACACCACGGAATGGATAGCGCCCAGCCGCGCGCAGGCCAGCATCGCCATTGCCGCCTCGGGGATCATCGGCATGTAGACGATGACGCGGTCGCCCTTGCCCACACCCTGAGCCGCGATGGCGCCCGCCAATTGCGCCACGCGATCGCGCAGCTCGCGGTAGGTGAAGGTCTTCTTCGTGCCGGTGACCGGCGAGTCGTAGATGAGTGCGGCCTGATTGGCGCGGCCACCCTCCACGTGGCGGTCGAGCGCGTTGTGGCAGGCGTTCAGCTCGCCGCCGGTGTACCAGGCGTAAAATGGCTTGCGTGAGGCGTCGAGCACCTTGTCCCAGCGCCTGGACCAGGAAATCTTCTCGGCCTGCTCGGCCCAGAAGCCGTCCGGATCCTTGAGTGAGCGCGCGTGCTCCGCACGGTACTTGTCGCCTACGGCCATGGCAGCGCTTCCTTCCCTTTCTCTCCAGCAGGCTTAACCTTGCCTCCGCACGGTCGCAACACGAGAGGTTCGCGGTGGCGAAGCCAAAGATGCACTTGGCGCAGTTCCTGTGCCACAGCCCGACCTACCACAGCGTCGCCATGTGGCGGCATCCGCGCACGGCGGCAGCCGGCTGGGACTGGACCCGGCCCGAGCTCTATCAGCACATCGCCCGCACCTGCGAACGCGGCCTGTTCGACATGGTGTTCTTCGCCGACCTCAACTACATCTCCGACACGTTCACGGGCTCGCTCGCGCCGGCGATCCGCAACGCGACGCAAGTGCCGGAGCACGATCCGATCCCGCTCCTCTCGTTCATGGCCGCCGCGACCGAGAAGATCGGCCTCGGCGCCACCTACTCCGTCAGCCATCAGCATCCGTTCCATGCCGCTCGCCTCTGGGCGACGCTCGATCACCTGACCGGCGGCCGCGCCGCGTGGAACGTCGTCACGACCCTCAACCACAACCAGTCGGCCAACTACGGCAAGGAGATGAAGCCGACCGACGAGCGCTACGACCGCGCGCACGAGTTCATGGAGGTCTGTCGCAAATTGTGGGCGAGCTGGGACGAGGACGCCGTGGTCATGGACCGCGCACGCGGCATCTTCGCCGATCCTGACAAGGTCCATCGCGTCGATCACGTCGGAAAGTTCTTCAAGTCGCGCGGGCCGCTGAACGTCGTGCGCTCGCGGCACGGCGGGCCGGCGATCCTGCAGGCCGGCACCTCGGGCAAGGGCCGCGAGTTCGCCGCGCGCTACGCCGACGCGGTGTTCGCCATCCAGCCCAACCTCGCCGGCGCCAAGGCGCTGTATGACGACATCAAGCGCGCCATGGTCGAGCAAGGCCGCGCACCGGACGCCTGCAAGATGCTGTTCGGCGTTCAGCCGATCCTCGGTTCCTCCCGCGCCGAGGCGGAGGAACGGCAAGCCGAGCACAACGCGCTGGTGCCGCTGGAAGGCGGCCTGGCGATACTGTCAGGCCATCTCGACTTCGACCTGTCGACGCTGCCGCTCGACACGATCATGGCCAACCGCACCGAGCCCAAGCTGCAACGCATGCAGACGCGTTACCGCACCATGACCGGTGAATTGCTGACGCTCGAGCAGGTCGCCCGCAACCACGGCCAGAGCGTCGGCCTGCCGCAGATGGTCGGCACGCCAGGCGATGTCGTCGACCAGCTCGAGGCCTATTTCGACCATGTCGGCGGCGACGGCTTCATGCTGTCGCCGATCTATTCACCCGGCGCCATCGAGGAATTCGTCGACCTGGTGGTGCCCGAGCTCCAGCGCCGCGGCCGGTTCCGCACGGCATACAGCGGGACCACCCAGCAGGATCACCTCAGTCAGGAAACCTGACGGGCTCTATTTTCCGGCCATCCTCTTGGCGTGCTCGAGCTGGGCCTGCAACTTCGGCAGGATCTGCTTGGCGAAGCTGCGAAGATTTCCGTTGCCACCGTTCTGCGAGTAGGCGCCGACCTGGTCGACCGCCTCGATCTGCGCCGCGAGTTGCGCGCTGGTATAGGCCTCGTCGAACTCCGTGCCGAACAGCAGGGCGAGGCGATCGAGCACATCGGCGTGGCGCGGACGGGTGCCACCGGGTGTCGGGGCGAACACGACGCCAGCCTCGGCACGCGCCGTGGACAGGAGGGTGGCGACCTCATCGCGTTCGGTCACCATGCGAGTGGCATAGCCGCGGATCGCTTCGTTGGTGGATTTCTGCAGCGCCAACCGGCTCGAGCCGATCTCGAAGTCGTTGGATTCCTGGACGAAGCCGACGAAACGGGCGTCCGGCAGGGCATCGACGGCCAGTGCGATATGGGTGAGGCCGAGGGCGAAGATCGCGACGAGCCCGCGGGCGAAGAGTGTTCGACGGGTTGGCATGGGTGTCGTCCTTTGATTGTGAGGAAGCGAGGCGCCTAAGAGACGCAATCAGTGGCTAGGCCGCGAGAAGGTGTTGAAGGCTCGCCCGGCCGCGCGCGCGGCGGCTCTTGATCGTACCGATCGCCACGCCGCCCCGCTCGGCGATCTCTTCTAGGGATGTATTCTCGAGAGCCGGCAGGAGGAGCGCCTGCCGTGTCGTGGCCGACAACTGGCGCAGGCCGGCCAGCAGCTCGCGCACGATCAGCCCGCTTTCCTGCAGCGGCGCATAGGACAGTTGCGGCTGGATGCCGACGTCGTCGATGTCCACCGTCGGGCGGCCGCGCCGCAGCTCCGAGATGAACTCGTTGCGCTCGATGCGGAAGATCCAGGATGCGAAGTTCGTCCCGACATTGAACGACTTGCGGCCGATCATCGCCTTGAGTGCGGTTTGCTGGACCAGGTCGTCGGCGCGCTCGCTGTCGCGGGTCAGCGACAAGGCGTAAGCGCGAAGGCGCGGCAGGATATTGGTGAGATCGAAATCGAATCCCGTCATCGTTTGAGTTGCCGACATGATGAGCCCCGATTTCCGTTTGCGTCGCCGCTTCAGATTTTTCCGAGCAGGACGAGGACAAGAACAATGACGATCACGACGCCGATACCGCCCATCGAGCGGTGGCCATAGCCATAGCCGTAGCCGCGGCCGAGCCCACTGAACCCGCCCAACAGGGCGACGACCAGAACGATGATGAGGATTGTGCCGAGTGACATGGATGGCTCCGTGATCGCAGGTGTGGCCGGGTCCGCGACGCGGTCCCGGCCCGTCGGCTAGTTCGTGCGCTGGATGACGATGCGGCCGTCCGGCAGCTGCGTCGGCGCGGCCTTGGCATAGCCCTGGGTGGCCGGCGCGAGGGTCTCGCCGTGCTCGCGATAGCGGCGGGCCTCGGCCTCGCGGCTAACGCAATTGTCGTAACGCTGCGTGCCGCGCTCGAGCCCGTACTCGGAGCAGGCGTGGCGCGCATCGTCCATCAGGCGCGCCTCGGCGTAGCCGCGCTGGACGCGGCCAGCCTCGCGGGAACGCGCCTCGCGCTGGACGCAGCGGTCGTAGGCGCTGGTGCCGACGGCGAAGCCGTAGTCGAAGCAATTGCGCTCCGACGTCGACATGGCAGGCGGCCGCGAGCGGCTATCCGGTGTCGACGCCTGCTGGTCGTAGGGATTGACGCAGGCTGCCGCGAGGAAACCGAGCGACAGGGTCGCCAGTAGCTTGGCATTGAGCATGAGAACTCCTGGATTGGATGTGAAAGAGAATTATTCGCGCGACGGCGTGGTCGCCGCGCCGACACCGGCGCCGACGGCGCCGCCGATCAGCGCGCCCGGCAGGACGCCGACACCCGTCACCGCGCCGACCGCCGCGCCCGAGCCGGCGCCGATCGCCCCGCCGGTGACCGCGCGTTGGCCCCACGTATCGCCGCAGGCGGTGGCGCCGAGCAGGATAGCCGTCATCGCCAGAAGTCTGAGCTTGGGCATGTATGCCTCCCGTGAATGTTGCTGGTCGTTGGCGGCTCAAGAACATGCGGCGCCATGCGGACCTGCCTCACGGCGGGCCGTCGAAGTTGCAAACTTCATGTGCAATTGGGAGGCGCTTCAGGGACGCTAGGTCCGTGGAAGGCCCTGCCATCTGTCCATCTATCGACCCAATGGACATGGCCCTTCAGGGGCCGCTTACAAGGCCGCGAGCCCGATAAATCGGCGTCTGTGGGCGCTTTTGGCCGGATCGCCCTTGGCGCGCTGGATCGGCGCTCTGATAAGAGCGCTGGATCTCAGGTTGGAGCGCGCGGCGGATGGCGAGTCAGGATCGATCCAAATGCCTCTGCCTCGCTAGCGCATCGCGAGAACGGCGGCGGCGGTCATGCTGACGCCGGTAACGATCAGCAGCCCGCAAACCAGCGCCTTGAGCAGCTTGGGCGACAAGGGCGACAGGCGTCCGGCGACGTAGGAGCTCACGAGAAACGCCACCGGCACGGCTTCCACCGCGAGCTGCAGGGACAAGAGGGAGAACTGGCCGGACGGCACGACGACGAACAGGCGCAACGTCGTGCTCAATCCGAAGATCAGCATGAGCGATTGCTGGGCCCACATCACCGGCTTCGGCTGTCGGTACAGCAGGTAGACCAAGGGCGGCCCCGATGCGGAGAACATGCCGCCGAGGATGCCGCCAAGGCCGCCCGCAGTGGCGAACGCCGCGGGCGACGACATCGCCGGCAGCGGCGTAACCGCACGCCACAGCGACAAGGCGCAGGCCACGATGCTGACGCCGAGCAACAGTCGGACGAGCTGGTAGGCCGAACCCGCCAGCCAGCCGAGCAGCAGCGCGCCCATCACGATGCCGACGCCGTTCGCGATCAGCATCGGCACGAGGATCCTTTCGATGCGCAGCGCGCGGCGGCGATAGAGGAAGTTCCACGCGGTGCAGAAGCCGAGGACGGATGTGGCGTTCACGGCATCGGGCAACGGCACCAGGTCGATGGCGCCGACCAGGCCAAGCAGGATCAGGGCCAATGCGAAGCCGGTCAGGGCCTGCGCGTAGACGCCCACGGCAACGAACGCGATGAAGGCCGCGTGGGTCCAAAGGAGTTCCATGCCGACGATCCTTAACCCTCCTTCGCAGGTTTTGCAGCCGCGGCCGCGACAATGAGTGGCTCCCTCCCCATTCAAATGGGGAGGTGTCGCCGCCTTCGGCGACGGAGGGGTCATGAGCCCCAACACGAACCTCCGTTGAAACTCATGACCCTTCGTCGTCGTATGACGACGACAGCTCCCCAGATGACTGGGGAGGAATCTTGGGATTGAGCGGCCCCGCGCGCCTATGTGAAAGTGTGCCATGGCCAAGAGAAAGTCTGGAAAAGGATCGGGCAAGGCCAAGCGCCCCGCCGCCCGCAAACCCACCAAGAAGCGCGCTGCGGCCCGCAAGCCCGTCGCCAAGGCGAGCGCACCGGCGCCCAAGCCCTCAGTCCTGCGTCCGGCCCTGCGCCGGCCGGTGAAGGATCGGCAAAGCGTCAAGCGCCTGCCTGGTGCGCGGCCCGCGCCGCAGTTCAAGCAGCCGGCACTGGCCGCCAACATCTTTGAGCGCGACCTCGACAAGAACGCGGCCAACTACGCGACGCTGACACCGCTGCAGTTCCTCGAGCGTTCTGCCAGCGTCTATCCCGACCGGCCGGCCCTGGTGCACGGCCCGCGCGTGCAGAGCTGGAGCGAGACCTACACGCGATGCCGCCGGCTCGCCTCGGCCCTGGAGAAGCACGGCATCGGCACGGGTGACTGCGTCACCATCATGGCGCCCAACATCCCGGAGATGTACGAGGCGCATTTCGGCGTCCCGATGTGCGGCGCGGTGCTGAACTGCCTCAACACGCGGCTCGACGCCGCCATGCTCGCCTTCATCCTCGACCACAGCGAAACCAAAGTGCTGCTGGTCGACCGCGAGTATCACCGCGTCATGAAGGAGGCGCTCGCCAAGGCCACCGTCAAGCCGCTGGTCGTCGACATCGACGATCCGCAGCACGACGACCGCGCGCCGATCGGCACCACGACCTACGAGACTTTTCTCATCGGGGGCGATCCCGACTACGAATGGCGCTATCCCGCCGACGAATGGGACGCGATTTCGCTCAACTACACCTCGGGCACGACGGGGAACCCGAAGGGCGTGGTGTTCCACCATCGCGGCGCCACGCTCGCGGCCTACGGCAACGCCACGCAATGGCCGATCGGTTTGCATCCGCGATACCTGTGGACGCTGCCGATGTTCCACTGCAACGGCTGGTGCTTCCCGTGGACGCTGGCGCTGGTCGCCGGCACCTCCGTCTGCCTGCGCCGCATCAGCGCCAAAAACATCTTCGACTCGCTGGTCGACAACGACGTCACGCACATGTGCGGCGCGCCGATCATCATGCAGTTCATCATCGCCGCCACAGCAACCGAGCGCCGGCCGCTCACGCGCCGGGTCGAGTTCATGACCGCCGCGGCGCCGCCGCCCGCCGCGGTGCTCGAGGCGCTGGAGAAGGAGAATTTCCGCGTCACCCACGTCTATGGCCTGACCGAGGTCTACGGTCCGGCGACGGTGTGCGCCTGGCACGAGGAGTGGGACGGACTCGACTCGACGGAACGGGCACGGCTGAAGGCGCGCCAGGGCGTGCGTTACACCGCCGAGGAAGGCGTGACGGTGATGGATCCGATCGCCATGAAGGAGGTGCCGCGCGACGGCAGTACCATGGGCGAGGTGATGTTCCGCGGAAACCTCGTGATGAAGGGCTACCTCAAGAACCCCAAGGCGACGCGCGAGGCCTTCGAGCACGGCTGGTTCCACTCGGGCGATCTCGGCGTGCTGCACGCCGACGGCTACATCGAGCTGCGCGACCGCTCCAAGGACATCATCATCTCGGGCGGCGAGAACATCTCGACGATCGAGGTCGAGGGCGTGATCATCAAGCACCCGGCCGTGGCCAACGTCGCGGTGGTCGCCAAGCCCGACGAGAAATGGGGCGAGACGCCTTGTGCCTTCGTCGTGCTGAAACCGGGCGCTGCGGCCACTGTCGAGGACATCGTGGCCCATTGCCGCAGCAACCTCGCCACCTACAAATGCCCGCGTTTCGTGGTGTTCCGCGAGCTTCCCATGACCTCCACGGGCAAGGTCCAGAAGTTCGTCCTGCGCGAATGGGCCAAGGCGGTCTAAGCGCCGCCACAATCGCCGCCGTATAAGAGACAAGATGGCGGGCGGCACCACCCTCATTGCAACGACACGGTCCGGCGTGCGCCCTCTCGGGGTGCGCGGCGAGCCGCTGCACAACAGCGCGGGCCAGCTCCGCCGCGTCGTACGCCGGCGCCTGGGCGACGGGACCGCCGGCCTGCTCGCCGATCCCCAGCCGCACGACGACGGCACCGCGATTGATTGGTACGCCGACTGGCCGGGCGACGTCCGCCCGCTCGAGGCGCTCGACGCCGCTGAGCGCATCCGCGTGCTGGCCGACGTCGATCGCGACATGGCCGACATCTCGGGTCTCGGCGATGCGCTGGCGCTTTCGCACGACATCGAGAACACCGGCGTGGTCGGCAGGTCGCTGAAGCTCGCGGCCCGCCGTCCGGCCGATTCGTTCGTCTTCCTGGTTGGCGACCGCCCGGTGGTCGTGGCTTGGGGCTACGAGCAGGAGTCTGCGCCGGCGATCCTTCTGCCGCCGGCCCCGCCGCCCGCGCCTCTTGCCGAACCCGTGCCGCTCGTAAGCGCACCGCCCGTCGCGGCCCCCGTGATCGCGGCTGCCGTCGCCCGGTCGAGGCCGATCCCCTTCTTCCGCACTTTCGCTCTCGCCCTGCCGCTGCTGCTCCTGCTGATGGGCGGCTCATGGCTGCTGCGCGGCTGCATCCCGCTCGATCCCGCGCTCGCCGTCGCGACGCGCGAGGGCCCACCGGCGCCGCCCGCCGCCGCGCCGCCGCCCGATCCGCTACCCGTGCTCAAAGCCTCGCTGTCGAGCGAGGAGGCGCGCCAGCAGGCGCTGCAGCGCGAGCTCGCGATGATCGATGGCGAGCTCAGGAAGCGCATCGCCGACTGCAAGCCGCCCGAACCGCCCAAGCCGCCGCCGCAGGTCGCCGCAGCGCCACCTCCGCCGCCCCAGGTGCAGCCCAAGCCGCAGCCCCAGCCCGCGGCGCGTCACGAGCCGCCGCCGCAATCGCGTCCGCCCGACGACAAGCTCCGGCTGCCAGCACCGACCAACGACTATTCCTTCATGCAGGGCTGCTGGCGCACCGATCCGTTCCAGCACGAGCGCGGCTACGCCAACGGCGTCTCGACCTATTGCTTCGACCGCAACGGCTATGGCCGGCTGGAATGGCGGCGCGGCCGCACGGCCTGCCGCACCGACGCGCAGGCGCGCTTCGAGGGCGACACGCTGCGCCTGCGCGATCGCGACGCCACCTGCAACGACGGCTCGCACTGGTACGCCGATTCGCTGGTCTGCCGCCGCGGCGCCGACAATGTCGCGCAGTGCAGCGGCACCTCCCAGGGCGGCACCCACGGCCCGGTGGCGTGGACGGTCAACCTGCACAAGTTGAACTGACCTTCCGAAGTCCCTACCGTTCGCGCCCAACTTGGGAGGCGCGCATGACCTGGGAATTCCTGCTGACCTCTTTCATCGTCGTGGTCTCGCCCGGCACCGGCGTGCTGTTCACGCTCGCGGCCGGCCTGTCGCGCGGGGCGCGCGCTTCGGTGGTCGCGGCCTTCGGCTGCACGCTCGGCATCGTGCCGCACCTCGCCGCCGCGATCCTCGGCTTGGCGGCACTCTTGCACACCAGCGCGCTCGCTTTCGAGATCTTCAAGTACCTTGGCGTCGCCTACCTGCTCTGGATGGCGTGGATGACCTTGAAGGAGACCGGCACGCTCAAGGTCGAGGTCGACCGCGACACCGCCAAGCGCTCCGACCTTCAGGTGACGATCACAGCGGTCCTGATCAACATCCTCAATCCGAAACTCTCGATCTTTTTCCTCGCCTTCCTGCCGCAGTTCATCAGCGCCGACGAGGCAAAGCCGCTCAACAGCATGCTGCTCTTGAGCGCGGTCTTCATGCTGATGACGTTCGTGGTGTTCGTGGGCTACGGCCTGTTCGCCGCGGCGATCCGCGACCGCGTTATCTCGCGGCCGCGCGTGCTCGCCTGGATGCGCCGCAGCTTCGCCGCGGCCTTCGCGGCCCTCGGCGTCAAGCTGGCGCTCGCTGATCGTTAAGAAGCGCTCAGTGAACGAGCGTTCTTAATCGGGCGATCTGATCCTTCAGCAGGAGCTTCTGCTTCTTCAGATTGCAAATAGCGTCGTCGTCGGGGTGTGGCCGCAGGTTTTCCTGCGCAATCGCCTGCTCGAGGGAAGCATGCTTTTCCCTGAGCGATTCGATCTGGTCCACAGTGCTCATTGGCGACCTCCGAGCTGGGTAGCGGACCCCGAAACTGTGACTCCTGCGCAACACCGAGTCACGCGGGAATCGGCGGATTTTGCACAAGCTAAATGAGCCCCGCGGGAAACCAATTTCGAGCTAGGACGTTTCGCGGCCCCGGTCGAAGGGGCCGCGCCGTCCTAGTCGTCGGCGGGGTGGAACAGGCGGCGTGCGCGAATACCCGTCGTCGCCACGTCTTTCAGCAGGTTCGCCATCTCGGCGGCCGAGGCAATCTCGTTCACCTTGGGCTTCTTCTGGATGATCGAGACCTTGCTCTTCGACCAGTTCTCCCAGTCGTAGAGGAACACCTTCTCGAGGTACTTGGCGATCTCGGCATCGTAGAAAAGCAGGCTGGCGTCGCGGTTCAGCACAGTGCCGTCGAACGACCAGTTGTGGCTCCCGAGCAGCACGCGGGCGCTGTCGACGATGATGCCCTTGGTGTGCGTGCGTCGCCGCCAGCGCACCTTGTTCATGTCGATGCCGTGCGTCTTCATGAACTCGATGTGGCGCGCCTCGACCGGCGTGTCGGAGCGCAGGATGATGCGCACGTCGATGCCCTTGTCCTGCTTCTCGGCGATCGCCTCGAGCAGGCGGACGTAATTGTCCTCGGCGCGCGGATCGGCCGAGTCATGGATGTACTGGTTCTGGAAGTAGAGCCGGGACTTGGCGCTCTCGATCAGCGGCATCACGACGTCGAAATAGTTGTCGGGCGTCAGGACCGCCTGGACGTCGACCTCGCGGTCGACGTCCAGCGGCTCGAAGGTGCGTATCTCGGCGTCGGCTTCCTTGTCGTCGAATTCGAGCGGCGGCAGGATCTCCATGGCCTCGAGAGCGCCCTTGGGCGTGAAGCCCAGCGACTCCTGGAAGTCGTACTTGATGTAGGCTTCGAACACCTTGGCGAGCGTCTCGTTCTCGACCACGGCATGCCATTCGCGGTTGTAGCCCTGCAGCAACGTCTTCGCCGCGGCCTTGTCGGCCGGCGGCGCGTCGGGCGCCTGGTTCGAGCTCTGCCAGTTGCCGCTCGACAGCCAGAACGCCCGCGAATCGCGCACCGCGACCTTGATGTGATAGGCCGAAGCCCATAGCGAGCCGGTCTGACCGACATTGGCCCACTGCGACTTGAAGTTCTTGCCGAGCGCCTTGCCCAGCTCCTTCACCGTCTCGGCGTCGTCGATGTCCTCCGCCTTGGCGCCCTCGCCCAGGCTCGCGCCGTACTGCAGCACGAGCTGCATCTTGGCGCTCTTGGCCTTCAGGCGGGTCTTGATCGCCTTGATGATGTGCGGCGCGGTGAAGTCGTACATGGCCACGGTCAGCGACTTGTCCGTGGCGCCGAGGAAGTCGCGCAGCGTCGGCCAGCCATAGTCGGGGCTGACATGGATCTTCACCTTCATGTGTTCCTTGACGCGGGGCAGCTTGAGATTGGGCGGCTTCTTGTAGGTCGGCTTGCCAGTGCGCTCCTCGACGACCAGGCCGCCACCGACGCGGTGCAACTCGTAGAGCTCCTCGGCGCTCGCCTGGCGGACGTCGATCGGGTAGCCCGCGAAGGCGCCTGGCAGCTTGACGCCGCCGCCCTCCTCCAGCGCGGCCGAGGTCTTCTTCTCCTCGACCACGACCACGATCGCCTGCTTGTCGGTGATCCAGCCGTCGGCGAACTGCCAGCCTGGCCGCACGCGCACGATGCCGGCGATACCCTTGAACGCATCGCGCGCCTGGTCGACTGCGCGCTGCAGGTTGACCGACGCCGTGGGCGACAGCGGATGCAGCGCCGTCGGCGCGAGCAGCGGCGGTTGCGCGCCGTCGGCCTTGGGCACGTCGACCTTCACCCAGTCGTAGTCTCCCGCCGGCGGCTGGCGGCGATCGGCCGCCGCCGCGAGGTCGCCCAGCCGGACGCTGACGGTGAGCGGAATGGTCCAGGTCGCCATGTCGCCCGATACGGTCGCGGCGGTCTCCGCGCGCGGCTTCTGCTGCACGGGCTCGTCTCGCACGACGATCGCGCCGCCGCCGCTTGCCAGCTCGAGCCGCGGCACCGAGCGGCTGGCGTCGAGCACCGCGTTGAACAGGGCTTGCTGCGCGGGTGTCGCGCGTTCCCTGGCCCTCGCCGCCAGCACCGAGACGCGCACGCCCTCGTTGGCCTTCCACTGCACCGCGGCCTCGCCCTGGTCCTCGGTCCACGGCTCGTTCTTGCGGTTGAGCACGCGGCCCTGGGCATCCTTGGCGGCGACGCCGGAATGATGCAGCGCCACCAGCTCGAACTGGTCGTTGAACACCGGCGCGCCCGACGAGCCCGGCGCGGTGTCGGCGACGTAGTGCAGGTAGTTGGGCAGCACGTCGACGATGCGGTTTTCGCGCAGCGCGAACATCTTTGGCCCACCATTGGGATGCTGGATGACGTTCACGTACTCGCCGTTGATCGCCTTGCCCTCTTCCTGGTTGAGCGAGATGTAGCCGAGATCGGCGAGCGGCCGGCCCTGCCGGTCCTTCTCGGCCACGGCGACGAAAGTGAAGTCGAGCTCCTCGTCGGTCAGGAACAGGCGCTTGGGATCGAGACGGAACAGCCGCTCGTCGGCGGCATTGTCGGCCTCGAAGCCGAAGGTGATCTCGCTGTTGGCGGCATCCTCGAGCCGTTCCAGCACGTGATGGTTGGTGAGCAGGATGCCCGGGCCGACCAGCATGCCCGTGCCGTAGCCCAGCATGCCGCCGCTGTCGCTGCGCGCGGTGATGCGGCAGACGCAGCGCGAGGCCGCGAGCGCGAGCTTGAGGAAGCGCGGCGCCACCAGGTCGTCGCGGCCGATGGTGCGTTCGCGGGCGATCAGCGCCACGGCGCGGTCGACGTCGCCCGTCTTGGCGGCATCCGTCTCGGCGAACGCCACGGCCTCCATCGAGGGCACCGCGAAGGTGCGCTCGGCGAGAACGAGCGGGTCGCGCAGGCGCTGTTCCGTCAGCTGCACGTGCATCAGGCGCTTGGAGACGCGCTCGGGATCGTCGGCGCCCCAAATGTTGCCATTCTTCACGGCGTCCTGCCGCTTCTCGCGGATCGAACTCTGGTCGCGGTAGCGCTGCTCGGTGGCGCCGGCGAGCGCCATGACCCGGCTGGTGATGTTCATGAGCGTGTCCCCCGTTCCCTGCCCGTCTTATCGCGGGCAGATGACCGTAGCACTACAGCCGGGGATTGTAGCCAGGAGAAAAACACGCCTTCGCAACGCGAAGAGCCCCGGTCGAGGGGACCAGGGCTCTTGCACGCTAGGGGTTAGTTAGTTGCGCCAGGGATTGTTCGGGCGCGAATCCCAGCGGTTGGGCACGCCGTCGCCGTCGCGGTCGCGATCGTAACGGTTGGGGATGCCGTCACGGTCGGCGTCCCAGCGGCGGTCGCGGTTGTTGTTGTGGTTGTCGGCGATGTTGGGAATGCCGTCGCGGTCACGATCGCCCCACGCGCCGCTGCGCGGCGGATCGTAGGTGTAGGTCGGCGCCGGATGGACGTAGACGTCGACCTGCGCCAGCGCCGGCGCGGCGAGCATCGGCAGCGCCATCGCGGACGCCGCAAGAACAGTCAGTACCTTTCCACGGGTCATGTCGGTCTCCCTGCGTTGTGTGCAGGGTTAACGGATGGGAATCCGGCTCGGTGCCGCGTGCGGCAACGTTGCGTTTCGATGGAACCCAAGGAGCGGTGGGCCATTCCGGGGTTATTGCCGCGCTGCTGCATTTTTGCTTTTGGCAGGTCTCCTGCAGTTTCCCCCGATATCTCTTTTCAGGTAGGATCGGCGGGACTTTGGGGATTTCGATGAAATTCATTTTGACCGTCGCCGCGACGATCGTGGCGTTGCCGCTCGCGGTGCTGCCGCAGGCCGGCCACGCGCAGGACCTGCAGTTCCCCGCCTTCTACGGCGGCGTGGAAGCCGGCGGCAACTGGATGAACCCGACGACGCTCACCACCAGCGGCGGCACCTCGATCAACGCCAATGCCGACCTGGGCTACGCCGTGGGCGGCGTCATCGGCTACGACTTCGTCGGCCCGCGCGTCGAGCTCGAGGGCGTGTTCCGGCGCAACACCGGCCGCCTCAGCCTGCCGTTCGTCGGCTTCGGCAATCTGGGCGGCAGCTACGCCCAGGAGCAGATCGCCGCGATGGTCAACGTCTACTACGACTTCATGGCCGGCAGCACGCTCGTGCCCTACATCGGCGTGGGCGCCGGTGTGTCGTTCATCAACTCCTACCTCGGCGCCGGCAGCTCGGCGTCGACGCAGTTCGCCTACCAGGGCATCATCGGCGTCGGCTGGAACGTCAGCGACACGTTCCGCGTCAACCTCGACGGGCGCTACCACGCCACCACCAACCCGTCGTCGACCAACCCGACGCTCGGCACGCTCAGCTACACCAACAACAGCTGGACTGCGATGCTGTCGACGACCTTCAAGTTCGGCTCGCCGGTGAAGGCGGCGCCGCCCCCGCCGCCCGCGGCACCGCCGCCGCCGGCGCCGACCTCGTTCATGGTGTTCTTCGACTTCGACCGCTCCGACATCACGCCGCAGGCCGCGACCACGCTGCAGCAGGCGGCCCAGGCCTACAAGACCAAGGGCTCGGCCCGCGTCACCGCCACCGGCCACACCGACCGCGCGGGGCCCGAGCAGTACAACATGGCGCTGTCGCTCCGCCGCGCCAACTCGGTCAAGGACGCGCTGGTGCGCAACGGCGTGCCGGCCAACGCCATCACCACCATCGGCCGCGGCGAGAGCATGCCGATGGTGCAGACCCCCGACGGCGTGCGCGAGCCGCAGAACCGCCGGGTCGAGATCGTCCTTCAGTAAGGACGCGGCCTAAAACATCTCCGGCGTGATGACGTTCTGCGGCCGGTTGCCGACCAGCGCCGCGCGCATGGTCTCGGCCGCCTTCAATCGCGTGTCCTCCCACGCCTCGGGCGTGAAGAACGCCGAATGCGGCGTGATGATCAGCCTGCCCTCGCACCACGGCTCGCGCGCGCGGTAGGCGCGCAGCAATTCTGGAATCGGCTCGACCGGCGGCTCGACCGGCAGCACGTCCAAACCGACGCCCGCCAGATGCCCCCGCTTCAAAAGATCGGCCAGCGCATCGACATCGCAGATCGGCCCGCGCGCCGTGCTCACCACCACGCCACCCTTGGGCATGCGCTCCAGCATGGGCCGCGAGATCATGCCGCGCGTCTCCGGCGTCAGAGGCGCGTGGATCGACAAGGTGTTCGTCTGCTCCATCAGCGCTTCCAGCGAGTGCACGCGCTCGACGCCGACACCGAGCTCGGTGCCGTTCGGCATGTAGGGATCGTAGGCGACGACGCGGAACTGGAAGGCTTTGGCGCGCAACGCCGCCGCCGTGCCGATGCGGCCCAACCCCACGATGCCGAAGGTCTGCACGCCGTTCCGCCGGAGCAGCGGATCGCGCACGTAGCTCCATGGTGCCGGCTGCGGCCGGCGCTGCGCTTCGAGATGGAGCGCGATGCCGCGGCGGAGCGACAAGGCGAGCGCCAGCGCGTGGTCGGCGACCTCGGTGGTGCCGTAGTCCGGCACGTTGCACACCATGACCTGGCGCGTCGCGGCGGCCTTGCGGTCGATCTTGTCGTAGCCCACGCCCATGCGCACGACGCAGGCGAGTTTTGGAAATTTCGCGAAATGCTCGGCGGTTACCGCATGGCGCATCACCATCAGGCCGTCGACGTCAGCGCAGTCGCTCTCGCTCAACTGTGACAGGTTCGAGACGTTCTTCCACACCACGCGCACATCGGGCCCGAAGACCTCACGCTCGACCTTGTCGTTGTCGTAGAGTTTTTCGGCGTACAATACTGTCTTGGCCATGAGCTAAATTCCCCCGGATCGATCCCGCAAAGCAGGAGGCAGCATATGCCCAACACCGTTCGCCTTCACCGCGTTCTCGCGACCAGCCCGGAAAAGCTCTACCGCGCCTTCCTCGAAGCCGACGCGGTGGCGCAATGGCTGCCGCCCAACGGCTTTGCCTGCACGGTCCATCTGCTGGAGCCGAAGGTCGGCGGCAGCCACAAGATGTCCTTCCGCAATTTCACCACGGGGAACGGCCACTCCTTCGGCGGCAAGTACCTCGAGCTCCTCCCCAATGAGCGCATCAAGTACACGGACAAGTTCGACGATTCCAACCTGCCCGGCGAGATGACCTGCACGGTCACCCTGAAGAAGGTCGCGGTCGGGACCGAGATCAACATCACCCAGGAAGGTGTCCCCGACGTGATCCCGGTCGAGGCCTGCTACCTCGGCTGGCAGCAATCGCTCGCCAACCTCACCAAGCTGGTCGAGCCCGACATCAAGGACTGAGGTCAACGGGTTGTGGCTGCCGGCGTCCCCGTGACTCCGCCGATGACGCCTTGTTGCGTCATCGAGCGGCGGGTACGCGGGGGTTAACCCCTTGAAGGACTGGCACAAACGAGCGGCTGAGCCCGCGACGACGGAGTCACCGACTGACTCCGTCGTTGCGCGCCGCCCTCTCAACCAATAGGACGCCGCATATAGACGGCGATCTTTGTTCTTGGAAAATGGGCTTTGGTCGGTCGGCATTGCCCTATCATATAGGACACAGCCGATCGACTTTCAAGGCCCCAGGAACGCCTCGAGCTCCGACCGCCGTCGCCGCTTCGGACCGGTCCACAGCACGCCGGGATAGCCCTTCAGCGGCTTCAGCTTCTCCCCGCGGTACGCCCACTCGGGCGAGTCCTCCATGGAAACGTGATAGAGCGGCTCGCGCCCGGTGCCGCTCGCGAACAGCGCGCGCGGCACGTTGACCATCTGCGGCGAGCGCTTGCGCTCGTAGGCGACGGGCGTGCCGCAGGTGGCGCAGAAGCTCCGCACGTCGCCCGCCGCGTCGGTGAACCGCGCGAGCGCCTTGGCACCCCGGGCGATGCGGAACTTGCTGCGCCAACTGCCGACATAGGTGGCGTAGGCCGCGCCATGCGCGTGGCGGCTCCTCGCCGAGTGATCGTGCCAGGCCCAGCGGGCGGGAACGCCGATCTCGACCCGGACCTTGCCGCACTGGCAGCTTCCTTTCGCGATTCCGTCTGGGGCGATGCCGCCTTGTTTCATGGCGGAAACCTACCACTTTGAGGCTGTCATGAGTGTCGGTCTGGTCGCCCTGTTCGACGACATCGCGGCGCTCGCGAAGGCCGCCGCGGCCTCGCTCGACGACATCGCGGGCCAGGCGGCGAAGGCCGGCACCAAGGCGGCCGGCGTGGTGATCGACGACACCGCCGTGACGCCGCGCTACGTCACCGGCTTCAGCCCGGCGCGCGAAGTGCCGATCGTCGCCCGCATCGCGCTGGGCTCGCTGAAGAACAAGCTCCTGATCCTGCTGCCCGCGGCGCTGGCGCTCTCCTTCCTGCTGCCCCAGGCGATCACGCCGCTCCTGATGATCGGCGGCGCCTACCTCTGCTACGAAGGCATGGAGAAGGTCTACGAGCTCGTCGCGCCGGACGACGCGCACGCCCACGAGGCCGAAATCGAGCCGGTCGCGCTCGACGCGAAAACCTTCGAGGACAGGAAGGTCGCGAGCGCCATCAAGACCGACTTCATCCTGTCGGCCGAGATCATGGCGATCACGCTGGCCGCGCTGCCGAGCGACAGCGCATGGAAGCAGGCGCTCGTGCTGGCCCTCGTGGGCGTCGGCATCACCGCCGGGGTCTACGGCGTCGTGGCCCTGATCGTGAAGGCCGACGATTTCGGCCTCGCCCTGGCGCGCCTGTCGCCGGCCTCGCCCGCCGCGGCACCGTTGCGCGCGGCGGGCCGCGCGATCGTGGTCGGCATGCCGTACCTCCTGAAGGCGCTCGCAGCCATCGGCACGGCGGCGATGATCTGGGTCGGCGGCGGCATCGTCCTGCACGGCCTAGACGCGTTCGGCTGGGGCGGCCCCAGCCACCTGCTGCACGAGGCCGGGGAAAG
>JADMIO010930491.1_pt1 | contig 23925 bp, 22 predicted proteins | sample 8958161 | NCBI WGS metagenome assembly JADMIO01 (sample SAMN16585339, study PRJNA669376) | soil metagenome | isolation source: Crop rotation soil | place: USA: Cullars Rotation, Alabama | collected 2011
GGGTGGGAGACGCTGGTGCAGGGCGAGGAAGGGATCTGGACGGCGCGAAACGTGCTGGCGCACCTGACGGTGTCGGAGGCCGGGATGGTGACGACGATTCGCGGGATCGCCGAAGGCGGGCCGGGGGTGCCGGAGACGTTCGACTTGACCCGGTACAATCGAAGCCAGGTGCAGAAGCGCCAGGAGCGGACGGTGCCGGAGCTGCTAGGTGTGCTGGATGAAGCGCGGGCGGCTACGTTAGTGGCGCTGGACGGTCTGGACGAAGAGCAGTTGGACCGGGTGGGGCGGCATGCCAGCGGTCAGATGATGTCGGTGGAGGAGATCTTCCGCTTGATCGGAGATCACGAGGTGACGCACGCGGGGGAGATTGGAAAAGCCATGATACGTGATACATGATGAATTGGCGTGCTCACGCATCACGTATCACGCATCAATCCTCACGCCTCGGCGTTGCCGACCCAGAAATGGTGGGGTAGGACGTTAGGTGCGCTGCGGATTTGGACAGACGTCGGCTGCCCTTGAGCTTCCTTGGCACCGGGTTGCAGGGCGGTGGGGTGAACGTAGCACACCGTGGGCTTCTGCCCGTACTTCTGCTGATAATAGCTGACGGCGCGCAGGACTTTCTCATCCAGTCCACGGCGCGGGTCATCGTCAAACCAGAGCATTCCGATCTTCATGGGTTCCTCCTATTCACACGATAATTCGTCCAGATCGATCGCTTCGAGTACATCACCGCCCGCATACACGGCGGCATAGTGGCGGACCACAGACGACTGACCACGGATCACGGCTGGCAGATTTCTATAGTCTGTAGTCTGTCGTCTGTGGTCCATTTCATCCTCCGTGATCCACCAGGGTGCGGTGTCGGAAAACCCGGTGACCGGGCGCCGATTCCCTGCCGTGGTGGATAGGGTGGCCGGGAACATCGATAGCTGGCGCAGTTGGAACGAGACGCGAGACGTCTCCCGGCGTTCCTGAAGCCAGGTGGCGATCAGCGCGGTCGGAACGGCGGCCAGGACTCCGCCGATCATTGCGACCAGGATCGCCGCGCCGGGGTGCGGCAGGGTGGTCGCCAGGACGATGATCAGAAGGGAACTGGCGATGAGACTGACCGTTACAAACACGCCCTTCATACGCTCCACTGCTCCACCAACATCGCCAGTTCCTCTTCGGTCGCCCGAGCGGGCTGGAAGCGGGTGGCTTCGCCGTCCATCACGGCCAGGAAGTCGCGCCCGCGCCGCAGTCGCTCGGCACCGCTATCGGCCAGGCCGGTTGCGAGCCGGGCCTGCCGTTCATTTTCCACCGGGCCTACCAGGCGGACGGGAAAGAGCCCGGTCAGGCTCCCCGCCGGGGGACGGTCGCCGTGGGATTCGGCTGCGCTGATTGAGTACACCGAATGGTCCGGCCCGGATTCGAGCAGGGTGTGCAGCGCTTCGGCGGCTTCCCGCCCCCGAAGGGCCGCAAGGGTATGCAGGTCTTCCAGCACCACCACAACCGGAATGGGGTCCGCTTCGGGTGCCGCCATGCGGTTGCGCACGACACAGGCGGCCTCGACCAGATAGGTCAGGGCCTCGTCCGCATCCTGAGGCGGCGGGGCGATCAGGTGCGGCAGACCGCCCAGGGCATGGAAGGACCCCTGGCCGCTATCCAGGAGCAGGAGATATAGATCCTCCGGGTTGTGCAGAGCGGCCAGGCTTGCGACCATGGTGTGCATCAGACCAGTCCGGTCGGATCCAGTACCGCCGGTCACCAGAACATTGCCATCCAACTGGAAGAACAACGGCTGGCGGTCGGTGGCAAGCCCGAGACAAAGCGTGCCGCGCGGTGAATCCGCCGGAGCGCGAGCCAGGAGGCGGAACAGCGGCGAACGCGGGACGCCGGTGAATGCCGGATTTGCCGGGTAGGGCTGGAGCGAGCCTGTTGGCGTGCTGGCGACTTCGTCCCCCCATGCACCGCCAAAGCGCATCGCTACGATACGCAAGACGCCGAGCAGTCGAATCAGCGGTGTACCGAATGTGCGAGTCCGTTGCAGGAGAGCAAAAGCCGTCTTCGGTTGATCTGCCTTGCCAGAGGTGAAAGCAGGGGCCTCGCGGGCCTGGGCTTGCATGGGTCCTCCTAGACCAGTTCATGTCCGGACTGCGGCCGGCGAATGACCAGTACTACCCGTCCCTGGATTTCGACGTTGGCCGGGTGGACGAAAATCGGGTCATAGGCCGGGTTCGCGGGTTGCAGCCGGATGGATTCCCCTTCTCGATAGAAGCGCTTCAAGGTGTATTCGTCGCGGTCGGTGAGCCGGACGGCGACCATTTCGCCGTCCCGCGCCTGGGTCTGCGGCTGGATCACCACCAGATCCCCGTCGTCGATCAGCGCGTCGCGCATCGAGTCACCCCGCACCCGCAGCCCATAGGCACGGTCGAGCCGGACCGGGAGCATGTCGCGCGGCAGCTCGATAGAGTCCACGCCGTCTCCAGAGTCATTTGGGGAACCGGCGGCAATCGTGCCCAGGATAGGCAGGAGTGTGGTATTGGGCGGGCTGGCCGGAACGTGCACACCGCGAGAGACTTCGGGCGTGAATTTGAGCAGCCCGGCGTCGACCAGGAGTTGCAAATCGGCGTGTACGACGGACTTGGAAGAGATCCCTACGTGACGGCACATCTCCTGATAGGTGGGCGGTAGGCCCCGGTCGTGGATGTAGTCACAGATATACTCATAGAGACGCCGGACGCGTCCCCAGTCTTTCGGTCTGGACATGCATACTTCCTTTGGGTTGATACGAACTGTTGTTCTATTGTACTCGAACGGGTGTTCTGTGTCAAGAGGCAAAAACACCCGGCGCGGAGGCCGGGTGTCGATTCGACCGGAGGGAGAACGAAGGGCTAGGCGACCTGGCGGACGACCAGGACGACCTTGCCCTGGACCTGGACGTGGGCGGGATCGGCGAAGATCGGACCCATGAACGGGTTGGCCGGTTGCAGCCGGACCTGGTTGCCTTCCAGGAAGAACCGCTTCAGGGTCGTCTCCTCGCGGTCGGTCAACCACGCCGCGACCATATCGCCGTTGGCGACGTGGTCCACCTGGCGCAGGATGACGATGTCGCCATCGTTGATCAGCGCGTCGATCATCGAGTTTCCGCGCACCTGGAGCGCAAACACGCCGCGCTCGTCGCCGATCAGATCGCGGGTAAGACTGAGAGCCGATTCCTCGTCAAATAGAGGGAAATCGGTTCCCGGGACACGGATCGGCTCACCAGCAGCGATCCGTCCCAGGAGCGGAATCTGGACCATGTTTCGGGACGTTGTGGCTGGCTCAGGCGCCACTCCGCCACGGCGCATCCCATCATCCGTCAGTCGAATCCCGCGGGACACCTCCTTGTTGCGGAGGATGAGCCCCAGGGTCTCCAACCGGTTGAGATTGTAATTGACCACCGAAGTGGACGAGATCCCGACGGCAGAGCCGATCTCGCGGATTGTAGGCGGGCGCGCGTGTTCTCGGCTGAAACGACCGATGAACTGAAGGATGTTTTGCTGCCGCTTGGACAGGCCGTCCGGATTTCGTATTACAGGCATAGCGCCCTCCCTTGGTGAGTCGACTTAAAAACCAGACAAGAACTTTGTTCCATTATATACGAACTATTGTTCTGCGTCAAGTACCTTGGAATCTATGTTCTACCGCAAGATTGCTATTGACATAAGGAGGGAAATGAATATCATCAAGTTCTCGCTGCAAGTCAGGACAAAAGTAACCCGCTTTAACCAAACAGGATCTTGACACAGAACACCAGTTCGTATATAATGCGAACCTAGAACACTAGTTCTATCCCCTCAAATATCCGGTGTGGCTTCCTGGGCCTGTAGCGACCGGATCAGAGCGGGGAGATTTCGAGGAAAGGGCAACGGAGGCACACCAATGATTCACGCAACGCAGGGTCGTTTCAGTTCGTTGCTTGGGCAAGCTGGCGTCATCGAGGATCAGGCAGATGCGCAATCCGCTACAGCGGGCCCACAAACACAGAGTAAAGTGAATACATTTTTGGGGCAGTGGTGGACACAGGAGCAAGCGGCGAATCGACAGGTCGTTATCGGAGGTATTATCCTATTGGCCCTGGTTGCGTTCGAATTGTTCAACTTCGACACGACCCGATTTGCCCTGAACAACCTGCTCGGCGATATTGAGTTCTTCGCGGTTCAGTGGTCGACAATACTGGCCGTGGCGTTTTGTGGTATTGACTTCGCCGGGTTGGCCCGATTGTTCCGGCCGCAGCGCTCCGGTAATGAGCCGGTCGAGGCCTGGTATCTGATGGGCGCGTGGTTCCTGGCCGCGACAATGAACGCCGTGATGACCTGGTGGGCGGTATCCGTGCAGCTCACCACGTCCACGCACCAGTTGGGGAATGAAGTTCTGAGCCGGGAGCAATTGCTGCACTACGTGCCGATCTTCGTCGCCGTATTGGTATGGCTGACGCGTATTCTGATCATCGGCGCGGTGACGATGGCCGGGCATCAGGCGAACCGGCAGGCGGTCCGGGTCGTATCCGCCGCTCGACCGGTTGCGGCCCCTCAACCCCGGTCGACCACCGCATCAGCCTCGTCCACACTGCGGATGCAGGCCAATCGGCAGCCAGCCGCTACGCAGGGAGCGGCCACCGGGTTCGGCGCGAACCGCCGGCTGGGTGGGGCGACGAGTAACATGGGACGGGCGACGCTGGCCGGAATGGCCGGTGGCGCAACCCGAAGCAACGGTGCACACAAGACGGTTGCTATGCAAGAAGGATATCCCGACGCGGATATGTAGTTTCTGAATCGGAAATAGGGTAGCACCAGAGCCCGCCGTGCCAGAGGAGGCAGGGCGGGCTTTACACTGCCTCGCGGAGAACCGAGAATGGCTACTGCTTATCAGGTTTATCAGGCCGTCATTGAAGAAGATGCTCTACCCACAATGTCGCCGGTTTCGCCACGGCACGTCGCGCTGCTGCTGGTCATCGCGGCGGTCGGGGTGATGGGTGTGTTCTTGCGTCCCTTTGCCTTGACTCCTGTACAGCCCGCTCAACCGGTCGCCCAGGAGCAGGCGCAACCGCAGCAGCCACCCATATCGGTGGCTCCGCTCCCGCCAGGAGCACTGTGGTCAGGATTCACGCCGTCGGTTCTGTACTGGAAGGACAGCATCCTGCGCTGGGCAGGGCAGACCGGCCTCGACCCAAACCTGATCGCGACGGTGATGCAGATCGAATCGTGCGGCGACCCGCAGGCGGTATCGGGTTCGGGCGCGCAAGGTCTGTTCCAGGTGATGCCGTTTCACTTTCAGACGGGTGAGAATATGAAAGACCCGGACGTGAACGCGGCGCGTGGACTCAACTACCTCAAGCAGGGGTTGCAGCAGGCCCTGGGCGATGCCGGGCTGGCGCTGGCCGGGTATAACGGAGGGCACTCGGTGATCTCCAAGGGCTGGTCGTCGTGGGCCGCCGAGACGCGCCGGTACTACACCTGGGGATCCGGCATCTACCAGAACGCCACGAGCAATTCCGCGGATGGTTCGTCGTTGTCGGCGTGGCTGAACGCGGGTGGGAAATCGCTATGCCAGCAGGCGGCAGCGCGGCTGGGGGTGCAGTGATGGTTCCTTACACTACGTTGCAACCGACTCTTCGACCTTTATCCATTCTGGGACATGTGTGCCATAGAGGACATCAGGATCCATATCTGCGCCGTTGTCCCAAACGATCGTACCTAGCTCTTCCTCGACTCGAACTGCCCGGAATTGTTCCGGATCTTCTCGAAGCGTTTCAAAGATCGCGCCGTGTAGCAAAGGCTCAAGGTCGACTATTTTCTCGACACCATTGCTGAACTCCAGCAGAACCTGGAATCCTTCTAACGGTCTCACTGCGCGAACAAGTATCGACGAACTCCTCTAGTCCGCCATCTCCGGGCCGGGGTTTTTCGGATCATCCCGCCGGATGCGGAAGCGTTCGGGTTCGTCGAGCGGGCGCTGGGAACGGGCGGGCTGAGACGTACGAACTGCGGTGCGAACCGGGCCAGCAGCGCGGCGCGGAGCCTGGGTCTCGGCTCGCTCGGCCGGCTCTTGTGCTTCACCCATTGGTGCCTGGTGCTTGGTGACCATTTTCCACACGGCGGTGATGTTGTCGGCGAAGAGCACAACCAGGTCATCTTGCCCGGCAGTGTCCAGGGTATACTGGACGGATTCCAATTCATTCGGTATCGTGGTGATATTTGCGGGGGCGAAACCGGCGTCGAGCATGCCTTTCTTGAGAAGTTCCGGGATCTCGCCCGGCTGCCTGCCGCGCCGATTGTCGTCTTCGCGCAGGATGACGTAGTCAAACATGTCGGCGGCGATCTTGCCCATATCGAGCATGTCTTGATCGCGACGGTCGCCGGGGGCGGAGATGACGCCGATCTTGCGACCGCGCACGGGCATCTTGTACAGCATGTCGGCCATCGCGTTGAAGGCGTGGACGTTGTGCCCGTAGTCGACAATGACGCGGAAGCCGGAGGGGTGATCGAAGACGTTGAGCCGCCCCGGCGCCTGGAAGAAGGTGGTCGCGAAGGTGCGCAGGCCCTGACGGATGTTGTCGACCTTGACGCCGAGGGCATAGGCCATCGCCGCCGCAGCCATGGCGTTGGCGACGTTGTGCATGGCCCGCCCTTCGATCGTGGCCGGGATGAGATGCGTCCAGACCAGGGGAATGTGCTTGCCGCGCTCGTATAGGGTGATCATCTGGCCGTTCACGCCCTCTTCGAGGACGATGGCCCGGCCACCCTTGCGGACGTGTTCGCGAATGATGTCATTCTGCGGGTGGAAGGAGAAGTAGAACGGCTTGCCGTCGGTGTGTTCGACCATTTCCGCCACCAGCGGGTCGTCGGCGTTGAGCACGGCATAGCCATCCGGCTTCACCACCTCGACGATCAGCCGCTTGACCAGGGCCAGATCCTCAAGCGTCTGCACCCCGCGCAGCCCGAGGTGATCCCCGGCGACGTTGAGGACGGCGCCGACGTCGCAGCGGTCGAAACCCAGGCCCTCACGCAAAATGCCACCCCGCGCAACTTCGAGCACCGCCGCGTCGACCGTCGGATCGCGCAGCACGAGGCGGGTGCTCCACGGTCCGGTCATGTCCCCGGTCAGGTAGCGCTCGCCGTCGATGTAGATGCCGTCGGTGGTGGTCAGGCCCACCCGATAGCCGGACATCTTCATGATGTGGGCGAGCATCCGGGCGGTGGTAGTCTTCCCGTTCGTTCCGGTCACGGCGGCCAGGGGGATGCGCGAGGGCACGCCATCGGGAAAGAGCATGTCGATCACGGGCCGGGCGACGTCGCGCGGCTTGCCCTCGCTGGGGGAGGTGTGCATCCGAAATCCCGGCGCGGCATTCACCTCGACGATGCCTCCGCCGACTTCGTGATACGACCGGGAAATATCGGGGGTGATGAAATCGATCCCGGCGATGTCCAGGCCGATGGTCATGGCGGCACGGCGGGCCATCTCGACGTTGTCGTAGTGAATTTCGTCGGTTCGATCGACGGAGGTGCCGCCCGTCGACAGGTTGCCGGTGGAGCGAAGATAGAACACCTGCCCCTCCGGTAGGACCGTATCGAGGGTGACGCCCGCTTGCTCCATCAGCCGCCGGGCCTGGTGGTCGATCTCGATCCGGGTGAGAACCTTCTCATGGCCGACACCCCGGCGCGGGTCGGCGTTGACGATCTCGACCAGTTCGCCGATGGTGTGCTGCCCATCCCCGACGACGTTGCCCGGCACGCGCTCGGCCACGGCGATCAATTCGCCGTTGATGACCAGAATGCGGTGATCGCGACCGGTGATGAACTGCTCGACGATCACGTCCTCGCGGTGCTCGATGGCGCGGCGGAAGCCATCGCGGACCTGGTCTTCGTTCTGCAGGTTGAGGGATACCCCCCGTCCGTGGCTGGCGTCGAGGGGCTTGGTGACCACCGGATACCCGAGGCTGTTCGCGGCCTCGACAGCTTCATCTTCGGTGCTGACCACGCGATGACGCGGGACGGGCAGACCGACGTCGCCCAATAGCTGGATGGTGAGTTCCTTGTCCTGGGCGATCTCGACGGCGATGTGGTGGGTCTCCGAGGTGATCGTGGCTTGAATGCGCTTCTGGTATTTGCCGTGGCCGAACTGGACCAGGCTATAGTTGTCCAGGCGGATCCAGGGGATGCCTCGAGCTTCGGCGGCGCGGACGAGCGCGTGCGTGCTCGGACCGAGGGCGCGGCGGGTGACCAGCACGGCCAGGGTTTCGAGTTCTTGCTCCAGATCGACCGGCTCGTTGAGATGGCTGGGTAGATTGGGAGGCAGCAACGAGCGGACCAGGCGCATGGCGAGCTCGCCAGCGGCAATGCCGACGTCTTCCTGGTCATAGGAATAGACGATGTAATAGACGCCGGGCTCGCCGGTGCCGCGCGTCTTGCCGTAGGTGACCGGCGTCCCGGCCAGGCTCTGCAACTCGATGGCGATGTGTTCGGTGACGTGTCCCAGCCAGGTGCCCTCGCGCATCCGCCGGACCAACCCACCCGCGACGCCGTAGGAGCAGGTATGTTCCTCCAGGGTGGGGAGCAATTCCAGCAGCCGGTCGGTGAAATTCGGGATCCGGTTGGTAGGGTAGTCTTCGAGTTCTTCCAGATCGACGGTCAGCCGGATGACCGGACGGTAGGCGTACAGATTCGGGCCACGATAGATGCGGGTTTCGAGCAGTTTCATGGGAGGTCACCTTGTCGAGAGCGGTCAGCAGTCAGCCATCAGTCGTCAGCTCTGAGCTATTAGCCGTTAGTCGCTCCATTCTACAACGGATTGGAAGGATGGTCCACTTGTATAGTCGGACAGAGTGAGCATCAGGTTCACTTGTCACCTGTAACGATATGGGTTACAGTTGGTCCATTCGGGATTCGGGTGAACTGTATCGCGCCTGAGAGCATTCTTACCGAGCGTAATGACCAGCAGATTCCCGACGCGACGAAACAAGCGATGCTGGATATGCACCCGATCAAGCGTCTCGGCATTCCCGAAGACGTAGCCCGCGCGGCGCTGTTTCTCGCATCCGATGAATCAGCCTGGATCACCGGCATTATCGTCGACGTTGCGGGCGGGGCGGTCATGGTATGAGCGGCGGGGGTGTCGCTAAACCAGTGCTTACGTGTACGGGTGGATGAACTTGTGGAGGGTGGGTAAAGTAGAGGGGGTATCGAACCGAGCGAGAACTGGATTGCCCCCAGATAGGAGTTCGTCGATGAAAACCAGAAGAATGCATTTCGGATTCGGAGTCCTGCTGTCGGCTGTTTTGATGAGCGTAAGCGCGGCGTCAGCCGGGAAGGTAGCAACAGACGTCCGGCTTCTACCCCGGGTGCAGGAGTACCCTGTCGAGCCGGGCTCACATCCCCACGATGTCGCGCCGGCGACCGATGGAGGGGTGTGGTACACCAGCATGAATACCGGAGAACTGGGCTGGCTCGACCCGAGTACCGGCGGGTTCGAACTTACGCCCCTCGGCGTCGGTTCGGTGCCGCATGGGGTGATCGTCGGGCCGGATGGTGCGCCGTGGGTCACCGATATGGGGCTGAATGCCATCGTCCGCGTAGATCCCGAAACGCAGGCGATCACGACATTCCCTGTTCCACCCGAATACGGGTTTGTCGGGGTGCACACGGCCACGTTCGACAATGATGGCATGCTGTGGTTTACCGGCAATAGCGCCGGTGTATACGGGCGGTTGAATCCGACGACCGGAGCTATGGACATCTTCCCAGCGCCTCAGGGACCGGGGCCGTATGGAATTACTACCACCCCGAATGGGGACGTATACTTCGCGAACCTGAACCAGAGCTACATCGCTCGGGTGGATACGCAGACCGGCGCGGCCACGGTCCTCGAGCCGCCAACGCCCAACCAGGGCGCGCGCCGGGTGTGGTCGGATTCACGCGGACGGGTATGGGTCAGCGAATGGAACGCAGGGCAGGTGGCCGTGTACGATCCGGCCACCGGGCGGTGGCGGGAGTGGCCGCTTCCCGGCCCGAACCCGCACGCCTATGCCGTGTTTGTCGACGAGCACGACGAGGTCTGGCTGAGCGACTTCGGCGCCAATGCGCTGGACCGCTTCGACCCGCCCACGCAAAGTTTCCGGGTCTTGCGGCTGCGCAGTAATCCGGCCAATGTGCGCCAGCTACTGGGCAGGCCGGGGGAAGTGTGGGGAGCCGAGTCCGGCGTGGATAAGTTGATCGTCGTTCGGACGCAGTAAGCACGCGAATTTCGGCGGTGATGGTACCTGTGTCACAACTCCGCCTGGCCGAGCTGGTCGTCGCCCTTTCACTCGCTACTGACCTCGGTTCGGGTGTGCCGATGGAGATGATGCTCGCGACGTGCCTGGTAAGCCTGCGGCTGGGTGAGGCCGCAGGCTTGACGGATGCCGAGATGCGCCAGGCATATTACCTCGCGCTTCTGCGCCACAGCGGTTGCACCGCAGAAGCGCCGCGCGCTGCGGAGCTGGTAGGCGACGACATGGTCGACGTCACTCGCAATTTCTTCCAAATGGACCCCACCCAGCCAATACAAATGATGGGCCTACTATGGCGCAGCGTCGTCAATCCGAGCAAGTCCGGCCTGGAGCGTTTCGCCCTGCTCAGGCGACTGCTGTCCGAGTTCCCGATGGTTGTCGTCGCACAATGTGAGGTTGCCCAGCAGCTAGCCGCGCGGTTGGGGTTTGACGAGCGCATCCAGTCCGGCCTGCGCCAGTTTCCGGAACGCTGGGATGGGAAGGGATTCCCGCACAAACTGAAGGCCGAGTCGATCCTGCGGTCTGTGCGCGTGGCGCAGGTGGCCCAGGAAGGTGTGGTGCAGAATCACTTCTTCGGGTTGGAGACGGCGGTCGCTGCCGTACGCCAGCGAGCGGGCGTCACGCTCGATCCCATCATCGCAGAACGATTCTGCGCGCAAGCCGCTCCGCTACTGGAGATACCACGGTCGTTAAGGGACGCGGTGCTGGACTCTGAACCGGGCCCGCGCCTGCTTCTTTCGGAAGGCCAGGTGGAATCCGCCGTCCGAGCGCTCGCCGATTTCGCCGACCTGCAGACGCCGTTCAGCATTCACCACTCTACCGCCGTCGCCAATCTGGCTGAATCCGCTGCTCGCCAGTACCGTTTACCTGAGTCCGATGCGACTCTCCTGCGTCGGGCTGGCTATCTGCACGATATTGGTAAGGTGGGCATATCGGCAGGAGTATGGGGAAAGCCGGGACCGTTGAGCGAAGCCGATTGGGAGCGGGTACGCCTGCACCCGTATTACACGCAGCGCATCCTGGCTCAGCCGCCGGCCCTGGCTGAGGTAGGAACGGTGGCTTCGGCCCATCACGAACGATTGGACGGCTCCGGCTATCATCGCAACCTGAGCGCGGCTATGCTTACGCCAGCGATACGGATTTTGGCGACGGCGAATGCGTACCAGTCCCTGATCGAGCAACGCCCGCATCGTCTGGCGCTATCCCCGGACCAGGCAGCGCAGGAACTCAAGCTCCAGGCTCGGGCGGGTCGGTTGGATGGCGAAGTCGTTCATGCGGTGCTGGCAGCTGCGGGCCACCGTATCCCGCACGTGCGGCGCGAGAATGTCGCCGGTCTCACAGAACGGGAGATCGAGGTCCTTCGCCTGGTCGCACACGGCCTCTCCAACTCCGAAATCGCCCGGCAGCTCACGATCTCCCGAAAAACGGTGAGCCGCCATCTGGAGAATATCTACAGCAAGGCGAACGTTTCCACCCGCGCGGCGGCGACGTACTTCGCGATGCAGCACCTGCTTGTCTAGCCCTCCTGGCCAGAGTTCTGTTCTCCCGCTTTATTGTCTTCTACGTTTGAGGCGAAAGATGGGGTATCTGCCCGATGCGCCAGGTGCTGGCCGGGAGTATTGTGGCTGCACAAATTCAGCCACATCTTCACAGGAGAATCGAAGGATGAACACCATTCAGGAGCAGAATAAGGCCGTCATTCGCCAATTCGTAGCCGAAGCGGACAAGGGCAATATCGATGGGGCGGCGGCGTTTGTGGCGCCCGATGCCGTCGTGCATCTCGCCGGTGCGCCAGGCCCATTGGACCGGGCCACGTTCTTACAGTTCGGTCAAATGTACCACGCGGCCTTTCCGGATGAAACGACCATATTTGAAGAACAGATCACGGAGGGCGACCGGGTGGTAAGCCGGCTGACGTCCACCGCCACGCATACCGGAGATTTCCAGGGCATTTCCGCGACAGGCCGGAAGATTCGGATCACGGGAATCTTTATCGACCGCATCGCAGAGGGCAAGATCGTGGAACGGTGGGGCATCTTCGATCAGTTGGGTCTGATGCAGCAACTCGGCGTGATTCCAATGCCGGGACAAGGGGGCAGTTAGCCTCGCTAGAGGACGTAGAGACCTGCCAGGTTTAAGAAAAACTGGCAGGTCTCTGAGTAGTAGATCTGCTTTGCGTTAGAAGAATACGGGCCTATCGTTTTATGTCATCCAGGTCTTGACGTTCAGTCCACGCGATGTTACACTGTAATCGGATCGGGTGGTCTGTTGATTTCCCGGAACAACACCGGGATGTAGGCAGACAGTAGAGCGCAACTTAGAAAGCGCCCCCCCGATTCGTTCATTATCAGTCTTCTTCATTCACCAAATTACGAGCCCATACACTGAGCCTATTTCCGAAATTCGATCCCACGTAGCATGGCCTGAAGATCGTCGAGTAGGACTTCCCCCCAGCGCAGGGTCACGCCGCTGGGGTCTTTGGTTTCCGGGTAGAGGTAGAACTTGGCGCAGGTCGCGCCCCACTCTGGCACGTGGCGCATCCAGAACTGGCCGTGGTAGCGAATCGGCGGCCAGTCGGGGTGGGCGGGCTGCACGTCCGGCGGGACGATGCCATAAAACCAGGGGTTATACCAGCGGGCTTCGGGTGAGACGCCGTGGCGGAAGGTGGACCAGGTGTCGGCCTGGCCGGTGAGGACATTCCAGGCGATCCCATCCTCAGTCACCGAGCGGACGACCAGAGACTCCATATCGGCCTTCGTCCGCCGCCCGTCCGGGAAGGTCCGGTCACAGCCTGCGCCGTGGTAGACCAATCGCTGGTCGGCTTCGAGGACGTCGAGCGCATCTTGCAGGACGAGCTGGCCGGAGGGGTCGAAACCGAATTGGACCATGGACGATGGACCATAGACCGCCGATCCCTGTTCATGGTCGATGGTCGATGGTCGATGGTCATTGGGCGGCGGTCCGTCGAAGACGACGTAGGCTCCCACCCACACCTGGTAAAACGGCGAGGCCGGGTTGAGGAATTCGGAGTACGGGTGGCGACCGCGAAAGCCGCCGATGCGGGAGAAGGCGGTGGCCTCGACCGGCCTGCCGATTACCTCGGAGAGCGTCGGGCCGAGGTCGGCATGCAACGTGAGCGGGACCCAGCCGGGTGGTACGTGCGTGAAGCGGACCTGAAGGCCGTGCTGCGCGGCGGCGTTATAGCGTTGTCGCGAGAGAAGCAGGGCGGCGACGTTCTTCAACCGGGCGCGGTTGGTGTAGGCCAGGCCGGTGAGGGCGGCCAGGGCAGCGCCGGGTACGGCGCGACGAAGGGCCAAGGACGAACGATGAGTTTGGGTCATGATCTCTATTTTACCGCGGAGAGCGCAGAGGACGCGGAGGTTAGAGAGTAGAGAGTAGAGATTGGGCAGTAGAACAGAGTTACTCTGGACAATTTCTAGTCTCTACTCTCCAATCACTCATTCTCTGCGACCTCCGCGTGCTCCGCGGTGAATCTTATCCGATCACGCCCATCGACTTGCCGACCTTACGGTAGGCTTCCAGGGCCGTGTCCAGGTCCTCGCGGCTGTGGCTGGCGGAGACCATGTTGCGGATGCGGGCTTTGCCCCTGGCGACGGTCGGGAAGGCGATGGCCATGGCGAAGACTCTGTTCTCGTACAGCTTGCGAGAGAACTCCTGTGCGGTCGAAGCCTCGCCCAACATGACCGGGGTAATTGGGGTGACGCTCTGACCGGTGTCGAAGCCCATGTTTTTCAATTCGGACTTGAAGTACCGGGTGTTGTCCCACAGCCGGTCGACCAGTTCGGTCGAGCTCTCCAGAATGTCGACGGCGGCCAGGCAGGCAGCGGTATCGGCAGCGGGCACGGCGCTGGAGAATAGGAACGGGCGACCACGCTGGTGCAGCCAGTCGACGATGGTCTTCTTCCCTGCAACATAGCCGCCGACCACGCCGAAGGCCTTGGACATCGTGCCGATCTCGACGTCGACCCGGCCATGCAGCCCGTAATGATCGACAATGCCGCGACCGCCCCGGCCCATCACGCCTTCGCCGTGGGCGTCGTCGACCATCAGGAGCAGGCCGTGGCGGTCGGCGACGTCGGCCAGGTCGGGCAGCGGGGCGATGTCGCCGTCCATCGAGAACACCCCGTCGCTGATAATCATCGCCCGGCGGTAGCCGGTGGTCTCGCCGATGGCACGTTCCAGGTCGGCGGGGTCGTTGTGCTTGTAGCGCACGATCTTCGCCCCGGACAGGCGCGAGCCGTCGATGATGCTGGCGTGGTTGAGTTCGTCCGAGAAGATGACGTCTTCCTTGCTCACCAGGGCGGGAATGGTCGCCAGGTTGCTGTTGAAGCCGGATTGGAAGGAGATCGTGTCTTCCGCGCCTTTGAACTTCGCCAGGCGCTCTTCGAGTTCGCGGTGCAAATCGAGCGTTCCGGCAATGCTGCGCACGGCAGCGGGACCCACGCCGTACTGTTCCAGCGCTTTGTGAGCGGCCTCCTTCATTCGCGGGTCATTGGCCAGGCCGAGGTAGTTGTTCGAGCACAGGTTGAGCACCTGCCGCTCGTCCACTTCGATCCACGCGCCCTGGGCCGAACCAATGGTGCGCAGGTTGATGTACAATCCTTGCTGGCGCAGTCCGTCCAGTTCTTGCTGGATCCAGGCCAGCTTGCCGTCCGTTCCGCCGGGGGCGTGCGGTTCTTCGAGCATGGTTCGTTTGTCGGTTGGCATTGTCTATACCTCCTCGCCGAACACCGGGCTGTAGCGATGGAACAGCCAGTATCCGGCCAATAGTACCAGAATGGACGTAGCAGCCGTGCGTAAGAAGAAGTCCAGACCCGGTAGAGCGCCCCAGTACAGGATGTCCCGATACGAAGCGATGATCGAGGCCATCGGGTTGAGAATGTAGACCAGGCGAGCGACGGGGATGGTCACTCCGAACAGTTCCCGGGTCGCGGGTAGAGTCTTCACGTCCCAGAAGATCGGGGTGAGGAAGAACCAGGCCAAAATGATCACTTCCAGCACCAGTTGCGTGTCGCGGTAGAACACGTTGATCGTGGCCAGGATGAACGACACGCCGAGGGTGAAAGCCAGCTGGACGAGGATGACTGCCGGCAGCAACACGATCCACGGCGAGACGATCCCGCCGGAGATGGGCACGTTGAGGGCGCGGGCCAGGATGAAGTACACCGGCAGGGCGATGATAAAGTGCACCAGGTTGGCGAGCACCATCGACAGCGGCAGCACTTCGCGGGGAAAGTAGATTTTCTTGATCAGGTGACCGTTGCCGACGATGCTGCTTGTGCCGCCGGTGATCGAGGCGGCGAAGAAGTTCCACGGCAGCAGCGCGCATAAAATGAACGCCGGGTAGGCGGGCACGCTGGGGTTACCGGCGAGCACGGTGAAGACGACGGTGAACACAACCATCATGCCCAGCGGGTTGAGGAGCGACCACACGATCCCCAGGACCGAGTTCTTGTACCGGACCTTGAGGTCGCGCAGCACCAGATTGCGGACGAGTTCACGATATTGGACGAGTTCGGTAATGGCGTATTGCATAACGATTAGGGTATGTTCATTCAGCAATAGCTATCCAACGCAAAGAGCGCAGAGGACGCCAAGGACGAAAAGAAGTGGAATAACTCTCTCCTGGTGTCCTTTGCGCCTTTGCGTTCCTGGCGTCACAAAATATCCTGCTCACGGCCTATGTCCTGTTACCTGCGCTCGCCGCTGGCGAGGGGTTCTGCGATGGGCGATTGGCGAACCGCGATCAGTTCCTGGTACACTTCGACCATTCGTTCCGCAGCGGCGCGCCAGGAATAGCGCTCGATGGCGCGGCGGCGAAGTTGCGCACCGATGGCCCGCCTGCGGGCCGGGTTATCCAGGCATTCGACCAGGCGAGAGGCGAAGGCGTGTACGTCGCGCGGCGGCGCAAACAGCCCTTGCTCGCCCAGGTACTCGCGGTTGACCGGCGTATCGAAAGCCACCACAGGCAGAGCCATCGCCATATAGTTCAACAACTTGCCGTTGCCCTCCGACAGCGAAAGCTTCGGTGCTACGGCGATGTCGCCGAGGCTCAGGAAGCGCGGCGCTTGTTCGTACGGCACCCGTCCGGTGAAGGTGATCCGATCCGAGAGCCCTCGCTCGGCGGCCTTGCCCCGGTACTCTTCGACGTTGGGATACCCCATGAGCAGCAGGTGTACGTCCTGTCCGCGGGCCAGGAGGTGGGCGAGCACGTCGAGCAGGAGTCCGGTGCCTTGATACTCCGCGAGCAGGCCGAGGTAGGCGATCACGTTGCGCCCTGCCGGAATGCCGAGTTCGGAGCGAAGGCTGGCCGCCTGCTCAACCGAGGGGGGCGGCCGGAAAAACTCTGCATTGACACAGTCGGGAAGGGGCGTGATCCGCCCGGCGGGCACGCCGAACTGCTCTCGCAGCAGGCGCGAGGCGTGCAGAGTGCTGGTCAGGATCGCCTGCGGCGCGTGATCGAGCGCCCGCTCCAGGCGACGCCACCACGGATACGACCGGCCGTTCGCGTTCAGGAAATGGTGGTCGACCATTTCGGCGGTGAGGCTGCCCTGGAAGTCGAGGACCAGTGGGATGCCGAGCATGCGGCTAATCACGGCTCCGATCAATGCCCCTTCGTGCAAGTGGGCGTGGAGCACATTCGGGCGCCAGCGTATTGCCGTCGCGAGCGTCGTCGCGAACAGGAGTACGTCGAAGGCGTACTTGTGGCGCGACGAACCGACCTCGTAGGTGGGATGCCAGGGCGTGGGCGGCGTGCGCCGGATGGTGATCCCCGGCAGATCGCGGCCCTTGTAGTAGGTGGTGATGACGACTTGATGGCCGAGCGCCTGTAACGATTGGGTCTCTTCCAGGATTCGGACATGACAGCCGTAGTCGCCGAAAAACGACGTCGGGGCTATCATCAGCACTTTCAGGGGTTTGTTGGAGTGCAAGTCAACAGACCTTTCGGTGTGGAATGGATTGAAATCGTGTCCTCTATCAGGACGCGATCCGCAGCGGCTGAGTTCCGGCCGGCTGCCTGACCGGCGATCAGACGCAGTTTTCGAGCACGGCTGAGACGCTTCACGGCTACTTCCCGGCGCATCGCGGATCTTGGGTCGGCATGCTCTTCATAATATGCCAGACGAACCGGCAACCGGCTGCGGGTGTAGCGCGCCCCCCTTCCAGCATTGTGCTCTTGCACCCGGCGCTCGATCGCGGTGGTCCAACCGGTGTAGAGTGTGCCATCGGCGCAGGTGAGGATGTAGACGTAGGCCATAGATGATGGACCATAGACCACAGACCACGGACCACATCCGGATGTCGTCCGTGGTCCATCGTCTATGGTCTCCTCTTCTCGTTCCCTTTGTCCGGCGACTCTTTCGGCTTGCGTCGAAAGAGGTTGAAGCCGAAGAATTGGCCCATCCGCTCGGCGGTGTCCGGTATGACGGGCGGACGGGGCGACTCCTGCCACTGCGCTTGCTTCAGGTCGCGCAGCCAGTTGTACCGCTCGGCGCCAGCCGCCTCGACGATGGCCTCCAGCTTCTCGGATTCTCCTGACTCGATCAGGGTACGCAATTCGTGCAACTGCTGGTGGAGCAGGTCGAGCCAGCGCAGCAGGTGGGTCCGGTTCAGGGTTAACTCCGCCCCGACAGAGGCTGCCTCGGCATCGACCAGCGTGGTCGTCAGGGCGAAGGAGCGGTTAGCCACCCGCCGGGTGTCCCGCCAGTTCCGGTCGCCGACCACGGTACGGGTCAGCGCGAGGTGCAACATCAGCGGCAGGGTGTCGACCGCGCCGATCAGGGCGTCGTGCTCGTCGGCGTCCATGTAGAACGGCTCGGCGCCAAGGATGAAAATCAGGTCGCTGATCAGTTTGACGGCGTCGGGCGGCGTCTCGACGGACGGGGTCAGGCAGTAAGCCGCCTGGCTGAACAAGTCGCGGCGGGCGGCGTCTACCCCCTGGCCCGGCTCCAACAAGGCGGCCGAACTGAGCATCGGGTGGCCGCCGACGAAGTACACACCGGGCGGGAGGATCTCCTCGGCCCAGCGCATGACCGGGACTTTCAGCGAAGCGGTGTCGGTCACAACACAGTTATCTTTCAGCCCACCGGCAATACTGGTCAACGTGTCGCGAATCGCCCCCAGCGGGCGGGCGAGGATGACCACGTCGGCCCCGTCGACGGCTTCGAGAAGGTTCCAGTGGGTCTTTTGGACCGCGCCCGCCTTGGTCGCCTTGGCCGCGGCCCCCGGATCGGGATCGCTTCCGATCACCTGCAGGTTGTATTCGGGCTGGCTCAGGGCCAATCCAATCGACGCCCCAATGCGTTCCAGTCCGATGATCGCGATTCGTGCTTGTGGAGTCATGTCAGTTCTCGTTGTCGGCCTGCTGCAGCGCCCGCAAGAGCCGATCTTCTTCCTCTCGATAGCTGCGACCGGACCTGGCTGGCTCGGCGTGGCGTCGGATCAGGGCGACGGTGCGCGGCGAGCCGCCCGCTGCGGCGACCATCTCCGCGCCCCACACCGGGTGCTGGGCGGCGGTGACGAAGGGCCGAGACCAAATCGTGAGTGACCCCGCGGCCAACCGTTTCGACAGCCCCGGCGCAAACGCCCGTCCGAGCACGGGCATGGCCCGCTCCCACAAGTGTAACCGTACACGCGTCTTGCCGACATCGTGCAGCAAGGCCGCAGCCAGGAGATCCGGCGACGTATGTCCCGCCTGGCGGAGCGCCCGCATCACCGCCAGACTGTGGCGCTGATCGTTTACCGGCATGCGCTGGAAAAGTTCATATTCAGGCGGCGTGAGCAAGGATCGGGCCTCGGTGAGATCTGCGCTATCCACCCTCGCGGTGAGACCCGCGATAAATTGCCGGACTCGATAGAACACACGCCGGCACCATCAGCCCAGGATCAACCGGCTCAACGCGTTGATGGGTGGTCCTATAATGAACGAAAGGATCGGGATGTACGCATTGACCATGACGAGCAGGAAGATCGGCATAAAACCGGCCATACGGATGCGGTCGAGCGCGTCCATAACCCCGTAGGTCCAGCGCCCGCCGATCCAGGTCAGGATTCCCTGGATCACCCAGCCGCCGTCCAGCGGCGGAAGTGGAATCATATTGAACACTGCCAACAGAATATTGATGCTGATATACGTTCCAAGCAAGTCAACCACGACCGGCGGAAGCGATAGAACGCCAGCATCGGCCAGCCGGTACGGAATCGCCGCGAACGAAGCCTGGATGATGTTGGAAATCGGTCCCGCGGCGGCGACGATAGCCTGGCCGATGCGCGGGCCGTAACGCAAGTTATATGGATTGGTCAGAACCGGTTTCCCCCAGCCGAAGCCGAATCTTGACAGGCTGCTGAAGACGATCAGGATCGTCCCCAACGGGTCCAGATGGGCGATGGGATTCAAGGTCACGCGGCCCTGCCTGCGGGGGGTCGGGTCGCCCAACCGATCGCCCGTCCAGGCGTGGGCGAATTCATGGATCGCGATCGCTATGATGAGTACGATAATTCTCAGAACGAAAGACTGGATATCGATAGGACCGAACACGTTCTTACATCCTTTGCAGACACAAACTCGATTCTGTAATCGGTGGGATTATACCATAAGAGGTACGCGAATGCATTGCGCGTGCCGCTATTCTATGCCATACTATCGCCGTGTTCCGAACGCAGCAGGACCACGGATCAGCTGCCCCGTAGTCGGTTGTTCCTCTTTTCGATCCTGGGGGTGCGGATAGTATTGGGAGGGAGAGATGAAACGTGTTGGCTTCGCTGCATTGCTCATACCTGTAGCACTGACTCTGGCTGTGCCGGTGGGCGCGGACGACCGCCAACCTCCGCAGCGCCTTCAGTCGAGGCGGCTGGCCAGCCTGACCGATAATCCGCGTTCGGTCGGGCGACCCATGCTCCACAACCGGAGGACCGGCGCGCCTCCGCCGAGCTTTGGCTTCGATAATTCGGTGAACCCGGGGACGGGGGACGATGCGTACCCGCACCAGAGCTTCTCGGTCGCCGCCGACCCGACAAACGCCGAGAACTTTATTTCCGGCTCGAACGACTGGACGCTCGACTTCACCAGCTTCTCCGGAGCGTATCGTTCGTCGGACGGCGGCGAGACGTGGGCGGGCGGGAACCTGCCCTGTGATCTGCCGCCAACCGGGTCGACCTGCCCGCAGGGCGACGCCTTCGTGGACTTTGACGGCAACGGGACGGCCTGGATGTCGACTTTGTGCTACGGCCCGGACGATTACTCCGGCGGGATCTGCGTGCTGCGGTCGGACGACAAGGGCGAGACGTGGGGCAACGCGGTGCTGATCGCCGAAAACACGCCGGACGGGTTCACGTTCTGGGACCGGCCGTCGATGGTGATTGACCGGCGGACCGATGGCCCGAACCCCGGGCGGATCTACGTCGCGGCGACCAAGTTCGTGACCGATGAGCAATTCATCTATGAGGGATACATCTGGCTGATCTACTCGGACGATGGGGTGAACTGGAGCATGACCCGGGTGACGCCGGAGGAGCAGCTATTCGGCAACCAGGCTCCACACGTGACGGTAGGGCGGAACGGTTCGGTGTACGTCGGCTACGAATACTATGAGAACTACTGTAACGATAATGTGATCTTGTACGTCAACCGCTCGAACGACGGCGGCGAGACGTTCCTCGGCCAGTCGGAGATCGGCGGCGGCCCGGTCACGCCCGCCGGTTTGATCGACCCGAACTGTAGCAACGGGGGAAGTACCCGACAGCTGCTACTGGCCAGTTCCGAGTACGAGCTGCGCATCCGCACCTCGCCCATTCTGGCCGTGCACGCGCACAGCGACGAGCATATGTTCGCTGTGTGGGCCGATGGGCGCTGGGGCGACGAGTATAGCTGGACCGATCCCGATACCGGCATCGAGTTCTCCGGGCGGCATTCCGATATCGCGTTCAGTTTCTCCTCGAATGGAGGAACGTCCTGGACCGATCCGGTGCGGGTCAACGACGATGGCGATCTCAGCCGCGACCAGTTCATGCCCTGGGTGGCGACGCAGTGGAGCGGTCAGGATTCGACCATTCACGTCACCTACCTGGATCGGCGCAGCGAGATCAACGACGGCGAGTACCTGTACAACGAAAGCTACCAGTATTCGACCGATCATGGCGCGAACTGGAGCGCGTTTCAGCGGGTGAGCGATGCCTCGTCAGATCCGGCCTGGGTTACGTTCCAGGACACGTTTACGCTCGAAAGTTACGGGTACCTGGGCGACTACGATCAGACGTATGCTGACGCGACGAATATCGTGCCGATGTGGATCGATACCCGGTCAGGGACCGGGGATTTCGTCCAGAACCAGTTCACCGACACCGGCTCGATGAACCCGACATCGGTGACACTGACCAACGCGACGGCCCAAACAAGCAATTCCACGCTACCATTGCTTGCGGTGGTGGCGCTGGGTGCGGCGTTGCTGGTTGGACTGCGGATGTCAAAGCGGGCGCGATAAGCTCTCTCCTCATACCCCCTCTCCCAAACGTACGAGAGGGGGTACTTCCCCAAGTACGTCGTCAAGAGTTTGCCTTCTGCCCAGGAGTGGTATAATGGGCAGGCCCCTGTTTCCTTTTTGAGCCCCCATCGATCCTCCGTCGAGGTGACGGAGCCCTATCTCCCGGTATATCAGCCCCCCTGACATGGTTGAGGAGTGCTCGATGCAACGACGTTACCACGCCCGGCAGTACGCTGTCGGTCCCGGCCTGGCGATCCTGCTCTTCCTGACTGCATGCACGACCCCGAACGTCCACCCCAATCAGACCCTGACGCCGACAGCGAGCCAGACCGTCGAGACGACCGTCATCCCACGAACCCTGGCTCCATCTACGCTTCCAGCGCCGACGATTCCCGTTCCCCAGACCAGACCGCCGGCGACGGTCGAACCGGCTCCGGCAACATCTACCGTGGAGCCCGGCGGATCGCCACCGCCGACCCAGCAACCTCCCCTCCCGTCACCGACTCAGGCTCCAAGCAGCACGCCGACCGTCGCGGCGACTGTGGGGGAGAGGCCGGTCATCCTGTCGTTCACCGCCGAACCGGCCCGCGCCAATCCGGGAGACGAGGTCCGGTTGGCCTGGACCTCGCAAGGCGGGAGCCAGGCCATGGTATCGCACTACAGGCCGGATCGGTATCCGAGCCAGATCAATATCTCCGAGCTTCAACCTACCGGTAGCCTGACGATCCCCCTGGGTTATGATGAACAGGAACGACACTACTTCGAGCTGGTTGTGACCAATGAGAGCGGCGATTCCTCGGTTAGCACGATCTCTGTCGAACTGCCTTGTCTGCTGATGTGGTTCTTCCCGACCCCGGCGGACTGGCAGATGTGTCCAGGCACGCCGACCGTGTATTTCCTGGCGGCAGAACAGCTCTTCGAAGGTGGGCGCATGCTCTGGCTCAAGAATACCGACATGGTCTACACCCTGCCCGGTGATGGAACGTCCAGGAGGGCGTTTTCGGCCTACGCCGATACCTGGGAGCCCGTCGAACCGGAGTACGATCCGTCGATCGTGCCGCCAGAGGGCCGGTTCCAGCCGATTCGCGGCTTCGGCAAGGTGTGGCGCGAGGTTCCGGGCGTGCGCGACCAGTTTGGTTGGGCGCTCGCGCCGGAGCGAGGCTATTTGAGTTCGTATGAGGAGAGTTGGCGTGTGACCGACCTGGGCGTTCACCACATTTTCGCGAGCACCGACGAGGGCCAGACGATTGGCTTGTGGGGCCAGTCGATGAACGTTTCCGCGACCTGGGAGTTCGTCACTCCGTAGAACCTACCGGACCGCTCACAATGCGGGATGACTTCCGATTTTATGGTACACTAGATGAAGCATGCCGCCAGTAACCAGGCGCCTGGCGGCAAACCCGGAAACCGGAGAATGATGGACGTTGAAATCGGCGACGTGGTGCGGCTGCGCAAACCGCACCCGTGCGGAAGTTACGAGTGGAAGGTGGTGCGGCTGGGGGCGGACATCGGGATTCGCTGCCTGAAGTGCGAGCACAAGGTGCTGCTGCCCCGGCGGGAGTTCGAGCGAAGAGTGAAGGCGGTCGTCCAGCGGGCGAACGAGCAGACGGAGTAGAGGAGTGTGGACCGGCCAGGATTCGAACCTGGAACCAAGCGGTTATGCATCCCACTATAGCTTTCGCTACCCCTTTCGGGTTTGTGGGCTGGACTATCTCTTCACCCCAGGAGGGTGCCTACCGTATAGTCTCTACACCTTCCCCATATGGGGCTTGGCTCGGGATTACCGTATCTCGCGACGTAGGCTTCCCCGAATTTGGTAGGTGTCACCTGGAGATTACTCTCCAGGCAGCCCTTTGTACGAGCCGCCTGCTCTGACCATTGAGCTACCGGTCCAAATAGCGGTCAGCTATCCGCAGATTGCTGACCGCTATCAGAGCGGGAGACGGGATTCGAACCCGCGACAGCCTGCTTGGAAGGCAGGAGCTCTACCACTGAGCTACTCCCGCACGATAGCCATCACCCATCAGCTATCAACGATCAGCCAGCCAATAATCATGCCGCAGGAGGTGGCGCGAAGTTGTGGCTGAAAGCTGATAGCTGACGGCTGACAGCTATCCTGGTCGGGGCGGGCGG
>JADMIO011618448.1_pt1 | contig 23923 bp, 19 predicted proteins | sample 8958161 | NCBI WGS metagenome assembly JADMIO01 (sample SAMN16585339, study PRJNA669376) | soil metagenome | isolation source: Crop rotation soil | place: USA: Cullars Rotation, Alabama | collected 2011
GGGCCCGCCGCGACGATCGTCGCCCCCTCGCATGCGACAGCGCCATCCGCAACCGGCGCGTGCGCGCCTTGCCGTTGTCCGGCCCGGGGGGCAGCGCCGGCAACCGGCCACAATTCATCGAGATGCTCGATGAGGAGCGTGATCACGTGTCGAATCCTAACCTCGACCGGACAGCGGCGGCGTCCAGGCCCGTGATCTCAATCGTCTTGTTGCGGGCTGAGCCGCCGCCCACGATGCGAACCGCGCTGCGGGGAAGCGTGAGCGCGCGCGCCAGCGTCTCCACGACCGCGTGGTTGGCGCTATCGTCCACGGGCGGAGCCGTGACGCGCAGCAGGAGCCGCCCGTCGCGAACGCCGTCGACGGCCGTCCGAGGCGATCGCGGGATTACGCGCACCTGAATCCGGACGCCTCCGGGCGCCGGCACAAGACCGAAGGGCACCATCACGCTTGTGGGTATGCGCGCCGCCCGAAGATGGCGCTGCCGACACGGACGATCGTCGCGCCCTCTTCGACCGCGACCTCGAAGTCGTCACTCATCCCCATCGAGAGCTCTGCGAGCCGCGCGGCCGGTGTACCGGCGGCGACGAGCTCATCTCTCAGATCCCGCAGGCGCTTGAACCAGGGCCGCGAAGCGTCGGGCGTTTCCGGGATCGGAGGCACGATCATCAGTCCGCGGAGGTCGATCGCCCTGGCATCGAGTGCCGCCTTCACGAGGCCGCCTACCTTTGAGGCGTCCGCACCGAACTTTGTCGCTTCGTTCGCCAGGTCGGCCTGCACGAGCACCTTCGGGCGCGTACCGTGCTCGACCGCGCCGGCGTCAATTCTCTTGAGCAGGTCGACGCTGTCGATGGACTGAATCCACGCGAAGGCTGCCGCGGCCTTCTTCGCCTTGTTGGATTGCAGGTGGCCGATGAGGTGCCAGGTGAGACCGAGGTCCTTCAGCGCGTCGATCTTGTCCAGGCCCTCCTGCACGCGGTTTTCACCGAAGTGGGCCTGACCTGCCGTCGAAGCCGCGCGGACATCGTCGGCTGTAAATGTCTTGGATACGGCGATTAGGGTGATGCTCGAGGATTCGCGGCCGGAACGCTGCGCCGCCGCGTCGATGCGGCGGCGCACGTCCCCGATGTTCTTCGCAATGTCCGCCGCCGGCGGCATTGCTACTTGATCTGCGCGAGTATCGCCTTGGCGGTTTCCGCGTTCGCACCGGTCGGCGCGAGCTTCAGATACTCCTGGAAGTTCTTCTTCGCGTCGGCCATCACACCCAGGTTCAGGTTCGCCATGCCCAGGTAATAGTGCGCATCGGCCATCTTGGGATCCAGCTCGACGACCTTCGCGAACTGCTCCTTGGCTTCCTTGGCCTTGCTCTGGTTCCAGAAGATGACGCCCTGGTTGTAGATCGCCTGCGGATCCGAGCTGCCGGTGGCGCCCATGAGCTCCGCCGCCTTCGCGCTCATCTTCGTGGCGTCGTCGAACCGGCGCTGCTCGTTGTACATCGCGGCGAGCGCGTTGTAGGGGCCCGGCTTCGCGGGATCGGCGTCGATGGCCTTGAGGTAATTTGCTTCAGCCAGCTTCTCGTCCTTCATGGCCTGATAGATGTCGCCGAGCTTCGCGTAGCACGCGGAGCAGGCGTCGTTGCGCTCCGTCTTGAGCCGGTCGATGAGCGCGTTCAGCTTGGTGATGGCGTCGGCATGATTGCCCGCGGTGATGGCGGCGTTGGTTTCCTCGAGGAGCTTGTCGGTTTCGGCGGCCTTCTTGGCCATCGCCGCTGCTTCCTCGTTGCTCACGGCAGGCTTCACGCCCTTGGCGCGATCAGCCTCGGCAAGGACGGTGATGTCAGGGACCTTGTAGGTGTCGTTGATCTTGACGATCTGCCCCTTGATCTGCCCGCTCATGTCGAACTTCTTCGCGGTGATCGTCCACGAGCCGCCACCGGCCGGGACCCCGGCCTTGATCCATTCACCGTTCTTGTCGGTGGTGGTCTTGATCGACCGGTTGACGTCACCGACGAACTCCAGGACGACCTCAGCCGTGTCGACGGGCTTGCCGTCCTTGTTGATCACCTTGCCGCGAAACGCGCCGGTTTGCGCCGCTGCCGGCGCCGCCCAGCCCGCGACGAGCAGTGCAAATGCGACGGTGAGCGCGGTGCGAGCCATCAGTCGGGTCATACGATCCTCCACGTCCTTCAAGTGTAAACCTACTGCGGGCAGGTCAGGGTGCTGTTGTAAACGGGGACGCGCCCGGCCTGCGCGGCCTTCAGAAACCCGCCGATTCCACAGAGCCCGTTCCCGCCGTACTGCCGCAGCGCATACGGCCGGATGAAGACACTGGCCTCCGTGATTGGCAGTGTGGCGACGTTGTCGTAGAACGCCTTCTGCTTGTCTTCCTGGAACAGGTACTGCTCGACGTTCGACAGGTAGAAGGCCGTCACGGTTCCGGCGTGCTCGCGGATATATGCGCCGATGGCCCGAAGCGCCTTCGGACCGCCGAAGTCCCCGCTGACTGGAACCACCAGATTCCGCTCTTCGAGGGACTTTACCGTCTGGAAGTTCTCCTCGGTGGACAGGAAGCTCTGCGGCGTGCCCGATGCGTCGAAGGACCAGCCCGTCAGGTCGGCGAATCCGCGGGTGTTGCCTCCGCGGCCGCCGCCATTGGCGGCGCCGCGTGTGGTGATGGCAGGGCCGAACTGAACGAAGGCGTCGAGCACCGCGTTCAGCTGAAACATCTCGTCTTCATTGAAGGTGAAGGGATGTGTCTTCGTGAGCCGTTCGATCACGCGCGTCTTGGTCTTTTCTGCGAGTGCCGCGTCAGTGGCGACGTTGAAGTAGGCGTCCCAGATCTTGTCGATTGCCGTCGTCTCGCTGAGGCCGGCCGGGCGCGGCTTGGCGAAGAGCAGGGAGATGAAATCCGCCCGGTCCTTCGACATCTCGAACATCGCCTTGAACATCAGGTGCTGCATGACCGCCTGACGCCGGATGTCGATGACGAAAGCCATCGCCGGCTTGATCGCCGCAATGTACGTGAGATTCTGTTCGGGCCCGACGCCGATGTAGACGCCGCCGGTCTTGTTCTGCTCCCGCAGCGCCGTGAAGATCTGCCCGATCTCGTTTTCGTTCGACGTGTAGTTGTCCGTGATACGGAAGTAACCGCCCGGCTCCGAGATGTCTCCGATGAGCTTCCACAGTTCCTGTGAGCTGAGCTTCGCGGGCATCGCGCCCGTCGTCCGCGCCGACTGCGCTGCCGGTCCTGCTGCGAACGGGTGCGCCAGGAGCACCAGCGCCGTGGCTACGACGGTCCCCGTGAACAGCGCGTGAGCGGTTTTGGTCAGGCGAAACGGCATGAATCCTCCGTCTGGAACTGTGGGAGCAAGGATAACCGCTCGCTGGTCAGTTCGCGAGATCGCCGTCGAAGAATCGTGAGATCTCCGCGAGGTCGTCGGTCACCGGCGCGGGCGGAAACGACGCAAGGAACCTGCGGCCGTAGGACATCCGCATCAGGCGCGGATCGAGGACCGCAAGGACGCCGCGGTCGCTGCGCGTCCTGATCAGCCGCCCCAGTCCCTGCAGCAGCGTGAGCGTCGCGAGCGGTACCTGGTATTCGTGAAACGGATGGCCGCCGCGCCGTTCGATGGCGGCGAGACGCGCGGCAATGAGCGGATCACCCGGTGAAGCGAATGGCAGCCGGTCGACGATGACGCAGCTCAGTGCTTCGCCGGCGACGTCGACACCCTGCCAGAAGCTCGCCGTCGCCAGCAGGACTGCATTTGGCGTCGCGCGGAAGTCCCGGAGCAGCGATGAGCGCGGTGCCGTCCCCTGCATCAGCAGCGGCCAGCCGGTCCTGGGCGCCAGGCGGTCGTGGACGTCGCGCATCGCCGCGTACGACGTGAACAGGACGAAGGCGCGTCCCTGCGTGCGATCGAGAATCTCCCCGATGACCCAGGCAGCCGCGGCATTGAAATCCGGCGATCTCGGATCGGGCATTTCGGCCGGCAGGAAGAGCACCGCCTGGGTGCGGAAGTCGAACTCCGACGGCAGCTGCAGCGTCGTTGCGCCGTCGAGGCCAAGCCGGGATTTCGCGTAGTCGAACGCGCCTTCCACGGCGAGCGTTGCCGACGTGAGGATCGTCGCCGTCCGATCACCGACGATGTGCGTCCTGACGAGACGGGAGACGTCGATGGGCGCCGCCCGAAGCGCAATGCTTCGGCCACGGGCCTCGAGGAAGTGCACGAACGCCGGATCGTCGGCGGACAGCAGAATCTTCAGGTCATCGGCAATTGCTGATCCCCGCGCCGCAATGGACTGGAGATCATCCGGAAGCTCCGGACGCTTTCTCAGCATTGCGAGCAGGCGATCCAGTGTTTCCCGTGCGGAGAGCCCCGCGTCGTTGAGCCGTTCGATTGCGTCGGGCGTCAGCGCCGATCGCTCGCCGGCCCCCTGCTGGCGGACTTCCATCCGTGCCGTGTCGAAGAGCCGGCGACATGCAGCCTGGACGTCGTGGGCGGCACTCGCGACGGCAACGGCGAACGCACCCTCGTTCGCGGGAATGGCGCCCGCGGCGTGGGCCGCATCGCGCACGAACTCGTCAACGCGATGCGTGCCGACCGACACACCAAAGTACTGAGTCACCACATCTTCGAGCTGGTGAGCTTCGTCGACGACGGCGTAGTCGCACTCGGGAATGACTTCGCCGAAGCCACCGTGCCGCACAGAGGCATCGGCGCAGAGCAGGTGATGGTTGACGATCACGACCTGTGCTTCGGCAGCGGCCTCGCGCATGCGCGTGACGAAGCATTCGTTGAAACGGCCACACTCCCGGCCAAGGCACTGTTCGGCATTCGCGGTGAGCTCTGTCCAGAGCGGCAGATCGTCCGGCAGGTCGTCGATCTCCGCCCGATCCCCCGTCGATGTTTCCGCGGCCCACTCTTCTATTCGTTCCATCCAGCCGCGTTCGCCCGCGCCGAGCGATGGCGAGACTTCGAGCAGCCGTTCGAAGCGGTGCAGACACAGATAGTTCGTGCGTCCCTTCATGTAAGCCGCGCGGATCGGCGTCCCGAGCGCGCGCGCAAGCGCAGGGATGTCCTTGTAGAAGATTTGATCCTGCAGCGTCCGCGTACCCGTGGAGACCAGGACGCGCCGGCCGGAGAGAACCGCCGGCAGAAGGTACGCGAGCGTCTTGCCGGTGCCGGTTCCGGCCTCGGCAAGGAGAGTGCCGCCCTGTTCGAACGTGCGGGCAACCTCGAGAGCGAGCCGCCGCTGACCGGGGCGCGGCTCGAAGCCCTCGATCGCGTCTGCGAGCGGGCCGTCGTCAGCCAGCGCGCTTTCGACGCGATCGATCAAGGTCACTGCTGGACCAGATCTTTGTCCGGCGCGAGGGGAAACGCGCGGCAGAGTGCTTCCACGTCCGATTTCACGGCGGCGGCTGTCGAGGCGTCGTCCGGCGCCTCGAGGACCCGGACGATGAACCGGGCGATCGAGTCCATCTCGGTCTCCCGCATGCCTCGGGTTGTGACGGCCGGCGTGCCGATGCGAATGCCGCTCGCCGTCATCGGCGGGTTCTGGTCGAGGGGGATGGCGTTCTTGTTGACCGTAATACCGGCCCGTCCAAGAGCGGCCTCGGCGACCTTGCCCGTGAGTCCGCGGGAGAAGACATCAACCAGCATCATGTGGTTATCGGTGCCGCCACTCACAATCCGGAAGCCCGCGGCTGCGATGGCTTGGGCCAGGTGTTTCGCATTGGCAACGATCTGGTGCTGGTAGGCCTTGAACTCCGGCGTCAACGCTTCTTTGAAGCAGACGGCCTTGGCCGCGATGACGTGCATCAGCGGGCCGCCCTGTACCCCTGGGAAGACAGCGCGGTCGACATCCTTCGCGAATTCACTGCGGCACAGCACCATGCCGCCTCGCGGTCCCCGGAGAGTCTTGTGAGTCGTCGTCGTCACGAAGTCCGAATGCGGGACGGGACTCGGATGCGCACCGGTGGCCACGAGGCCGGCGATATGCGCCATGTCGGTCATCACGAGCGATCCCGTCGCGTTGGCGACCTTGCGGATCCGCTCGAAATCGAACTGACGCGGGTACGCGCTGGCGCCGACGACGATCATCTTGGGCTTGTGCTCGTGCGCGAGCCGCTCGAACTCCTCGTAATCCAGCCGCTCGTCTTCTTTTCTGACGCCGTAGGGAATGATCGTGAAGAACTTTCCGGAGAAGTTGAGCGGGTGGCCGTGCGTGAGGTGCCCGCCGTGCGCCAGGTTCATGCCGAGGATCGTGTCGCCCGGCTTCAGCATGGCGACGTACACGGACATGTTGGCTTGCGCGCCCGAGTGCGGCTGCACGTTCGCGTGATCGGCGCCGAACAGCTGCTTCGCGCGGTCGATCGCAAGCGTTTCGGCGACGTCCACGAACTCGCATCCGCCGTAGTACCGCTTGCCCGGGTAGCCCTCGGCGTACTTGTTGGTCATCACCGAGCCCATGGCTTCCATCACGGCCCGGCTGGTGAAATTCTCCGACGCGATGAGCTCGAGGCCCTCTTCCTGGCGCTCGGCCTCGTGCTGGATTGCGGCGGCGATGTCGGGGTCGACGGATTTCAGGTGGCTCATGGTGTGTGTTTGTCGAGGGCCGAGATCTTGTCCACGCGGCGCTGGTGGCGGCCGCCGCCGAAGGGCGTATCAAGAAACGTAGCGACGATCCGGCGGGCGAGATCGGGCGGCGTCAACCGCTCACCCAGGGCGAGAACGTTGGCGTCATTGTGCTCGCGGCTGAGACGCGCCGACGTTTCATCCACGATTGAAGCGGCGCGGATGCCGGCGATCTTGTTCGCGGCGATCGCCATGCCGATGCCGGAGCCGCAGAAAAGGAGTCCGCGATCGAACTCGCCTCCGGCCACGGCGTGTCCGACCGCACTGGCGAAGTCCGGGTAATCCACCGACGCGTCACCGTCCGTACCGAAATCCTTGTACTCGATGCCGCGCTCGTCGAGCAGCGTGCGGATTTCTGCTTTCAAGTGGATGCCGGCGTGATCGGCGCCGAGCGCGATGCGCATGCGGGGAAGTATAGCGAAAGGATTCGCGCTGTCGTGTACGATGCTCGATCTGATGTCCCACCCGGCCGTGACTATCTCTGCTCGCGGCGCCGAACGCCTGCGTCACGGCCACCCGTGGATCTATCGATCCGATATCCGGGAATCGTCCGCGGAGCCCGGCGACCTCGTCCGCGTGATGTCGGAGCGTGGGCGTCCGCTCGGTAGCGGGTTCTGGAGCAGCGAGTCGCAGATTTCCCTCCGGTTTCTCGGTCAGGAAGACGTGGCGGGCGAGCGGGGCGAACGGGCGATGCTCACGGCCCGGATCCAGACGGCCATCAACTTCAGACAGGCCCTCGGAATCGACGCAACGGCGTGGCGCGCCGTGAATGGCGAGTCAGACCGCCTTCCGGGCTTGATTGCCGACGTGTACGGCGAGGGCGCCGGCCGCGTCGTCGTCATGCAGACACTGACCCAGGCCATGGACCGGCGCATCGAGATGGTGGGCGAGGTCCTGACTCAGCTTCTGGCGCCTGCCGGCGTACTGGCGAGGAATGATCAGAAGGTACGCCGCCTCGAGGGCCTGGACGAGTCGGTCCAGGTAGTCAGCGGAGAGGTGCCGGACGCCATCGACGTTCGCGAAGGGCCGGTCTCGTACTCCGTCGACGTGCGGCTTGGCCAGAAGACCGGGCTCTTTCTCGATCAGCGGGAGAACCACGAGGCGGCGGCGCGCTATGCGCGCGGCCGGGGGCTGGATGCGTTCACCTACAACGGCGGCTTCGCCCTGCGGATGGCGCCCGTATGCTCCTCCGTCGTGGCCCTGGACTCTTCGGCTGCCGCCGTCGCTGCGACGCGCGCGAATGCGGAGAGGAATGGCGTGACGAACATCGACGCCCAGGAAGGAAATGCCTTCGACGTCCTCAGGGAACTCGAGATCGCGCGCGAGCGTTTCGACACAATCGTGCTGGACCCGCCGGCGTTCGCCAAGAACAAAGCCGCCCTCGAGCGCGCGGCCGCCGGGTACAAGGAAATCAATCTTCGCGCGCTGAAAATCCTCGCGCCGGGCGGCTGCCTGATGACGTGCACGTGCTCGTACCACATGGACGAGGCGCTGTTTCATCAGGTGCTCGAAGAGGCCGCGGCCGACGCCCACGCCACGGTCACGATCGTGGAGAAGCGATCGCAGGCGCGTGATCATCCGATTCTGCTGAACGTGCCGGAGACGCATTACCTGAAGTGTTTCGTGCTCAGAAAACTGGCCTAGGCAGGGCGCGGTGCGCGGTGCGTAGTGTGGGATGCCGACGCAGCTTGCACTTGGCACTCCGCACTTGGCACTCCGCACCCGGCACTCCGCACTCCGCACTCGGCACTCCGCACTCCGCACTGGTATATTCACCCCCATGTCCCGCACGTCCTACGTTCCACTCACCGACGCTGACTTCGACCGCGCCTATCCGCAGTCCCGAAAGGTGTACGTCGAGGGCGGGCGAGGAGTCCGCGTGCCGATGCGCGAAGTGGCGGTCTCGGGTGGCGAGCCGCCGCTGCAGCTTTACGACAGCAGCGGACCGCGGGCGCAGAACATCGAGGCGGGGTTGCCACGGCTTCGAGAGGGCTGGATTCTCGATCGCGGCGACGTCGAAACACGCGACGGCACCAAGGGGCAGCCTGTGCGCCGTGCTCTGGCCGGCAAGGCCGTCACGCAACTCGCCTATGCGCGTCGCGGCGAGATCACGCCTGAGATGGAGTTCATCGCGATCCGCGAAGGGCTGCCGGCCGAGTTCGTCAGGACCGAGATCGCGCGCGGCCGCGCGATCGTTCCCGCGAATGTGAACCACCCGGAGCTGGAGCCGATGATCATCGGCCGCCACTTCCTGGTGAAGATCAACGCCAACATCGGCAACTCAGCCGTCGGCTCGTCGATCGGCGAAGAAGTCGACAAACTCCGGTGGGCGACGCTGTGGGGTGCGGACACGGTCATGGACCTGTCGACCGGCAGGGACATCCACGAGACGCGCGAATGGATCCTTCGCAATTCTGCCGTGCCGATCGGCACCGTACCGATATACCAGGCACTCGAAAAGGTCGGGGGCAGGCCGGAGGATCTGACCTGGGAAATCTACCGCGACACGCTCATCGAGCAGGCGGAACAGGGCGTGGACTACTTCACCGTGCACGCGGGCGTGCTGTTGCGGTATGTCCCGATGACCGCGCGCCGTCGCACCGGGATCGTGTCGCGGGGCGGATCCATTCTGGCCAAGTGGTGTCTCGCGCATCACAAGGAAAACTTCACGTACACCCACTTTCGCGAAATCTGCGAAATCATGCAGGCCTATGACGTCTCGTTCTCGCTCGGCGACGGCCTGCGTCCGGGATCGATCGCCGACGCGAACGACGAGGCCCAGTTCGCGGAACTCAAGACCCAGGGCGAGCTGACACAGATCGCGTGGGAGTACGACGTCCAGGTCATGAACGAGGGGCCGGGACACGTGCCCATGCACCTGATCCGCGAGAACATGGAGAAGCAGCTCGAGTGGTGCAAGGAAGCGCCGTTCTACACGCTGGGGCCGCTCACGACAGACATCGCGCCCGGCTACGACCACATCACGTCAGCGATCGGCGCCGCGATGATCGGTTGGTACGGTACGGCGATGCTCTGCTACGTCACGCCGAAGGAGCATCTCGGTCTGCCGGATCGCGACGATGTGAAGGCGGGCGTCATTGCGTACAAGATTGCGGCGCACGCGGCCGACCTTGCCAAGGGCCATCCTCGGGCGCAGGCATGGGATGACGCGCTGTCGAAGGCGAGATTCGAGTTCCGCTGGGAGGATCAGTTCAATCTGTCGCTCGATCCTGTGACGGCGCGCGCGTACCACGACGAGACCCTGCCCGCTGACGGCGCAAAGGTCGCGCACTTCTGCTCGATGTGCGGGCCGAAGTTCTGCAGCATGGAAATCACGCAGCAGATTCGCGACGCTGCAGAGGCGCAGGGTTTGTCGGTGGAAGCGGCTGTCGAGACGGGCCTGGAGCAGAAGGCGAAGGAATACCGCCAGACGAAGTAGGGCGCTCTCGCCTACTTCGTCGCGGGAACGATCTGAATGACCGTGCGGAAGCGCTTTTCAGTCGTGCCGGAGACGTGCAGGTAGCCCAGCGAGTCCGTGCTGTAGTCCTTCACCACGACGCCCGGCCTGTAAATCATCGTCTCTGATCGGAACTGCCCCAGATCGAACTGGTGCATCAACGGTGTCTTGAACACTTCGGTGCCTGACGTCCGCATCTGCGTCTTGTAATAGGCCACGATGTCCGAGTAGGGCATGTCCGTTCCGAGCGTGAACACCCACTGTCCGCGTCCCGTGTCGAAACTCGTGAGCAGCTCAGCGCCCGGATAGATCGGAACGCCGGCAAGGCGCGGGTCGACGCTGCCGCCATCCTGCGCGGATGCCGGAGCGGCCTGCTGCGGTGGCGTGGGCTTCGCGGTGGGCGCAGATGTGCTTGTCGGAAATGGCTTCGGCACAGGCGTCGTGACCTGTGCCGCGGCAGTCGTGGCGCTGGACGTGAGCACCGCGATCGCGATCACGCCCGTCATCCAGCCGGCTCGGCGGAACACACCGCTATTATACGGCTGTGAACGAAATCGTACAGGCCTGCGCCAGCCGTCAGAATGCGATTCTGGAATTTGCACGCGAGCTCGCGAGCATCGAATCGCCCAGCGGAGACGTGGCTTCGCTCGATCGATGCGCGACGAGGCTGGTCGCCGCGGTTGAAGACGCCGGCGGTGTCGTCACGGCCGCGGCCGGACGCCGCCACCGCCGCGCACGTGGTCGCGACGTGGGAGGGCGCAGGTCCGCGCGTGCTCGTCCTCGGCCACTTCGACACCGTCTATCCTGCCGGCCAGATCCATCGTCAGCCCGTCGAGATCCGCGAGGGCAAATTGTTCGGCCCAGGCGTCTACGACATGAAGGCCGGCCTGGCGATTGCCGTGAATGCCATCGCGACGCTGCAGGCACTGGTTCCGTCCGCGAAGCGGCCGCGGATTGCCCTGCTCACCACGTCTGATGAGGAAGTGGGCAGCGGCTCATCGCGGGCGCTGATCGAATCGATGGCACGGGAGTGCGAGGCGGTGCTTGTGCTCGAGCCCGCCCTCGCAAACGGCGCCGTCAAGACCGCGCGCAAGGGCGTCGGTGAGTTCGAGATCGAGGTAACTGGTGTGCCGGCGCACGCTGGTGTCGCGCCCGCCGCCGGCGCCAGTGCGATTCATGCCCTGGTGGACATCGTGGCGCGCCTGCAGGGACTCGCGGATCCGGCGAGAGGACTGACGATCAATGTGGGCGTCATCAGCGGCGGCACTCGTCCGAATGTCGTCGCCGAGCGCGCGCGCGCACTCGTCGATGTTCGGATCGGAAGGCTCGACGATGGCCCGCTCGTCGAGCATGCATTCAGCGCGTTGCGCGCCAGTGATCCGCGCGTAGGAGTCCGCGTCACTGGCGGCGTCAACCGGCCGCCGATGGAACGGACCGAGGGTGTGGTCCGGCTCTTCGAGATGGCGAAGGCGGTCGCGGCGGAACAGGGCTGGCAGCTCGAAGAGGGCGCCACCGGCGGCGGATCCGACGGGAACTTCACCGCGGCGCTTGGCGTCCCAACGCTTGACGGCCTCGGCGCTGTCGGCGACGGCGCGCATGCCGCCCATGAGCACGTGATCATCAAGGATCTTCCGGCACGCGCCGCCCTGCTCGTGGGACTGCTTCGGCGGCTCGGCGATAATGAGTAACAGCTGAGGGAGTTGAAGAACAGATGGGTGGATTGAAGACGGCGGTATTGCTTGGACTGCTGAGTGGACTGCTGATTGTTGCCGGCCGGTTGATTGGCGGTTCGACCGGCATGAACATGGCGCTCATCATGGCCGTCGTGATGAACGTCGGCAGCTATTGGTTTTCCGACAAGATCGTCCTCCGCATGTACCGCGCGACTGAAGTGGGCGAGGGGCATCCGCTCCATTCGTTGACACGCAGCCTCGCGCAGAAAGCCAATCTGCCCATGCCCAAGGTCTACGTGATTCCGGACATGTCGCCGAACGCGTTCGCGACGGGCCGCAATCCACAGCATGCCGCGGTAGCGGCCACCGAAGGCATCATGCGGCTGCTTTCGCAGAGCGAGCTCGAGGGCGTGATTGCCCACGAGCTGGCGCACGTGAAGCACCGCGACATTCTGATCAGCACGGTCGCGGCCACGCTTGCAGCGGCGATTACCTACCTGGGCCAGATGGCGTATTTCTTTGGCGGCAGCCGCGACAACGATCGAGGCGGCGGGAGTCCGTTGGGAGCGCTTGCCATGATGCTGCTCGCACCCCTGGCGGCCGGCCTGATTCAGATGGCGATCTCGCGTCAGCGCGAGTTTGGCGCCGATCGCGGCGGCGCCGAGATCGTTGGCTCACCGATGGGGCTGGCGAGCGCATTGCGCAAGATTGATTCAGCCGTGAAGCAGATTCCGATGGATGCGAACCCCGCGACCGCGCACATGTTCATCATGCAGCCGTTCAGCGGCCGGGGCATCGCCGGACTGTTCTCGAGCCACCCGCCAACCGAAGCGCGCGTCAAAGCGCTCATGGAGTTCAGGGCCTGATTAACCTGCAAGCAACAACCTGCAACCTGCAATTCAATTGTTGGTTGCAGGTTGCTGGCTGTAGGTTGTGTTCTGCCTCCACCACTCGAGCGTGTCCGACAGCATCTGTTCGACTCTAATCATCGGCTTCCAACCCAGCTCCGAGCGGATGCGCGTGGCATCGCCCTGAAGCACCGGCATGTCGGACGGACGCAGGCGTTCGGGATCGAGACGCACGGTGATGGGTATGCGGGACAGATGGAGCAGTTCGTCCAGCAGATCGCCGATCCGCCATGCCCGGCCGGAACAGATGTTGAACGGCCGGCCCGACGGCGCGTGCTGCATCATCAAATCGTAGGCGTCGACGACGTCGCGGACGTCGGTCATGTCGCGACGCGTCTCCAGGTTGCCGACAAGGAGTTCCGGCGGTGCGAGTCCCAGCTCGATGCGCGCAATCTGCCGCGCGAAGCTCGAGACCGCGTAGGCGGCGCTCTGGCGTGGGCCGGCGTGATTGAACGGGCGCGCAATCACCACGTCCATCCCATCGTCCCCGCAGGCACGCGTGGCCAGCTGATCTTCGGCGAGCTTTGACAGCCCGTAGGGCGTGCAAGGCACGAGCGGCGAGGCCTCGTCGATCGGTTCGTCACTCGCCTGGTAGATCTGCGCGGAGGAGACAACGAGTACGCGGCACGGGCGACCTGATTTGCGCACTGCCTCGAGGAGGTTGTGGGTGCCGATCACGTTCGTCTGCAGATGTTCGACCGAGCTTCGAAACGAGGCGGCGACCTGTGGCGCGCCAGCCAGATGAAAGATCTGGGACGGGAGGGCTTCTTCGATTGCCCGGCTGACTTCGACGGCGTCGGTCAGGTCGACTGGCCGCCAGTCGAGATGCCGATTGGGATCTGGAGGATGGCCCTTCGGGCGATGCCAGGCGATGAGCGGCGCGTGATCGGCAAGCTTGTCGAGAAGATGACTGCCGGCAAATCCCGTGGCGCCGGTGACCAGGGTCGTTCCCGCGAGCATGTGCGTCAGGCGGGCGGCCGCGAGCCGTACTGTGCCTGATGGTAGGCGCGGTACGCCGCGTCCTGTTCCTTGATCGGCCGCCACCACCATTCGTTGTCGTGGTACCACTTGACGGTTTCGGCCAGCCCCGCCTCGAATGCGACGGCCGGCGCCCACCCGAGCTTTCGCAGTTTGCCGGTGCTGAGCGCATAGCGCCGGTCATGACCTGGGCGATCGGCGACGGGCCGGATCAGGGTTGCGGGCCTGTTCGAGAGCGCGAGGATCTTGTGCGTCAAATCGACGTTCGGAACTTCGTTGCCGCCGCCGATGTTGTACACCTCGCCGTTCGTGCCCCGGTCGATCACGGTCTGGATGCCGCTGCAGTGGTCATCGACGTGTAGCCAGTCGCGAACGTTCAGGCCGTCGCCATAGAGCGGCAGCGCCTGATTGTCGATGGCGTTCGTGATGAAGAGGGGGATGATCTTTTCAGGAAACTGATTCGGGCCGTAGTTGTTCGATGCCCGTGTGACCACAACCGGGAGGTCGTAACTGGCCCAGTAACTGTAGGCGAGCCGATCGGCCGCGGCCTTGCTGGCGGAGTACGGATTGCGCGGCTTGATCTCGTCGGTCTCGACGCTATGCCCGGTCGGGACGCTGCCGTAGACCTCGTCGGTCGAAATCTGGACGAACCGGCGCAGATTCGACGCCTCGCGCGCGGCCTCGAGGAGCACGAACGTCCCCTGCACGTCGGTCTGGATGAATTCCCCGGCGGCCATCAGCGACCGGTCGACGTGGGTCTCGGCCGCGAAATGAATGACGAGGTGCGATTCGCGGACGAGGGGCCGCACGACGGCTGCGTCGGCGACATCTCCCTTGACGAACCTGTGACGGGGACTGTCCATCACGTCCTTCAGGTTCTCGAGGCGCCCCGCATAGGTCAGCTTGTCGAGATTCGTGATGTGCCAGTCGGGATGGCGGCTGTGCGCCCAGCGCACGAAATTCGATCCGATGAATCCGGCTCCGCCGGTGACGAGGACGTTCAGTTTCTCAGACATCAGCGCCGGACATTATCGCCCAAAGGCGCCCATTGGATTCGAGAAGGACCCGATGCCGGCGAGTGTGACGGAAAAATTGAAACGGTGGTCGGCTTTGCTGCCGAGCGCCAGATGCTCGCGGTTCAGCACCGTGTAGTCGACCGAGAAGCCGCAGCACTGCGCAGTGTAGGAGGCCCCGATGCGCTGTTCGAGGAACAGCTTGCGCTTGACGTCCACCTGCAGCCCGAAGGTGCCGCTGACCCGGCCCCTCGGCGATCGCAGCGTGCCCCACCCCGAAATGGCGTGCGTCGCGCTGGCGGGGTTGTCGTACCCGGGGACGTTGGGGAGGAACTGCCGCTTCGTCCACACGGCTGTGAGCTGCGCCAGGCGGCCGTAGGCCGACATGGAGGCGTTGTAGGACTGGGGCTGCCGCGTCTTCGAGTCGAAGTACATCGTGAAGCGTCCCGACATCGTGTCCGTAGGCGCGACGTTGGCGACCAGTTGGATGGCGCTGAACTGGCCGACTGAGGCGTTCTGGTACTGAGTGTCGCAGGCGCTGGCGGCCGGCCGCGTGTAGTAGCTCTGGCCGATGCTCGTCCAGAAGATTTCCTTGATGCGGCTGGAGCCGTCCGCCAGCTTCCGGCGTGCGTAAATCCTGTTGAAGAGCGAATACCCGACCGTGGTATTGCCGCCGACGAGGCAATCCACGCCATAGTCGTTCTGGATGATGCCGTTGACGTGTTCGAACGGGCTCAACCATCCGATCGACACCAGAGGCTCGATTAGATGCTTGAAGCGCAGGGCGTAGCCGCTGTTGGGCGTCTCAAATACACGCTGAATAGCCGGCCCTGAGATTTCTGCTTTCATGTCGAGCAGTTGCCGCGATACGGACACGGGTTCCGGCGTGTTCGTTACCGGGTCGAGGCTGTCGGTCCAGTGAGTAAAGCGCAGGGACGCCGATCCGGTCGCCCGGAGGAAGGACAGGCTGCTCAAGGTCGCGTTGATCGTGGGCGCGGCGTCGAACCTCCAGAGACTCTTGTTCGTAGCGGGTTGCGAGATATCCAACTGATTTGAGATGCCGGCGAGTTCCGCGTTTGCACCCACGTAAATCCGCGAGCCAAGGCCGGTGCGCTTGACGCCCTTGGGGGCGATTGAGAAGTTGACCTGCGGCAGCCTGCCGGTTCGCTGCGCCGACGTCAAACTCCTGTAGAAGTCCGTCTGCTGTGCAATCGCGGACAGCCGGTAACGCCCGCCGCGATCGATGTTACCGGCGACCGACCCCTGGAAGTAGCGATTCCGCTGCGTGGCCTCGTAGCTGTCCCGCTGGTACAGCTGAAGGGTCTGGACGTCGGTGAAGTAGCGGACGCTGCCGAAGGCCCGGAACCGCCCGTACTTGTCGAGCGTCTGGTTCATGCTGCCCCGCATCTCGTACGACCGGCGGGCGGGCAGCGCGATGGTGCCGTCCGGGTTCAGCCGTTCCTTCCCATCGAACATCGACACCTGAAATTCACCGCGCGAACCTGGCGCCGACACGAATCGGTAGTACCCGGCGATACCCTGGCCCGCCTTGGAGAACCAGTCGTGTTCGATCGTGGTGTCCATGCTGCGATTCATGGCCCAGAAGAACGTATTCTTCACGCCCTGGCCCTGTACGGAAGACGTCTGATACTGGGGAATCAGGAACCCTGTGGACCGGTCGTCCTCGCCCATCGGGTAATAAATGATGGGCAGATACAGGACCGGAATGCCCTTGACGCGCAGCAACGCGTTCCGGAGCAACATCCGTTCGTTGAGCGTGACGGTGCCGGATGATCCCCTGAAGTCCCACCTGGGGTTGGCCTGCACGCAGGTGGAGAACCAACCGTCGGTCAACCGGTACGTGCGCGGACCGATCTTCTCAACCTTTTCGGCGTAGAAACTGACTTCGGGTTCCAGGTTTCCGAACATTCCTGGTTCGGCTTCCTTGCCCGTCAGGCGTGCCGTGCCCGCGGCCTTGAAGAAAGTTCCCAGCCGAGTAGTGCGATCCATCTCCATCCGTTCGGCGGTGACGCGGAGACCGTCCTGGACGACGAGGATGTGCCCGCTCGCGCGAACCATCTTGTCGTCCCAGGTGATCTCGTCCGCGAAGACGCTGGTCTCGTCGCAGTCGAACCGGGCTTCTTCCGAGAGCCTGCCTTCGCCAGTCGGCAGAAAGATCTGCCGTCCGAGAGCGAACACCTGATAGGTCTTGCAGTTGGTGAGTGGACTCGCCCCGGTCTGCGCCGAGGCCGGTGCGGGCATCAGAAACCAGCAGAGCGGCGCGAGGATAAGAAGCCGGCGCATCAATTCAACTCAACTCAACTCAGCGCGGATTTCGCCCGCCAGGTACAAAGATCCCGCCACCACCGTCGTCTGGCCGAGGTCACGGGCCGCACGGAGCGCACCCGAGGCCGAGTCAGCGATTGTCACTGGGATCTGCGGCGCGACGCGACCCACGGCATCGGCCAGTGCCGCAGGAGTCGCGGCGCGCGGTGACCGCGCGGCGGTGCAGATGAAGTGCGACGCCGCGGGCGCCAGGGCGCGGACGATCTCATCGATCTCCTTGTCCTGCATCACCCCAACCACCATCGGCAGCGGTTGTTCGAAGACCTCGAGGACATAGGCTGCGAGGGAACGGGCCCCGGCTGGGTTGTGAGCCCCATCGATAAGAACCTGACGGCCCTCGTGGGCAATGAGTTCCAGCCGGGCCGGCCAGATGGCCTGCTCGACACCGGCCCTGATGGCGTCTGACGGGATGACGAACATGCGCCTCGCGTCCAGTTCCTCGAGCAACCTGATGGCCGTGATCGCATTCGCCACCTGGTGACGGCCGCGAAGCGCGAGCGTCAGATCGGGATACGTGGCGCGCGGCGTGGCGACCGACACGACGATTCTGCCGTCGGTCATCTGCGTTTCGGCCGTCACGCTGTCGGCGGCGTAGACGAGATCGGACCCGATCAGCGAAGCCACCTCGATGACGATGCGGCACACCGGCGCCGGGTTTTCTCCAAGAATTGTCAGGCCGCCACGTTTGATGACGCCTGCCTTCTCGCGCGCGATTTCCTCGATCGTGCTGCCGAGGTGCATCTGGTGATCGAAATCCACCGCGGTGATGGCGACGGCCCTGGAGTCGACCGCATTGGTGGCATCGAGCCGGCCGCCCAATCCGACTTCGAGCACCGCCACGTCAACGGCATCCCGGCGGAATGCTTCGAGCGCAATGGCGGTGGTCGCCTCGAAGAAACTTGGCGGGGCGGGGAGCTTGGCGGCGGCCTCCATGACCTTTTCCGCGACCGAATCCAGCCGGCCGCTGGAGATCGACTGGCCATCGATTGCGAAGCGTTCCTCGAGATGGACGAGATGCGGCGATATGTAACGGCCGGTCCGGTAGCCGGCGGCGCGGAGCCCGCGCTCGACCATGGCCGTGACCGAGCCCTTGCCGTTCGTGCCGGCGATGACCAGGGTCGGATATGCCCGCTCGGGATGGTCGAGCAAATCGAGTAACGCACGAATCTGCTCGAGACCAAGCTTGATCCCGAAAGTCTCGAGGGCGAAGAGTGCTCGCCTGGCAGATCCTGTCAATGCGTTATGACTCCGTACCTGGCGCTTCCGCCGGAGGCGCCTGTGGCGGCGCTACGGGCGGTCTGGGCACCGACGGGCCCAGTCCCATCATCGCCCGCAGTGTTCTAGCGAGAGTCGCCTTCAACTCGCGACGATCCACGATCAGGTCGATGAAACCTTTTTCAATGAGGAACTCACTGCGCTGGAATCCGGCAGGGAGCTTCTGTCGAATGGTCTGTTCGATCACGCGTGGTCCGGCGAAGCCAATCAATGCCTTTGGCTCCGCGATGTTCAGATCGCCAAGCATCGCAAAGCTGGCGGTGACGCCCCCGGTGGTTGGATCCGTGAGGATCGAGATGTAGGGCAGGCCCGCGCGATCGAGCCGGCCGAGCGCGGCGCTGATCTTCGCCATCTGCATGAGGGACAGGGCGCCTTCCATCATGCGCGCGCCGCCCGAGCACGAAACGATGATGAAGGGGCAGCGGGCTTTCAGGGCCAACTCGGCGCCGCGGGTGATCCTCTCGCCTACGACCACGCCCATGCTGCCGCCAATGAAGCTGTACTCCATCGACGCGATGACCACCGGCACGTCGTCCAGCGATCCCGACCCGACGATGATCGCGTCGTTGAGACCTGTGGCCTTGATGCTGCTTTCGAGCCGCGACCGGTACGGCTTCGTATCGACGAACTTCAGCGGATCGGTCGAGCGAAGGCCTGCGTCGTGTTCGGTCCACTCGGCGTCGAAGAGCAGCTTCAGCCGTTCGGTGGCGTTCATCCGGAAGTGATGTCCGCACTTCGCGCAGACCTGGAGGTTGTCGACGAGCTCCTTGTTGTAGATGGCGCGGCCGCACGACGGGCACTTGACCCAGAGGCCTTCCGGAACGCGGCTGGATTTTTCGTTCGCCTTGATCGGCTTTCTGGTCTTCTTGAACCAGGCCATTGGGGTGATTATTGCAAAGTTCGGACTTCGGAGTCCGGAATCCGAAGCCCGAATCGCGAATTCCGGACGGGTCAGGCGCCCGTGCGCGGCACGTAGTACTGCGTGCCCCTGCCGTGGAGCTTGATCTGGCGCACCAGGTCCTCGATCGTGTCTTCGCCCCAGCCGAGATCGATCTGCGATGTCTCCACCACGAGGAGCGGGGTGGCCGTGTAATGAAAGAAGAAGTGGTTGTATGCCTCGCCGATCTCGGCGAGGTAGTCCTCGCTCGGGAGCGGCGCCTCGTGCTCGGCCCGCTTGGCGCGCTCGCGGCTCAGCCGTTTCAGCAGCTCGACCGGCGCCTGCAGGTACACGACGAGGTCCGGAAGCGGGAGATCGCGCGCGACCAGATCGTACAGGCGCTGGTAGATGAAGAGTTCGTTGTCATCGAGGTTTGCGAACGCATAGATGCGATCCCGCTCGAAGACGAAGTCGCAGATCGTCGTCTGGCTGAACAGATCGCCCTGTCGCAGCTGCTGCAGCCGGCGCTGGCGCGCGAGCGTGAAGAACAGCTGGGCCTGGAACGCCGCGCCGCTCCGGCCTGCATAGAAATCCGGCAGGAACGGATTCTCGCCGTCGTCCTGCACGACGGTTGCGTCGAGCCGCGCGGCGAGGCGCTCGGCGAGGACGGACTTGCCGAGTCCAGGTGGTCCCTCGATGGCAAGGTAACGAAAGTCCAAGCGGAGAAACGCTACCATACACTCATGCGCCTCCGGTCGATCGGGCTCACGCTCGTGCGGATGCCGCTCGTCCGCTCGTTCGAGACGAGTTTCGGTCTCATGACGGCCCGCGAAGCGATTCTTGTCGACATCGAGGAAGACTCAGGCGCCGTTGGATGGGGCGAGTGCGTGGCGGATGCCGGTCCCTTCTACAGCGCGGAGGATTCAACGACCGCGTGGCATGTGCTCGAGCGGTATCTCATCCCGGCGGTGTTCGGCCGCACGCTCGTCGCGAACGAGATTCATCCGTCGCTTCAGCACGTGCGCGGACACAACATGGCGAAGGCGGCCCTTGAAATGGCCGCCTGGGACCTCCAGGCCCGAATCGAAGGCCGTCCGCTCTGCGAGCTTCTTGGCGCCGGAGCGCGGCCGATCGAGTCCGGTGTGTCGATCGGCATCCAGCCTTCGATCGAGGCGCTGGTGGAGCGCGTCGCCGAAGAGCGCGCCGCCGGATACCGGCGCGTGAAGATCAAGATCAAGCCTGGCTGGGATCGCGAGCCTGTCGCAGCGCTCCGAAAGGCCTACGGCGATATCCCGCTCATGGTGGACGCGAACGCGGCATATACGCCTGCGGACACCCCGAGCCTCGAAGCGCTCGACGAATTCGGATTGATGATGATCGAGCAGCCGCTTGATTACGACGATCTCGTGCAGCACGCGCGACTGCAGGCCGGGCTCGTGACGCCCATCTGCCTGGACGAGTCGATTCACAGTGCGCAGATTGCCGCGGATGCGCTGGAGTTGAAGGCGTGCCGCATCATCAACATCAAACCTGGGCGTCTCGGCGGCTTCGCCTCGTCACTGGCGGTTCACGAGACTGCTAAGTCACGCCAGGTGCCGCTCTGGCACGGTGGCATGCTCGAGACGGGGATTGGGCGCGCCCACAATCTTCATTTGTCGACGCTGCCAGGCTTCACGTTGCCGGGCGATGTGGCGGCCAGCCGCAGGTACTTCGTTCCGGACTTGATTGAGCCTGCGATTGAGGTTCAGCCCGATGGAACGATTCTCGTACCGCCTGGTCCAGGAATCGGTGTCGTTCCGGAGCCGGACCGCCTGAAGCACGTCACAGTGCGCGCGACGAGGTTCCACGCACCATGACCGACAAGGTGGCTCGCACAGCTTCAGTCTTTCTTGTTTTCGTATGTGGCGTCGCGTCCGCGTGCGCGCCTGCGACAACCATTGCACCGCCGATCGTGACTGCACCACCGGTTCCGGTGGTGTCTCTCGATCGCAAGGCCGGCTGGATTCTGCGGCTGGAACAGTCGAGGCAACTGAGCGATGCGGCTCTCGGCGCGGATCTCGCAGTGCTCGCCCGTGATTCGGATGCCGGCATCAGACGCCGCGCGGTTGTGGCCGTTGGTCGTGTCGGGATGCCGGGTGGTGTCGCGATTGCTGTCGCGGCGCTCGCGGATCCTGAGGAAAGCGTCCGTGCGGCCGCGGCCTTCGCGCTCGGGCTTCTTGGCGACCCGCAAGGTGGAACTGCGCTGCGAACAGCGCTCAAGGACCCATCGACATTGGTGCGGGGCCGCGCAGCGGAGGGACTTGGGCTCATCGGCGATGCGTCCGCGGCGCCCGCCGTCGCGGAGGCGGCCGCCGGCTGCGCCGCCGCGATTGCGTCCATCTCACCCGATGACGAGGAACCGAAGAGTGGCGACGTAGACGCGTGCCGTCTTTCGATCCTGGCGCTCGTCCGTCTCAAACAGTACGAGGCCCTGGCCCGGGTGGTCCTGGATGCGAATGGTTCGCCGGTGTCGCGCTGGTGGCCCGTAGCATTCGCGTTGCAGCGCTCGGCCGATCCGAGGGCGGCAGGTCCGCTGGCGGCGCTCGCGTCAGGTCCTGGCGTGTACACGCCCGCGTTTGCCATACGTGGACTGGCCGCGCTGAAGGACGGCCGCGCGGCGGAACTCGCAACTCGCGCCGCGGGCAACCGCGACGCTGACCTCCGTCTCCGCGCGGAGTCCATCCGCGCCCTCGGGCGTGTCGGGGCGCGCGAGTCCGTGGTGACGCTGGTCGGGCTCGTGGAGGATCGGACGACACCGGCGCCCCTCGTCCTCGAGGCCATCTCCGCGATTGGGAACATCGGCGACAGCAGAGCCTTCGAAGTGATGGTCGATCTCTTTGCCTCGCCGTCGCCGGTCGTGCGTGCCGCGGCGATGACGGCGTCTGCGCGTCTCGACACCGAAGGGTTCCTTCTCGCGCTCAGCGGACGCGAGCGCGACCGCGACTGGTCGGTGCGCGCGAATCTGGCAACCGTGCTGGCGCGGCTGCCGGCGGACAAAGCGCGTCCGGCGATTGAGGAACTGCTGAACGATTCCGACATCCGCGTCCAGGCGCCGGCACTTCGCGCGTTCGCCGAGGTTGCGGGGAAGGACGCGGATGGTGCGCTAATCAAGGCTCTGCAGGCGCCGGACTTCGTCGTGCGCGCAACTGCGGCGTCGCTCATCGGTGAACGACGGCCGGAAGGTGGAGCCGCAGCTCTGGCCGCCGCGTACTCCCGGGGCGATAGCGACTCAAATCACGCGGCCCGGGTCGCGGCTCTCGAAGCGGCCGCGAAGTACCCCGCCGCCGAAAGCCGTGAGCTCCTCACGGGCGCGCTTGGCGATCGCGAGTGGGCGGTGCGCCTGGCGGCTGCGCGCCTCCTGCGCCAGGCAGGCGTGACCGACGCGGCGCCGATCCGCCCGGCGCCCATTCGCCAGGACGCGGCCTTTTTCGAGTCGGATCGGCTGTTGCGGCCGGCGTACACGCCACACGCGTACATCCAGACCCGGGCCGGGCTGATCCATCTGGAGCTCAACGTCGTGGATGCGCCGTTCACGACGATGGCCTTCATCGAGCTGGCGCGTTCGGGGTTCTTCGATGGCCTCAAGGTGCATCGGCTGATTCCGAACTTCGTGATCCAGGCGGGCGACCCGCGGGGCGATGGAGAAGGCGGCCCTGGCTATGCGATTCGCGACGAGTTGAACCCGATCCCGTTCGTCCGGGGGACCCTCGGCATGGCGCTCGATGGGCGCGACACCGGCGGGAGCCAGTTCTTCATTGCGTTGTCGCCGCAACCACACCTGGACGGTCAGTACACGGTGTTCGGGCGCGTGATCGAGGGTTGGGACGTGCTGGATCGGTTGAGCCTGGGAGACGTGATCGATCGCGTAATCATCAGAGACGGGAACGAAAAGTAGGTCTCAAAAAAAAGGGGACGCGCGAGCGTCCCCTTTTCTTTTTCTGGGCGAGGTGGCTTACCGCTTCTTGCCGCCCTTCTTCTTGCCGCCCTTGGCTGCTTTCTTCGCCATTGTGTTGTCCCTCCCTTCGGCGTGGTTTGTCGTTCGCGCGGCCCTACTGCGCCGCAGCATCGGTGCCAACCGGCACGCCCTGCCTGCACGCGCAGCGCCTTCGCTTCGTCGCGGACGTCACCGGGTCGCTTGAGGCGCGTCCGACGCTTCGATCACTTGCACAGACAAAAAAAATGCGCGGCCCGGCACCGGTTACACCACCCAATAGGTAGAGTGAACAGGTTCGTTCCACGCAAGATGTAGATTATGGGGTACCAGAAAACAGAGTCAAGCAGAAACTTTCACTTCTGTCGCTCCTGGTGACGCTCGATCGCCAGCGCGATGAGTCGATCGACGAGCGTTGGATAGTCCGTTCCGCTCGCCGCCCACAGCTTCGAATACATGCTGATGGTCGTGAAGCCGGGCATCGTATTGATCTCGTTCACGAACAACTCGCCGGTGCTGCGGCTGAGCAGAAAGTCGACACGCGCGAGTCCGGCGCCGTCGATCGCCTTGAATGCGTCAATCGCGAGCGCCCTCACCTGTTCGGCGACACCGTCATCGAGACGCGCGGGGATCTCCAGCCGCGACATGCCGTCGATGTACTTCGCCTCGTAGTCATAGAACTCGCGTGACGGAATAATCTCGCCCGGTACGGACGCGCTCGGGGCGTCGTTGCCCAGCACCGCGCACTCGATCTCTCGAGCGTCAGGCACCGCGCGCTCGACGACGATGCGGCGG